>Ga0247760_1000837_pt1 | contig 31432 bp, 12 predicted proteins | sample UWRJL171409R4_FD_179936 | JGI IMG/M metagenome (GOLD analysis project Ga0247760, IMG submission 179936) | Plant litter microbial communities from Arlington Agricultural Research Station in Wisconsin, United States - UWRJ-L171-409R-4 | ecosystem: Environmental > Terrestrial > Plant litter >... | reverse complement strand
CGGTCTATTCTCCGCCACCCATGACCGACGGCTTGGTGTTTGTCTTTAAGTGGCTTGGACTTGTTTGCCAGAGCATTGGGAGTTTTAAGCGCCGAGCGCGCTTGTTTGGATCCCAGCCACGAATTCCAAGCTGTCAAACTGCAGCGGCAGTTCTTGGCGCTCAGGCGCGCAGGCGCCTTACCGCTCCAGGCTTGCCTGGAGCGCAGGGGCCTTGGATCATGTGCTCTCCCCACACACAGGGAGCTTCCATTTATATATAACTGGGGAGTGCTTCACACTCCCCTTTTCTACCAAATCAAGTCACTTTACAACTGCACTTCCGCTGCTCCTAAGCCCCTCATTCCTCAGCCAAAACGTTCCACAGTTATAAGCCCAGCTCTATCCGACTAAGCAAAGTATAGAACTAATTAATTAAGACGCTTACAAGTAACGCCCTCTGCAAAACCCTTTTACTAATCCTCCGAATTGCCTATTATAGTAGAAGAAAGCGCCTTTTACCAGAGTATTCCAGCTAACAGTCAGAAGCTTAAGAGCGCGTAAAAGTGGCCCTCTTAATTTAAGACTCTTAAATATTACGTAATAAACTAAGGGATCTAGCACCTAATTAATCCTGCTACTCTTAACACAGCTAATCTGTATATTAAACTAATCGTTCTAATAATCTATAAGCTTATTAGTAAGCATTAAAAGAAGGTAACTAAATTATACATCTTCACCCATAAATACTGGGAGTTAACAGCCCTATCTTTAAAGATAGTTAAGGATAAGTATTACAACCTGCACCCAACACAGGCCTTAAGAGGACTGGCGCAGGTTAAGACAGAACGTATAGCAGGACACTAACAGGTAAGGGGCGTTCCAAAGACGGCTTGTTAAGCTAACACTCTTAGACGGGGGGTTTAATGTCACTGTAGGTTGCTGTCACTATAATGCATAGAGGTAAGTTTAAATAGTAGGATATAAATGAATAATTAAATATTAGCGTGAGGAACTAGAGTCCCTTACGGTGGTTGTGGATATAACTATAACTATTTATACTAACTAGCCAGGAGTACCTTATACCTTGCTTAGTGGTTTGTTACTTAGTAAAGGATTAAGTAACCTGCTATTAAGCACCTCTTACTTTAAGGTCTTATAAGTGCTTAGTAAGTAAGCACTCCTGCTAAGACTAAGTAACTGCTAGTTAGTTATAGGGGCTTTAGGTCTTTACACCCCTGGCTTAGTGTGTAATACTGTATATACTGTCTTCTTACACTATTCCTTATGCGGGGGATTTATCAGGCCGCTCCGGCCCAAGTGACGGTCTGTAGGGTCGTTACACGATTCCCTCTTTTTAACATTCTTTTCCTATAAAGAATCTTAATAAGGGCGTTCCTTCTTTCTTAACGTAATTATACCTGCTAACTGTGTGTAAAAGTGTATTTTGAAAAACAGCACCTCTCGTCACCGTAACCTTACAGACTTTACTTTAACTTTTAAATCGTAAATGTCACCTTATAATTATTATTCTTTAAAATCACTTTCCTGTCTTATTATTATATAATTAGACAGTTATTCTAAATACTTACTAACGGGAGCTTCGTCTTTATATAACATGTTCGGTTACAGTAACGTTTTCCTTTAACGGCTCCTTTCTAAGAAGCATTATCTTAACACTAAATATAATGTTATTACACGGAACTTAAAGCTGAAAACTTAAAAGCTCTATAAAGCCGTTACCTAACTTAAACGGATTAAGGTTTAACGCTGCAGGATGGAAGAGCGAGCCTTTTCCACATTTAATTAAAAAGTAAAGATCCTTCGTTTCTAGGAGTAGGAGGAGGCCCGTCTGGTTACTCCTCCTAAAGCTAGTAAGTCCTTTAACTAAGGGGGCTTTTTAACGGGAACACCTGCCAGTTCTCTTTTTAAAGGGTCACCCTAGCTGATAACTTCTTCTTAACTTAATCCGTAGCTCCTTTTTCCCGTATATAAAAGGCGGCCCCTTTTTTACTGACTTATTTTTATATAAAGCTTTATTAAGAGCTTTAAAGGTCCTTTTAACCCTAGTTAAGGGTTTTAATAAATATCCTCCCATACTTATTAAAAAGTTTCTTACCACTTTTTAGGTTTTAAGTCCCACAGTGGTCTTACTCTTTAATATAGTAATTTAAATGTTAGATCTTATCTTATTTCTAATTCTTATTATTAACTTTAATTAGTTTAAATTCTTCTAATAAAACTTTATAATCAGGTCTGGGCACTTAAGACTTTTAACCAGTTCCCACAAGTTACTCTCAGGGCCGTAATCTAACTACTTAATAAGATATTTAAACGTGTTCTTCCCTTTTCGTAAATCTATAACTTCCTTAACGTCGTATTTGTCCTTATCAACGTCGATCTTAATCTTCTTTTCTAGGGGAACTCCCTTTAAGGCGGGTTTTAAAAGTGAGGTGTAAAAAACCTTAATCTACACCTTTATACTAATAGGTAAGTCTAGTTTATAATTAAAGGTGGTGACCTTTTTCTTAACTTAGAATAGTCTGTACTTTTTAAAATTAAGCTTCTTACTAAGTTATTTTAAATACAGGTTTTATGAAAAAAGGTAAATATAATCCCCCTTTTAAAAAGTCAGTCCCTTAACTTATTTATTATTATAATAAAGTCCTTTTTTAAATATTAGCTGTTTAGTTTAATGTTTATTAGTAAACTTCTTTATCTATTTACGTGTAAACTTAAGTTCGGCTTATAAGTGGTTATATAGTTCTTATATCCAGTTTACACAGACTGTAGCTTAAGGGGTGCTGGTAGGCGGGCTTTAACGGAGCTTAGGCTCCTTACTGTAATTAGTGAAAAATGGTGACACACTTATTAACTTAATTAACGTTATATTATAAGTTATCTGTGCTGTTAGTAACAGTTTAAGTTAATTATCTTATTTAAAGTTAACGTAAGCTTAAAGATACGTTATAAGTATTTAATTAACTTATTCCATCTAACCATTTGTTTATAGGTGGAAAGTTATTAAAAGCTTACTCTTTATACCCATTCTTTATATTAGTCTTTATTAGAACTTTAATATAATTAGCTTATCTTAATCTGTAATAATATTATTTAATTAAAGGTGTCGTAAAATTACCTTTTTTTTAAAGATATAAGTAAGTTACTCCACTGTTATGTCTTTTAAGGTTAGTAGAAAGTAAGCCCATTTTATTAATCTGTTAATTATTATAAGGATCTGGTTATAAGTGACTCTTATAACAGGGTCCCTAAACTCTGGGATCCTAATAATAAAGTTAAGTGAGATTAAATTTTATAACGCCTGTGGTATAGGGAGTGGTTTAAGAAGTTTATAAGGTTTATAACACTGATTTTACTTTTAATAGCAGATATTACAGTTATTAACCATTTCCTTAACTAGTTTCTTTATTCCCGGGAAGGTATATACTTATTAGGCCTGTATAAGAGTTTTAGCTTGGCTTATATATCCTTTAAATCGAGACTTATAAACTTATTAAATGTACTTTTTTTATTTATCTAAGTTATAAACGTACAGTTTCTTTTAATATTAAAGCTTTACTTTTAATTTAAACACGTTATTTACACCTTTTAGCAGCTGTTCCAGCTAATAACCAGTTTTATTATAATTTAGATATATTAAGCACTCCTTCCTATAATTTTACATATGCCTTAAGAAGTCTCCTAAGGGGCACTTATACTTATAAGTTCCTTCTGTTAACCTTCTTACTTAAAAGTCTTATTATTACTAATAGATGTTATACTTTATTTATAAGTTTATACAGACGTTAATAGTTTATTTTAGGGTTTAGTTATCTAATATTTACAGTATATACTCTAATATACCATTCTTAACTTTGTTAAATATAATAATAGGGATTAAGGCTAGATTAGTATCCTTATAGTCCTGTCTCCGACTAAAAGTATTAGTTTACCTATTATCTTTTCCTTTAACGTGGTGAATCTGGAAGTGGAACGGGGCTATTAGTTCTGCCTATTATGCCTGCTATAGGTTAAGTTCTTTAATTAAGAAGTACTGGAGGTTATTATAATCCGAGAAGACCTAAACTGGTTCTTCTATGTTATTTAAATACAGTACCCACTTAGTAAAACATTAAATAATCGCTATTAATTCCTTATTATAAATTAGATATTATAAGGTTAAATTATAGATTCTTTTTAATAAGAAGGTAACTAGGTAGCGTTTTTTATTATTTTAGATTTAGTTAAGTTCTCCACTAATTACGAATTTTAAAGAGTCAGTCTTAACTTAAAAAGGTTTAAAGAAATCAGGAAGGGTTAGGATTAACACTGTAATAAAGGTGTGTTTAAGGTCTTTAAACGCCTTTTACTGTTTATCAGTCTATTTAAACAGCTTTCCCTTACCTGTAAGTTTATAAAATGGTCTTATAATTTTCATAAAATACTTAATAAAACAGTAATAAAAGTTTGTAAAGTTAATAAAGGCTTATAACTCTTTTTAATTCCTTAAAGTAAGCTAGTCTCTAACTACCTTTATCTTCTCTAGTTACATTTTAAGCTTTTTAAGGGTTACTTTAAACTTTAAATAGTTTAGTTCCTAAACGTAAAAGTGGCTCTTCTTTAAGTTCACTATTAGCTTTACTTTTTTAAAAACTGTTAAAACCTGTTATATATGTTTTTAATATTCTTTTAAAGTTTTAGAATAAACTAGAATATCGTTTAAATATATAAAGATAAATTTATTAAGGAAGGGGTGGAGGATATTATTAATAAGGCCTTAAAAGGTTGTAAGGGCGTTTATTAATCCTATTAATATAATACAGTATTAGTAATACCTGTTACACATCTAAAAGGCCGTCTTATATTTATCCTTTTCCTTTACTCTAATATAGTTAAACCTTATAAGGAAATTAAGGCTGGAGAATTAATTTACTTTAATAATCCGTTTTTACATTTCTATAATAAGTAGTAATAGGTAACGATTCTTAATTATATCTTTATTTAACGTTTAATAATTAATAACTATACGTAGCTTACTGTTTTCCTTTTTTAAGATAAACAGCATTAGGTACCTTACCGGGGATTAAGACTTTATAATAAACCTGTTCTTCAGGTTCTCCTTAATATACTCCTTTAAGGCCTTAACCTGCTAAGGGTTTAGATAATAGGGCTGGAAGTTATAGAGTTTCACTCCCAGCTTTAACTTAATTTTATAATTTTACAGTCTGTAGTCTGGTAATTATAGTATTTTTTTTTAAAACAGGGTAAACTTCCTATATTCCACAGGTACCTTAAATAAGTTAACTTCTTTACTTATCTATAAGTTAACTTCTAGCTTCTTTCCACTTTTTAAATCGTTATTTAAGTAATACAGTAAACCTTCTAATCCTTTAATTATCTTAATAAACCTAACCTAAACTATACTTAGTTTTAAGGGTTTAGTGTGCTTTTAAGTACTTTATATATCTTTAAAACGGTTTAAAGCCTTTTTAACTTTCTTTAAACAGTAATCATAGTTAGGGGATTTGCTAAAAGTGAGGTGGCCACTCCTTTAATTAATTATAGGGTTATACTTTTCTAGCTAAGGTAAACTTAAAATTATATTATATTTTATAACTGGTGTAACGTTAAAATCTATTTATTATTTATCTTTATCCACTTTAATTAAAAGTGGTAAGTAATAGGTAACTTTACCGTTATTATACTGGTATAGGCCTTCTTCTCTATTTTAAATGGGAATAACCTTTTTATACTCTTTATTAGGGAGTTTCCTTTAATTAATTAGTAAGGGGTGTATTAGGTTAAAAGCATTTCTGCTATTAATTACTGTTTTTACCTTAAATAGCCTCCCTTTTCCGTTTATTATATTGATATTAATAGAATAATACTTATACTTTTTTATTATTTAAGTTATAATAATCATCTGTCCTTAAGGTCTTATTCAGCCTAACCTCTAAATACCTCTTCTTCTTCTTAGGGTTTTTACTAACTAGTAAATTACTAGTTTCTAGCCCTTTTAAAGGGCCTGTAGCCTTTTCTTAATTCCTTTTAGAAAAACAGGCAGCTTTAATAAACTTAGTAATTAACCTTTCCTAGGTTTTTATACCTTAGTGTCCAGTTGACTTTAAATGGTATAATATTCTTAAAATCTTTAATAAGTTAATAATACATTTTATAGGCTTAAATTACAGTAATATCTTTTTACTCTTAGATTTATTAATAATCTTCCTGTTTTTACTATTCCTTAGTTTTTCCGTTAAGATGTAGTGAATACGTTGTGACTGGGCAGTTATTAAATACCCCTCTTTACTAATATATAATAAGGGCTTAATTAACTATAATGACTTTCTACTTATTATTAGATTCTTTTATCAGGGAATAGGAGACTTAATAGTAAGCCAGTTCTAATTTTATCCTTATAATAGTGTAATCTTATTTTTAAGTATTAGGGAAGTGGTTATAAAGAGCCTTAAGTCCACTATATTAATTAAAAGTACAGTTATTATATATATAGTTAATCTACAGTATATCCTTGTGGCTGGGATAGTTAATATTAGCTGTAGGAGTGGTAGTTATAAAGTATAGGACGGGAGAAGTGACGCCTTATTTCTTTTTTTATTCCACTTATCTCCAGGTACGTTATTTTTCCCACACCTTTTCTTAAAACTTAGGTAATAATAACTTAACTTATTCTTCTATAAAATGGTCTTTTTTAATAAGGTAATATTTAAGTTAATTAGTAAAGCGAACTCTATTATAAAGTTATAACCTGATTTCTATTACTCTATCTTTTAATATTACAGTAAGACTTTTAACTTGCAGGTCTTTTATTTCATTTACTAACTTTTAATATTTCTCCTCTAGCTTTTAAACCCTCTGTTAATATACTTACTTTATACCTTCTTAGGGAACCTTTAAGGTACTGGTTTAAGGTATATTAGCTTTAATATAGGGTAATTACTTAAACTGTCCCTTTTCTAGGGTAGTAAGGGTGCTAATCTATTTAATATGTTTAAAGTACTTAAGAGTCTTAAAGGGTACTGTTAAGAAGAACTTCTGTTTTTTTAGTTTAATTCTTTTAGTTTATTCTCTTTTACCTTTTAAGGCTTACTTTACTATTTAGGTAACTTAAAGGGCTAATTCTTTAACTCCTTTTACTATCTTAATAGCTTTTAAGTTAAGGTCCTTTTTAGATTTCCTTAATTCCTAGGCTTACAGGGTGAGATTTTTAAGGCCTGTAATAGCTAATTAAAATATCTCTTCCTAAAGTCGGTCTTTTATAACCTACACCTTTAGTAATTTTAAGTTTCTACCTTAAAGTCGGTCTTTTACAACCTATACCTTTATAGCTAACTCTTTTAAGACACCCTTAAAGACTAGGTACACTATATCTTAAGGTTCTTCCTTTTCTTCCTTATCTCCTAAGTCACATTTATTTATTTAAGTGTAATCTTTTTCGTTACCTGTTATCTTAATATAAATGTCTTTTAAGTTAAACCTAATATACTTTCCTCCTTTTAAAACAGGCTTTTAACTAACCTGCTTTAACGATAGGTATTACTATACTATATATCCTTTTTTATCACAGTTAAAGCACTAAACTTATAATAAGTCTTTAATCTGCTTTTACTACTGTTATCATTAAGGCTTATCACAGTTAGGTTAATTCTAACAGTTCACTATACTAATATCTATTAACCTAGGGTGATAACCTGTTACAGTTAACTAGTTCCCCTTTTTTAGTTTACTTAGTTAATAAAGGGTCCGTTCCTTCTAAAAGTTCTTTCAGTAATAATAATTATAATACCAATTATCAGCCTTAATAACCATCTTAACTAACTTTTAAAGGCGATCTGGTTAATCTTCTTAATAAAAGTCTCTAATAACGTGCTCCTTTAAGCCGCTTTAAAACAGTATTATTAAGGCCTTTTAACTAAGTTTAATCTTTACTATTTCCAGTTTAAAGCATATAGAGAAATTAAGGATTAAGGACGTCTGCCTTAGGGTTATAAGGCGTTACTTAACCTGTTTAAAGGCGTTTAGTTCTTTAAACTCAGTTTAGAGTTAGTTAATAAAAACGTTAAAGTTATTAAAGAGAGCCTAAGTCTCAGGGGCTTCCTTTCACACTCTATTTATAAAAAGGTTATTAATTATCTTTATATAGGGTTTATACTAGTAAGTGGTTACTCTGTCCAGTAGGGCCCTGGCAAACCTGACTTTTCTTTCTTCTTTGAAGAACTGCTTATTATAATAGGTGATATAACTTTAAAGTTAGGTTATTTAGGACTCCAGTTATATAAAGTCTCCCTTAAAGCGTAAAGGTGGGGGGAGTTTCACTTATTTCTTTTATAAACCCCTAAGGTTATTATTTTCTAGCTCGATTACGTTAAGTTAAGCTTAAAGTTTCTCAATAAGACTAATACGACTTTTAATATCTTTAAAGAAGGTTTCATTAAATTCCTTAACCAGTCCTTACTAGTTAAGGTTTAAGTCTTTAAGGTATACAGCTAACTTATTAATAATAAGGAGTTAAAGCTAAACTTACACTTCCTTAATCTCCTTTCCTTTTTTAAAGGTTAACATATTAAAGGGAGAGAGGTAGTGTTTAGGAATTTAATAAATAACGTTTAAAACTAGGATGTTAATATCGTATTATAACCTACACTTAATATAGGCCTTAAAAGGACTGGTGTAGGTTAAGACAGAACGTATAACAGGACGTTAACAGGTAAGGGGTGTTTTAAAGACGGCTTATTAAGCTAACACTTTTAAATAGGGGGTTTAATATTACTATAAGTTGCTGTTACTATAATACATAAAGGTAAGTCTAAACAGTAAGATATAAATGAATAATTAAATACTAGCGTGAGGAACTAAAGTCCCTTACAGTGGTTATGGACATAACTATGACTATCTATACTAACCAGCCAGGAGTACCTCGTACCCTACTCAATGGTTTGTTACTTAGTGAAGGATTGAGTAACCTGCCACTAAGCACCTCTTACTCTGAGGTCTTACGAGTGCTTAGTAGGTAAGCACTCCTGCCAAGACTAAGCAACTGCTGGTTGGTCGTAGGGGCTTCGGGTCTTTGCACCCCTGGCCCAGTGCGCAGTACCGTGCGTACTGTCTTCCTACACTGTTCCTTGTGCGGGGGATTCGTCGGGCCGCTCCGGCCCAAGTGACGGCCTGCAGGGTCGTCACAATAAGTTAAAGCTTATTATAATTATATAATAAGATATTAAGGAGGAATATAAACGCCTAGTAAATAAAGCTACTACTTTTATTATAGCTATTACTAAAACTATTAGTTTATATTAATATATCTAAAATTAAGTTAATTATATAGTTAATAAAAACTTTAGGGAATTAGTTATGTAAAAGATAATTTAAAATAACAGATATATAATTTAAGCGTTTATATACTTCCTTTAACAGTAACTTAAGCCTAATAAGATAAGCCTTACCTTCCAGATCCGTTAGGAATATCACATAATAATAAAACAGGTTAAGAACATTAACGTATTAAAAGAGTAATAGATTAAAGATTAGGAAACAGCTTATTGTAAGGTAAAAGTGCTTAAAATTATAAAGATCTAGGGGCCTCTAGCTATTAAGGACTAGCTGAGAACTATTACAGTATATATAACGCCTTAATAGGCAAATTAGAAGCTCTCTAAACTAATAGAGTAGGAAATTATAAAACGCCTAACGTTTAGAATTACAGATTACATTTATATCTTCTTTACATAGATTTATAAAATAAAATACATTATTAGTAATAGTAAGTAAAGTAAAGTCTTCTTTATTAGTAACTACTTTAAAGTACCTAACAGGACCAGTTAAGGCTTTAAAAAGGACTGTCCTTATAAAAGAAAACACTTATAAGAGCTTATAAACTGTTAGATCTTACACTTAATAATTATTAAATTACTTTTAAACACTTTTATTTACACTAAACGTATTAAAATACTAAGATCTGAAATAAGGGAGAAGATTAAAGTGTAATTTATAAGCTTTAAGTAGTTAAAAGTTTACTAATCCTGTTAGGAGAAGTGGGGAGTTACTTTAACTGTTTAAAGTTAAGACCGCTTAGGCGCTTTAAAGTTCCCAGGATCCATTAATGCTATAGTAATTAACACTTACATAATAAAAGCGATCACTAAGGTGGTAAGGTAGTTCTTTATTACAGGTTTTACTACGCACCTACTCTTTAACAGCACTTTAGTTAATAATTATAAAATAATACACTTTATTAATTATAAATCACTTCTGGTTAAAGGGAGCTTTTTATATATTAAAGCTAGAGATTATATTTAAGTGGGGATTAACTTGTTCCTAATCTTTAAATACAGTAAGTAAGTGATCTTAAAGGTATTTACGAGCTTTAAGGGAATTAACAGCAAAGATCTGGTACTTAATAACGTAACTGTTATAAAGGGTTTTTACGTTAATATCGTTTTAAAAGCTTTAATTATTAAAGCTGGAGTTTAGTATTATAAGTTTAACTACATACTTTACCACAGTAATATAAAAAAGAATATAGTATTAAAGAAGCTTAAATAATGGTATAATTTAATGTTCTTATAATACACTCCTGTTTTCACTTATTTAAGCTTCCTAATACCTTTTACTGTAAGCGTTATGGGTACTATATTAATAACTATAATAAAATAAAGAGTAAGGCACTTATAGTAATAGCTACGCCCTTAAGAAGACACAGAGCACCTTTAATACACCCAGGCAGGGCATTTAAGGCCAGAAACTCTTAAGAAACTCGTTAAATAAGTATATAACGTTATAATTACAAGTATAAAGATTATTAACTGTAAACATTACACGCTTACACACTTATAATAAATCGTTTTAAAACACCGTTCTAAAGGTTTCTCCCATCGCCCGTTCTTACAAATCAGCTAAGACCTTTTCTACTTTAAAAAAACATAAGATAGATTAATTTACTTACTTGTAATTAAGGATAAGTATAATAGGAAGCTCTTCTGTTATCTATTAAAGGATAAGAAAGGGCTAAAAGTGTTTAAAACTATTAAAAGCTTTATAAACTAGGTAAAACGGTAATTTAGGCTTACTATATATATTATACATTAAGTATTACGACCTGCACCTAACACAGGCCTTAAGAGGACTAGCACAGGTTAAGACAGAACGTATAGCAGGACGTTAACAGGTAAGGGGCGTTCTAAAGACGGCTTGTTAAGCTAGCACTCCTAAACGGGGGGTTTAATGTTACTGTAAGTCGTTATCGTTATAATACATAAAGGTAAGTCTAAATAGTAAGACATAAATAAACAATTAAATACTAATGTAAGGAATTAGAGTCCCTTACGGTAGTTATAGTTATAACTATGGCTATCTATATTAACTAACTGCAGGGTACTTCATTCCTTTACTTATAGTGCTGTAAGTGCTTATTAGGCAAGCACTTTACATCGTACGAGCGTTCTGCTTGTAAGGTTTCTCCTGCTTGTAATATAAGCACTTAGCATACCGTAAGCAGCACTTCATTAGTCGTAGGGGCTTTTAGTCTTTACACCCCTAGCTTAGTACACTTAGACGGTGTATACCATCTTCCTATACTATTCTTTCTATAAGGGATTTATCAGGCTGCCCCAGCTTAAGTAATAGCCTGTAAGGTTATTATACAATTCCCCCTCTTTAACGTTCTTTTTCTATAAAGAACTTAAGAGGTAAGCTTCTCCTTTTACCATTTTACTATGCAACGAATATCCGGCTCCCGGGTCTTAAAACGGGAACAGGGCAAAAGCACTAACCGCTGTCTGAACCTTATAACCTACACATATACGTTTAGTAACGAAATATCCCCTTATTCTTTTTATAAGTCTGCTGTCCCTCTGCTTGTTTATTAGGTTTCTAACCAGTTTAACAGTTACGACTACTATTTGGAGAGGTACTGGCCTTTCCAGTGTAACGCTTTTAGTGTTAGTGAAGTGAAGTTAAAGGCTCTTCTTGTTAAAAAGCAGAACCTTAACTTGTAAGTTAAGTCTGCTGCTTAGCAGCTTTACAAGGCTACTGTTAAGCTCTAAGAGGCGTTAGCGCGTTTAGTATGCCTTTATAAGCAGCAGTCCCGCTTTAAGGACTGGGCTGTGAAAGTATTTGGCTGTAAAGCGGAGCTGTTAGAGTTCTAAGAAAGTGAGGAAGTTAGGCTGAATGCTCCTCCTGACGACGTGGAGTCTTTTAATTAGGGGAACTTCCTAGCAGGGTCTCTACAGTAAGCGGCTGCTTTATAATTTAGTTTGTAACTACCTTTTTTAATAAAAAGTTATAGGTTTAACTTTCTACAAGAGTTTTAACGACTTTCTTTTACTAACTTCTTTTCTCAACAGTATTTATTTTTATATAAGGCTTATTAGGAGCTTTAAAGGCCCAGCCTCCTTATTAGGTTTAAGGTCCTTATAACCTTAGCTAGGGCTTTTAATAAATGTCCTTCCGTACTTACTAAGGAGTTTCCTGTTATTTCTTAGGCTTTAAGTCTTATAATAGTTTTACTTTTTAGTATAGTAGTTTAGATATTAAATCTTATCTTATTTCTAATTTTTATCGTTAGTTTTAATTGGTTTAGATTCTTTCAGTAAAACTCCGTAACCAGGTCTAGGCACTTAAGATTTTTAACGGGCTCCTATAAGTTACTTTTAAGGCTGTAGTCTAGCCATTTAATAAGATATTTAAACGTGTTCTTTCCCTTTCGTAAATTTATAACTTCTTTAACATTATACTTATTTTTATTAGCGTTAACTTTGACCTTCTTTTCTAGGGGAACTCCTTTTAGGGCAGGTTTTAGGAGTGAGATGTGAAAAACCTTAATCCGCACTTTCATGCTAGCAGGTAGGTTTAGTTTGTAATTAGAGGTGGCGACCTTTTTCTTAATCTAGAACAGTTTATACCTTTTAAAATCAAGCTTCTTATTAAGCCGTTTCGAATATAAGTTTTGTAAAAAAAGGTAGACGTAATCCCCCTCCTGAAAAGTTAGTCCCTTAACTCGTTCGCTATTGTAGTGGAGTCCTTTCTTAAACGTTAACTGCTCAGTTTAGTATTTATTAGTAAACTTTTTTATTCGTTTATATGTAAACTTAAGTTCAGCTCGCAGGTAGTTGTGCAGCTCCTGCATCCAGTCTATACGGATTGTGGCTTAGAGGGTGTCGGTAGGTGGGCCTTAACGGAGCTTAGGCTCCTTACTGTAATTAGTAAAGAATAGTAACACACCTATTAACTCGATTAGCGTTATATTATAAGTTATCTGTACTGTTAGTAACAGCTTAAGCTAATTATCTTATTTAAAGTTAACATATGTTTAAAGATACATTGTAAATATCTAATTAACTTACTCCGTTTAGCTATCTGTCTGTAGGTAAAATGCTGTTAAAAGCTTACTTTTTACACCTATTCTCTATATTAGCCCTTACTAGAACTTTAACATAATTAGCTTATTTTAATCTATAACGATATTATTTAGTTAGAAGTATTATAAGATTACCTCTTTCTTAAAGACGTAAGTAAATTACTCTACTGTTATATCCTTTAAGGTTAGCAGGAAGTAAGCCTATTTTATTAATCTATCGACCACTATAAAGATTTAGTTATAAGTAACTCTTATAACAGGGTCCTTAGATTCTAGAATCCTAATAACGAAGTTAAGTAAGATTAAGTTCTACAGCACTTATAGTATAAGAAGTAGTTTAAGAAGTCTGTAAGGTTTATAATATCTGTTTTACTTCCTATAATAAATGTTACAGTTATTAACTACTTCTTTAACCAGCTTCTTTATTCCTAAGAAGGCGTACACCTACTAAGCTTACATAAGAGTCTTAACTCAGCCTATATATCCTCTAAGTTAAGACTTATAGACCTGTTAGATATACTCCTTTCGCTTATCTAAGTTATAAATGTACAGTTTCTCTTAATACTAGAGCCTTGCTCCTAGTTTAAGTATACTATTTATACCTTTTAACAGCTATTCCAGCTAATAACTAGTTTTATTGTAATTTAGATGTTTTAAGCACTCCTTACTACAGTTTTGCACATGTCCTAAGAAGTCTCCTAAAGGGCACTTATGTTTATAAGTTCCTTCCGCTAACCTTCTTACTTAAAAGTCCTATTATTACTAATAAATATTATACTCTGTTTATAAGTTTATATAAACGTTAATAATTTATTCTAATATTTAGTTATCTAACATTTACGGTATATATTCTAATATACCGTTTTTAGTTTTGTTAAACATAATAATAAAGATTAGGACTAGATTAGCATCCTTATAGTTCTGTCTCTAATTAAAAGTATTAGCTTACCTATTATCTTTTCCTTTAATATAATAGATCTAGAAATAAAATAGAGTTATTAACTTTACTTACTGTGCTTACTATAAGTTAAGTTCCTTTATTAAGAAGTACTAAAAGTTATTATAATCTGAAAAAACCTAGACTAGTTTTTCCGTACCACTTAGATACAGTGCCTACTCTGTAAAGTACTAAATAATCGCTATCAGTTCCTTATTATAAATTAGATATTATAAGGCTAGCCTGTGGATTCCTTTTAATAAAAAGGTAATTAGGTAACGTTTCTTATTATTCTAGACTTAGTTAAGTTCTCCGCTAATTACGAACTCTGAGGAGTCTGTTTTAACTTAGAAGGGTTTTAAGAAATTAGGGAGGGTTAAGACTAATACTGTAATAAAGGTGTATTTAAGTCCCTTAAACGCCTTTTATTATCTATCAGTCTACTTAAACAGCTTTCCTTTACCTGTAAGTTTATAAAGTGGTTTTGCGATTTTTGTAAAGTACTTAACAAAACAGTAGTAAAAGTTCGTAAAGCTAATAAAGGCTTACAATTCTTTTTAATTCTTCAAAGTAGGTTAATCCCTAACTGCCTCTGTCTTCTCTAATTATATTTTAAGTTTTCTAAAGGTTACTTTAAACTTTAAATAGTTCAGTTCTTAAACGTAGAAATAGCTCTTCTCCAGGTTTACTATCAGCTTTACCTTTTCGAGAGCTATTAAAACCTATCGTATATACTTTTAGTATTTTTTTAAAGTTTCAGAATAAACTAAAATATCGTTTAAATATATAAAAACAAACTTATTAAGGAAGGAGTAAAGGATACTGTCGATAAGGCCTTAAAAGGTTACAAGGGCGTTTATCAATCCTATTAGCATAATATAGTATTAGTAATACCTATTATAAGTTTAAAAGGCTGTCTTATATTTATCTTCTTCCTTCACTTTAACGTAGTTAAATCCTATAAGGAAGTTAAGGCTAAAGAACCAGTTTACTTTAGTGATCTATTCTTACATCTCTATAATAAGTGGTAATAAGTAGCGATTCTTAATTATATCCTTATTTAACGTTTGGTAATTAATAACTATATATAATTTACCGTCTCCCTTTCTTAAGATAAACAGCATTAGGTACCTTGCTGGGGACTGGGACTCTATAATAAACCTGTTCTTTAAGTTCTCATTAATATACTCCTGTAAGGCCTTAACCTGCTAGAGGTTTAAGTAATAAGGTTAAAAGCTACAGAGCTTCACTCCTAGCTTTAACTTAATTTCGTAATCTTATAATCCGTAATCCAGTAATCGTAATATCTTTTTTCGAAACAGGGTAAACTTTCTATATTCTGCAGGTACTTTAAATAAATCGACTTCTTTACTTATCTATAGATTAGCTTCTTACTTCTTTCCACCTTTTAAATCGTCATTTAAGTAATGCGGTAAACTTTCTAATCCTTTAATTGTCTTAGTAAACCTAACCCAAATAGTGCTTAGTTCTAAGGGTTTAGCGTGCTTCTAAGTGCTTTATATATCTCTAAAACGGTTTAGTACCTTTTTAGCTTTCTTTAAATAATGATTACAGCTAAGGGACTTGCCGAAAGTAAAGTAGCTACTCCTCTAGTTAATTATAAAGTTATATTTTTCTAGCTAGGGTAGACTTAAGATTATATTGTAACTTATAATTAATATAACGTTAAAATCTATTTATTATTTATCCTTATCCACTTTAATTAGGAGTAGTAAGTAGTAAGTAACTTTGCTATTATTGTATTAGTATAGGCCTCTTTCTCTATTTCGAATGGGAATAACTTCTTTATACTCTTTATTAAGGAGTTTCCTTTAGTTAACTAATAAGGGGTATATTAGGTTAAAAGCACTCCTGCTATTAATTACTGCTCTTACTCTAAATAGCTTCCCTTTCCTATTTATCATATCGATACTAACAGAATAATGCTTATACTCCTTTAATATTTAAGTTATAATAATTACTTATCTTTAAGGTCTTATCTAACTTAACCTTTAAGTGCCTCTCCTTCTTCTTAAGGTTTTCGTTAACTAGTAAACTACTAGTTTCTAGCTTTTCTAAAGGGCTTATAACCTTTTCTTAATTCCTTATAAAAGAATAGGTAATTTTAATAAACTTAACGATTAACCTTTCCTAGGTTTTTATACCTTAGCGTCTAGTCGACTTTAAATGGTATAATGTTCTTAAAGTCCTTAATAAATCGATAATACGCTTTATAAGATTAAATCGTAATAATGTCTTTTTACTTTTAGATCCGTTAGTAATCTTCTTACTTCTACTATTCTTAGGCTTTTCTATTAAGGTGTAGTAAGCACGTTATAACTGGGTAGTTATTAAGTACTCCTCTTTACCAATATGTAACGGGAGTTTAGTTAATTATAATAACTTTCCGTTTATTATTAGATTCTCTTATTAAGAAGTAAGAGACTTAGTAATAAGCTAATTCTAACTTTACTTTAGTAACAGTGTAGTCCCGTTTTTATATGCTTAAAAAGTGGTTATAAAGGGCCTTAAGTCTATAATACTGGTTTAAAGTATAGTTGTTATATATGTAATTAATCTACAGTACGTTTTTATAATTAAGGTAGTTAATATTAACTATAAGTGTTACAGTTATAGAGTATAGAATAGGGAAAGTAACACTTTATTCTTTCTCTTCTTCCACTTATCTCTATATACGTTATTTCTCCTAAACTTTTTCCTAGAACTTAAGTAATAGTAACCTAGCTTATTCTTTTATAAAGTGGTCTTCCTTAATAAATCGATATTTAAGTTAATTAGTAAAGTGAACTTTATTATAAAGTTTTAACTTAATTTCCACCACTTTATCTTTAGACATCACAGTAAGGCCTTTAACTTATAAGTCTTCTATTTCATCTACTATCTCTTAATGTTTCTCCTTTAGCTTTTAGACTCTTTACTAATGTACTTACTTTATACTTTTTTAAGGGACCTTTAAGGTACCGGTCTAAAGCACACCAGCTTTAATATAGGGTAGTTATCTAAGCTGTCCTTCTTCTAGGGAGGTAAGGGTATTAATCCACTTAGTATACTTAAAATACTTAAGAGTCTTAAGGGGTACTGTTAAGAAGAACTTTTATTTCTCTAATTTAATTCTCTTAATTTGTTCTCTTTTACCTTTTAAGGCTTACTTTACTGCTTAAGTGGCCTGGAGGGCTAGTTCTTCAACTCCCTTTACCATTTTAGTAAGGTTTAAATTAGGGTCCTTCCTAAACTTCTTTAGTTCCTAGGCTTATAAGGTAAGGTTTTTAAGGCCTATTATAGCTAATTAAAACATCTTTTCTTAAAGTCAGTCTTTTATAACTTACACCTTTAACAGTTTTAAGTTTCCACCTTAAAGTCGGTCTTTTATAACCTGCACCTTTATAGCTAACTCTTCTAAAACACCTTTAAGGATTAAATATACTACGTTTTATAGTTCTTCTTTTTTTTCCTTATCTCCTAAGTTACACTCGTCTATTTAAGTGTAATCCTCTTTATTACTTACTATCCTAATATAGACGTCTCCTAAGTTAAACCTAATATACTTTCCTTCTTTCAGAACGGGTTTCCACCTAACCTATTTTAATAACAGACACTGCTATATTATATGTCTTTTCTTACCATAATTAAAGTACTGGACCTATAACAGGTCCTTAGGCTGCTTTTACTACTGTTATCGTTAAAGTTTATTACAGTTAAGTCAGTTCTAACAGTTTATTATACTAATACCTATTAACCTAAGGTAGTAACCTGTCACAGTTAATTAGTTCCCCTTTTTAGGTCTACTTAACTGGTAAGGGGTCTGTTCTTTTTAAAAGTTCTTCTAATAATGGTAATTATAATACCGATTATCAGCCTTAATAACCATTTTAACTAATTCTTATAAACAGTCTAGTTAATCTTCTTAGTAAAGGTCTCTAATAACGTATTCCTTTAAGCCACTTTAAAACAGTATTATTAAAGCCTTTTAACCAAGTTTAGTCTTCACTGCTTTTAATTTAAAGCGTATAGAGAACTTAAGGACTAAGGTTGTCTACCTTAGGGCCATAAGGCGTTACTTAGCCCGCTAAGAGGTGTTTAGTTCTCTAAACTCAGTTTAGAGTTAGTTAATAAAAACGTTGAAATTGTTAAAAAAGGCCTAAGTCTTAAGAGCCTCTTTACACGCTTTATTTATAAAGAGGTTATTAATTATCTTCGTATAAGGTTTGTACTAGTAAACGGTTACTCTATCTAATAAGGCTTTAGCAAACCTGACTTTTCCTTCTTCTTCGAAAAACTACTTATTGTAATAGGTAATATAGCTTTAAAACTAGGCTATTTAAGACTCTAACTATATAAAGTCTCTTTTAAAACGTAAGGGTAGGGGAAGCTTCACTCGTTTCTTCTATAAGCCTTTAAAGTCGTTATTCTCCAGCTTAACAGCGTTAAGTTAGGCTTAAAGTTTTTTAATAAGACTAATATGGCTCTTAATATCTTTAGGGAAAGCTTCGTTAAGTTCCTTAACTAGTCCTTACTAGTTAAAGTTTAGGTCTTTAAGGCGTGCAGCTAATTTGTCGATAATAGGGAGCCAAGGCTAAGCTTACACCTCCTCGATTTCTTTTCCTTTTCTAAAGGTTGATATATTAGTGGGCGAAAAAGGTAATATCTGGGAATTCAATAAATAGCATTTAGAACTTAAACGCTAATATCGTATTATAACTTACACTTAATATAGGCCTTAAGAGGACTAATGTAAGTTAAGATAAAACGTATAACAGGACGCCAACAGGTAAAAAGCGTTCTAAAAACAGCTTATTAAGCTAACACTCCTAAACAGGGGGTTTAATGTTATTATAAGTCGTTATCGCTATAATATATAAAAGTAAGTCTAAACAGTAAGATATAAATGAATAATTAAATATTAACGTGAGGAACTAGAGTCCCTTACAGTAGTTATAGTTATAACTATAACTATCTATACTAACTAACTGTAAGGTACTTCGTTCCTTTGCTTATAATGCCGCAAGTGCTTATTGGGCGAGCACTTTACATCGTGCGAGCGTTCCGCTTATAAGGTTTCTCCTGCTTACGATGTAAGCACTTAGCATACCACAAGCAGCACCTCATTAGTCGTAGGGGCTTCTGGTCTTTGCACCCCTGGCCCAGTGCGCCTGGACGGTGTGCACCGTCTTCCCGCACTGTTCCTTCTGCGGGGGATTCGTCAGGCCGCCCTGGCCTAAGTGACGGCCTGTAGGGTCGTCACACTAAGATTAAAAGACTTTAATAATCGTAATTAGAGGATACACACTGTATTAGCTCTAAGTAATTAAAGAAGGAATCGAAATCGAAGCCACTCTATCACATACACATAAACTAAACAGTGGGAGTAAGCACGCAGGCTAGGAGCTGATTATAAAATCTATTAAAATAAAGGAGGGAGTAAACCTTCTTAAATTAATTTAGCTTAAATACGTGTAAACAGCTACCTACTTACATAAGATAAACCCTAGCTAATAAAACGACTGGATATTACTTAATAAGAAGCTTTATAAATGGTTCAGATAATACTTTTAATAGTACACACCACTAGGTAAGCTTAATAAAAACCTAACAGATAATCACTACTTAGATTAAAGCAGGGTTTACACTTACAGATACTAAGCTTACGTTCTTAATAAAAGGTAAAAGGTGGAGTAAGATAAGCTTAGTTTTAAAACTAAACCTTAAAGGTATATTAGGTACTTAATTAAATATATAACCTTTAACATTTACCACATTTAATACCTGTAATTAAAAACGGTGCTTATAACGTGTAACGTGGTGTTTAATAAAAAGCTCTTTTATAAGAAGGAGAGTAAGGAATTAAAGGCATTATTAATACAGGTTACTTAGCAGCTACTTAGCTTTATTAAAATTAAGCTATAGATATAAGACGCTTTATTTATACTTAAACTTCTTACTAATATTCTAAACCTAAACATTACACCTACACCTACTAATAATAAAGCTCTAACCTTTAAATCTAATAATAAAAATACTCTTAAGGGTTAGAACTTAGGGGTAAGTGCACTTAAAGACAGAGTAGCGCTCTTTTAAATTAAGGATAAGCTTATAAAACTTAAGGAAAGCTCTGTAAGTACTAAACTAGGACTTTTAACCCTAAAGTTAACATTAGAGGTTAAAGCTTAGCTTTAAATTTAAGGCTTATACCCTTACCTAGCTAGTAAAAGTGTTAAATCACCTTTTACAGATTATAATAGGCTTAGAGAGATTAAAGAGCTCTCTAAATAAGGGTCTGGACGATAAGAAACTTTAAAATAATCAGATAAGGCTTTTACTAATAATATAAAACTATATATAAATCTTAAGGAAAGCAGCCATTTATAAGAGGACAGTTATAATAAAACGTTTATAACCTTTAAGTATAAAGCTTTAAAAAAGTATAAAGATACCCTATTAGAAGATTTAGCTAAAGATACTATTATAATAACGGAGCTGGAAATATAAAACACACACTTACGAATTAACTACCCTCTTACTTTAAGATAGAGTAGGAGATTTTAAGGGCAGCTAACTCCCCTTAGATCGCTTAAATTAGTAATTTATACGTTTACTGTTTAGATTTATAATAAAGTAAGGATTAACCACTTAGTTTTTAATAAGAGCTTTATAAGCTTTTTCGTAACGTTTATACTTAATTAGTAAATAGCGGTTAAAAAAGGGAGTAAAGCTTATAAGACGTTACACGCTATGTTCCAGGCGGTAATACTCTAAGTAAAGGTAAAGCTTAACACGGCTCTAAGCTTACCTTACCTTTATAAAGATAACCTTTTTAAACTGTAACTTTTAAAACATTAAAAGGATCTTAAAAACCACATACTTAGCTTTAAGTTTAAAAAGGCGTGTTAAACTAAAATACGGCACCTCCTCTGTAAAGGAACATAATGTAAAATAAAACGCACCGTAACGCTTTTACAGTTACTCCCACTTAAATAAGTGTTCACTTATAAGTTTTATAAAGATAACATACTTAAAAAGTGCAAAGTTAAGATTTATATAAAAGGCGACTTTTAAAAGGTTAATATACTTTAAAACATTTATATAGTGACTTTAGCTGCTTACTTATTTAGGATAATAATGGCGTTTATTACTTAGTAAGACTTAAAAGTCTAGCAGTTTAATATAATCTAGGCCTTTTTATACGTTACACGAGACGATAACTCCTTAATAATATGTAAGCTTTTAGATAGCTTTAAAGAAAAAGGCTTTTATTATAAGCTTAAATAAGCGTTATACGGCTTATAAGACTTACCATTATTATAGTATAAGGAGTTTATATTAATATTAAAAAAGCTTAGCTTTATCCTATTAAATAAGGAGCTATACCTTGCGTTTAATAAGAGTAAAACCGTATTTATACTCTTTTATATAGATAACTACTTTATGTTATTTATAAAAAAGCACTGTAAAACTGTAGAAGTAATTATATAAAAGCTCCACATACAGTATAAAATTTATAAAAAGGGAGAGATCTCCAGCTTCATTAGTATTTAAGTGATTAGGGATTAAGGCGAATGAAAGCTTTAGCTAACTTATAACTAGTATATTAAGAAGATCACTAAACAGTATAACCTTTTAAAGGGTGTGTTCTTAAACATCCCCCTCCTTGGTGTAGAACTCCTTAAAAATATAAGAAACGTGTTAAAGGCGGAAGTTAAAAAGTATTAAAAGCTTATAGGATTTATCCTATATATAGTAATTATAATTTAATTAAACGTAGCCTTTTCAGCCTTTATCCTCTTACAGTTTCTTATTAACCTAAGCTTAAAGTACCTAATTATAGTAAAACAGATAATTAGGTACCTATACAGCTTACAGTACGTGGGGATTAAGTATAAAGGAGCAGGGTAAAAGGTTCTTATAATTGCTAGTAACACTTCTTTCACAGATAATATAAAGATACACTGCTTATTATAAGGGTATATTATAATACTCTTTAGTAACGTAATTAATTAAAGAGTTATTTACTAACATATAGTTATAATGTCCTTAACTAAAGCTAAGCTACTTACACTTATATACACAGTTAAGGAAATAATAACATTTAAAAAACTTATAACAGATATTGTTTATAAGCTTGGCCTAATATAAAGGATCTTCTGTAATAACTAGTAAATAATACAGCTAGTAATTAAAGAGAACGAGAGAGTAAATATTAAGCTTTAGTACATTAATATCTATAATATATAAGCTCGCTAGGAGTATATAAAAGGCTCGTTTAAAGTTACGTATCTACCCATATAACAGATACTAACTAATAAACTTACTAAACTGCTCTCTTAATAGCGCTTTAAACACTTTATAACGCTTATAAAGTTAAAAGATACTAATTATATTAGTTATAAGAGTAAAGGAACTGTTATAAGGGAGCTGAAAGATTAAGGGAGCACCACTCTTACAGTCTCTACACGTAATAGCATATCTACGCCTAAAGGTATAACAAATAATAAAATAAAAACGATAAGCAGCTAGATAATATGCTTAAGCGCAGCTTATTAGATTAATAAGCTTACTGATCAGGGTTATAACCCGCTCCTTAAGAGAGCTAAAGCTCCCCGCACCACTAATAACAGCACCCCTAACTAACTCCTCTCTATTTTACAGAGCTAAAGGCTTTGTAAGGAGTGTATATAACACTACCCTCTATTTCTTAAGCTCCTTATATAAGTGGTTAAAATGGAATAGCTTATAAAATACATTGTACTTACAGAAGCTAGCGTATTAGCTATTACGGTAGTAAGGAACTTCCTAGTAAAGAGCTTTATTAAGAAAGGACTGAATAGCAGGTTAATAAAGTACGTAAATAAGTTTATAAAGAACGTACACCTTTACGTAGGAGTGTCTGTTTACACAGTAAGTACAGTAAGTTAAAGTGCCTATATAGTTAAAATAGCAGCTATTGCTATTACTAGTAATGGCGCTTTTAAAGTACCTAAGGCAAGCTTTACCACACTTATTAGTCGGGGCAGGGTGTAGGGACTTAAGGGTGTGGTAAGTAGGTGATTAAGCTAATTTACTAATCTTAAAGTTAGTAAGTTAAGCATTTGTTAAGAAGAAAAGAGTGGCTTATATAAGGGTTTACAGACTAGCCGCATTATAAGCAGAGCGATAAGGAGTTACGGGAGGCTTCTCCTCCTCTTTATCCTTATCCTTATCCTCCTCCTAGTAAAAGGGTAAGTAAGTAAGTAAGATTAAGCTGAACAGTTTAAGTGACGGGGTTAAGGTGTGGGTACAGGGTGTAAGCTTCTTAATACTTAAATTAAAGTTAGTTATTACTTTTAAATAATAAGAATAAGTGAAACTTATGCTATAAGCGCTCTCTGCTTATTAAGAAGCTTTTAATTACAGTTAGTTAGAATTAAAGTAGAAGAAAAAGCGGTGGAAACACTTACAGATAAGACTAATTACGCTTTTAACGAGATCTGAAAGGCGTAAGAGCAGGTTAGTAAGTAGAAACGATAGTTTTTTTAAGCAGAAGGAGTAGGACTTACGTTTTCTTAAGGCGTGAGCCCGTGGTCTTTGCGTTAGCTATAATGGCCGGGAGCGGGGACGAGAATGGTGGTGTTCTTAATTTTTATGTTCGCTTGAAGAAAGTAAATAAATAGGGAAAGATCGCGAGCTTTTAGCATAGAGTTAAGAAGCTTAGACCACTGTATAAGCTTACTGCTTTTAGTTTAGTGTGCGCTGAAAACGCGACTACGTATTAACTTAAGCGGTATAATTTGGGAAGTTACAGGTTTAACTAACCTCCGGACCTTATTATTTTCTATTTACAGCGAACTTCTTTTCGAACGTTTAGGCGCTTAGAACTGCGTTCTGAGTACCTGGGGGGTGTGTCGAACTGCAGTAGCAGTTCTTAGCGCTTAGGCGCGCAGGCGCCTTACCGCTCCAGGCTTGCCTGGAGCGCAGGGGCCTTAGATCATGTGCTCTCCCCACACACAGGGAGCTTCCATTTGTATATAACTGGGGAGTGCTTCACACTCCCCTTTTCTACCAAATCAAGTCACTTTGCAACTGCACTTCCGCTGCTCCTGAGCCCCTCGTTCCTCAGCCAAAACGTTCCACACAAGCCCTGTGCCAGATCAAAAGGATGCGTACATTCCAGAGAGAACGGCCGGGAAGACTCAGCTTACTAGTACCAAGGCAGATAGCGGGCAGGGCAGGGAATCCATACTAGTATCCTTTTACCAAATGTACCCACCCTGTTTTACCATAACTGCATTGCCTGTGCAAAATATGGGTGGCGCTAAGGGATATGCAGAATATCATGAAAACAGCCTTTACACTACCCTAAAATCGACACCACGAATTCCCTGCCCCTCTTCGGAACTGAGCAGTTGCCGCCTTAGACTGAGCCAGATTGGGCCAGACTTAGCAAGGGCGTCACTATTCTGGGCTGCCTCGGCTATAGTTGCCACAGAATAAAATGGCCGTGTAGTTGCAAGGACCCGATTTGGGCCCTTCCATCATCATTACCGCCACCAACGCCTCCTCCTCGTCCACTACCTCACCGCGCTTTCTTTTACTCAAATGACAGGAAAAACCAACCATTACAACAATGTCTCTATTTTTCTCCAACACACAACCTATCATTGCAGACGCTTCTTTCATGGTAATGACGAGCAGATAGTGCGCCGTGGATCATCACCGTTCGGCGCCCGGCGTACGCCCATTCTGCTCTACGAGGGGGTGTGCAAGACGCCGCTCCGCATCCAGCTCTGAAACGTGGGGGACTGCCCGCTTCCCTCACCGACCTGTTCATATCTCAGCCTATCAAAGTCCCGCAGGCGCCACGCGTGACTGATGCCATTGACGAACCACAAGGCGAACGCCACCACGAGGGTGAGGGGAATCGTGATGACCGCGTAGATGTACGCCTTGGGACTCGGCCTCGGATACCCGGCCTCGTCGGTGTCGAAGAAGACCATGCTAAAGACAGCCTACCACCCCCAAAAAGTTTAGTACAGGTTGGCTCTCGACGAGGAACAGCGGTGCGTACGCAAACAAACGCCCCCGGCAGGAAGAGGGTAGTGACGATGGCGACGTTATTCATGGCGGACGTGTCGCGCTGCGCCTCCCAGGCGATATCAGAGGTCAAGCGGTTGAAGTCCTGGTTGGCTGGCTGTTAGTACAATAAGGGGAGGAGTTGGTAGGTGGTGCTTAGCTATTACCAGCTGGATCTGGATATTTATGCGCTCCTTGTAGCATCGGGTCCACTGCTGCAAGTGCTGGCACGACAGCTGCGCCGACTCCAGAATCTGCTGCTCTCTGTCGAGCGTGGACGGAGAGATACCCCTCCGCAGGCCGCCGCCGCTGCTTCTACTGCTATTCGTGCCCAGAATTCTATAATCCAGCCACTTCCTTGTCTTTTCTGGGATGGATCTAAGCATTTCAACAGAACGGTGAAGAAGAGTAACTCTGTTCTCAATGTCTTTGCAGCTGTTCTCCGCTACCGTCAGGCGCTGTGTCGTATCGTGAGGAGGGCTGTGGTTGTGGCGGGTGGGAAGGCTTGGGAATCCGAAGAAGAGTTGGAGAAGTTGAGGAGCGCTTGGTTGGGCGAGGAGAATGGGAAGGAGGTGGATGATTCGCAGGCATTTTATTTTGTAAGCTCAGCCCATTCAAAACTTTGAAGTGTTGCGCGAACATCAGCGATGGTCAGGTATTCACTGTGTACAGCAAGCTGCCGCATCCGTAAGCTAAACTCATCGTCCGCAGCCTCCGGCCTCTTTGAGAGGAGTGAAAAGAAGGAGAAAGTTGGGATTGGTGACTCCAGCTTGGGAAGTCGGGAGGAAATTTGTGGGCTGGTCCCGGTATTATCGGTGGAAGAGGTCGGTCGCACCACATTGGTGCGTTTGGAAGAGGATGAATTTGGATCTTATCGATGCATGTAAAGCTCCGCGATTTGACTCTACAACTTGAAAAAAAAATTGGCGGCACGGACCGATGTTTTTGTTGTGCGTTGTGTTAGGAAAGTGCCCTCTGTCATCTGGCTGTGCTTGCCTTGCTTGAGGCCGACTTCGGGTTGGCATCTTCACATGCCACGCAAGCATTCGGCCATCTCGATGACCCACCCACCAACACATTTCCCACTGCAAATTCCGGATGCTCGATCGAAGCTCATATCGTACCGCGGCAGAGTCACGTCTCAATTTTGCGGGCACGCGCGTGGTGCGCTCCGTTCGTCCGGTTCTCGTCATTCCCCCAGCAAGTGTGGACAGCATACCTCCCGAGACCCAGACGGCGGGGCTAGAAGTGCTAGCAAGACCTGCACTGCTGCTTTTCCCCCAATTACTCCCACATGCTGACCACTCTCTTCCATCATTCCCCGCGCCCCCTTCCCCGAGTCCCGGACCATTTTCGTGCCAGCGAATGCCAACAGTATCCTCGGATGGTCACATCACTCAAAATGCATCACTCATCACTTGAGAGTCTGAGGCACAGCTATCAAGAAGCTGACAAGAGATCGACCCTCCCAAACGGAATGGAATTCCATTTGGGTGTATATAAGTAGCCCATCAGTGGTCCCAATTGAATGCCCTGTCCAGCATCTAGCGCCTCCATTATCCTCCCAATATCTACGCACCGTCCTCCGCACCGTCATGGCCTTGTTTCACACAATCCGTTCGGCCGCTCTCATTCGACCGCCGTTTGCACTTAAAAGAGCCACAGCACGGAGCTCGCAGCCATATTTCGTCAGACGTCTGTCCCAACAGCCAGCAGAATCAGCTAGGGTTGGGAGCAGCGTCAATGCCTTACATCAACTCAAGTCCGCCCCACAGCCTACACTGCACGTAACTTGGCCGCACAAGGGATGGGATGACGGCGTTGTCCTTGATGTGATTCCAAGCCACCGCGAGCCTGTCACCGTTGGAGACCACTTTGCCTGGCGCTTGACAAAGGTCTGCAGGTATGTCACTTGACGACTTTATTGTCTGCCATTCTATCGCCTGACACCCACCGCCAGATGGGCAATCGACCTAATCACGGGCATGAAGCCAAGGCAAAAGGGGAACTCGCCCACGTCACCCCTGACAGAGACTCAATGGGTAAGCCACTCCAACTCTGACATGGCTCAGCGCTCACCTACATTTAGCTGGTCCGATTCATCTTCCTCGAGTCCATCGCTGGGGTCCCAGGCATGGTCGCCGGAACCCTTCGCCACTTGCACTCAATCCGGCGATTCAAACAAGACCAAGGTTGGATCAAAACGTTGCTGGAGGAGTCGTATAATGAGCGAATGCATCTCCTCACATTCCTGGAGCTGTATAGGCCAAGTTGGATGATGCGATTCTTGGTCTTCGCCGCCCAAGGGATATTCTACAACACCGTGTTCATCTCTTATCTCATCTCTCCGAAGACATGCCACCGCTTTGTTGGATACCTGGAGGAGGAAGCCGTTCACACATACACCAAGTGCCTCCTCGAGCTAGATAACGGCAGCCTCCCACTTTGGGAATCATCGGATTTCCAAATCCCGAGCATTGCGGTAAAGTACTGGAATATGCGGGAAAGGAGGAGGACTAGGAGGGATTTGCTTCTATATATTCGAGTAAGTGCCCTACACAGTACACAGTGTTCGTTTCTCTGTTCTGATGGCTGAATTCGCATAGGCAGATGAGGCGTCCCATCGCGGTGTAAATCACACGCTCGGAAACCTCGACCAGACTTCGGATCCAAACCCGTTTGTCGGTGACAAGGACCACTCTGGTCATATGCGTGCAGCAATCGCTAGCCCTAGAGGGTTGAAGAGGGGAGAAAAGATCAGCCATTAAGGCTTGGGCCCGTTCAACTCCAAGTCAATTAGCGGTCTAGTCATGCCATGTCAATGCAAAAACACATCTGTCAGCGTGGTCTAGAACCTGCAGCACCCAACAAGTGACCCAAAAGGAGCAAGGTCATCAAGCCCCCAGGCGGGGACCAATAGCATTTCGCGCACAGCAGGCACCGTTGGCGGTATGGTTGCATTGGTGTACGAATCTGGCCAAGAACCAGTGCGCCACACTGCAAGTGGTCTTCCCAGCGGAAGTCTGTAGGGTGTGGAAGCTCAGAGCCTTGTCTAAGCTCACACATTCCCGGTAATAGCGTTCTTCTATATTTCCCAGAAAGATCGACCTCTTCGCTCTCGCTGGCCTTTGAAAACACGCGAAAACCCCCGCCATTGGTCTTCATCGATCTCGCACAGCCTCCGGCACCGACGAAACGAAATTAAGTCCGAGGATGTGTTCTCAACGTCTCCCATTTCAGTAGCATCTAGACGGAAGTGGAATCCGGATTCTTCTCCGAGTTCCCACTATTCGGTCTTGGTGCTCTGGCTTTGAGTCTTTGCTGTGAGTTTATCCACATTCCGCCCCTGGAAATGCGTAGCGGGTGCTCACCTCTCACAGGCACTGTAGCGGCGATAGCGATTGTACCCCTAAGCGACGGGAAACCCATTTCCGAGTGGTCGGGAAACAAGCAACCCGGCGTTCTCTTGGCTTATTCCTCGCTATCGCGTTTGCAGAGGCCGCGATGATTGCGTTTTGGACTCGGGTGTTTCGGGGAGTTCCAGTAGGTGCTTTCATAGCCCAAAACACAAACGACTGGCACTAACGCATATCCAAGATGAGCAGCTTCCACTTCAACTGGGCTGGAGGCACTAGTGTCATTGGCGCCTTCAAGGCTGTGATCAATGGAGGAGCTTTCCTTATCAGCACGGGTAAGTTTGGTTCGACTGCTTTCCATTCGCCTTCCGAGCTGTCTAACAGTGATTGGCTGCAAAGTGTCAGTACTCGTCGCTGTTACAACCCTGCTCAGGGGCCCCCTGATGCAACGGGCATCACTCGTTCAAGCAGAAGTGTTCTCCGTCCCATGCAACATCGACCTTGAAATGAACTACAATGTCACCGCCGACTGAGCAGCAATCACATTTGATCGAGGACATGCGGAGTTGACATTTCGCTCCAACTTCTCAAAGGTTATTTGGGAATACCAAGCGAGAAGTCTGATTGCAATTCCAGGAGCCAAGTGCGACAACTGTACCCCTGACCTTGCCGGTAAGCCCAAACCCTCAGATTGAGACGGCCAGGAGTGTTGGTCGCGCTCTAATGCTCACCTGAACTAGGCATTAGGATTCAAAATCGAGTGCAGCGCATGTCAGCCACGGTACTACAACTTCAGCACCGTCAGCTTCCCTCCTTTCGACCAAATGCGACAAATTTTGAGTCAAAAGTCACTCGGCATTTTGTATCAATGGCCGAACCCCAATCCCTGAACGTCACCGTGATGAGAGGACGGAGCCTGACGTTTGCGAGGACTACTTCCCATCTAGACTTTTTTTGACGCCGGCTCAGGTCACATATGAGGTGCTTTTGAATGCTGGAATCGTCAGTTTCAAGACTGATTCGTGGGGAAAAGACTCGGTGGGCGAATTGCTGTAAGTTTTTGTGGATTCGGGTTCAACCTGGCTGGCCCTATTGTTCTAGGAACTTCAACGGAGGCGACGCCGGGGGCAGCACAACAGTACGCGCTCTGCAATTCTTTGGATCAATACAATACGACTCCATCTCAAACACGACGTTTGGAGCGGTATCGGCTGGACGACAAACACCGCGGCCTCCTCGGCAACACGTACGCGTACGGCAGCAGGTCATCATCTTGCGGTTCTAACGTCGCATATAACGGCCCTATGGGCGATATTCTCAACGCCTATCGCGAGCTTACGCTACGCATTTCGGTCGCAGCAGCAGCCGAGGGGCGCGTTGTTGACACGGACGAGGCCGGCATATCCCAATCCGAGGCGTACTCACAAAATGTCCCGTACACAGGCGAACGAGTCCGGATACAGTACGCAGCAGACCGGGGAAACCTGGCAGTGGCCGTCGTTGTCAGCGTTCTGGGACCTGTAGCCACGCTCACACTGTTCTGGGGATGGTGGCGGTTGGGAAGGTCGTTTTCTCTGAGTCCTCTGGAGATCGCAAATGCGTTCGGTGCTCCAATGAGCGCGGATGAACATTCTCTCATCGATGTACTTGTCAATGGAAGCAGCAATGCATTGGGAGACGAACCTGCAAGGCATGTCAAAGGCGCTGGAGATCCGATGGTACGGTATGCCGTGGGTGACGGTGACCGACTTTTTGTTGCGCTGGCTGCGCAGGATGGTGTCAGGACGCCGTAGGTGAAATACTCTAAAAGGAAGAAAATTTGATGGGATCGAGAAGAAATGAGTTTTGTTCGGAATTTCCTCATAAAGGGGTTATCGACTTCCTGAATAATCCCCCCTGAATCCCAACTTCAGTTCAAGTTCTCGGCTCGGTGTCCCAAACCGAAAGCCAATGGCTGGCTGACTCAATGCGCTAGTGGTGGCAAAATTCTGCAAAATTCCATTGAGCTTGTTTCGACTACATGCGCCCTTGGGGCAACCCCATTGACATGCCGAACTCGGCCGAGTCGTGGAGCCCATCACAGCGGCGTTTATGGATCCGCCCCACGGCCCCCACCGACACCCCATCCGCCTCAAAAGCGGCGTGTTTCACCACCACCTGAACTCAATTCGGCTCAACTCAACTCAATTTCAACATCCACTTAACCTCTCCCAAGTCACCGCACCACCAAACTTAACTGCCATGGCATCACCAACCGCACTCACTTTCCGCCTCGCAACCCCCACCGACGCCGCCCTCCTCCAACCCCTCGTCCAATCTGCCTACCGCGGCGACTCCTCCCGCCTCGGCTGGACCACCGAAGCCAACCTCCTCGCCGGCGAACGCATCTCCGTATCCGGCGTCCTCTCCAAAATCACCGCCCCCAACTCCGTCGTGCTCATCGGTACCGATCCCTCCGGGACGCTAACCGCATGCTGCGAAGTCGTCAAGCGCAGCGACGATGTCGCGTACTTTGGCATGTTCGCCGTCGATCCGAAACGGCAAGCGGGTGGTTTTGGACGGCAAGTACTCAATTATGCGGAAGAGTGGGTACGGAGGGAGTGGGGGGTTAAGAGGATGGAGATGAGTGTGATTTGGACGAGAGTCGAGTTGATTGCGTGGTATGGGAGGAGGGGGTATCGGATTACGGGGGAGAGGGGGGAGTTTCCGTATCATGAGCTGGAG
>Ga0247760_1000835_pt1 | contig 31594 bp, 31 predicted proteins | sample UWRJL171409R4_FD_179936 | JGI IMG/M metagenome (GOLD analysis project Ga0247760, IMG submission 179936) | Plant litter microbial communities from Arlington Agricultural Research Station in Wisconsin, United States - UWRJ-L171-409R-4 | ecosystem: Environmental > Terrestrial > Plant litter >... | reverse complement strand
TGCGCGGCATTGGAGGGGGGTGGGTATTATCACAGGGTTAGGGTTATGTATGAGGATTAAGTGGGGTCATAGTACAAGTGAGACAAGAGCCATAGTACGGGGATGCGTCCTCATTATAATTGGCCTCTGACAGCTTGGATCAGACCACCATCATCCAACATAACCCCGCAATGCTTTCGCACATTTCTAGCACGACTGCAAATCTATGACAGACGAATTCGAGTTTATCGATAACTTCCAAACAGGAAAAATATGGCAACACCTCCGCAATTTACGCCTACACTTACCAAGGGCACCTACGCCGCTCCGACCCCGAACGATGTGCGAGGTCCCTGCCCAATGCTGAACACCTTGGCAAACCACGGGCACCTTCCCCGCGATGGACGCAATGTCAAAGGCAGCGACATAACCAACGCACTGCACGACATCGTCGGTGTCTCAACTTTCGTGAACACGGTGTTCACCCACCCCATCTTCTTCACCCACAAACCAACCCCACAACTCAACTCCTTGTGTTCGACCGTCTGGCACTACCTTCGCCACCCTTCCGCTCTCCTCTCCCGCTTTGGCATGCGCCGCCCACATCAAGTTGACCCCACCACCAAAAAGCGCTGTCTCAACCTTGACCAACTCGCGCTCTCCGGTGCCATTGAGCATGACATCTCGCTGACCCGCCGCGACAGAGCCCAAGGTGACTGTTGCACGCCGCAGCCAGATCTAATCGCCACTCTGCTCGCATCGTCATCAGATGGCGGACAAACGCTTACGGCAGTAGACCTCGCTCGTTTGCGGAAGCAGCGAATTGAACATCAAAAAGAGGCCAACCCGAGGGCCGAGTACGGCGCAATGCAACACAGCTTTGCGTGTATGGAAATCGCACTTTTCTTGGGGGTGTTCGGGGATGGGAAGAAAGTACGCTGCGATTTCGCAAGGGCTTTCTTCGAGGAGGAGAGACTTCCTATTCGGGAAGGATGGGCGAGGAGACAGTGGTGGCGGCGGTTGGGAATTGCAGAGTTGGGGATCACGGCTAGGCGTGTAAGACGTCTCGTGGGGTTGAAGGTGTGATTTTGGTCCTTTAATGCTTTTGTTCATGCAGAGAATTGAATCCGAGTGCGGCGCACGAGAATTCAGAAGATTGCAGGCGGGTTCCAAGTCGAGGTGACATTCAGAGAAATGCTGGAAAAAGGTTGGCTACGTTTTGCTCGGTGGCTGTAGATTACGGTGCACATATGTACCTACATTGACCTTCTGTATTCGAGACAATTCACCGAGAATATCCACTGTCCTCCCTATATCAGCTAGAAAGGCTTTCAATAAGCGTTGCTGACAAAAAGATGTTTTCATCCATCCCGCCATGTCTCAACGGCGGCCAGGGTAAATCATGAGAAAAAAGTGGACTTCTTGTTTTCCGCGATCAAGATAAATCATGCCGATGTTACCGCCTGGTCTGCAAGAGAAGGGCCACTACTATTCCAGACACAAAGATCCAAGTCCATCCCTCTTGGTGGGAAGTGTGCCAAAGCTCATTACCGCCACATGGGGGCGGGATAGTTTGGGAAGTCTGTACCACTGGTCTTGAGAAAGTTTTATTAGTAACCCATTGCATACGCTGGATGGTGTCCTCTCGTAGTCCCTCTCTACAGAAAGTGCAACCTAGAGGACACCCCAAGGATCCGATGTGTGGTTCAAAGTCAATATCTTCTCCGTCCCAACCAAATCACTTCACCCAAGAATCCCATACACCCCCTTCACCTCCTCCACCTTCCCCTCAAACTCCGCCTTGGTCTCCTCCCAAACAATCCTTTGTGCCTTCTTCCCACTTGCGCGGAGCATGAACGGGGGGTACCTGCATCCAAATTAGCACTTCAGTATGGCTCCAAGCCCTCCCACCATCTCCTCCCTCCCGTTCTCATCCTTCACCATGAAGAATAAAGTAACTCACTCAAGCGTCCCAAAATCCCCCATCACCTCCCCATGCCCCTCCGGTCCGACAGAAACCCCATTGACCAGTGCCGCCGCACAAAACTCTGGTTCTCTTGCGGTCAAATCTGTAATCAACTTCGGAATCATCCTCTCCCCATTCGCAGCCGTGAGTGGCGTCCACGCACATCCGGGATCAGCGCTATTGATAGTTACTTTGCTTTTGAGATTGGTAGCGTGAGCGGCGAGTTCCCTTGCGAAATACAGGAGGAGGGCCTTGGAGCGGCCGTACTGAGAGCCTTGTTGGAGGCCGGGCTTGTTGTTGCTGAGGTGCTTGAGGTAGGAACCTGTCTTTGGGATGACCATTGTGGGGGAGGCGAGGTAGATGCCAAAGCTGGTGACGAAAGTGAGGACAGGGGGGTTGTGGTTGGAAGGCGAAGATTTGAGATGAGGAAGGAGGAGAAGGGAGATTAATGCAGTGGAGAGGTAGTTGACTTGGATTGCTGGGGTTGGATTAGTGATGCGGATGGATGGTGCAGATGGGTGAAACTCACTGGTTTCCCAGCCGTCGGGCGAATCCTTGCGGTCGTAGGAGAAGAGGCCGGCGGCCAGGAGGGCGTGGTCGAGATTCTTGAGTGACCGCGCTTTCTGGCCCAGCTCTTGGCAGCCCTTGAAGGTCATCATGTCGATGCGCCAGATCAGAATGTTTGGTGCAGGCTTGCCCTGCGTCTTGCACTCGCCTAAAATCTCATCTCGGACGGCTGACAGATCCATGACGTCGACGAGAACGAGAGTGTCGATATCGCGGCGCGCAAACATCTTGGCCGCGAGGGAACCTAGCGCACCGCTTGCGCCGGTGATCAAGGCGGTGCGGCCCGCGTAAGATTTGGTGGTGACCGTGGGTTTGCCGGTCCGTTGCTTCGAAAGGCGCTGCCAGGGAAAGTACTCGTCGAGCAGAATTGGAATGCCATACGTGAGCAGCCCGACCACTGCGGCGACAGTCCCGATGATTACGTAGTTTGCCATGGCCGTTTGTAGTTGCTAGAAAATTGTGTTTGGTTGTTTTGTGAAGGGCGTCAGGACGTTTGAAATGAATGAGCGAAGGAAATTAGGGAAGTTGGGGGCTGGCCACGGGAAGGTATATACTCAGGGTAGGGGTAGGTAGGTTGCATCGACGTGGATCCTGCCGAAAGGATGAATCCTGCAAGTCACTCAACACAGGACCATACTACCTAGTATTCCTGGAGGATAAAAAGGCGGGACTCGAAGGGCGACTACAATGAATTTCTCGCCAGCTCGCTCCGAATCTACTACGGGTCTCCTTCCAGTCCTCAACTTTCCATTCGGAGCCCTGATGGCGCCTACTCGTCTTCTATCTGAATGATGACACTCTTCGTCTCCAAAAAGTTGTCCATACTATACAGCACGCCCTCTCTCCCCTGGCCACTACCCTTGTACCCCCCAAACGGCAGATCCCTCCCCGTCAGCGGGCTCGTACAATTGATTCCCACATAGCCGCTCTCCAACGCCTTCGCAACGCGCATCGCCCTGTTGATACTCCTGGTGTATACCGACGCATACAGTCCAAACTCGGTATCGTTCGCCTTTGCAATCACCTCCCCTTCCGTCTCAAATGTGTTGATATTCACCACCGGCCCAAACACCTCCTCCTTCATGATCTTTGCATCCTCGGCTGTGTCCAAAAACACCGTCGGCTCGATCCAAAAGCCGCCATTCCCTTCCAATTTCCCCTTCCCTCCCAAAGCCAGCGTCCCCGTGCCCTTCCCCTCCTCAATGAACCGCATCACATTCTCATACTGCACCCCATCCGCCTGCGGCCCATGATTCGTCTCCTTCGCCAACGGATCCCCGTCTCTCACAGCCCCAAACTTCTCGGTAAACGCCTTGACGAACCCCTCGGCTACGCCCTTCTGGACATAAATCCTCGTGTTGGCCATGCACACCTGCCCACTATTGCTCTGCACGCTCTTCGCCGTCTGCTCGACCGCCTTTTTCAAATTCGCATCATCAAACACAATAGCAGGGGACTTCCCGCCCAGCTCCAGCACAACCTTCTTCAAGTTGGTCTGCGCCGCCGCCTGTTGGATCAACTTTCCCGTGCGACTCGACCCGGTAAAGCTCAGCACCCTCACATCCATATGTCTCGACAGCACCTCCCCAGACGGAAGTCCATGCCCCGAAATGATATTAAACACCCCCTTCGGAAAACCCGCCTCGACCACCAACTCGGCAATTCTCGCCACCGCAAGCGGCGCCTTCTCACTACTCTTCAACACCACCGTATTTCCCGTAATCAGCGCCGGCGCCGCCTTACTCCCGAAGAAATGAACGGGTGCATTCCACGGGATAATCAGCGCGACAACGCCATACGGCTGCCGCAGCGTCATGGTCACATGCCCGGGGGTATTGACAGAAGACTGCCCCTGGATATGCGGCCATGCTTCGGCGTGGTTGTCGAGCTGGAAGGCGCAGGTGTGGCCGTAGTGGAAGTTGGAGATGGGCATGCCCATGGAGATGGCCTCGAGATGCGCGAGTTCAGCGTTGTGGATGCGGATGAGGGCCGCGAGTTTCTTGAGGCAGGCGCCGCGCGCGGTGGGGTCGAGGGCCGACCATGCGGGGAAGGCGGCCTTCGCCGCGGCGACGGCGGCGTTGGTGTCGGAGGCGGTGGCTTCGGGGACTGGGGGGAGGGGGTTAGTGGAGGTAAGGGGGAAGGTGGAAGCAAGAGTGGGCGCACCAATTGCGGAGATTTCGCGGGTTGTCGGACTGTAGACGGGGAAAGTCTTTTTGTCGGAGGCTTCCACTAGCTATGAGCTTTGTTAGCGGGAGCTTGGGGGTTAGGGATTGATGAGCCGACCTCTCCATTGATCAACATGCGCGGTTTAACCACGCCATCTTCGGAAAGCATGTTGAAGGAGGTTTGGGGGTTTCAGGTAGATGGGCGGAAACAAATAATTGTTGCAATGGCTAAAAGCTCCAAGAAAAGGGCAGCGAGGTGTCCATCGAGGGTGTCGATCTTGTGGGCGGCCAGCTTTGTTATCGAGTCCTGCAATGGCGTATTAGTTTGTGAACAACCCGGGACTATCGGCTTTTTCCCCAATGCTTTACCCAGCGGGCGGTCCGTGGCGGTATCCAAGGGTGCGTCCCGAGTCCCGGCGCATATTGAGGTGGAGTGGCCCGCTCGGAACAGCTCATCCCCTCACGGCAGTTCTAACAATCTACCCCGCAGACGTGCATCCCCACAGCCATGCCCATCCTCCAAGAGCCAGTTATAGTTATGTACGGGGAAGTACCACCTCGGAAATCCTGATTAGATGCACATACTGCAAATTCCCAACCGCAGCTCTTGGCCCCCGTATCACGTATCAAACAGGTTTCTTTCCGCACTTACACCGCGTACACGTACAACACCACCATCATAATGTCCACCGCCAAGCCCCCCCGCGGCACCATCGCCATCGAAGAAGCCGTCCTCAACCCCGACGGCCTCTCCTGGCTCGCATCCAGCGCCGCCCTCTTCAACCCCGGCGCAACACCTTCCTCCACAGCCACCCACGGCCACACCCCCCTGCTCCTCGACATTCACACCACCCGCCTGGCCAAAATGGACGCCCACGGCGTTGAATACATGCTCCTCTCTCTGACCTCCCCCGGCGCCCAAGGCGAGCCCTCCCCGTCCGCAGCCGTGACCCTCGCGCGCGACGCAAACGACTGGCTCGCCGCCGAAGTGGCCAAAGCCGCCACCCGCTTCGGTGCATTCGCCAGCATCTCGATGCACAACGCAGAAGACGCAGCAACTGAAGCCCGCCGCGCAGTCAAAGAACTGGGGATGTACGGTATCATGCTGAACGACTACCAAGTCGTCCAATCAGGGGGTGACGTAGAAGGGAAGAAATACTACGACGCGGCCGAGTACGATCCGTTCTGGAAGACGGTGGAGGAGTTGGGGGTGCCGGTGTATTTGCATCCGAGATACCCGCAGGATAAGGACTTGGAGAAGGGGACGAGGTATGGGGAGCGGAAGCAGATTTTGGGGGCGGCGGTGCAGTTCCATCTGGATTTGAGTATGCATATCTATGCGATTTGCTCGAGTGGCGTGTTTGATCGGTTCCCCGGGGTGCAAGTTATTGCGGGCCATTTGGGCGAGGGGTGAGTACCGTACTTCCGAATTCTTGACTTGGTGATAGGTGAAAGTCGTGAGACGAATGGGAGGGCTAACAGCGCGGTGCGACGGCAGGATTCCGTTCAATTTGTGGCGCGCCGATCATTGGTACAACAAGCCGGTCAAGAAGGCAACACGGCCATCAAAGGAGGACTATAGCTACTATTTCAAGCACAATGTCTCGATCACGACGTCGGGTGACTTCAACACTGAGGGCCTCAAGTTTTGTATCAGGGAGATTGGGGTGGAGAGATGTTTGTACTCAATTGGTATGCATTAGGGGACAAGAAATCGCGGGCAGTGTATGGTGCTGACTTCGACATTGCAGATTATCCGTACGACACGATTGAAGAGGCGCAGGAGTGGTGGAAGGGGGTTGATATACCAGCAGAGCAGAAGGAGGCTGTTGGTCGAGCGAATGCGATACGACTATTCAAGCTGCCCTTAGACCTCTAAACCTTGGAGCTTTGGGTTTATGCATCTACCTGTTCATGTTCGGAAGCGTTGACCGGAGGATGTGACGCAATAAGATAATTGGTTGACGTTGAGGTTGTACAGAGAGTTGAACTTTTCACTCTGCATGCAAAAATGGAAGTTAGGCGGTGAAGCTTCGTTATCACACACCTGCCCCTGGCAAACTTCGACTGTGTGTTATGAGAGTATGTCGGTAGCTGCAAAGCAGACCTCATGATCCAGACTTTGCCGACCGACAAAGAGGCTCTAAGTTCCAAATTCGCTTTCCCATCGAAATTTCCCCTTTTGTACGCCACACAGTACCATCAGTCGTCCCGACCCACCCTCCGCCGAGATACCCTCAGCCGACAAGCCATGTCACAAACGACGGGTGACGGCTCTGCCGAGGGCATGAATGACAGTGTTGCAGACGCTCTCTGCGATGCAGAAGTCGAATCGCACACCCATTCGCGGATTTCTTCGACAATCATGCCCTCAAGGAACCCCCGTCTATCATGGGACGTGGATCATTTGAAAGAGTTCCTAAAGCACAACTTGGATACGATATCCGATGACTATATCCAAGGCCTCCTTAATATTCCCCCGTTACCCGAGCGTCGCGGCGGCGCGGATGATACTATCTGCCGGACTTGTCTGTGTTTGAACTTCGACCTTTACCATCAAGTACGGCCAGAGAGGGGCTAAGCACACTCTACCTTCTGGCATGGTACCAAGCTCCACAAACTTTGCTTCTCAGCGAGGTCTTGCCTCTTGTCATGTTTTGTTCAGCGCACTGGTTCAGTTCTGTGATCCCTTTATAGTTAGAGGGATGACATTTCCTGATTGGATCATGCATTTCCCAGTGGAATCTGTCTACATAACACTCAGACTTGGTCATACTCCTGTAATTGAGTTATGGTCAAGGAAATATTATGAACCTGTTGGCGCCAGCATAGTACATCCAGTTATCGAAGCTGAAGATTTCTCGACTTCTCTCTCCTCTGATGGTCAGTATAATAAGCCCTCTATTCCGCTATTTTCCGCATTGATAGATGGATCTGACAAATAATTAGGTCCGCTGCCCTGGCCTGCCCGGGGCCGCTCTAATGTTATCTATAAGCGCCTCATCCTTGAGTGCTGTCTGTCCTTCGTTCGGCCTCTCTCGCAATAATTTACTCAGTCCCTCTAAACTAAACCTTCAGCACTTGCCAAGCAGGCTTCTGTCTTTGGGGAACTCTGAAGAGGGCGAGTGTGTCAGAGTGATTTCCACAGCAAACATCCACAAGGAGAATCGGCGAGGCCGCCTTCCGAATTTGCGATACACGGCTCTGAACCATTGCTCGGGTGTCTCCCAAGATCTCCCCTCGCAAAACGGGAAAACATCGACGACCAGTACAAAGGAGTTTCATGGACAGAACTAAGCAACACATTCCGTCACGCGATCCAGATTACAAGGGGACTGGGGGCGGAATACATCTGGATCGACTCCCTCTGTATCATTCAAGACGACCATGAAGATAGGACATTGGAGGCCACACAAATGGGGCACGTGTACTCCAACTCCTTTCTGACAATATCAGCTACCGGAGCAAGAGACGGCTCGGTAGGCTGCTTTTTCCTAAAGGGCTCGCTTGATGACTGCTTTCCCGCAAGACAGCCAAGGGAGGTTCTCGTGCACACAATGCACAGCAGCAAGTCACTGCATCCGTGTCAAATATGGGCTTGCTAGTGTGACCGCAACTGTGACCCTCACAGAAACCTGTAGCATGAACCGGTCTTTAAACGTGAAGCGGGGCCCTTTCTCACACGGGCATGGTGTTTCCAGGAGCAAATGTTTTCAGCTCGGGTCCTGAAGCGGGCGCGGTGTGTGAGTGTGGGTATTACAAACTCTTAACGACCGCTGAAAGAGAGAGACTGGGCAGCATCGTGCCGTACAGGCAACAACTCATCGAAATTTCGAGCGGCTGAGTCACGAGAAGAGACATCTTTGAAACGTGGCGGACGGTAATTTCGGGATATTCGCACCTCTTCCTCACACAGGAGACAGATCGGTTCGTGGCTTTGTCGGGGATAGCCCAGCGTTTCAGCCAGGCACTGGGGTGTTGTAGCTACCTCCCCTGACTTTGGTACGATAGTGTTGACTTACACCAGCACCCAGGCCCAAATCTTATGTGCTTGATGATGGCAATAACACCGGCGACGGAAATATTATCTGATACCTATATCAGCTTCCTTATCATGGTGGGGTTGCCGTCCAGTCAATTTGAACGTGTTGGTAGGGAATGTTGGCGAAAAGGATCATAAGGACTTGTTAGCCGGGGGGCAATCATGGAGATCGAGTTGATTTAGACCATTGGCAGTTAGGCAGACTAGCATCTCCGATCTTCTATGCGCCAGCCAGTCCAGTTCGATCGGGCCACACCGACCACATTATTTGACTTGACTTCATGAATCTTCCCGAGTCCTTCGGCGAGGTGGTACGCTTGCATCAAAGTGGCTCTTGGTATCGTCGTCTCGGTGCGACTTGACGAGTAGGACGACAACATCTACATTGCGAGCAATCAATACATTCCCTAGGGGGCGATGAAATGGGGATGAACAGGTGATGAGATGGTGATATCAGTTGGCGGCGAGCAAGCTGGCTACGGTGACATGGTTGAGTTGAGCTGCTGTTAGTACGACCCCAAAAACCAGTAATAGAAACGGCTTCACCTTCGCAGAACCGTTCCAGCAACTGGCCTCATGCAATTTTCGGTGCAGCTCGCGTGTCTCGACCCATCTGTCCCGAGCCTTAATTGCTATCACTTCCTTGCTGGGTTTATGGCCGTCGGTTGATATGCCATATTCAGTTCCCCATACTAAAATCCCTTTCGCATCAACCCCATCGTGAGTGTAACACGACAGGGTGCGATCGGAGGAGGTATGACGGTGTTGAATATAGGGACTTTGGTGAGCACCGCATGCCATCTGCAACTCAGTCCAGGCTGTAAAACATGGCCCATCACCTCAGACGCAGCCGCCTGACACCAAAAGCCGCCCCGTCCAATCCGTCTTCGACGTATGTGGCCCACTGCGCTACGATTAGTTCAAGTTCTCCCAATCAATGGGTTACAGCCTCGGGCTGTCAGCGCTTGACCGAAGCATTACGCAAGCCAGGTCGTGCCAGCTGTGGTGACGCGGTGCTCAGAGTACAGGGGCAGGACAGAAGTGCAAGAAAATCGCAACCTCGCTCTACCCCTAGTTAACCATAATTCCCACATTTACTAGTTGCCTCTATATTATCCTCCAAGTTCTGTCAGACAGGCAAGGTGGAGATCCATTGTCTCCCATCAAATTACTCAGACCCTTCCCGATGGCGACGTCTCTACTGCCCGCGATTGCAGCTTGGTGTACCTGGGCTCTGGGGCTGGTAAGTTCGCCTTCCAACCCTCCAGGGAAAATCAGTCAACTTCGACTGACGTCTTACATTGGAACCATAGGCAGGATGTTATCTCGTTACAATGTGGCTCTACAACATCTATCTTCACCCCCTGAAACACTACCCTGGACCCAAACTCTGGGCAGCATCGAACATACCCTACACGATTTACTGTCTCACTGGAACGCCCGCATTCTCCATTGCCCAACTCCATTCCGTCTACGGCGACATTGTCCGAGTCGTGCCTAACCGCCTCAGTTACACTCACCCCGATGCATGGACCGAGATCCGCGGCCGACGCAATACGAGCGAAGGCGAGAACCCCAAAGACCCAACGTCCTACCTCTTCTCTGCACGTAACATCCTCGGAGCCAACCGCCCTGGTCATGCCCGCTTCCGCCGCGCCCTCGCCCACGGCTTCTCCGCCAAGACCATGCAACTACAAAAGCCACTGATAACCCAATACGTCGACCTCCTCCTCGACCGTCTCAAAGCCAAAGCCAAAGTGACCTCCCCCACCCGGCCACCGTCGACATCGCCGCCTACTTCAACTACGCCACCTTCGATATCATCGGCGATCTCGCCTTCGGGTCACCGTTCGACTGCCTCGCAACCGAGACTCTCCACCACTGGATCCGCGTGATCTTCTACGCCACCCGCGATGTCGCGGCAGTCTACGTGCTGCGCCGGGCTGCCCCGCTACTCATATCCGCCATCCGTACCCTCACACCAAAGGCCCTCGGACAGACCATGGTTGAGACAAGCGCCTATGCAACACAGCAGGTCGATCGACGGCTTGCTTTGCAAAGCTCGCGGCCGGATTACATCGACGCGATGCTCAACGCAGGCTCTGGCTCGCATGATTTGATCCTCGACTTAGACACATCTCTGGACTTTGACATACCCCCTCTAGAAAAAGGCCCTTCCCAAGCCAACTCCAAACAAAAACCAATCTCCTACTCCAAAATCGTCTCAAACGCCCGATTCCTTGTCCTCGCCGGCAGCGAAACCACCGCCACTGCGCTCGCGGCAACGGCATTCCTGCTGGCTACACACCCCGACACGCAGCGGAAGTTGGCAGCCGAGGTTCGGTCCGCCTTCAAAACGGAGTAGGAGATTGACTTCCTTTCGGTGCAGAAGTTGCGGTACATGTTGGCTGTGCTCGATGATGCTATGCGGATCATGGCGCCCCTGTCAGGTAGCATGCCAAGGGTTTGCGCAGACGGGGGGGATGTGATTTGTGGGCGGTTTGTTCGGGTGGGGTGAGTGATTCTGACTTCTGAGGGGGTGAAGTGTTCCACAGCCCGAGGAACTTTACGGACCCGGATGAATTCATCCCCGAACGTTGGCTGGATGGGGAAGAGAGTAGACGCTTTGCAAATGACAGGGTGCAGGCGTTTCAACCGTTTTCGGTGGGTCCGAGGAACTGCCTCGGGAAGAAGTGAGTGATCTATCCTTACAAAATTCCGGCGTTGGCGTTTATGGAAGAACGGAGAGTCTCTTGTTGTTGCAGTTGCTAATCGCGAGGCAGTTTGGCATACATTGAGATGAGACTCATGCTCGGCCGCCTAGTCTGGAAATTTGACCTTCTCCCTGCTGACGAGAAGACAAAGAATTGGTATGCTGACTGTGCCCCTTACCATCTATGGTACAAGCCGCCGCTGAAAATTAGGTTGGTTGCTGTTGATGGGAAGGAGTAGGAAGGTTTAAAGAGAAGTGTGTGGGAAGAAAGATGATGTCGCATTGAATGTGTGGAAAATGTGCTGAAGGATAACGTGGTTGTAATAAATCTCATCTAAGCTAAGAAATTGCAAGTGCTCACCCTTTCGCCATTGCCAGCTCTTCTTATACTGCAACAGCCGTAGATGCTGGCAGGGCCACGGGCTCAGGGGTCTGCACTTCTCCAGTCACCTTCTTGAGCACATCATCGAACGTATCCTCGGCCACCTTCTCAGCGTCATGGTTATGGATCCAATCCTCGCGGCGGAAGGAAATACTCTCAGGATCCTCAGACACCTTCTTCCAGTCGGTCTTGTGCCACCTATCCCGGGTCGCCTCGCCCGTTTTTTGAACAGCCGCAACGCGTTCGTACCTATCACCATGTTAGCACGACTCGCCCCCTGAGAACGAGCAACATACCGAATCTCCTGATGCACTCTGACTGCGCCAGGCACATTCTCCTTGCCCGCTTTCTTCAAGCACACCGCGATCGTCACACCGTCTTCCATCGCCTGTGTCGCCCCCTGCGCACTCGTCGGCAAAAATGGATGCGCCGCATCACCCACCAACAAAATCCGCGCATGCTTGCTGACCCACGTCGGCAACGGGTCGCGATATACCAGCTTCCAGTCCACCACTGCCGGCGTCTTCTCCACAATCGCCTTGCACACCGGATCCCACCCCTCCAGCACCCTGTACACATCCTCCAACTTCCCCGGGAATACCCAGCTCTCATCGATATCATGCTCATCCTTGTGCGTCAACACCCAACAACAGTCCTTCCCCCCCTTGATCGTACTAAACAGGAAGTGCACATCCGGGCCAATCCACCCGTTGAACGTATCCCCATTCTCGCAAAACTCCTTCGTCCTCGGATCCTTGATCATATCCTCATTCGGAAACCAAGCCCGCCACACGGCATACCCACTGCTTTTCGGCTTGTCCACATACCCCAACACCAACTCCCTCGCCTTGGACCGCACTCCATCCGCGCCAATCACCACATCGGCAGTGACTCTCGTGCCATCCTTTAGCACGATCCCCGCCTCGTTCTCATCCTCAAAATACTCCTTTACATGATGCCCGAGATTGATCGGAATACCGAGCTCGTCCCGCGCATAGTTGAACACCACCTCGTGCAATTCCCCGCGATGTCCGTTGAAGATCGGCGCATCGTCCGGACCCGGAGGTGAACGCTGGTGATGCACCACCTCGCCGGTGTCGTACTTGTGAATCCGGAAGCCGTATGAGGAGAGATCGATGCACAGCGCGCGGAGACGCTTGGCAATGGCACCTTCGGACCAGCGGTGGTAGATGCGGCCGGCGTTGGCGCCGAAGGAGATGATGTCGCCGAGGGTTTTGAGCTGAGGGAAGGACTCGTAGATGGTGACCTTGTGGCCTTGGCGATGGCATTCGATTGCCGTGGTGAGGCCGCCGAAGCCGGCGCCGACGACGATGACGGAGATTCCGGTGGGGGTGGCCATGTTGGGTTTTTAGAAGTGGTGAGGGGTGATGTCTCGAGAGGGGTTGGATGAGGAGGTTCGCTCTAGAGAGTTCAAGGTGAGCTGGGGATAAATGCGGTGTTGATGTGGTGGGCAGAGGCCAGCAAAGAGGTTGAAGGAGTAAAGAAGACCGCTTTTAATTATGGCTGCCGACGTATTTGGCCTCGGGATCCGGAGTTCTCTTGGTTGTACTTTCGGTGGTCGGCTCGTTGTGGTGCCACAATAGTCGGTTTGCCCCGTGGCCAGCGGCTATGCCGCAGCGCTGCGGGCCCAAAACGGATGTAGATCAGGCTATACCGGGTGTCGTGCTCCTCATCTGCCGAGCCCGAGAACGTGGGTGTGCGGGGATACCGCGCCCCCCAAGGATTGTTGCAATGCAGCAAGTCCGAATCCCAGCGGCGGTTGCAGCGACAGGACCTGCCAAGCCCTGGATGCCATTTTCCGCTGCCCGCTAGCATCAACCCCAACCCAACATCTGCACATGATGCAAACCACCACATGATGGGACGACGCATGCTAACCCCTTACCGGGGAGCCGGTAGTGGAGGTCGTCTCATCTGTTCCAACACGTGCGATAAGGAGTTATCCCGGAGTGTATTGACATGCCCCCCACGAAGGCACTTTTAAGCCAGTCTTGGCATGGAGGGCCGGTGAGCTTCTCATGGACCGTGAAAGCAACGTCATACAAGGTATTCGTGCCTGAGGGATGCCACGACACTATTAACCGTCGAGTAGGTCTCGTAATATGTAGGATTTCAAATAGCTTGAAGGCGAGTTAGTCTGGCTCGCAAACTCTTCAAGCTTGAACCTCACGGATCTTATCGACACCAGGTGGGATGTTCAAAATGAAATGTTTTCTTTTCAATTTTGGACGAAACATATTTTGAATTCCACGGCACGCGATCCTAGGGTGGCATCAAATCATTATGCCAAAGTACAAAGTGTAAGGCCCAACTCAAACAGCCAATCCCATGCCACAATGACTCCGGTAAGCTCCATCGCAATATTCACCCCAGACTCTCACAATCCTAACCCCCCTTCCCATCAACCCCCTCTACCTTCACCTTTCTCTTCTCCTGCTGATAAAACGTACTCATCCGATACTCACTCTCTCCATCATACCCCGCCAGCTCCTCCCTCGCTTCCCTCCCCTCTCTCAATATCGTCCCCTTAACCTCCTCCCCCCTAACCTCAATCCGACACCTAAACGGCTCCGGCCTCATATTCAGCCCATTCGTAAAATTGAAAATATCCACCTCCTCCTCCCTCCCACTGACCTCATCTCTCCACTTCCCAATCTCAAACCCCCACAACAACCTCGCCACACTAATCCACGTCCCCTGCTCCGCCAGCGCCTGCCCCGAACACACCCTCCTCCCCCATCCAAAGGTCATATACCCCTTGTCACCCGGAAACGGTCTGTACAACTCACTCCCCTGTATAAACCTCTCCGGCGTAAAGCGATCCGGCTCCGGAAACTCCCTCTCATTATGATGGATCGCCCACACATTGCCCTGCACCCACGACCTCGCAGGGATCAGGTACCCATTCCATTCATCATCCTGCGTCGGACTGTGCGGCTGGCCACCAATAATCGCCACGCTCCGCCAGCGGAAGACCTCCTTGACGAAGGCGTTGACGTATGGTAGCGAGGGGGAATCATCCCAGTGCGGGGACCGACTTGCGCCGATCACGGCGTCGAGCTCGGCCTGGGCTTTGCGCATTGCCTCGGGGAAGGCGCAGCACGCGAGGATGAAGGTGATGAGTGTGGAGGAGGAAGTGTCTGCGCCGGCACCGAAGAGGTTCCCAGTCAGACCGGAGAGTTCGTTGCGGGGGAGGTTGTATTGGGAGGCGGAGGATTCGAAGAGGGTTTTCACGTAGGGGGTTGGTAGGGTGGCGCGCAGGGAGGGAGGTTTCGCGTCGTATTGGGCGATGGCTTCTTCGGCGAGGGTGTAGAAGAAGTAATGGCCGGAGTTGGGGGATTGCTTGCGGCGGGAGCCGAGGCCGTTGAACCAGGGCATGAAGGAGGGGAATTTGGCGAGGATGGGGAAAGTTTCGAGCAGCATAGGGAAGGACTTGCCGGGGACGTTGAGGTCGGCGGCGAGCTGCATGAGGGCGATGACCTCGGTGATGATGGGGTCGTTGTAGGAGGCGACGCGCCGGCCGAAGCCGATGATGGAGACGACCGAGGTGGCGTAGCGCTCGAGGTGCTTGACGTAGGCGGTTGGTTCGTGGAGGAAGTCGAGGGCAACGATTTTGGACTCGTTGTCCTGGATGGAGCGGTAGCCACGGACGGTTTGGGTGCCCACGCCCAGGTGCATCAGCTTCCGGTGGATGCGCCATTGGTCGCGTTCGGCGGTGTTGCGGATCTGCATGGTTACGAGGTTGGACTGGCCGGAGCCGAGCTCGCCGAAGACGACCATGCGTGGCCGCGAGGTATAGATCTGCGCTTTTTTCTCAAAGATCTCGTGTGCGGCCCAGGCGTCGTTGATCCAGACGGTCGGGTTTCTGGGACGTGTCAGTGGTGGAAGTGAGGATACCTCGGTTGAACACGACTTACCGGCCAATCCAAAAGGTGATCACGGGTGAGTTTAGCTTCTTGGAGATCTCTTCGAAGAGTATCCAGGGTTTGTTTTTGGGCAGTGACAGTGTGTTTCCGAGGATTGGGAGAGGGAATGGCCCCGGCGGCATTCGCGATCTCAGATAGAGCATATGGGCATAGTCAATGACCAGGGCTGTGGCCGCGACGGCCAAAAGCGACCACAGGACATTGGAGGTGCGGAGTTCGGTGCCGGCAACTTGCGCCTTGACGAATGCAACCGTTTCTAAAAGTGCGCGATCTGCAAACATTTTGTCGTTGTTGGTGCAGTACAAGAAGTCTGCGTTGTGAGGCCCCAGACTCGACGCGGATGGTGCGTGATGTGATGTCTGAAGTTCGAGCTTCGCCCGGATCTCGGCTCGTGGGCGGGGAAGCTCAACTTGAGCTCCCCGAGCCTAGCGCCAGCTTCCAGTGGGAATGGCCCGAAGGGCACGCAGCTCGGTTCAGCGTTGCCCGGGGAAATGTCGGGCACAGATCTACCTCCGTCCCATTGGTGGGACCGGACATTTTGGCCCAGGAGCGGGGATGCGAAGGACAGGCCTGATGGTCGGAACAGGGTTGCATCCGGAAAATCTTGGAGACGTCAGAGTGTAAGCCTGGAATTGGAAATCTCATCGACAACGGCCACGGACTTGCACCCTCCAACACCGCCAAAGTGTTTTGTTGCCCGGTCTGGAGGAGTTTTGTCTCCCCCTTTCAAAGCGAAGGAACCGGATCCCGGTGGGTCGGAGATTTGTGGGCCCCCGGCTCGGCGGGGTGGAGCCTGTGTCTCAACCCCGCCTGTGCCGGCTGCCTCCGAGCTGGAAGTCCTAGACCTGCTCTCACCACGTTTGTCCTTGGCCTTAGCGAACGGGGGTTCCATTTCTGGCAGGCCACTTGTTCTAAGATGGTTGTAATACATCCCCTTAGCCCACGCAAACATCGCTTTTGTTGAAAATACACCTAACGGCTTGAAGGGCGTCAAAGGGTGGTGGGCGAAAAAGGAAAGGCTAATGGAGCAAGGAAGCAAAGATAGTAATATTGCTACTATCAAAGAAACTGCAACGATTTTGAGGGACTCTGTGCCAACAGACGATTGGAGCACTGTCGAGAAATGAATGAAACTGTTCCTCAGACCTGCGCATTTGAATGCAGACATCTCGTTGGCATTTTTCGGACGCCAGCTGGTGTCGTAGTCCGTACGTTCGCGACATTTCCTCGAATATCCAGCTGAGTCAATCGCCCCACTGCCCCATAGAAATACTTGGCACCCGCCATTCCCCCTCCACTATCCACCACAAACTTCGCAAAGGACCCGAAGCTGCTCATCATTTGGACGGCTACTCACTCGCGTAGTCAAAAAGCTATTTCAATTATGGCGACACTCACCATACTGGCTAGACCCGCTGGGGAGAAGCCGACGCTCTTAACGCTCCCTGCCGAAGTGCTATGCGTCATCATCACGCATCTCACGCCGACCTCGCTCATCGACCTGTCGCAAACCTCAAAGGCCTTCCGCAACATCATCAAACCGACCCGCGGCGACTTCCTTCGGCGGCTCCTAGCGTGGGAACTACTGCCCGAGTTTGGCGGCATCGTGCCGCTCTTCCGCGCGCGTGACAACGCGCTTACCCCGCCGTGGGACAGCCCCGAATGGCGCCGCAACAAGTACGCATGCTCCGTATGCCTCAAGCTCCGCTCGCACATGTGGTTCGACAACCACTCCATCCTGCGCCTGGGTATGCGAAAGCCCCCGCCCGGAAGCAGAGAGGCCGAGAAGCTCACCGACTGGGAGCCTCTGGAGCTGAGAGACCCCGCGGCACGATGGAAACGCGTCCAGCAACGCGCCGCCGAAGAGCGCGAGTTGCTGCGACCAGAGCGAGAAATTTTCCACCGGTACTGCAATGGGGCAGATAACATGAATAGCAATTTGCTGAGGGTAGACTTTGGGCCCATCGACAGGCGCGCTGCGCAGGCAGAGAAGATGCTCTGTGGGACGGAGCGTCACAAGCGGGCGTGCAACGAGTGTCGGAGGTTGCGTGGTGACTGGAACCGCCCGAACCAGAACTATGGATCTCTCGAGGCACCAATCATCAAGAGCAGGCAGGTGCAGTTCCCGCGCGGCCTGGACCGTAACTTTCCTGGTCTTGTTGACTACCTCAAAGAGCTGAATCCGGGTGCGAAGCTCTCACTTCCCGATCCGCTCCCAAGACTCTTTAAGGTATGGCAAGAGGATAGGAGATACAACCTATGGACTCTGCATACGGCTTGGTGTGGTTCGTGCCATCAGTGGCAAGAGTTAGCCGGGCTTCGTCAATACGCCTGCTACCCCGTTGAGAAACCGGTACGCCTTCGAGCTGGTGAGGGTCCAGACATCAACGACGACGACAACGATCACGGCAATGACAACAGCTCGCGCGTTACATGGCCGTCTTGGTGTAATGAATGCGCACGGACTGTTGCGCCGTATGTATTCAACGAGCAACACTCGCCATACGACTTCAACGAGCAGGTGTCCAATGTCGTAATCAAAATGGCTGAGAGATCCCTCGTTGGGCTCGCCTACCAAATGACCTTTGGTTGGACCCTGCTCCACCGCGACTTTACCAGCGGCCGACTGAAAAGCTTCGCCGATGTTGGGTTGCCTATCGTCTCGATGCTACCATGGGATCCGAAATGTTTCGAAGGATCTTCCGGCGAACTGCGGAGCCTGGTCTTCAACGAAAGTACATTCGCCCTAATTCGTGACCAGCTTCGGGAGATTCGGCGCTTCCTCATGGAGGAGCTCCCCGCCGATCTCCGTGAAGAGCTTGTTTCCACATGGTTCAAGTTTTGGTTGGAAGACTACGAACTTCACGAGGATATGTACCTCAGAATGCACGAGGTCGTCAGATTGATCAAAGAAGACCGTGGGGTGATGGAAAGTTATTTCCGGGATCGGGATCCGTACCGGATTTAGTCGAGGCTTATTCAAATCTGGGCTTCATAACAAGGGCCATCCATCTCCTACAAACTGGGTGCATCGTGAATTACAACGCCTCTCTTGGCTCTCCTCGTCAGGGGACAGAAATTGAAATATTATTAATCTCACCAACAATAAACTCTCCCCGACATGTGCACCTTACCTCCAGAACCCCTCTCATCTTACTCTCAGGGTTGAACACCATACGCCCCCCCATTCTGCCAGCAAGACGTTGCTGCTACTGGATCATCGGCTATTACGAGATGCGTTTGGCTGTAATACCCTATTAGTCGAGAGAACGCAAAACAGGAACTGTACAGCACTTACACAACCATGACCGTCTCTGTCACATGGCTTGTCGAAATGATCTCAGTGAGTTGCGTCACTGTCGACCCTGGCTCGGTAACCACAGAAATCACATCCGGCACGGCAATACAGACCGTCGAGGTTACCGGTGTGCTGTATTCTCGTTAGTCCCCGGAAACAAAACCCTTGCTAGAAAGGAGGGAACTTACACTGTCTGCACCGAAGTCTCTAGAACTGCCATTTAGTCATGTCAGCCATTCCAGTCCACAACCCCCACCACCTTCTCCCCGCGCCATCACGGTAACATAAGGCAGGTGGGTGCTCACCTCTCCTAGTCACCGTCTCCCCTTCCAAAACCTTCGTACTGACCACCGTCTCAGTATACGTAGTCTGCACATACGTCGACGTCCACGCCCTTTTGACTGCCGCCCCCATTCCTGCCCCCGTTTCCCCCGTATCCCCCCTCCTCACCCTCCTCGTCGTCGTCGCCACCGCCGGCCCCCGACACCCATACAAACCCGAATACACCCCTCCACCCGCCGCGGCCGTCAGCAGCGGCGGCGGACCCCCCTTCCACTGACTGATGATCCACGCTGGTGGTCCGGCACCGGCGCCCGCGATGGACGCAAAGTTGATGCTGCATGTTGAGCCGGACATGGTGAATGTGTAGCCTCCTGCTCTCGGGGCGGAGGTGACGGGGGCGGGTACTGTTAGCACCGTTGTGGATGGTTTATTTGAGGGGGTAGAGCTGGAGGTTCGAATGACGGTGGTGGTCGTACGCTGGACTGTGGTGGTACTTCGAGCAGTGCTAGGTGTTGTGGTCGTCCGAGCGGTTGATGCGGGCGATGTTTGACGGGGTGTGGAAAGTGTGGTGGCGGGATATCGGCAGGAGGGGGTCAAGGTGCTGGTTGTGACGGTGGTGGCGTTGACGGTCCCGTCAACGATGACCTCCACGATGAGGTCGACTTCGACGATGGTTGTGGGGGGGCCGCGGACAATGCTGGTTTGCGTCTTGGCGGGAGTGCATGCCGCGGTGATGAGAGGAGTGGCGAGGGTGGTGGCGCTGGTTTCCCATACGGTTGAAAAGACGGCTGGGGATGTTAGTAGTGTTGACGAAAAGGGGGTAGGGGGGTGTCAATACTTATTGCGGAGGGGGTGCTGGTAGTCACTACAATAACAGTCGGGGTAATCTAGATTTCGATAGTCAGCGCGATATCTATTCGTAGTTTGGATATAGCATACTGTCGCGACCACTACTGTCGGGGCGGCGACTGTCAACGTAAACGTCCGGGATATGGTGGCGTTTGAGGGCAACGAAATCAAGATCTGCCAACTCCCACTCTGCATCTCCGAATAGTTGACATCGCTGGGTGAATTAGCGTTTGATGCTAAAGATCTTTCGTTATGAGGGCTTCGTACCACTCTGATATTCGAATAGACCCGGGAGTCCCCGGTTTGACAGTAGAACAGTGATATTCCTGTCCGTCGGGGCTTCGGACAACCGATGTCACATCGGCGTTCCCGCAATCTCCTATCATCTCTTAGCTCCAGCATCCATCATCAGTGAATCTTAGCAACACACCTGTGAACCGAGACGCGTAGCTGAACTTCCCGTTGGTGTCAGCGTTGATAAGATATGACCCCGTGTCGGCATAATCGACAGCAGAGCACTGGCATGCCTCAGCCTGGGGCTCATTTTCAACAGGGATCGCCCATGCCTTGGTATGCAACAGCGAAATCGCCCATGCGACGGAAAGCAGCCGCATAGTCGGGTCGGGATCCTTTCCGGGTCGAGGTCGAATGCGAACAGAGCCGGGTTTCCCACGTCGTTGGGACGCTGTCAAGCTTCCCTACTAGTACCTATATGGGTGCCGACTAGGCGCCACCGGACTAATCCATGGAGAAGTTCCTGGCTTATAGCTATAATAGAGTTGCCGGGTATTGTTATCATCCGCAATCCCTGGTCATGACATGCGACTTTCTGCAGAACACGCTGGGTCTTAAAGTTTTCCCAAGAATCGGGAAGTTTTCTTGCCAGCGGCCACGTCTACAAACCGACTAGCTTCCGTCAATCGAGAGAGATGTTGTCGTCATGACTTTGAATCCCGGTCTTTGGCCCTCGGTATCTGGGCGAGACGCGCAGGCGATATCACCAGATAAAACACACAATGTTGACGGTGCACGCTGGTTGGGGGTGGTGTGCCATGTCCCGTGTCGCGCAATTCTTTTTAATTTATTCTCCCGCTGCTTTGAGCAATCCAACGCGGCAATTGTGTCGCTCGTCTGCAGAGATTTGACCACTCGCACCACATTTCCCATTTAGCCTCATCAGGGGTACGCGTCCAAATTGAGTAGTTGCCCTGACCGGCGGCTCTTCTAGACGGATCTGTGCCTTTTCTTTGCAGTCATCTCGATGTGGAGGTTGGGCCGGAAGGTCTTGCCTCTGTGGGGGTGGTGGCACAACTGACCATCCCGGTCCCGGCTCCCGGGTGAGAGCGGCGACCCGACGTGAAAAAACATATGGGATTGATGCTGTGACTAGAAGGGCGTTGTTATTCCGACTAAACTACGTACACCATTAAACTCACTGCCAACAATGTCGCAAGCCAGGCCCAATTGACAGTGTTAGTATGACAGTCGGGAGGGAGAAGCTGCCCGCTTTCCCCATTTGCATGCACGAGACTGGCTGCCGTGGCACTTGTTCACCCTGCAGACCCACAGGGGCATGATCGAAAACATGTGAATGACGTAGGGAGATATGTCGAGGGCCTGTCACGGGCCGGATTTCCCGAGATTGTTCAACAGCTGTATTTCTGCCGGTGATTTCTTAGTGGTTAAAGTCTTCTCACGGGAAAGGACACCTAGGTAGGTCTTTCATAACGGTCCTATTCAACCTAACTAGCGACGTTTAGCAGTTCCGCAACCTCCTGTATAAGGTTACCGGGTGGTAGGCTTAGTCGCAGACCCATGGTGATGGGGAGTTTCGCTCGGCAACAAGGCGGTAAAACAGTTTGACTTATTCTCACCTGGCCTAGTAAGAGTGGATGAAGTTTCGACTCTCTGACAGGACCGTCGTGGGGAGGAAGGTCTCATTCAAAGAGGCCTCTTGGTTCAGTTTGATTCTAAGTTTCGTTCGGAAATCCGGCCTCGTGACTGTCAAGCATAAGGCAGAGTTACAACAAAACACTTGTTCATACCTGAGTTTCTTTTCTCCTTGGACCTTCCCAAATTTTAGTTTGAGGGTTTCACGCTGTGGATGTAATTTCACCCTCATTATCCCAAACCAGCAACCAACCATGTTGATTGCCGATCCTCCAACTTGAACATCCATTTAACAGCGATAATTCTTGTTCTTTCCTGTTGACATCCGCGGTTGTGACATTTGAACTCCCCTACGGAGTGGCTGCGCGGTGCGACGCGGGGCCCGTTCAATTGATGCGTGCGTAGTCGCAAGCTTCCTGGAGGCGAGATACGGACCTTCTGGGGAGCTTGGGGCGTCCTTTCGGGTCGGAGTCAAAAATGGTTGGCAGACTAAACTACGATTGAGGAGGCCGAACGACGGGTACTGGTTCGACTCGCTGACTTCTAGTTTGCTGTGCAGGCACTTTACTACCGTAGAACGGTGACAGACAAATCCTTAACTGACGAACTGGAAACTGCCTCACTACCTGGACCCGTAGTCTCTGGTCTGAGGTTACAAGAGACCACCTCTAGGACTAGAAGGGGCGTAGTTGCCTGAAGCCACTTTCCCTGGCTTCAGGCAGCAAGGGATCAACACACAAGTTTGGAAGGTGCGAGTCTCCCAGCAGACCCACTTCCGCAGGACAAGTACACGCCCGCATTTGCGGCTGCCACGCTCGACCCCGGTGGGGAAGGGTCATGGATTGGGAGAGTCTGCCCTCGGGTCAACCGCACCAAGTATCGCCTTCGAGCGCAACAATGTACCTGACCCGACAGCAGGTATACAGCGAGCGGTGTGTTCAAATATGAGGTCAGATCGCTATCTAGTACCGCGAACATGATCGTAAAGTGCGTGGCCCTCGGCAAGGGGGCGCGTGGAAAGCCCTGTCCTCGAGGTGAAAGTCGGGTCAGTCAATGACCACAATGCCGCGCACCAACGATGATTCGCGGCGATTGGGGGATCTTGGATACACTCGCTCTATCAGTCGTGATGCACGTTGTAAGGGCGCGCATATAGTTCTGTGAATTTTTTGCAGAGCTGACACCATGGCATTATAGCACAACGGTGTTGAACGGTCGTCACACAAAGCAGGTGTTCAAATAAAGCAGTGATTAACAGGAGATATTATCTCCTGTTTGAGGTTGAGAAGTAGTCAAAGTTGTTATCTCTGGAGAACATTGCGAGATATACCGCGGCGTCCACTGGTTACGGATCCTATGGCATGAAGGCGCACTGCTAGTGCCACTATCTGAACCACACACATTCTCCGCCTAGATATATTAGTGGTGATATGCCGCCCCCAACAGGCGAACGACAGGGCAGTCAAGCAGCCAAGATGGTTCCTGCACCAGCCAACTTGGCGGGATGGATAATTGGCTGACTCCCGAATGGGCCCCATCTTTCCTTCATCCCTTATTGTTTACGCACAAAAAGGGGTTCCAACATTGAGATAACACCCTTCGTCGGCGATGTCTCGCAAAACTTACACCTCCTCGAATGACCGGCAAGGGGTTTCGTTTCAGTTTGCCGAGCTGACGACGCCGACGACGCGGCCGCGCCTTTTTTTGCGTGCATCGCTTTGAGCCCCGCTGGCGACAAACAATGCAATGGCAGGCCGCGTACGATGTTTCGACCGGATCTCGGATGTGGCGTCCCCCCGGTTCCGCATAATCGTCTGATGTTTGAAGGGGATTGCCAACCCATGATTGACGGGTGTTGATGATCGGCGATATGATGTACGATGGCCGATCATAGCGTAAAAATAGGATGGGCTGTCTAAGGTTTATTTCGACAACACTGGTGCAATCAATTTGGAAAGATGCTCGCGAAAGACATGACCAACACACCCCAAGCACATTTCACTCAAAACAAACAAACATATCACTGCAAGTCAAGCCTAACTTCATGTTTTTGTTAGCCACGTAGCTTTTTATTTTATTGCCCTCTGCTAGTCCGATACTGTATCAAGAGCGAATGTAATGTAATGTAATGTACCTTTCCAGTCCTATGAGAACGAACATACACGAAGTGAAGGGGCACCGATCACCTCCACACTTTGACTCGGTGCCCGAGAGTGACAACACAGAGAGAAAGTCATGCGCAGCACGTAGTTGTAGTAGCAGTAATCCAGTAGCGACAGGAGTTGTATCGTGGGGGTGTGGGAGTGTTAGTTGACCTGTTTAAGCGGCGGTAGGCTTGGCGGCCGGGGGCGCGGGAGCCGACGGCTTGGGCTCGACGGGCTTGGGCTCGCCTGAGGGCTTGGGAGCAGCGCTGGGCTTGGGCTCAGCCGGCTTGGGCTCTCCTGAGGGCTTCGGGGCGGCAGAGGGCTTTGGCTCGGCGGGCTTGGGCTCGCCTGATGGCTTCGGGGCAGCGCTGGGCTTTGGCTCAGCTGGCTTCGGCTCACCCGACGGCTTGGGAGCGGCAGATGGCTTGGGCTCGGCCGGCTTGGGTTCTCCAGAGGGCTTGGGGGCGGCAGATGGCTTCGGCTCAGCGGGCTTGGGCTCGCCTGACGGCTTGGGAGCAGCGCTGGGCTTGGGCTCGGCGGGCTTGGGCTCACCGGAGGGCTTAGCTGGGGGAGCACCAGTGGGCTTGGCCTCCTGACGACGGTTGGCCTTGGCCGGGGGGGCCTTAGCAGGTGCCGAGGGCTTAGCAGCGGGAGCTTCGGGCTTCTTCTCCTCGGGCTTGGGTGTGGGGGGCGCCTTAGCATCGGATGCCTTCGGGGCCGGAGGGGGAGCAGCGGCAGACGGCTTCGGGGCAGCGGGGGGAGCCTTAGCATCAGAAGCCTTCGGGGCGGGTGGTGCCTTCGCGTCAGATGCCTTGGGTGCGGGTGGGGGCGCGGCAGCGGAGGGCTTGGCCGCAGGGGCTTCGGGCTTCGGGGCAGCGGCGGATGGCTTCGGTGCTGGGGGAGCCTTCTCCTCCTTGCCCTTGCCCTCCTGGCGGCGGTTGGCCTTGGCGGGGGGAGCCTTGGCCGGGGCCGATGGCTTGGCAGCGGGGGCTTCGGGCTTCGGGGCCGGAGGAGCCTTAGCGTCGGATGCCTTCGGGGCCGGAGGTGCCTTGGCATCAGAAGCCTTGGGGGCAGGCGGGGGAGCAGCGGCCGACGGCTTCGGCGCAGGGGGCGCCTTGGCATCGGAAGCCTTGGGAGCAGGCGGGGCCTTGGCGTCAGAGGCCTTCGGGGCCGGCGGCGCCTTCTCTTCCTTGCCCTTGCCCTCCTTCAGGGCCTCGGCGGGAGGGGCCTTCTCCTCCTTGCCCTTCTTCGGTGCCTCGGCAATGACATCGCGAGTCCCGTAGCCGCGGAAGTTGTTGCGCGCCTCCTGTTTTACCATCAATGGTTAGCATCCTGTGCCCGTCTGAGTTCGAAGGTGGAGGTTCTTCAAGTTGTGTCCGAAAAGGGGGGTTCTGGGGGTTTTGTCCAAAAGGGGCCCGGGGACTCACAAAGCCCACGTTACGGCCTTGGTGGATGCCCTGCCAGTGCTCGTCGACTCCGATGGCCGCCCCGAGAACATGGGGCGCCAGCAAGAGGGCGGCGACAACCGCCTTTGTCGTGGCGTGCATGATGAAGAACGTCTGCGCGTGGGAACCGTGCTGGGTGGCTGGCTTGGCTGTTGCTGATCGACTGGAGGGGTAAAGAGCGTGGCGTTGAGAAGGAATTCTAACATCGAGAGACGAGTCGAGGCCGCTGATTTATAGCTGACAGGATCGGTCGCTGGCGACATCATTCTAGACCCAAATGTTGTCAGTATGCCGCCTTGTCTGTGGATAAATGTCCTTTTCATCTCAATATGGAAGACATATCCACTCTGGGGGACTATGGCGCCCCGTGCCAATATGGGAGAGGTGAAGGTGGGCAAGGTAGTTTGTTTAGACATCAATATCCTTCCGCCCCGAGGTCGATCGCCCATTTTAGCCACGGCGAGCGGTGGCAAGTCCGAGAACAAGAATGTCTTGATCTGCCCACTGCTGTTTGTTAGCAGCTGGCCAGCATCGCGGGGTGTGGCCGCCCACAGACCCCCGTGTCTGCCCTGCAGCCCTCGCATCTCGACGGCTAATATTCGACATTGCCTGTGCAATATGTCACGAACACGGTTCGAGAAGCCAGTGGAAATAAGGAGAGTGAGGAGAGAGTGTGTGTGACTCGAGTCCCGCGATGCAACCCGCGCCCCGGTTGCCGAACAGCGTGCTAGACGGCCCCAGATAGCCCCCCCGTGGGGTTATGACGAGCGCCGATGGCACCAGACAAGCAGGGGGCAACCCGGTAAGATGAGGCTTTAACCACGACCTCAGGGGCATCCCCAGGCCAGTCCAAGCCAGTCAAGATATGACGCCCCTGAAGAGACGAGGGATTGGCTGCCGGAATAACTAACCGCGCTGGGGGCGCATGCAAGCGCTCCAATGGCTCATCGGATCGCTTCAATCACATTGGACAGAGAGGACATTACCGGCATGCAAGCAAGTGTCGACAACTCAATTCGGGGGCGAGCCAACCTCCAGGGTAGCAATGAGGCGCCCCCGGTGCCAGGGAGGCTGCCGCACGGGTGCTGGCCACAACAACACCGGCCCCCAGAGCCGTAGCATTTGCACCCAGCAATCGGGAGTGACGTGGTAATGGGAAAACTCATTCTCGCTCGCGATCAGAGGAGACAGACAGGATAAAAAATGCTATTACGAATGTTGGGCCCTCCGAGGCCGGGGAGATCACATGCTGAAACACGTCAGGGGCAGAGTACGCCGCCTGCTGACGCGTCGACCACCTTTGCTCATCCGCGCTTTTTGTACGCAGAAAAGTGAAACTGGCGAGCTATTAACAATGGAATGCCTTTGACGAAAACGGTGGTCGCCGCGTGCGTGCTGGTTTGTTGAGCGGTATAGCGGAGCTGTTCCCCCTTGGCCCACCACGGCGCGATTAATGCACGCTGCACAACACCCTGCCCAACTCGATGACATGGAGCTTGGCGCGCGGAGCCAGGGACCCCGCTTCATCATCAAGCTCTCCCCGGAATAGAATGCATGCTGGCTGGCAGCATAGACGCAGATGTGCAGCAGGGTTGTAAACATATCTGTGAACCCCGCCCGTTTGTGCTCTCGGCTTGCCTCATCGCTAACAGACCCGGAGGCTTGATTATAACCGCCGCCTCCTACTGATCCTGGAGATGGTGTTGTACTACCGCATTTGACGACACTGCTCCACGGTCGTCCAGGCCTGCAGCAAGACGCATATCCCGTCTCTGGCTAAAAGACAAATGGTGTCAAAAAAACAAGATTGCAGGACGGCCCGATGGTCGAGGCGACCGCGACAGCGTCCACTGACGGTCCCACTGTTCTGAACCAGACTTAACTTCCACCCGGTGTTGACCACACTTGGTCACTTGGTACCCTTCCCGGTCGAGACTGTCGACACGACGCCTTCTGAGGCTGTGTTGTCAGGAGTGTCGGCGAGCCGGATGGTCAAACAGACAAACAGCGAGTCGTCCACGTACTCACTCCACTATGCAGACATCAACAATAAGGTAGTATAGCAATGTGATAGTAGAATCCAACATCCATTCTCCTTGATGCTTTGCATTTCTTCCTGCTGCTGGTCTTGCTGCCGTTGTATTTCGGGTTGGACGCGGGAAACGTTCCATCTATGTCATCATCCAACGCCAGACTCCACTGGGTGTCTCGCCATCCCCAATTCCCCATCCACCACGCCCAACTGACGCCCCTATCAAAACGAACGTCGGCGGTTCATCTGGGCAATATGTCACCGCTTCTATCCAACACAGTTCAGAGTAGGAGACACATCACGCCAAGGCAGCGGCAGTCGACGTCTTCTCATCGAGCACTCCTCATCCCCTATCTCCAGCGTCGCCAAGCCCCACGACTGCAACGCCGACAGGCACCGCCTGTATTGTCAGAGAGGTCTGGTGCCGGCGCTATTCTAGGGCAGACATAGCAGGGGGTATTGGGGTGATGGTACCTTACTCACGGCGTCACTGTTCCCTGCCCAATCCCCCGTCCCCAGTCCAGTACAGTCCATTCAAGTCCCGTCACTTCCCACCAAGCCACTGGCATGTGGTGTCATCATCGCCGGCACTTACCTTGTCCCCGCAGCCGGACGTGCGCACCGTCGACTCGAAGTTGATTGAGACCTGCCCCGACCGCATCTCCCGTTGACCGTTCCTGGCCCATCCTGTCCTCCTCACCTCGCTAGCACTCAGGCCCCAAATTGCGACAGTCCGACCCGACACTGCAGACAGCATGTCACCACGCCACCTACCTGGCCAAATTTGCCTGCCTACCTTACCCAACGATATTACTTCCTCCTCCTCAGGCTAAACAAGACTCGATACCGGCCGACCAGTCAGAGATCACACAGACCAAGACGAGACACGCTAGCCTTTTGGAAGCCTCATTCCCTCCTCGATCGCTGGCTTGTCGGGAGACTGCACAAGGAAAAGGCCCGACCTACGGGGGAACATCACCTCCTCCGGCTAAAGGGACTGGTGTCTTCTCGAGAAAGAGCTGGGCGGACAAGGCGTCGGTCGTTCGGACGATGGGAAGTTGAAAGCTATCGTCAAGGGATACTGTCGTTGTCCCCTTTCTCGGGAGGGGGCAATGGGGTGAGAACATGATGGGCTTTGCCTGTCGTCTATGTGATTGAATGGCTGGTTGGCTGTCGGGGGGTTGAACTGTCGGAGGGTTGAGGCAACTAGGGTGGCAGTGGTGATGATGATCACGTCGTGTTGGTGCCGTCGTGAATGGATTCTATTAACTTGAGGTTGAACAGCTTCGATGATCCCGTCAAGGTCAAGGTTATATGATAATATCGTCTGCTGTGAGTCTCTTTCATTTTTTGTTTTGACATCGATGTCGTTGTGTTGCAGGTCTTGGTGGTTGTGGGGGATAGGCTGACACTGGGGCAGGCGAGCTGCTCTGTGGCGAGCACAGTCACCACCCAACTTTACCTATCCTATGTTTCTGGTGCAATCCTTCAACTCTTACAGCAGCTCGACAGCTTCATACTTGTTTACTACCAGTCACGAGCTCGAATAAAACATTTCCCATGACCGTGCAGCAACATGATTGCCAGTCAAAGTGAAGATAATTGTCGGGTTGGGTCACTGGTTCAATGGCCACTCGGCCCATGTTGTGAGACAACGTCATGAGAGAATGTACGTACAACTTGGGAACACCTCTCCTTCGCGAAGCCGATTGACAATTCTACCTCGCCTTCCACTCTCACCTCAGGCTTACTAGCAAGGTAGTCAGTCACCAAGTGAAGCAGAGACCTTGGAGGTTGGAGAAGACCGGCCATCATACAATCCACACATCGCAATCCCGGGCAGGAGGTCCAAATCTCCGAAAAGGGAGATTACGCTTACAGGGACATGTTGGTGGCTCACCTAGCGCCCCCAAGCCCCGAGGTGCCATGCTTATTCACCGCCAAAAACAGCACGATGGGGCAATCCAACCCTCCAACGATTATTCTTTGCAAACGCACGAAAATTCCTTAAGATCAGTCCTTACTGTCATGTTTCACTCCATTTGGGCACCATTGGCGGTTGCGCCGTCGTCGCGCACCAAGCCCCGAACTACTACAAACTTGTGCGAGAAACCCATCGGTCCGTCCGACGTGAACCAGACACAATTCCGAAGAACGCTTGACGGTTGCCTCGTCCAAAATCCCGTCTTGGTCGGATCAGGTAAGCATTTGAACGAATGACTCGGAGTACTTCATCGCGGCCCTCATTCGGGCGAGCGCGACCTGGTGTTGGACTCCTACGTACTAAGTGCTGCAGTTCACCTTCGAAGAGCAGGTAACCGACAGGACATCATCCGCGGGAATCGATGACACACCGGAATGTGGATTTTGGTTGAACCCCTCGGCAGACCGACTAACAATACCTCCAACGCCGCTCGAAGCGCGAATGAACCGATCTACCAAGGATGGAATGCACACAGCATTGGCATCATCTCTCCATTCCCTCTCCTATTTGCACCCTCGTCTATTGGTTGGAACGACTCCCTTCAGGGGAGACTAGGTAAAATATCTAACATCTAACAACTAGATTGCCGAACTAGGTTCTATACGCCACGGTCGAGCTGGACTTGATTGACGATGTAAATGGATGATGGAATACCGCACTTCAACCACAAGCGAGAAACGACACCGAATCCTCGCCAAGGCCGAGGAACAAAGAATAAGGGAATACATACCCACCTACGGTACCTAACCTAGGTGAGGTCGGTTAGTTGACGGCTGCCAAGCCCTCAGTCCAACAGGCCCATGAGATCGCCTAGAAGTCAGTCCAGGGTGTATTGAAACACTTCTCGGCTATCTAGGTATGGAAGAGAACAGCAAGAGGAAGAATGCTACCTACAATAGGGTCCACGTCTCATTCAAGAGCGGGGGTGGTGGTGAAATGGAACTCATTCAACATTGAGTTGCAGGGACACTTGACAGGAAACCGAAGACAGCGAAGACCGTCGATACCATCTCCCTCAGTCTGAAGTACATCCCATAGCCCTCCCTTCCATACTTTGAAGGGCCATTGCATCGATCGAGACAGGAGGGTGTTCGTCCGTCACGACAGGCTCAACTTCGCAGACGTGTCCCTCGGGGCCCCGAACACATGTCGCATCACTCTGAATCGGGTCACTGACCACGCGTGTTCCTAGACGGCATCCCGGAATCAAAAGGAGCGTAAAGGAAGACACCTTAGGTAAAGAAGAGTCATTCTAGAAAAGAGTGGAGCTAAAAGGCGCTCATTTATTTCCACAACACGATGTGATCTACCTCCTTCTGACGATTCACTTGGGACCGGCATTGGGGTCTGAGGCACTGCCTGGAGGTTCTTAGTCAAGAACTGTAGTCACATGCGAGAATGATGCTAACTGCTGACTGCACAAGGGGGAGAACCACATTTGGCAGCAGTGATGTGAGGTGGCCGATCCTACCTGCTCTTGTTGACGATATATCGGTTTTCGAAACTTCACCGTGAGTTGCATTTGATCTTGGTACTTCGTAGAAGTACCTGGCCTCGTATTTCCTCTTCTTTCAATATCGTAGAGTCCAATGAGTGGTTGCAAGCTATTCTCTACGGGGGCGCTGCAGTAGAACGCAGAAACTTCACATCCAATTTTCGAAGTAACCCACAAAGAGGCCCAATAAAGAAGGGAGGACATAAACCTTTGTTCTACAATAGAAATCCAAGACAATGATGATGTTGAAATATGGAATTTCACTGCTATGATCTATTGTTTGTTTCGTATCTTGAATTCCCCCATGGGTACGTAGAGCTACCCTCTCGCAAACTCCGAATGGCTTCGCTGCTCAGGGCTTTTCTGTCCTCATCCTCTCACCCAACGTCCTCCCCCCCCCCCCCGCCTCTTTCC
>Ga0247760_1000834_pt1 | contig 31638 bp, 38 predicted proteins | sample UWRJL171409R4_FD_179936 | JGI IMG/M metagenome (GOLD analysis project Ga0247760, IMG submission 179936) | Plant litter microbial communities from Arlington Agricultural Research Station in Wisconsin, United States - UWRJ-L171-409R-4 | ecosystem: Environmental > Terrestrial > Plant litter >... | reverse complement strand
CCCTCCCCCCTGTCAACCCCCATCGCAATGCAAACAGGACACCCAACAATGCGCGTCGCAATCCTCCTCAACAGCTACAACTCCCCCTTCATCACCGAAATCCGCGACTCCTACACCCGCACCCTCTCCTCCCTCTCCCCATCCCCTTCCCTCCCCCAACACCCCCAACCCCACACAAATGCAAAACTCACATTCTTCTACCCGGCCGAAGACCCCCTCTCCTTCCCAGACCCGTCGCAATTCGACCTGATCATCATCGGCGGGGGGAACGCAGACCCGCGGAAGCGCCACCCATGGATCCTGAGGGTGCATCGGTTCATTCTGGAGGTGGTGGACAAGTGGCCGGGGAAAAAGATTTGCGGGATATGTTGGGGGCATCAGACGATTAGCATGTTGTTTGGGGGGGAGGTTGTGGATATGGATGCGCCTGAGGTGAGTTTCAGATTGTTTGTTTCCTGTTGATTATTTGGGAAAAAGAGGGGAGGGGAGACTAAAGGGGAAGGAAAGGAGTGAAGGGGGAAAAAGGATTCGGCAACGGGTGTGAAAACCGGCGGGGAGCGATGGCAAGAGGTTGAAAGGGGGACAGGAATGAATGGCTAACTGGTACTAGATGGGTGTCACGGAAGCGAAGCTCACCATCGCAGGGGCGCGGTTCATGGAGGGAGGGCCCAGGAAGGACGGAGTCGTCCGACTACAGCAACACCATCGACGGCGAGTGGGCAAGGCACCAAGGGGATTCACCGAGCTTCTGGCGGGGAACCAGGCGTTTCTGAGCCATAACAACGCCATTCTCACCTTCCAGGGGCACCCAGAAAAGGATGCACGGGCTGCCAGGTGCAGGATTAGGGATGCGGCCCGGTGGTATGGCACCGACATGAGTGACCAGAGGGCGGTCAGCGAGTTATTATGCCGGATGGAAGTCCAGCATGACGGGAAGGAGATCTTTGAGAGAGTGTTGCAGTGGGTAGTGGAGAATGTGCATATGAGGGACTCGGCTCTCTAGATGTTAACCATCTCGAGATTCGACCTCGGGGTTGACGGAGCACCAGGGAGTTGGAAACCGACATGACGGCCGACTGCCAGTGACAACCGACGTACCGCGGTTGCTGTCCAGGGCTGTCTAACTTTTAAGAGTCAAAGTGTGGGGTACAGCTAATAGAATCATCCCAGACGGATAAAATGCAAACAACTTGAAATCGATCATCTACGGCTTGCTTGATTTCGGCAACTTCAGATTCCACTCCAGATCTCGGTTCTGTCGGCCATCGCGGCTCTTCCTGCCTGCAACCGATGAGCCCGAGTTGCAGCGATTTTCTCCGAGCCGTGTTGCACGGGGTAGACTTGCAAGACATGCCAGAAGCTGCGTTGCACGGTCAAGATCTGAGACTCGATCTCGGGCTTTACAACAATCAAGGCCTTCGTCGCACAAATATTGTCGTGCAACCCTTCTGATCAGACCGCCGTCCAGAACAACATAGCCGCGCAATCATTTTTGTGGTGTGGGCGGAAAGGGCTGATGATTTGAGACAAAAATGATGCTAGTGTGTTGTCGGGTGACTCGGGAATTTTGGTGTTGAGCCGCATCGGTTCCAGTCCCGGCGGCGGCGACGGCGGCTGTCTCGGGATTGGGTTTATCGGAGGTCTCGGGGCGACTGGGGGTTGGCCCATGGTGGCAAAGGCTGCCCATCCCGACTCGCAGATGGCGTGTTCCTCTCTGGCCAGTGCGAACAATTTGGCTGATATGACTCAAGTCGACACTAGAACCTCAAACCTACCAGAAACCGGGCAGGTATCTGCCCCGCTGCAATGTGCGATGAAGGCAGCAGAGCTGAGGTGTCGCTGAGGTATTTGTATTGTACCTCGCTGCGGAACATTAGCGCTGCCCAGTGCTGCCTGCCCGACCTCACCGATACCAGGCACCATCACGGGCTTGGGCTTACGCGCTAGACAATCTTTCGACATCTTCGCATACGTAACTCTCAAGCTGTTGTGCGTGATCCTTGTCCAATGTATCAGCAATACAACTTGCAGTGTTCAGTGTCACTAGGGAGCTTGGGGGTGCCCCATCTTTTGTTTGGCCAGAAGAGGACGAGGGTGCATGAATGGGCCGAACTGCTGCAGTGGTTGCGCGACAGCTCGAGCGGGGAAAGCTCGCCATGGCCATCCGCTTCCCCGACCACGCACTTTGGACGAGGCTGTTAGGCATTGTGAGGTTGAGAATCTCGGGTCGATTGCAGATGATGTGTTCTGGCGAAGCGGCTTGGGGTACAGTTGCTTTTGGCCGCCGTCGGGGGATTTGTGTGGCTGACAAAGGCCTCCACACGCTGAGCCCCCACCAGGAACCGCGCCGCCGTTCGTTGTTGGAGTGAGTGGGATGGAGGGGGCCTTCGCGGTCGCAACGAGGCATTCTCGGCACGTTGCAGGACCCTTGAGACCCTTGAGATCCTTGAGACCCTGGATCGACAATGGACGGCGATCCTATGTCTGCCACGCTACTAATAAATTGCCCACAAAGCAGGTCCTTCCCGCCGTGACAAGGTACGGAGTACCGCAGGAGGAGCGGCGGCCGTCGCCATAGCGGGCAAACAAACTCGTGGTGGAGGGTAGCATCGGTAGCCTGACATGCTATTCTCATGACACGGTTGACCCGTGGACCAAAGTAGGGACGAGTGCGACGACGGAGCCCTCCTCTAGATAAGAAGATAGGGAGTAGATTGGCTAGAGGTCCTAGGACGTTGCCACCACTTCCGCCGCATAACACACTGACGGCCAATCACGCCCGTCAGCATCGCGCGCCGCATTGCGACAGTGCCGGGCTTATGGGCAGCACTTGCCTCGCGCCCTCAGGGCCCAGTCGTGTGCCACTTCTTGCTGCTGCTTCTGCTGCTGCCTTTTTCTGGCAGGTTGGCGACAAGGGGCCGTGATCGCCAATGGTACCGACGACCGGCGGGGACTGGAACCTAGCAGTCTGTCGGGTGATCGACTAGGGGCCCCGCAGGAGGGTGTTCTCCTTAGTAACCGCACTGGCTTCCGTCTTCCCCGCGGGGCCGATGGAGGAGACCCGCTATACGCTGAGTGGGCCGCGGCTGAGGTGGCATGTAACTCGGTGCGGTGTGAGCAACTCAACGTCTGCCGGCTGCCGGCTGCCGGCCCAAAGCCCCGAGTTTCTGGTCGAGTTCGGTGCTCATGGCAAGAATTGTTGAGGGCGGGGTACCCTCGCATGGATCGACTTGACCGGGAGCTGCAGCAATCCGGAGTGCTCTCGACGGGCCTCGAAAGATCCGGCCGAATTGCAGGACAAATCGCATTGACGAGAACTCGTAGAACTGAAAAGACAGGCGTCAGGCGCTAGGTCGCATTCGATGTCTCTGTCGAAAAGAATGTGAGTAACGTTGACGGCTGAGAGCGGACCCCGTGGATTTGTGGAGGGCTGAACTAGGATGGTGCCCAGAAACCGGGCCCCCACCGAAACGGCGATTAAAAACCGGAGAAAAGCCCACAAGTTGGTGCGTGGGAATCCCTCCGAGCACTCAGCATTGCTCGCCGCCTTTGACGAGCTAGCCATGCGCATGTTTTTGTCGGTCTGCATCTGACCAGCCAGATGCAGACACATTGGCCTCAACCATGCAGTCTCGGATTTCGTGCACGAGATGCGCGGACAGCGGTTCGGATGGAGCGTCGAGTCCTCGAGATCGTCCCCGGTGGACGTCTCGTCGGCAGGACGGGCAGCATCCGATGGTCTACAAAAATGCATTTCGTCTTGATGGGTGGTTCTGCTGGCTCCTCTCAGCGGCGGTGGTGATTTCGAATATGCTGGAGCATGCTGCCATCCGCGGTTGAGTACCTTGATATGTATTGTAGGCCAATTTCGAGCTGTTGAGGTGTGTTGAGAGCTGGAGTGCTGCACAGCGCTGCAAGTGCCCTGCACTGCAACAGCAGGGGGTTGTCAAAGAGCAAACAGGGCGGACGACGCATCAAGGCACCAAGGCACCAAGACCATGCCCCTCCTGGCTGCAGGGTTGGTGTGGGTCCACCAAGTCAAACTTGGCACCCACTCCAGGTTCCAGTTGAACCGCATCCATTTGCCGCCTCTGAGGACGGGCGCCCGACGCCAGTTACCGCCCTGATGAGCAGCGCGCGGCGGGCAGCCCGCGGAGCGGATTGGGGGTTGGCCGTGTTTGCGGCCTAGGTTGCAACATGGAGCGGCACCCGGCTCACGACCTGGGGCTGCGGATTTCCCATTGAGAGGGCGCGCACTGTGTGAGCATGTGGCTGCGACGCTGCGATCCGGGCCACAACAAAACGCCATTCGGATGCGTTGGACAATGACTGGCCTTGGTCGCCTTGGTCATCGCCGCGCGCTAGTCACGAACAATGGAGACACGGTGCCGCCCCCAGGTCCCGACTAGAGCACTCAGACGCAGCCTGTCCTCAATAGCGGCTCGAGTCGGTGAGTGGCCACCTTCGCTTTGTATGCGGCTTTGTCTGTGGGGTGTTACTGGCGCCTCCACCCGCAACAAGGATCGAGGGCTCCCAGCTAACGTGATCCCCTCGTCAGGGAGCGCAAGGCTGCCCAGTCTCTGGGGCTCTCGGGCTGGGGTGCCTCCAGACCGCCGAGCCCGCCCATCATATATATCGGATGGCTGCTGCCGCCGCGGCCGCACAAATCCCACCACCGTCCTGCCATCCCGTCCTTCTTTCCAGGCCCCAAAAGTTTCGTCTGGGATTCTGCCTCTCGATCTCATTGCTTCGGTGGGATTTCCGAGTAAGTGTTCCTGATGAGCACACCCCGACTTTCTGCGCTGTGCGTTGGCCTCTGCAGGGGTCCTTATCTCGGCGGCGGACCGGAGTCGGTCGATCACTTCTAGAACTCCTGTTTCCGCCACCGCTCGGTCGATGCCCCTTCAGCCTGTGCCGGCAAGCGGTTCTAGATCGCCAAAGCCCCTTTTGTTTCCCCTATTCCCAACCAGCTATAGGGGACAGCTTGACTCACGACGGAATTGTCACAGATACTGCATATAGCTCGACTGCCGTTCGAAGCGGCTTTTGATCCGTTCTATTGCATCTACGAACACGTTCTGTGCCTGCCCTTTGCAGATTCCGGGTTCGAACTCACCGCTCCATCGCTACGGTCCTCCGACCGCGGGGTCCACGACAGCCTCTTCAACATGCACGGCTACTCGTCCTCGTCCGACACGGACGACGAATACAGCTACCGCAAGCACAAGGGGACGGTCCCAGCAACGACAGCCACGACCGACGCGAACAAGAAGAAGAAGAAGCGCAAGCTGCCCCCGCAGCAGAGCATCAATCGCATCTGGAAGCGATTCAGCAACAAAAGGTTCAACAAGGCAGTTTCAGTTCTGCCATTCGATCCCGTTCTTCCGCCGACCATCTCCGAAAGATCCAATGAGCTCCTCAACGCCGGATACGAGCGCGCGGCCGAAGAGTGCCGGCGCAAAGTCAGAAAGATCATACAAGAATGTCGGAGGGTGAACATGCGCTACCGAGACCCGGGCTGGGATCTTGTAAGTGCCACGCCGAGCCGTTTACCGTACCTGCCGGCCGCCCTGCGTTTCGGCTGCAGGCTGGCCGCATGTCGCTTGGCTTCGGCGGGATCGCAGGACTCCTAAGCGGCTCCATCCAATATTCGGACAGAGCGGATGGCTAACATGGGCGTTTCCAACAGGATTGGGATCTGAAGATGGAGAAGGGCCATTGCCTGAACACACTGGGCCGCACCAAGTTCGATCTAAGCATGTCGACCATGCTCAATCCGAGCTCCGTGGTGCCCAAGGCTGTCAAGCGCGTCCACGAGATCTTTGAGAAACCAACTTTCATGGGTACCCTTAGTGGGTCAGATGTCAAACAAGGCAGCTTGGGCGACTGCTGGTTGATGGCAAGCTTTTCAGGCCTCGCCAATGTCCCAGACGGTATCAAGCGCATCTGCGTCGAGTATGACACCCGAATTGGCATTTACGGTTTCGTCTTCTACCGCGGTAAGTAACCCGCCCGCGAGATGCACGTGTGACGATGGTCTTGCTGACGCTCCATAGATGGCGAGTGGATCTACTCCATCATTGACGACAAGCTGTATCTGAAATCACCGTGCTGGGACTCCCCCAGCATGCAGCGTGATTTGCTGCAGCAGATCGACCGCGAGGATGTCGAGCGTGTCTACCGCCAGACATACCAGACAGGCTCCAAAGCGCTCTTCTTCGCGCAATGCAAGAACCAAAACGAGACGTGGGTCCCTCTCATAGAGAAGGCGTATGCCAAGGCCCACGGTGACTACGCGTCTCTGTCTGGAGGCTGGATTGGTGAGGGTTTGGAGGATCTCTCCGGCGGCGTGACCACAGAGCTTCTAGCATCCGATATTCTCGATCTCGATGGGTTCTGGGAGAACGAACTCAGCAGAGTGAACGAGGAGTTCCTATTTGGATGCAGCACAGGACTCTTGGATGGCGGCTACGGCGATCGTGAGGGCATCTCTGAAGGTCACGCTTACGTTGTGATGGAGGCGCGCACGCTCAAGAACGGCACACGCCTGCTCAAGCTCAGGTGAGTTTACAGCCCTTCCTTCTTGACGGAGGACGTTGCTAACATCAATGCAGAAATCCTTGGGGCAAAACCAAGAAGGGTATCTGGGAAGGCGCTTGGTCAGATGGCTCGAAAGAGTGGACGACCGAGGTGCAACAAGAGCTGGGCCACCAGTTCGGCAGCGACAGCGTCTTCTGGATCTCATACGAGGATCTGCTCCGCAAGTACCAGCACTTTGATCGCACCCGTCTTTTCCGAGACCCAGATTGGCGGTGCTGCCAAAGATGGATTGGCGTCGAGGTGCCCTGGAAGCCGCAATACAACGAGAAGTTCCATATCAAGCTGACGCGCGAGTCTCCCCTGGTGCTGGTGCTGAGCCAGCTCGACAACCGGTACTTCAAGGGATTGACTGGTCAATACTCGTTCCGGCTCCAGTTCCGACTGCATGAACTGGACCGACCCGACCCTGAAGACTACATCGTTCGAAGCCACGGCAACTACCTGATGGACCGATCCGTGTCCATCGAGCTGCCCAGCATGCTACCAGGCAGCTACAGCGTCTTCATCAGCGTAATCGGTGAGCGCGACACCGAAGTCCCCAGCATCGAGGATGTCGTGAAGCGCGAGTGCAAGAAGCGTGCCGAGAACGAGAAGCTTGCCCAGGTTGGGTACGCTTACGATCTCGCCCATAGCAAGGCCGCTGCTCATCTCGAAGCGGTCAAGAAGCTTCGCAAGAAGTCCGATCAGAAGAAGGCGAGCGACGCGCGTATCAAGGAGCGCCATCGCCTGTGGGAGAAGCGCCACCTCAACCGGGACATCACCAAGAAGCAAGGGCGTAAAAACAACGAGAAACTTGCCGCCAAGCAGGCGGCCCGCGACGAGAAGAAGCGCCTGGCCGAGGGTCTGAAGCCCCAGGATCAAGCGGTCCAGACCGAGGAGCCCCCAAAAGTGGAGCAGCCGGCCGAAGAAACCCCCGACCCCAAAGAAGAGAAGAAGGAGGAAAAGGCTGTCAGTCCTACCGAGATGCCTGAGGAGAAGAAAGCCGAAGAGGGGAGTGTCGACAAGACGCAACCCGGCGACGAGAAGAAAGAGGAGAAGCTCAAAGACGACAAGACTGAGGGCAAAACGGAGGACGCGGCTGCAAAAGACAGCGACAAGCCCGAAGACAGGCCGGAAGGGGAGAATAGAGATGTTGATGATGACGAGACACCAGAGGGCACCCCCATACTCACCCCAGCCGAAACCCCATCCCAGACCCCGTCTCAATCTCCTTCACAATCACCTACCGCATCCCCTGCCGTCGAAAAGACTGAAGAGCAAGCATCCGAGAAGTCCGACGAGAAGTGCGATGAGAAAGTGGATGACAAGCCTGACGCTTCTGGCAAGTCCGACCCTCAATCGGACAGCCAAGGTGACAAGAAGCAGGATGAGTCGGAAAATAAAGACGCCGACGCGCCTGCTGAGGGGCCGGACAACAAAGTTCCGGAGAAGAAGGACGAGGAGAGCCCTGAGAAGAAAGACGACCTTCCTTCCGACAAGCAGCCCGAAGAGAAGTCCGAAGACAAGCCCAAGGAGACCCCTGAAGAAAAGTCCGAGAAGTCTGACGACAAGGCTGAGGGCAAGTCCGAGGACAAGCCCGAAGAAAATGCCGAAGACAAGGCCGATGCGTCCAAAGACAAAGTTGACGACGGTTCTGAGAAGAAAGCCGACGAGAAGGATGCTAAAGATTCGGAAGGGCAGGCTCCCTCGACGAGCGGCTCTGATTCCTCGGGAAGCCCACAGGACACCCCAAAAAGTGACACCCCGTCCACACCGGCTGCGGATGGCCAGGACAAGGAGAAGGTGCCAGTACCGCCTGCCGATGCTTCCAAGGTTTCTGGTGCGCCACCACCGGCTCCGCCAGCTGCTGCCACTTCAGCGCCAGCTCCCAAGCCCGCCCCAAGTCAAAGTGCGCCCAGGAGCTCAGCCCCGACAAAGAAAGCTCCCAACATGTATGTCACCTCGGACGGCGAGTCGAGTGCATCGCCGGTTGAGGAGTGGGAAGAGCTCTACAGCAGCGATGATATGACACGGAAGCCACGCATGACAGCCCCTCCCCCACCGGGCGCGGCTGTTGTAAGCAAATACCGCGACGAGAGCGAGGACGAGAAGGGTCCTGATCCATGGAACGCCATCTGCGTTGTTGGCCTCCGCGTCTACTCTAAAGATGAGGACCTGGAGCTGCGTATCGTCATGGAAGGTGACGGCCTTGAGGAGGGAGGAATGGGCGAGAAAGGCGGCGTTGACCTCGACAATGCTCAGGCTAACGCTGGGGGTGCCCGAGGGAAAAAGAAGGAGGAAGAGGATGGCGCCTACGAAGGTGACAGCGAGGTCGACAAGAAGAAGGCCAAGAAGCACAAGAAGAAGAAGGACGGCGAGAAGACTGAATCGGACACAGAGAAAGAGGATGACGGCCGTGCCTCGTACCCTGTCATTGTGCGGAAGGGGAAGGGTGACGAGGAGTACGAAAGCGCAAGCGCTGCTGAGCCCCAATACTAGGAGGATAGAGCCTGGCGTGTTTGACACGTTTCATCACGTTTGGAGCAGCATACGAAGCAATGACCACTGGGTATCGACGATGGATGATTTTCGTTAGATCGCATTACGGCATTTTTGAGCATTGAGCGGCGGATGCATCGAGCGGCGAGAAGGCGGTTTGGAGATTTGGATTGTTTTGTCCGGAGCGGGGCTTTGCAAGCAGCGTAAATACTCTTCTCTTCTTGTTCTATCTTGGGCTGTAATACGCGAGTCCCACCTCGATCATATTTGTATCTCTCTGCTTTCTTGGATATTATGAGCGGAGTGGCGTATAGGAATGGATAGCTTGAATCTGAACATTTGAAACAATTTGGTCATTGTTAAGTGAAATCAGATATGGTGCTGATAGTTTGCTTGATTTTCCGAAGGGTTCGTTTGTCTCAGTTGTGTAGGATGATGTGGCACAGATGGGAGGTTTCCCCATGGACCAAACAATCAGCCTCTTTTCGAGAGGTCAGTGTTTTGTCGGGGATACACTCGAAACCTCCTGCCGCGTGTATTTCTTTCTTACGGGGCGACTGGTGTCTTGTTCGTACACGTTGTACGAAGGCTAGGGCCAGAAAAAATGGTCTCACTCTTCCGTGCGAACATAGGCTGTCGGAATCCTCACACAGTCCTGTGTCGGCAGCAAGCCCTGGGCTTATCACATTACGCGCATCGAGGACAAGTCTCACCAAGCCAAACTATAGCATCATGTTGGGGGTCTGTACTCAATTCAGTGGTGATTCCTAGCCTGAAGACTGAACTTCCTGAACATATAACCTAGAGGTATCCAGGTCCGTGTCCAAGGCATGGCCATAGTAGGGCAAACCCCTGCCTGAACCATCTCGCTCCCTTACCCCAGTATTCACACCTTCTGAAAGACCCCAGCATGGAGTTCAGGTCCCCAGCACTATTTTCACCGCAGGTCTGGGCTTTTCCTCTTGGCCCATTTGTCTTGGAATGAGTTTCTGCAGCATCGCCTTTGTTTCTGCGCCACTTAGGCCCTGCTTTGCTGGATCGAGGATGTCCAGTAATGCCATTGTCTCTTCGTCGAATAGACGTTCGAGACGACCCCAGTAGATATGCTCAAAGCCATGCGCCTGATGTCTCTCAAATACAGCCGCGATAATCTCCAAGGATTTCTCGTCTCTCTCAGAGAGGGCATGGTAAACCAGCTCCAGCCGGAATAAAGGTGTGAAGATGGCCCCGTATTTCTTGGCGAGCGCTAATGTCGGGCTTTGAGCCTTTGATAGCTCGTGTTCGATCTCATGGAACAAGTTCATGAACATCGCCGTGGCGTAGACGTAGTTGAAGCCCGAGAGGGGCCCGTCGCCCCGCACGTCTCTCTCAATGTCCATCGCGAGGAATTTGAGCAGCTCGGTTCCTCCCATATTCAAGCCAAGTGGGCCACCTTCAACACGGGACCAGTCCGAAGCAGCGTTACGGGAGTCCTTCCTGCGCCACATGGATGTTGTGAAATCGAGCCATTCATCATCGACTCCTCCTACTTCCGCTACTCGCTTTACCAAGTCGGTCTCCTTTATTCGGGAGACACCTGTGGCTCGGTCCACGACGAGCGGGGTTTGTGCAACGCGGACCATCATGAGCATCCATTGTACCGGCACGTCATCGTCGGGAATGCGCTCCGGGTCCCAGTTTGCTCGGCGGTATGTAACTAAGGCCGATTTCTTTTGAAATATCTCCAGTCCAGATCCCAAGATGTCGTGGATGGAATTGATCGTCATCTTCCGGGGTCGTATCGTTCCAGGCTTGTTGAGTTTGCGAGGACCGAGATGTGCCATCAGGGCGCGCTGAAAATCCGAGTCGGCCGTTGGCTTCTTTGAATGCCCGAAGAACTCTTTTCCCCACTGTGTCTCCAGACAGTGAAAAAGATGGTTGCGCTCTTTCAGATATCCTTTCTGGACGAGCATGTTGTGGAGGTGCATAAGCAACGTGACCTCTGGAAAACGATCCCAAAGCTGCATGCCGAGCCGATTGGCAATCTCAAGCGCTTCCATGAGCCCAACGCCACAGAGGAAAGGCGAGTACTCCCATAAGCCGTTCTCATTTGTCTGGCTGAACCGCGAGGGAGGGATACTAGTAGCGCTGGGTACAACATGAATGAACTGGGACTGCCCGAGCCAGTCGCGGAAATTTTCCCTGACATCTCCCACAAGATCGTGAATTCCTTGATATAGATGGGGGTTTCTACAGAGATAGGCATCATACTCCAGCTCGAACTGCAGCATCGAGGCACCTTCCAGGAACCCCCTACCACTTTTCTCTTTGTTTGCATGCAGAAACTGATCAATATCGCGTCTGGGAAGGAAGTCCGCAGGAGGGTCTCGAAGCAAATGTTTGCGAGAGGTTGTCTTCCAGCCGCGCGTGGCAGCCATCGAGTCAACAATCAACTGCAGCTGGAAGAGTTGGTGTGGAAGAATCTTGTTGCAGACATTGGTTCCCTCTTTCTGCATGGCGAGATTCGTGATGACGCTGGCAAACTCGTTGAGCCCGAAGAGTCTTCTCTGCTCGCCACAGGGGCCTGAGACTGACCAGTCGATATCATCGAGCGCTTGGTTGTTATTGTTGCCCTGAGCGCGGATTTTCAGCATGACGGGAGACGAATACAAGTTCACCAGGTCGTAGAGCCAGTTGATGGTGTATGCCCGGCGCCACAAAATTCTGTCGCTACGACTTGCTTCCTGGAGGTCAAAATTTGGGTCCCAGTCACTAATTTGTTTCAGCATCCGCTTCGTGGGCTTGCCGCTCCGTGTCTTCTGGAAGTCGTCGAGGAAACTCATAAGGTCCACAAATGTGTAGAACATGAACTGCTCTCTGAGCCAGTCGATCTGGCGGTCCTCTTCACCGTTATCGGATGTGTCGATATCTTCGGAAGATGAGGCTTGGCGAGTTGTGCCGCAACCAGTCGATTTCTCTTGTAGTACGACGAAGTTGGTGGCTCTCATCAAAGCTTCGTATGAGTCTAGCTCCGGGAATTCGATTGACAGGGCCGATTCACTGCGTTAGAGCATCTTGATGGCCATATTCGAAACACAACCAACCTGCACAGTGTGTAAATTGTCGTATGCGGCGCCCTCCCACCCTGCTTGGATGAATTCGCGAAGATATGTCCACTCTTTGACCAGTGACATAACCGCAATGATGTATTCGGTAAAGGCGCCCTTTTCGTCTATTATGATACGATAGGATCTAATAGGGACCTCGTCTGCAGCTGACTTGTCCCGGCGTCCCTTCGCTGTCTTGCCGCGCTTAGCCTTCTTGCCGTTTTTCGCTTTGCGAACGTGGCTCTTGTGGGAACGGGCGGTAGCCTCAGCCGATGCTTCTTTTTCGCTCTCGGTCGCATGCGTCTCGTCGAGGTCGAGCAGGCTGAACTTATTGGCCAAAAGCAATCGATCGAGGTCATCTTGGGTGTCCGAAGGCAGCTCGCGCTCATTCGGTTTCTTGCCACGAGCATCTGATTCGGCCTTCATCCACGAATCACCGCCGAGGACATGAAAGGCCGTGTTTAACGTGTCGATGAAAGATTTGTGCGCCGCGTTGCTTTGTTCCATCTCTGGGCTGGGGTTCTTGCCGGCGATTTCGAGGAAGACGGCGTGAAAATCGAGCCTGGCGTAGATGACTGATCGAAAGAGACGCATGATAGTAGGGGGCGTCTCGTCGATGTGCTTGGCGATAAGGCTCGCGAGCGAAATGAAGCTTGACCTGGTGATCTCACCTGAGGTGTTGACGGGGAATTCGAAGCCATCGACGCGTTTGATGATGGCGTTTGAAGTTTTGACAATCCAGTAGATGAGGCGACTGGTGTCTCGCTTGTACGCCTGGTACGAGTTGCGCGTCGCCATGGTTGTGTTCTGCGCGCGAGTGAAGCGAAGAGGAAACCGCGATGGTGGTTTGGTAGATGAAGCCTGGGAAAGAAGCAGGATGGCGGGGTCCACGGGTAGTTGCGCAGGAGAGAAAGAACCTGTCGGCCGACAAACGCAGGAATCAAATTGCCCCAATGGCTGCCAGGTGCTTGCGGCCGACTTGATTGGGAAATGGAAGGCACGAGTGAACATTGACCAAAGCAGCGGCCGTAGTGCAGGGTTTTCAAAAAGCGCTAGTATTGATACCAACTCTTGTCTTTTAGCGCATCCGGAAGCATTGGATGACTCTTGTCGGCTTTCAACTGTCGATGGCCGGGCGATATTTCCAAATATTTGGAGGGTGCGAGAGAGTGCACAACCAACATCCTCCCTATGGCAACTGATTGTCGGGATGATCCGAGACGGCCTCCCAACTGCCGTCTTTTACGGTCTTCTTGTGACGGAGAAGCGGTCGGCCGAGGTCGAGAGCTCGCAGAGTCATCACCATCCATTGCTGTGGACGAGGAAGAAGAGCAACTACGCCTGATCAATCCACTGTCCTCCGGATAAGGGAAGGATTTCGACCAGGTCGTCCCCTTCGATGTTGAAGAGACATAACTTCTCTCAAGCGCCATCTCCAGCCAGAGCAGACGGGATGCTGTGCAGCTACTGGTTGACTTGGCCATGAAGCTTTGTCCCTGCTGGCATCGACTTAAGCTTTCCTCATTTACCTGCAGGTTCGACAAACGGACAACAAAACAGCCCATGACCCACACCACACCCTCTCAGCCCTGGGTGTGACTGGGGGAGACAAAACAGCAAGCTGGAAACCCAGCCGTTACGGGCACCGACCGAATGTAACCAAACTTTATCTATAAAGTAGTTAAAGATGTCCCGGGAGAACTCCAAGCTCAATACCTTACACGGCAAGATTGACAACTCAACTGCTAGCAATCTAGGTACCTACCTGCGAGGTAGGTTGTTAGCCTCACAGAGCCAATCTATTTCAGACCACGTACCTCCTGAAGATGTCACCTGGACACAAAATAATTCACTTATAATATGGTAAGCCGAGGCCTTGTTGTTCCCAGCAATCCAGAACTGTATGTCTCTTCTGAACCTTTGACAGGTCTGGTCACGCACGGCAAGATGATGGCTAATGTGAGCAGGACTCGTCCGATGTTATGGAGGCGCTAAGAGATAGGAGTTGGGATCAAAATTCCATAGGGCTTCAGCAAAGAAAACTCTGCATTGATCGGTCCTCTTCCGTGCCCTCCCAGTCAAGTGGGCTGCAATCGTCTACACATTGCTAGCAGTCCTCTGCGAACTCTTCTGCACATTTTACCCCGCCACCCACAGAGCAGATCCTGCTTCTCCTAAACCACCATCGCGATTTCTTTCTCATCGAGTCAACATCTTTGATCCCGACCTGGCATTGAAGTAAGTATCAATGGCGACTCAGAGATACAGCGCGTACCAGTGGTACAAGCGAAACACGAATCACTTGATCTACTGGGTCGTCAACACCTCGAACACCATCATCGAACACCTCAATGACCGTACCAGTGGCCTCACCATCAACACCACCGGCCAGGTCACGAAATCGAGCCTCATCTCCCTTGCTGAGCTCATCTCGCTGCACATCAATGAGGTTCCGCCCGCAGTCTTACATCTCTTTCGCTCAGTCATCGATGCCAGGAAGGCATTCCATGCCTCGTTCAAGGCCCTTGCTCAAACATACCCCGGCGACCGAGAACTGGAAAAAAGCAATGAAGCGCATGAGTCGTTCATTGAGACGCTGACCACAGCCTTCCATATCCTCAGTGGGAGCATGAGTTCTCAGGCCGCTGGTGATGATGTGAACCCCGACACACCAGAGTCGCCGCTCAGAGGCCAGGACGAGCTCAATCTGCTGCTGCTGACTAACAAGTTCAGCATGCTCGGCTTTGAAGATCCCACCGCAGGTGACGACGAAGACGGCGAGGCCTCCGATGCGCATCTCGACAAGCCCGGACCCTCGAAGGGAAGACAGCAGCCGAGATCGAAGAAGTCGAAAAAGCCCAAGCGTGGCAAGTCGAAGAACCAAAAGCCACCAAAGCCTGCGCCCACAACCGAGGCAAAGCGGATCCCGATCGAAGGATACCGAATCGTCACGGAAGAGGAGGGATTGATGGACTACCTCGTCGTCGCAAACATGCTCGCGGCGGAATGGACAGCCTTGCGCAAGACACTCCAGGGCTTCTGGCGGGAGGCGGCGTATGGCGATCTGAACACCGCGGTTGCAGGATGTCTGTCGAATGTTGCAATCCAGATGGTCCGACGGAATGAGTGCGAGGTGTTTGTCGACTTTCCGGGGCTGGATAGCTACATGGAGATTCTGACGGCGCTCACGGGTGGGAAGCCTGGGCAGATGAGTCTCGAGCGTCCCCTGGCACTGCTCACTGAGCCTGCGAGTGGCACGGAGGCTATGAAGGAGGTGGTCTTTGAGCACAGCGAGCATGTCATGGTGAGAACAATGGAGGCCCTCTGCTACTTTATCAGGGACTTCCGAAAGACGCGGAGCGGTAGGCCGACAAAGAAGATGCTCAAAGAGATCAAGAATTGGGATCTGAAATTCGACCTCCAGGGTGCTCAGAAGGAGGAGAGGCTCCAATGGCGCCGAGTGTACATTATCAACTGGCTTTACGACTTGGTCAACGTGTATTCCTCCCCGATCACCCAGGGCGGCCGGGATGAGAAGGTCATGCTTGAGGAGATTGATTGGTCTGAAACGGGTCCCTGTGGTCAGGAGAGAAGGCTCTTTGGGCTGACCTCTCTTGCCGCTACCATTACAGAGCTTGCGATGCAGAAGGGGGACGATATGACGGATGTGATGAGAAAGATCCTACCGCATCATATCCTACAGCTGCAATGCGTCATCGACTCTTTCGCAGTGTCGCGCGGCTGGTTCATCGATCCCTACAAGGGTGACCGGGTTGGCGAGCCTGCTCAAAACTTCCACCCGCGACGAGATGTCAGCCGTTTCATGGAACAATTTCCACGGGGAGCAGGTCTGCTTCAAGACACGCTGAAAGTGCATGAGGAGTGGTACGGTAATCTGAGCCAACACCAAGAGGAGGTGAAGGCGGCGACGGACAGAATCCTCTGCCATTTTGAGGACTGGCTTGGAAAGTCAATGTATATAAATGACCCAGACAACACCCTTGCCTCTCGATTCACAAACAGCAGCGCCAACGGCCTCTGGGAATACTCACCCTTCCTGTGTGGCGTCGGCCTCGCAGAGGGCATGGAGCTTGCCCAGCTTCTCGGGATGTACACCTGGGAGCGTTTCCCGGAGGTGACGCTGATGGCGCACATGCACAACATGCTGGCCCATCGCGGCTACATCAAATCCCCGCAACACCACGTGTTTGCGGCGGTGAACGGGCTGTTTTCCGGGATTTTCTTCAACAACAACAGCCAGCGCCCGTCGGCCAAGTTCTCCGAGGCCCTGATGGCCAAGACCGGCCGCACGGCCTGGCACATCCGGCAGGTTGTCCGGCCGCGGCAAACGACCCGCACGTATGCGGGTCCGATCAGCGATGTCCGGAATGTCCTCCTCTCGGATCTTGACCGGTTTTACCGGGACAGCGGTATTACACAGGAGCGATCGGCGTTGATTTCGTACAGGGAGGCCGAGTGGAACCCGGGCCGGATCGCGGACGCAGACGTTGTGCCCCAGTCGGCCCTTGGGTGGATCCGGTTGCAGCAAACAGCGCGTGTGTTGGAGAAAGATACCGGCAGATTTCGGCTTGAAGAAACGGAGCTGGTGAAGCGGCTGAGGGCGAATCCTGAGGTCAGGGGTTTGGAGGACAGGATGGCGCAGCTTCCGCGGTTTAGTGAGACTCTGACTAAGGCAGAGGCGCGGTTGTATAGGAACGGTCCTTCGGGATTGCCGCTCACGGGGGGCCACATGTTAAAGCTCCTCAAAGCGGATTTCGTGGCCGACATCTGTGGCGACAGCCACATGTCCGGCTTCAACTATCTTTCTTTCACAGCCACGGTACTTAACACACTCATGAATGTTGAGTCTCAGCTCAAAAAGCTCCAAAATCCAGTCTGGAAGCACGCTTATAAACCCGAGTTTGGAGGGCGCATGACATTCCCGAGGACGCTGCTGCTGCGGCGTGCCATCGAGGGCCGCGATGAGCAGTGCATGGAGACCATGGCCGAGGAATTGGAGTCGATTCCAGGGCCACTCATCAGGTATTCATACTGGGATCACGTCCAACCTGCCCGTCCGGTACTGCAGGACGGATGGGACCAGATTTGTGGTCAGAAAGGGGAATTTGGAGATGAGGATGAGGATATCGTGTCATGAGAGGTGTCTGGTGTGAGGGAACAGGCTGGCGCTGGCAAGTGTTTGCGCTGGTATCGCCGCGCCTCGGACACGGACAGCACATAGATACGGACAGACAAAATGGACCGGAAACGGATATGGATAGAACGGACAAGACACGGCAATAGATATAGGCGGGCTATTCGGGAGGTGGTCTTTAGACTAAGAACCACAGTCAATAGGAACCCTATCATGAGATGATGCTGAGAGTTGGCTTGGTAAGACGTGCCTGGGATGCTTTGTCCGTCCTGCTTTTGCGCTCCCTGCCACATGGGCAGGTTCTCATCTGACGGCAGCGACACATTTACATTCTCTGTGACATTGCTGCCCTCGAAAAGTCTTAGGATATTCCTTGAATTCGCCTATCTAACACATTGCCTGTGATACAATCCCCTCCCCCCTTCCCAGCTGATCATACACTCCGATTCTCCGTAGGGTATCTCCAGTCTCCAGCCTAGCGCATCCCGACCCGTCCCCGCCGTAATGAAATGAAATGACTTATTTCCGGCCTCCCACCAATCCCTCCTCCGAAGTCTCGACCAGACATGACGTCATAAATATGAGATGGTATCGTATCGTATTGCTATGGCAGCCTGCACGCTCAATTCGTCTTCTTCGCGGCGATGGGACGCTTCCCCTGCGCCTGGAGCTGGCCCTGCTGCGTGAATCGAAAGTAGGCGAATGCGCCCGCGCCAATGATGCCCAGGATGACGATGTTGCCTGTGACGAGTTGTGTGAGCTTTCTGTCGCATTTCGGAACACTGGCAGACGAAAGGAGGGAGGAAGGACCAGGTTTGAAGGACCGAGGAACGAGAAGGGAAGGAGCTTACCTGTGACGAACTTGCCAACGCCTCCTGCAATGTCAAATACGCCCTTGAAGATGTCGGCGATGAAGGCGAAGAAGCCGGCGAAGAGGCTGAAGATGCCCATGACGAAGGAGTGCACGATGGTGTACACTGCGCCGACGAACGAAGCGAGGAGCTCGTAAATCGAGGAGACGAGGTCGGTGACGGCGTTTGTGATGGCCATTTTAATGGTGTTGCTGTTTTTGGATTGAGTTTGGGATGGTGGTGTGGTGTTTTAGAATTGGTGGTTGGTTTGGTGTTAGTGCAACGGTTTGAGGTGGTGAAGTCGTTTTATAAGCTCGGGAGCTGCGTGGTGTTGATGAGGTAGGTGGTGGCGATGACGTCACGGTTTCTTTGCTGTTGAACGAGTCTGGGCAGGGCCACAAACAATGCGATCATCCCAGCCGCGCAAACCACACTACCAGCCGGTTTCTCCAGCCCTGCGGCTCGGGCTGCGGCAAAACCCGTGCGGAGAGATCGTTCCGGCGAGTGTGACGTCTTGCTTCAACTGATGCTGGCATATGACGTTGGCTGCATTCCTTCCTGCCTTTGCGTGCCTGGCTACGGCTTGGCTGCCGCGAATCGGGAGGTCGCACATCGGTCGTCGATGCGCAGTTGTCGCGACGTGCCGCAGTGGGACTTCGAGACTTTCCGGTTTCGGAACTGGCAGCTACCAGAACCGGTGAGAACCTCAAGACTTCAAACACTTTGCGCATTCGTGATTGTCATCGTGATGCGAGCCCAAGATTGAAGACTGTACCTGGTTCATTCCTGTCCCCTCCAGCTCCGGCTCGTACCGGCGCCGCGCAGCTTCCCACCAGCGCGGGGTTAACCACCACCGCCCATGATTCCATCCGATCTTTCTCAAACCCCCGCCAGGACCATATAGCCCACCTTCCCAGAACCTCAATCAACAATCGAGCGAGGATCGCCTATGGCGTAGTTAGATTGCAGTGACTGCAGGTCGGCCGCCCCCAACGCAGAGAGACTTGCTTGGGATTCGAATGGCCGCGGTTACGCCTCATTTTTTTTTATTTTTTTTTAAAGTTTTCTCAACTCAGCTCTCACCGTTTCCTTTCGTTTGGTCTTCCTAGGCCCTCGGTAAACTCGAGATCGTTTTCTTCTTCAATACTTTCTATTCCTCCTTTTCTTCCTTGCTATGCACAACGTTGAAATTACAACCAAATTACACCCAGGTACCTAATAGCACTCAAATTATTGCCTACTTCTCCTCCGCTCACTCTTCTCCGAACTGGAACCGCTTCCTCCTCTCGTCTCCGAGCCGCTCCTGACGCTTCCGAGTGCCTTCTTCACTTTCGTCCCCTCCAGATCCCAGCACTGTGAGAACCTCTCCTCTGGGATGATAGGCAATGCCCCGGGCACGCCCAGAAAGAACTCAGGCGTTGTCGCCTCCTTGTCCTTGTTCGCTACGCCGCCAGACACGGTCACGGTGAACCCGTAGTCGCTCCCCTCGAGACTCTCCTCGCTGGTCGTGGTGGTGGTGACCTTTTCCTGTACGGATACCGACCTCGTCTGCTGCTGGCGCTTGCGGCGTCGCAGGTAGTATAATACGGCGGGGACGATCAGGGCTAGGAGGACGATGGGGACGACAACGCCGATGATGATGGGCATCTTGCTTGATGAGCCGGTGCCGCCGGAAGCCGTCCCATCGCCGTCGGTGCTGGAGCCGGAGCCGGAGCCGGAGCCAGAAGAGGTCGATTGGGTGCCGCTGGACGGAGCAGAGTCGCAGGAGCTGCCGGTGCAGTAGAGCTTTGCCGTGGGGATGCGCGCGCCGAACTTCTCGAACGGAACGATTCCCAGCTTTCCCGTCGAAAACGAGGGCGGGGCGGCAAGCTTCGACGACTTCACTGGCGCGATGCCGACATCCTTGTTGGCTGCATCGAACACCATGTACGTCCGTCGGAGGATAGAGCTGCCCAGATTGTACTGCGGTCCATTGGTCGAAGGCGCGGCTGTGTACTTCTGTACTCCCAAGAGGCATGTGTTGGGGGCCAGGTCAGCAAGATATTTGAAGGCTATCTCCCAGCGGGAGATGACCTGGGGGACGATCAAGTCAGAGAGGCGTGCGTTCAGGACGGGCCCATCTGCGCCTTCAAGCTGGAAGTGGAAGTTAGTTGTGCTTTTTGCCCCAGCATTGCAGGGGACAGTGACGCGTTTGATGGAGTCGTTCCAAGTCGCGCCGGCAGCGGTGATAATGCCCTCCACGATCTTGTCTGGTAGGTATGAGAAGGTCTCGGAGGGGCTGAGGGAGACGACGATTGAGGAGTCTGCGAGCTTGGTGATCTTTTCGGGTGATTTGTCATCGTTGACATTGACGGCCGCCAGGGAGACTCGGAAGGCGCTGGGGAAGACCTCGTAGGGCTGGGCGGCGGCATTGAGGCGGACCAGGTCGCCCTCGTAGCGTGACTGGTCGACGGCGCCGAGCAGGAGGTTCCCGGATGCTCCCTCGGGGTCGTTGAGCCAGATGCTGTACGCCGGGCTGTTGATCTTCCCGGACAAGACCAGCCGATCCACGAAGTTGGGGCGATACTTGGGCGAGTACCGGGGGAAGTTGGTCATGCCATCGTTTCCGAGCCCCAGCATCCCGACCCATTGCTGATTCGAGGTAGAAGATACCACGCCCATCGAAAAGTCCTCGATCTTGATGTCGCCCAGAGCTAGTGTGTCGGTGACGTTGACGCCCTCGACGTTGATGGTGTCGGTATAGGCGACCACAAAGTTCAGGTAGAGCTGCTCGGCTGTCTTGTATGTCGATGACTTGGCCGAGCTGAATGTGCCCCATGCGCAGGCCGAGTTGAGGCCGTCGAGCGAGTCGCTGGAGTAGAAGCCGATGAGGGAGTCGAACCTCGTCATGCAGGGCATCACGTCGGACTTGGGAACCCACGTGTGGGGGGAGGATGGCGACAGAAGGAGTGAGACGGGCTGGCCCGGGGTGCCAACGGTGGCATTGACGACGAACACATGGCCGGAGGCGGCGAGAGGGAGCTCGGCGGTGCCATCGGTCGCTCTGGCGGTGTTCCGCTCGCGGCTGAAGGGCAGCAGAAGATGGGCCGAGGCCGCGGTCGCGACAAGGAAATGCAGGGCGGCAGCCCGCAGCAAGATAAGGAGTGACATGCTGCGTCGTCGCTGCTTCGGCAGGCAGGGAGTGAATCGCTATCGCGGGTGTCTCATCGTCGACAAATGAGTGTAGCAGAGAATCGCGCCCTCGCGATCAGGACTCCGGAATGCGTGCAGAGGACAAAAGGAGAGGTTCGACGTTCATTTCGGGACGGGTTCCCTCAAAATGGGACATCTCGCCAAGCAATCTCTTCACACAGACCGCGGGCTTGTGCGCTTTGAGCATCAACACGCCGAGGCGGCGGAGCTAGGACCTGACCCGAAATTGCATCGTGACTCTCGGAGCGGCTACCTGCTCTGGTTGGCCAGCGCATGGTCGTCTGAGCTCGCCGATGGCAGTCTGAACTCTAAAACTGCAAACGCTCTCTTGGCTCGTCTTCGTAGTGTAAAGAGCTTCTCGTCGCAATGCGGAGATCACCAGATGCACCACTCGTTCGCACGTTGCGACGATGTCGAGCATCAAATCTCGAGGATCTGCCCGTGGCGTTCCGGGGCTGATTCTCGAAATTGGAGAAGCGCACGGACCAAGGATCGGCGACATGGAGCACCGTTACCCCGCCATGCTGGATGGAGCCTGGTCGTAAAGTCCCCGACACCTACCGAACCACGAATGGTGTTTCAGGGCCCAACATCCCACCATTTAACAACATCACCCCAACCACATAGCACCACCATTGCCAAACCAACAACAGCTCAACACCGCATGCTACACTAATAGCCCCTAGCCCAGCATGCAATCCGGAATCTCCGCCTCAGCGGAGCTCGTCTCCCAGTTCAACACGCTCCTCTCGACGCCCTCGCACTTCGGGCTGATCGTCACCATCGCCAACGAGCAGCTCACCCCGCTGCACCTGCTCACCTCGCCCTCGCCCTCAACCTCCTTCGACAGCAACGTCTCCTCCCTCCTCACCCCTCACATAAAGCCCAACGAGGCCCTCTACCTCATCCTGCGCCGCCACTCCTCCTCCCCCGCCCTCGCAGCCGTCACCTACGTGCCCGACTCCGCGCCCGTCCGCCAAAAGATGCTCTTCGCCGCCACGCGCCTCACCCTCGTGCGCGAGCTCGGCAGCGAACACTTCCGCGAGACCATCTTCGCGACGACCCCCAAGGAGCTCAGCCCCGCGGGCTTCGAGAAGCACGACGCCCACGTCGCGCAGGACGCGCCCCTGACCGAAGAGGAGCGCTCCCTCGGGGAAGTCAAGCGCGCCGAGCAAGAGGCTGGCAGCGGCACCGGCACGCGCGAGATACACCTTAGCAAGAGCATGTCGATGCCCGTGGCAGAGGACGCCCTTGCGGGGCTGAAAGACCTCGCGAGCGGGGGCAGGGGGTTCGTGATGCTGAAGATCAACCCGGCGTCGGAGGTCGTGGAGCTCGTGCCCAGCAGCGCAAAGCCGGCTACAATTCCGGAGCTGGTGGGCGCGATTTCGGCAGAGGAGCCGAGGTTTACGTTCTTCCGGTTTGAGCATGAGCATGGCGGCGTGGAGAGCGCGCCGGTGCTTTTCTTTTATACGTGTCCGACCACGGCGGGGACCAAGTCCATCAAGTATCGGATGATGTATCCGCTGATGAAGAGAGCGGTGGTGGAGGCTGCGAAGAGGGAGGCGGGGTTGGAGGTGGAGAAGAAGTTTGAGGTTGAAGACGTGGAAGAGATTACGGAGAGGGGGGTGTTAGAGGATTTGCATCCCAAGGTCGAGAAGAAGGCGGCGTTTAGCAGGCCTAAGAGGCCGGGGCGTTGAGGTAGGGGTGGGATTGCCCTTTGCGAGCCTGGTGCTGAGCAGGGTGCATCGAAGATGTGCGGTGGTTACCTGAGAATCTGAGCGAGGTTGCTGTGCTAGGCTGCTGTTGCGATGTTGTCCCTTGACGTGGATTTTGACCGATGTTGACCCGTAGATGTCACCGTAGACTGCCCTTGCTGTGCTGACTTGGGTGGCATTGTCGGCATAGCTCGCCAATTTTGCGTTGCTCACTGAGCAAAAAGAAATGTTGGTAGCGGCGGTTGCGGCGGTGCGGCGGTGCGGCGTCGTAGGGACGGGAGAACTTTACGGTGAGCAAAAAGACAAAAATCTCTCCCGCCGGGAATTGAACCCGGGTCCCGAGCGAATCGTTTTTAGGTGACAAGCTCATATACTGACCACTATACTACGGAAGACTTACAGGTGTGGACACCTGTGGTAGTGCTGGTTGGTTGGTTGGAGGTTCGCTAGAGTCATACATGTCGATGGAGATTGAGGGTCCTGCCCCGCATCTCTGACAACCCCCACCTTGACTTTGCCGTCCCTTCGCATGCACCTGGCTGCGGAGCTGCGATGGTAGATATCAAGACTTATATTTTGTGGACATGCAATTTTGTTCTCTATTTCTATTTAGTAGGCTGCATTGCGCGCATTCGTTTCGCCAAATTCTCAAACCAAGAGATCATGCATGATGCCATCGATGCAGTTGTTCCTTCCATAACCAGTGGTGGCGGCCCGAGTTCTCATCACCAACCCCGGTTCATCTGAGCCAGCCCCAGACCGCTCGTCCACATCAGATCATGGATTGTTCGATTTGCGGCGCGCACAGAAGAAAACAGTGGTGGGACAGAGCCTATGCACTGGCTGAACTTCAGGTAGCCCGAGCCTCCGGGTGCGCGTATTGCGGCTTGACTCTCGATGCTGTCGAGGCTTTCCGACCCGGCTGGATGTCCGAGCATGCCGCTGATGGCTTCGTCCGCGGCCATTACGAACAAGGCGGAAAGTTTGGGATTACGACGAGCACGCGTAGCCAGGGCCGCGCAGCGAGATTTTACTTGTACCAACATCAAGGCGAGCTACTGCCTTCCACAATAAAAGCTACCTAACTGTCCAAAGTACTAATTGATCATTAGAACCGATCGAGGAGCACCGCCGAGATCCATTCCAGTCAACCATGGATGTGCTATCGAACACGGCGACGGCGGCCGCATTCGAGCGTGTTCTGTCCTGGGTCGCCCACTGTACGGAAAAGCACAACGAGTGCCATCTCCCCAACCCGGACTTTATACCGCGTCGCCTCATAAACGTGAGGTCCGGCGACACAGAGCCGTTCCTGTTTGAGCCACAGCAACCATGTTCGTATGTTGCTCTCAGCTATTGCTAGGGCGTGGATATCAGCGACGTACCCGTCACCACCAGCGCCCGCTTAGACCCCTACTCCTCCGCCATCCAGCTGTTGACGTTGCCTCAGACGATCTGCGATGCTATCGCCTTTTGCCGGGGCATCCAAGCACAGTATCTCTGGGTCGACATGCTTTGCATCATCCAGGACAACGAATCCAACTGGGCCACCGAGTCGTCCAAGATGCACCTGATCTACTCCAACTCCTTTCTCACACTTGCCGTGCATAGGCTGGTCTCCTGTTTCGAGGGCTTTCTTGGGGAGCAGTCATATGGACAAGAGCAATGGCAGAAGGCATTTCAGGCTACGCAGAAAATACCGCGGAGTGATCTCTGGCTGGGGGTTGGAAACCTCTACGTGCGGACCGCTGAAGCAGAGCCGCCAGCTTGGAGAAGCTCAGCCCTCAAAATTCGCGGCTGGACTCTTCATTAAAGTGTCCTGCCCGTTCGCATCGTGCATTTCACCGGCAATGAGATGGTCTGGGAGTGTAACGCCAGAAACGTCTGCGAATGCGGCCACATCGCCCATGGAGCTACGCCGTTCATCAAATCCCGCCTGCAGAAGCTGACGAGACAGTTACCGGAATCATCAAAGGGACATGATGGTAGCGAGGCCGCAAGACTGTGGGCTGTGATTGTTCGCGACTACTCGCATCGAAAACTCACCAACACTGGCGACAAACTGGTGGCTCTCTCTGGTCTCGCGCGGGCTATTCTCGAATACGTGGGCCAGCCCAGCTCCATATACGCTGCCGGTCTGTGGAGTAGCGAGCTCCCGAAACACCTCCTCTGGCGGCGAATAGACAGTAATATTGCTTCATCCGAGCCACGGCGGTCAAGCGGCTGTCGAGCCCCAACATGGTCTTGGGCATCTTTAGACCACGCTGTTGAATATGGCTCAGATATTTTCGGGCCGGAAACCGTTCATCTGAAGATTATCGAATGCGTCATCGATCTGCAGTCACCGTTGCATCCCATGGGCGCGGTCGCGTGGGGACGGTTGACTGTCAAGGGATTCCTCAGACCGGTAGATGTCCTGGTGAAGAACATGAAGGGGAATATTACAACGGGGCCAAGGAGACGGATGTGTAGACACAATAGATAAGCTCACCTGGCGATCGCACTGTCCCTTTTGATAGGGACCTGGACGATATTACGCGCGGCGCTACGACTGCGGAAACCCGTCCGTTTTTTCGCTTGCGAATCGCATCATATTCGCACGAGCAGGCTGGTGGTATGGCCGTCACATATCATTACTTTCTTGTTCTTCAGGCAACAGGGAGAGACGCGGAATACAAACGGGTAGGTATAGGGTCAATCAACTCTCACAACGGGGACCTGGAATGGAACGAGGAGGATATTGCAACTGTTACTATTGTTTAGGTGTATACCGCGACAACAAAGGAAATGACCAACTTCACTACCGGGGCTTTGAAAGGATAATATCCCGTCGAGGGTCGTACTTGACTCGTCTCCGCCGTCGCCGAGGAAACCCAGACCGCGCCATCCGCTGTCTGCCAGCTTTCTGCGTGTCACCTGCTCTACCGCACCAGTCACAACGCAAAGAGCCCTATGGTTCAGCCTTGATGGTAGGACTACAAAGCCCATAGCTTGTCCTATTGTTTCTTGGGCCTAGGGGAGCAAATAGAAACGCTATCGGCCAACAGCCAGTGCACTGCATGATGCGGCTGAGGTGTCCCACACCCAAGTACTATCATGTTGACGCCATTCAGTCCAGCTGCGGCCTGCACGAGGGGACGCCATGGCCCGTAGCCTGTCGAGTCTTGATTCGTCGCAGGACACATGCAACCACAATCACCCCAGCAGTGGCGTTTCTCGCTTCACCACTCCCTTTGCTGACGTGGCCAGCATCGCAGCAGTTGATTTGGGGTATCCCCATGTATCTCCCCGCTCATCAACACCTTACCCAACACCCCGCTTCCCAACATCACTTGGGATATAGCTATCTTGCGCCCATTTCGAAACCCAAGCGCAAGGTTCCTTCTCACGACATTGCGTCAGCCGAGTTGGCACCATGGGGAATAGTTGCAGTGCCCAAACCTTCTGCGAATACAATGCAACCCTCGACAAGCCTATTTTATTCCAAGCGGACCCCGACGTTGTGAGTACGTCCTTATCAGATCAGGATGCGGTGACTGTTCTGGCGACAAATCTTTGCTAATATATCATCTAAACAGGCCGGGATAGGGGTAAGGCATTCCTTTTCCTTCCTTTCAGTGAGCTCTTGACGAACACCTCCAGGTTATCACGTCTTTTCTCATATCGGCTTGGCTCACTTACGCTGTTGCGCTGTACACATACTGCTCTATCCGAGACGCCATCGAGGACGACTCCCCCTATGCGACGCGACTTGACTACCTGATCTTCGACCACATCGACGCCATTCGAAACAAAGTACTGAATAAGGCCCTGACATTCGTCTCCCTGGGGCCGCTTTCACGGAAGGTCTCCCTCCCTACAACGAAGCCATACGACTTTATCTTCACCCGTCTCCGCACACTCAAAGGAAAATTCCCCTGGGGCAATCGCACGCTCGTCACCAAACAGCAAATGGAGACCGTCTGCCTCATGTTCGCAGACCAGCAACTCGTCACAGGCGCCTCAATCCTCATCGTTGGCTACGTGCGGCACTGCGAAATCACACAATACCACTTCTACATCGTCTCACTCTTGGGGCTCATATCCTTTGCGACATTCCAGTCGGTGGTCCTCATCATCCGTGGCCGAATCAAGAAGGGTTTAAAACGGGGATGGCGCTTTGCCTGGGTAACGGTTCTATTTGCGTGCGCCCTGGTAACAAACTTTGTCATCTATAACGACAACTTCTTAGTCGAATTTCACTTTGGACTCCCCATGCACTGTCTTTGGATAGGGCTGCCAGGATACTTCCGCCCGGATCAGATTCCCTACGTCGTCTTCGGGACGCTCGTAGATGTGTGGTCGTACCTGAACGTTTTTAGCTACCTGTACCCCGAGACCAACGATGTGCAGCCCTTTGCGGTGCTTTCAAAGATTGTCAACGCGGTTACTCGGGCGCCTGCCTACCTTTATGTCTCTGTACGGAAACGAAATCGGAGCAAGTTAATACAAGGGGTAGTGTATTTGCTTTTCCTGTTCTCCTTTACACTGCGAGAGCTGGTCTTCTCCATATATGTCGACCTCGTTCGGGTTTTCACATACCTTTACCAAACGACGTTTTCCATTGGGTTGGTCAGACGCAATGCGACTGAGAGCGGCCGTCAAGGCGAAGAGGATGCTTGGGGTTTTGGACAGATCCTGCCGATGTTACTGCTAGCACTTCCGTTGTTGGCGTTTGTGGAAGCTGTTGTGAGTGAAGGTACGGATGTTTTCTTCACCTATCTGGCTTGTCATGCCAAATATACTCCATAACACGGTAGAATGCGAAGCTAACTGTGGATTTGACTTCTAGACCCTGAAACTGAAGGGCCCTCCAAAGGCGGGATGACTCGACGTCCAACACTTGAGGCTTTCAATGAATCGAATAGCAAGAGGACGCAAGAGGTGATTGAGCTCGAGACTTCCATGTACGACAAGAAGAAGCACCCTTATCTTTTGATAGTGATGATCTACTTGATCTTTGGATTTTACGCTGTAGTTATGGCATTGGCATCGACACAGACTGGAGGGGTCCCGATATGACTTGGGGGATCTCGATAGCAGGTGCTTCTTGATAGCTGTGAAGCGGATTATAGGGCTAGCAAGAATACAGCATATTTCTTGCGCTTCGTATCTGAATTCAAACACGCCGGAGCCGATAGCTGGCTACTAGCCCTCAGGTTGCTTGGGCCGTTCAGTTCAAAGCTCAACACGTTTTGGGGTACGAACGACCGTGACATTCGACCCTCCCAGGCTGTAATCAACTCTTCGCCGTTTGCAGCAGAGTACCTACTATTTGAAGGCCGAACTCGTAGCCTGATGAGATTTAGGTATATTCTTCATTTCGTTTGTGGCTTATTCGGTGTGGGATACAGTGAACACAGCCGGGATCACAGTGGAAGATGTAATACCGGCATTTGTGGGGCCAGCGCCCAAAGTCACTAACACTTTTGTGATACAAATCTGCCGTGTTTATATTAGTAAATTTGGCTGCCATACCCCCCACTGTGCGGGGTGTCGCGCCCAAAACTCCCCTTGACGCGCGCTGCGTTCCAAACACCATTAAACATCACATTTATCGCGGTTGCTGCCGGCGCCACACCCACTGGCATCAGCCAACACCGCCCGTGGCAGCCGCCACCTTTGCTTGCCGACCGATGCATTTCGGCAGGAACGCAATCACCCATTCTTGGAACCAAACCGCCAGCTCGCGATCTAGACAAGAAAATTTCCTACACGACGAGTATCTACCATATGCCTGGGACCCACGTACCTTAGAATGGACCGCCGCCGAAATTCACAACGCGCAGCGATTGGATCCCGAGACCGTCGTCAAGGTTACTTCATGGCACTTGGGCGACATACCTGGCGGCCGCAAGGGATCTCGGAGGACCTTCGCAGCGATGGATTGTCTCCGCCAGAAATTCGGCGAGTTGCCGACCCAAACCGTCGTGATGCTTCAAGAGGTGACTCGGCATTTACATCGCCACATCCTAGAGAATCTGTGGGTGCAACACAACTTTCAGCTCTCCAATGTCCTCCCCAGGAAGGGGCGCGACTCTGGGCCCAAAGATATTTCTCGCCTCGGTCAGCGCCCGGACTGGGAGTCTTACAACATCATGGCGTCGAAAGACCTGCCCGTGCGGGGCTGCTTTTATAAGCGTATTCCCGGTTGCGTCTCGAGGACGGGCGCGCTTTTCATGGACCTCGTGTGCCAGCCCGGTCAATCAGACCCGCAACCCCCCGAAAAGCACGTAATTCGCCTCTGTTCGGCATAATGGGAGGAAATGTCAGCATCTAGTGAATCCGACTGGCCCCGCCAGCTTCCTCGCATTTTCGGAATATTTTGGGGGGTTGAGGGGTTGCTTGCAAAGGGCAGAGTCATCGGTGGGCTGGTTGGTGGCACCGTGAGGATAAATGCCTGGCTCCTGTACAAGAACGCTGTGCGCGAAATGGGGTTTAACAAGGATACTATCAAAGTCGGGATGAATGAGGGGGATCCATCGGGTCCACGGGTATACCTGGACAAGTTTCTTTATTCAAAGTCCCTCGAGACGGTGGCGCTTTGTGAAGACGAGATTGTCGGCACGCTGAGCCTGCGGGATGCTGGGGAAACCCCAGCCGAGGGGTGAGAGTTCACAAATAACAAGGATCCAAAAACGCGACGCATCCTCTTAGATGAAGAGGTCGTCCAAATCGTGGGATAAATTCCGTTGGGGGAGTCTGGGATGTCTAACGAAGAAAAGGGTAGGGCCTCCGCACAGGCCGAAAGGGCTAGAAATCTTATGGCTGAGGTGGTCGGCATCTGGGGTGGTGAGCAGGTCGGTATCACGACGGGGTTCAGAGTTGGTCGTGGTTCCAACACCACAACCAAGGACGGCCTCCCCGCTTCGAACAATGACGGCTCAGGCTCAGGGCTGTGATTTGGGTACCCGGATACCGAGAATACTAAACTATACTTCACATTAGACCGCAATAACCAACATCGAGTGAAAGCTCCCAAAGTTAAATACAATAATTACACAGGAAACGGATGTTTATATTCCAGCACACAGGTGCTAAACTCAGCCAAAATCAACCCTCAATCCAACAGTTGGGTGCATCAGACTTGGCACTTACACAATGACACGTACTGACGGGATGTTGGTCAGCTCGCCCGCCCAACTGGGTCGTGATAGGGATCCCCCAATGTGGCCAACAGCATCTTGGCGCCAATTGGAACGCACCCACCCCGCAGAACATCAATACTAGACCTGCACATGGCTTGTCTTGCAGGAATGCACAGAAATCACACGTCCCGAGCGGGAGCCAACAGCAGTGCAAGGGTGCAGAATGGGATCTGTATACTGGAATGAGACTATCGGATGGAGGACTTGGCTCTCGGCATTTTGGCGCCGGGTATCTACGGCACAGTGCCTACATAACCCAGCTCGTAGATACTAAGTCTGCTTCACCTCCCCTCCCTCCCGTTTTCCACTCTCACCCACGGTGACCCCGGCATTTTGCCAAGATGTCCACCGACGAGAAAGACCCCAATAAACCTCCAAGCCATGTCGGCGAGATAAGCCCGCCTCCTACTTCGGTGCCACCTGATGTTGACGACGCATGGAAGTTCCTCGACGCGAATCGCGACGCCTATGTGGACGATGGAGAGGAGTCCGTTAACATGGCGGCCATCCGGCGCAAGATCGACTACCGGATTCTGCCGTTGGGCTTCCTCCTGTTCACGATGCAGTTTACGGATAAGCTGGTTCTGAATGTAAGTTCCTGGTATTGAAAGGAATTGTTTTGGTACTAGTGTAGCTGATATTTTCACAGTACGCCGGTGTCATGACCCTGCGCGAGGATCTCAAACTGACAGGGAACGACTTCTCCAACCTCGTCACGGCCACCTACGTCGCCATTGCGATATGGGTGCTCCCAACCGGTAACACTCCCCTTTTCTCCTGTTTCCCGTCTCCAATCCAATCCCCCCTTTCTTGCCTTCCTTTTCCCCTTTTTTCCTCCCAATTTCAGCCCCTCTCCCAGTCCCGCTAATCCATCCCACCCTCTCTCTCCCCACTAACCCTCCCTCCAGTCTATCTAGTCCAACGCTTCCCCTCCGCCAAATTCCTCGCCATGAACGCCATCCTCTGGGGCCTCTCCACCGCGCTCGGCGCCCTCGCCCATAATTTCACCACCCTCCTCGCCACGCGCATCTTCCTCGGAATCTTCGAAGCCACCAGCGCCCCCTCGCTCATGCTAATCGCCGGCCGATGGTACACTAAGTCCGAGCAAGCCCCGCGGATTTCCTTCTGGCTTACGGGTCTCGGGGCGGGACAGATTTTCGGAGGGGCAGTGTCGTATGGGTTTCAGTCGATGGCGCCGGGGGGGATGGCCGGGTGGAGGGTCATGCTTGTGGTGCTGGGGGCGGTGACGGTGGGGTTTGGGGGGCTGACGTGGTGGTTGATGCCGGATAATCCGATGGGCGCGGGGTGGTTGAGTGAGAGGGAGAAGGTCGCGGTGTTGAGGCATATTAGTGTTAATCAGACGGGGGTTGAGAA
>Ga0247760_1000833_pt1 | contig 31638 bp, 19 predicted proteins | sample UWRJL171409R4_FD_179936 | JGI IMG/M metagenome (GOLD analysis project Ga0247760, IMG submission 179936) | Plant litter microbial communities from Arlington Agricultural Research Station in Wisconsin, United States - UWRJ-L171-409R-4 | ecosystem: Environmental > Terrestrial > Plant litter >... | reverse complement strand
TTTTTTTTTGATAGAAGGCGACGGGTGGTGGCTTGGGAGTATAGGTATATAGCAGGAATTTTGATACCCTTAACTGTTCGCTCTTTCCTCAACCAACCCTCGCTCGTCAATTGCCGACTGCGCTGACATCAGGCAGCCATTCGACTTGGCATCGGCTGCTGTGTTACACGACATTGTTCAAAGTTTCACATCACGGGTCCGTCTCAGCCGCAGTGCTGATGGGCGGCAGTGCCGACGACTCGCATGGCGGTGTGCACTAGTCGCTCAGCCTTGGACGGCGAGCTAGAATAAAAAGCCAGACGGGTCATGCCGTGACAAATGCCGGGAATCAATCAATTCAGCACCAAGCCTACAACCCTGATCTGGAACCCTGTCAGCGATAGCCATGTCGTCGCTCCTTTGCTGCCTCCGGCGAAAGCCCGGCGACAAGCCAGACGCAACAGACAATGCCGACCCCGGCCAATTTCTCGCAGACATCCTGTCCCGCCTGGAGCGAGACCCAGACGACAAAGTCGAGCAGAAGAAAATCGAAGACCGGCTCGAGATCCAGCCCGCCGCTGTCTTCGACGCCCTCAAACAAGAGGCCAACCGGGTCCCTCTCCCCGAGGTCCAGCCCACTGTCGCACCCCTCTCTGCGCCTTCCCCCGCAAGCACCAGTGACAAAGACTGGGTCAACTCCGTCGGCGAGCAGCGCTGCACGCCCCTGAAGAAAGTCAAGCCGGAGACCCTCCAGGAGCTGGTGACTGTGATCAACGACGCGCGAGAGAAAAAACAGCGCGTCCGCGCGGTGGGGTCGGGTCATGCCTTTTCAGATGTGGCGCGCACTGACGATGCTGTGCTGGTCGACCTGGTGCTGCTCAATGATATCGACGCCATTGATGCTGGAACATTGAGGCCACATGCGCGTGCTCTTGCGCCGCGGCTGCTGCAAGTGCAGGCTGGGGTTATGCTACGGGCGCTCAAGACGGAGCTTGAGAATCGGGGGCTGGCGCTAGTTAATATGGGGGGCTATGATGGCCAGAAGTTAGGAGGTACGTTGTCGACTGGGACTCATGGATCGGGGATCACGTTTGGTCCCATGGCGAGCCAGGCGCGGGCTATCGTGCTTGTTGCTGAGACTGGTGTGGTTTATCAGATTGAGCCGGGTGGTGAGAAGGGGGTTACGGATCCTTCAAAGTTCACGGGGGTGATTGAAGGGGTGCCAGTGGTCCTGAAGCAGGATGATGACTGGTTCCGCGCTGCTCAGGTGGCTATGGGGTGTCTCGGGGTGATATACGGGTACATTTTTGAGGTTGCCGAGGCGTTCGTTGTCAAGGAACAGCGAAGGTCGACTACCTGGGAGGAGATTAAGCCGGAACTTGCTCCGGCCAAGTGGCATCCCGTGGCGCCGATTGTGGCCGCCGTGGATCACTTCGAGTTGGTCCTCAACCCGTATACGCGCTGGTTTAGGAATGCCTGCGTCAAGGTCGAGCGCACTCGCCTGCCGAACGACACTCCAACGTCTGGAGAGCGACAGGACTGGCTTGAGGCACTGCTGCAGCAAGTGGCGATCCAGAAGGCCCCGGATCTTGTCGCTTTTCTGAGCAAGATCCCTTTTATCAGCCCTCTTGTCATCGATCAAGCCATCATGACGCTTGTGTACGACGAGCCCTACATCGACAAGAGCTACAATGTTTTCAGTCTTGGGTCAGCAAACGAGATCAAGGGCATGGCGCTTGAGCTGCATTGCGATGCGAGGCAATGCGTGCCAACTATCGACAAATTGCTCGGAGTGTTCCAAGAGCAGGCGCTCAAGTACATGTGGTACATGGCCGGCCCGCTGGGGATTCGTTTCGTTGCGCCTTCGGATGCCTTTCTGGCCCCTCAGGCCGGTAGGATGACGTGCACCATCGAACTTGCTATGCTGGTTGGTCTCGAGACCGGAAAGGACCTCGCCAAACGCGTCAAGGAGAGAATGTGTACCGAGGACGTGTCGTCGGTGCGAGTACACTGGGGGCTTGATATGGATTTCATCACGGACAAAGATGTTCGCGCGTGGTATCCGGACTTTGGGAAGTGGCATGAGGTGTATAAGGGGCTGAACAAGACCGGCATGTTCTCGAATAAGTTCACGGACCGAATTGGCATCACGTCGACCTGATACAGATACAGGGGAGCCGATTCTTCAATGCAACGACGCGTGTTTCCTTCTCCATTTTTCCTGTCGGAAACCCCCTGCAGCCCTACAGATACCGGGATGAAAGATGTTACTGCTTTAGGGCATTGCTCGTGTTGCAAGAGTACTGTACCGCTGACCGGTTCGTGCGCCGGGGTTGCGTCATTGGCCGTTGACTGGCGCATTTGCAGTCTGACAGCGTCGTCGATCGAACAATACGGCTTAGCTTGATGAAGCGTCAAAAGTCCCCTGGGATGTGCGTCGATCCGACAGATGACAGCGCGGGAAAGAAGAGCTTGGCAGGCATATCGGCCTTGAGTTTGTGGCCTGGTTTTTGAATGTTTCCGTGCTTCGCCGCGTCAGGATTAATTTGGATGTCAGTCATTGGTTTATTTGGGAGGCGGAGCTGGTGGTTGCATGGGGATCCTTCTCGCTTCAAGGGGCTAGGGGAGCATTAACGGCTTCGTTCAGCCGGTTCTAGGGCCCATTGTTTGTAACCCCTGTCGGGCAGACAATTGAAGGATTGCTGCAAGCGCCCGAGCGGCGGTATACCTACACGCGACCAACGGCTCAGGGCGTCCTCGAAGCTTTGACCTTTGATCTCGAGAGCTTTCCACATGTGCCTTCGATGCCGCTGTTCAGGATATCATGGCCGCCGACTCGACGGTAAATGTTTACATTGGGACCTGGTGGAACTATTCCAACAATGTCCTCACGCTCACACTTCGAGACAAAGAGGCCGGCATCCTCACGGCCGCCCTCGTCATCTTTGTCGGCTTCGTGGCGACCAATTCGTGGAATATCCTCAAATTCATCCTGCACCAGCTCCGGGCGACGGACGACACGGGCGATGAGCTGCATCGGCAGCAACAGGTAGCGCTGCGGAACAGCGCCAACCATATGCACGCCTTCTTGCTCATGACGCGCCTTGCTTTCGGGTGGGGGATCACGAAGCGTCGCGTGAGCAAAAGGGATGCCTTCGGGGGGTCTATCTTCCTCATATCCCTTACGCTAATCGCATCTCTGGGATGGGCGGCTGCTCAGTTGTTCCTGGCCGTCTTCTGGACGGCCGCAGGCGACCAGTTTCTTGTCGTGCCAAGCAACTGCGGATGGATTCCGAGGTGTGGGAATATCTCGACGCCGAAAGCTCAGGCATGCTATGACTACGTCAAAGCTGGGCTGGACAACGCCAACACGTATCAGCTCCAGTGCTACCGCGGGCGGAACGAGAGCGACAATTCAAAATGCAGCGGCTTTCCCGTGCCGCACATTGGCTGGACCGGCAGCGATGCAGACTGCCCGTTCGGCAACAAGGACCTCTGCATTGCGACTAATTCGACGCCCTTCCGCATGGACACAGGGTACATCAACTCCATAGCACACCTCGGTGTCAACAGTGATCCGAGCAGTGCTATCGACTATCGGTACAGGGCGACCTGCTCGCCGCTGGTACTCGACTACGCAGTGTCGAAGAACGGCTCCATGTTCTATTACTATGGAAACAACAGCGACATCCAGGAGGACTTTAATACGGACGAGAGGGCCACCTGGATACATAATATCACGGGTCGGACTGACGATTGGCATTACAACGTGTGGTACGTTGCTATCATGTGTCTCGCGAAGACGGCACACCCCATACTAACCGGTATACACAGGGCGTTTAGCTTCGTGGCCGACAAAGAGTTCAGGAATTTGCGGAATGACTGGAGGCCCAACGTAACGATGATCCCAGAGGACAAGCCGTCTACCTTGAGCATCTTCTTCATCTCAGCCGGACAGATGTTCTACGCTCGCGAAAACTACGACCCCATCTTCGCCACCAAGGTCAAAACTGGTCGAACAATCAACAAGGCCCAGGCCTACGCGCCACAAAACCCCATGTCCGTCCTCGGCTGCATTGAGGAGTACGAGCTTTGCAACCCGTCCGGGTCTGGTCCGAACCGCTGCATGATGATCACGCGCAGTGTTGAAAATGTTACCGTCATAGACCGGCTGAAGCTCAACCCCTCCCAGGCGGCCACCACCCTCATCCTCCGCAACGAGCTCGAAAAGGGCAACTTCCGGAACTACCTCAACTCACTCAGCCCCCAGCTCCTCGCCACGACCAGCTTGGTGCGCGGAACCAGCAACTACTTCCAGTATCTCGACTTCCAGAAGGATTTCTGGCGCACAGAAGTCTCCCGCTGGTTCGATATCAACTTGATCATGCTACAGTCCGCATTCGTCGGCTATGCCACGGGCCCCAGCAACCCTGCCGGGATTGCTCTAGTTGCGACTCCGGACGATAACACCAACACCACGTCGGAGATCAGGGACGAACTGAGAAAGGGATGTGCGAGGCAGATTGTGCGGAACGTCAAGGGCGCGAGCAACTTCAACCTCCGCGCTGTCCTGATTGTGATCGTCCCCGGGCTGGTTATCATGCTGCTGGGCTTCACGGTGGATTCGCTTGCAGGATGGGCGCAGGGGTTCTTCAAGCGCGGGGAGGGGAAGAGAGGGATGTGGGTGCAAGATGATATGTTGCAGCCGAGGAGGGAAGGGGTAGGGTTGTATGAGAACGTGCCATTGGAGACGCCAGGGGCGTTTTGGGGCGGAGCAGGGCAGTATACTGCGTATAATGGGAACGGTGGGGGACAGGATCAGATGAAGTTGCCTTTGGTGGCGGTTGATAGTCAAGGGGGATATCAGTCTCCTGGGTATGCTGGGGGATATCCTACATCCAAGTAGGAGGAGCTAGGAGGGTTGGTGCATGGTGAACTTTGGATAGCGTTATGATGATATGATACCCAGCATTGGAGATAGATTCCCGAGGAGCTTGTGTCAAATTCTAGTAATTGCCAGGAAAGGTATTCTACACCGGCGCTCTTTTTTTGGTGAGAATACCTAATGGAGTGTTATGAGCTGTCATGTAGAAGTTGTGAACCTGGGTGTGGGATCTCGGCGGTTCGATGTCGCGAGTCCATTCTCTGACATGACACAGGCTTATTGTCCCGCTGTCTCACAGTTCAACAAAGAGGATTGTCTCGGCTTGGACTCCGCCCGGCCATGTTAGCTTTCTCACAATGCTCTTGTGGACAGAGACATTGTTCTGTAACAATCCAATTCTGTCTACAAAGAACGCCTCCCTTGTCCTTTGTCGCAAGGTTTGGGGATATAGTCCATCGTCCGTCCGCTCCTCTCTTCCTCAGCAGACAACTTCGTTTCTCATTACAATACATAAGGTCCAAACATACCCAGGTAGAGTATACAGAACTTTGATTACCAACCTGTTGCAGACATAAATACTCGATACTGCTGATCTTCGCAAGAGATATCATCAGATCCAAACCAAATCACCCCTTTCAGAGGTAACCCCCAAACAAACAAAAATGTCACAATCACAATCAACACAATCAACCCAACCCCGCGGTATCGACCGCATCCACCCTAGCTGGCCCTGCCCCATCCTCCAAAACGTCGTCGCCACCGTCAACCTCGACTGCCGGCTCGACCTCAACATCATCTCCCAAGCTGCGCGCAACACCGAGTATTCCCGCAAAAAGTTCCACGCCCTCATCATGCGCATCCGCGACCCCAAAACCACAACGCTCGTCTTCGCCACCGGAAAAATGGTCATCACCGGCGCCAAGTCCGCGGAACTCGCGCGCCTCGCCGGCCGCAAGCACGCACGCATGATCCAGAAGTGCGGGTTCAACACCAAGTTCCTGGACTTCAAGGTGCAAAACTTTGTGGCGAGCTGCTCGACGGGCTTCTATGTGCGGCTGGAGGGGTTTGTGAACCACGATGAATACTCCAAGTTTGCGAGGTATGAGCCGGAGTTGTTCCCCGGCATGGTGTACAAGATTGCGGCGAGCAGGATTACCATGTTGGTGTTTGCGAATGGCAAGGTGGTAATTACGGGCGCGAAGCAGCTGGATAAGATTTATGAGGGGTTTGCGGCCGTGTATCCGATGTTGTTGGATTTTAAGGTCGGGGAGATGATTGAGGGGTGATCTCTCTGGGTTAGGAGAGGTGAGTTGAGGTATTCGTAGATACTCAGAGAGGACAGAAGATACCCGCTGGAGAGGCTCGGCCCCCAGCCGCTGCTGCAAAAGAATAAGCAGCCAAAATAGCAAGCATAATGCGTTTTATCTCATAATTGCTTGCATAATATTGTGAATGTAAAAGATGATATCATCAATCACCCCTGAAACTCAAGGTATAGATTATAGAACTAGTAGACACATCCCTCCGTTTGATGGCTCTTTTCCCTCCTCTGATTAACAGAAATCAAAACACAGTGTCATAATCCCCACCTTCTTCAGAGTCGCGCACTCTTCGCGCATGTCTCTTTCGGCCCCACCATAACCACACCACAAACACAGCGACCGTCAAGGGGATAGCGATTAGCCAGTAAACGTATAGCAGTGGGCTGACCTGGAAACTGTCGTCTGCGCTGCGGAAGAATACCGTGCCGAAGAAAGACTATCGTGATTTGTGAGTGTTAGTGTTAAGGCTGAAGATGGGAAGATAATGAGTGTTGACATACGCAAACGAAGGTTGCGGGGAAGAAGAACATGGTAAGCACGGCAATAGTAATCATGGCGGAGCTATCACGCTGGGCTTCGGATGCGATGCGCGAGGTGAGGAGGTTGAATTTCTGGTTTCGAAATGTGAGTGAGCTATTCTCAGGCCGCCAAAGTTTGATATTATCAAGAGACCATGGTAAAGTACGAACCAGCTAAATTTGGATATCCACTCTCTTGGTATAGCCAGTAGCCCACTCCAGCGAATGTTGGCAAGACATCTGGAAAGACTCGAGTATCTGCTGGTCTCTGTCAAGCGTGGTGAGTTATTCCGCTATAAGACGGCGAATTTGAGCCCATTAGCGAAGCGGCCGTTCTTGGCACCCTTTTCAAGCGCGTCATTGCGACCAATCCCAAGCCAGCCCGATATATCTGCTGACATAACAGAAATACCGGGCGGAGGAGTATCAAAAAGGGATGTCGTTTCCATCGTGATATTTCGAAAGGGCACGTCGACAAAGATTGAAGTGAATCAGATGCGAAGACAGCAGAACCATATCCCTTCATGTAGTAATATGAAACCTCTGTTTCACCACCCTAAAATCGACGACCCACCCATGCTCATAGTCGCGTTTGATCAATCTAGATTAGCCCCGGCTCAGCTTCGGCTAATATCTGCCCATTGAACCGCACAGCCTTCCGAGAAGGTGCAATTTTAGTCGAAGGGCCCAGAACTTGGACATTCGCACCTACAGTTTGTACAAAACCCTACCTGTTCCAAATAGTTGCTAACGAACAGTTCACGACTAACCAAGTGAACACCGAGCATGCGCGCTAGCTCAACGACGGTTTGCCACGCAGATCTCAATGCCGTCATCAAACATCGACATCCCTACACGCGTCAACATGGAGACCATCAACGTCCAGCGGCGCGGCACGGGCTAGCCTTACGACGATCTGATGGCGCCACGCGAGACCGGTTCGTTGCCGGTGACTCACGACTCGCTCGACAACAGTTGATAACGTTTCACAGTGGACCAGTGACTGAAGAAGCTTCTGGCCTATTTCTAGCCGTTCTCCACCCATCTCAAACGCCTCCCTTGTGGTCGGCATCCGCCACGAGCCTCTAAACCGAGAGCTAGATTTGGTTTTCTCCAGAACCGATGACGTGCTCAAAGCAAAGCTAACTCGCCGTTTTTTTATTAACAAGGACAGCAATTCTGACACAACACATTACGTTTTTTTAGGTACTACTACCTAAAAAAAAGCCCAGCGTCTTCAACTGAGTGCAGATTCCTCTTTCTGGCCCAAGGGGCCCGTCAACTGGGTTCCATCCCACTCTCACTCGGAGTCACTCTCGAGAACAAGATCACCACCTCCTTGCCCCCCGACCCCAGCCCTCTCTCCCTTCCTCTCTCATCAACACCCAAACACCGAATTATCCGTCACAACACTTCCACACCCACATAATATTTCCCATACGTCCACACTTTGCCCCCACCCACACTTTTTGCCCCGTCGCTTCGAGCGCCTTGCTCATTTCGTACCACGACATTTCGGTGTCGTAGAAATAACCATCGGTGTTGCGGTTGGCGAGGCACATCCTTACATTTAGGGAAGGGCCGCCAAGCTGGACAGAAATTCATTTGCCCGCCTTGATGGGGTACCCACCATCCAACGTCTTGAATTGGAAGGCCCAGCCGTGGCAGGTGTCGGGGGAGAGACGGCATAGTTGGAGCAGGTGGGGATGGTGCGGCCGTTGGGGTCGCGTCGGGGGACTGTGAAGGCGAGGAGGGGCCTGTCGTCGTTGTTGTTGGGTGGGAGGGCTTGGGGGAGGATTGGCTGAGGGTGCCGGAGTCGATGATGATGTCGTCCCAGTTGGGGGAAGGGGGGTGATGAAGAAGAGAAAGAGGAAGAGGGGGTGGGTTCGGAGGGCTTGGTGGGGTTGGAGAGGCCGGAATCGTCACGGACGGCGATGATGGGACTCGCGAGAGTGAGGCGGAGGGGGAAGGTAAGAGCCAGGAAGAGAGCCTGGAGGAGGTGCGTTTTGGCGGGCATGATCGTGAGTTTGCTGGGTGCAGGCGGGAAACGTTGCGAAACAAGCAAGGTGCGTGGGGAGTGAGTGACAGGCCGGCTTTTGGATTGCCTTGTTGCAAAGTGCCAGTTGACGAGGGGGTTGGTGTGGGAAGGAGGGGGAACATGCAGCGATTGTGCCAGGGATTTTATACATTTTCTGCTCTGAGCTGTCACCGCCCCCAAGACCGGGCGGGTTAGATGGAAGTCATGAGATTCAGCCAGCCCTCAGGGTCTTAAATGTGAATGGTAACCGATTTGGGCCATGCTATTATTCCCTTCTTATTGCGCCATCAAAAGAACGAGAGCATGGAGTGGAAGAGGCGTCGAGGATGCTTAAAGCCCTCAACAGGTGCAGCAAAGGAAGGTTGTAAATGGCGGCACACGAGGAGATAGTTTTGCCATTTTATGACTCCGTATTTGAAGATGCTAAGGGGTGTAAAAGCGTAAAAATTAAATAATAGGCTGTCTTTGTTCATTTGTCTAGCTCTTTCATGTATTTCTTCTTTGGGGTATTTGTGTTATTTTTGCTTCCTTCAACGCTTTCCTTTATTGAAACAACTCATATGGTGCGTGTACATGTATCCGAGTAATTCCTAGGTGGTTCTGGGTTCGATCTCCAGCACGCCTTCTTGTTTTTGCTTTTTTTTACATCACATACTTTTAGTAATAAATCGACTTTCTTTTTCGCTTTTCTTTTATCTTGTTTTTTTTTTTCGCTGCCCAGGCCTCTCGTCCCGTTCCTCCTCCGCAGCCGCCTCGTCGGCCTCTATGACAGCCACCAAGGCTTCTAACTCGTCCTCCCCAACCCCGCGCAGAAACGCCCTGACATCCAATCGGAAATCCTTGAGCTGCTCCGAGATCAACCCCAGGATATCCTCCCGGCTCAAACCTGCCAGCGTCCAAGTCTTGGGGAGAAGAAAGTCGTTCGCTTGCTCATCATCTAAATCCCCCTCGCGGACTGGTGATTGTCGCGTCGTCGGTGCGGGATTCGATCCAGGTCTTGATGCATTCCAGACCGACAATGTGGCCGCAGGCGAGGACTTGGGGGGGTTCCCTTTCGCCCTTGGAGGTGCTACTGGCTGGGGAGTTGGCAGTGTTGGGGTCTGAAGACTGGGGTGAAGACTGGGAGTCAGTGTCGTCGTCAAGACCGGGGATGAAGAGCCTACCTCACCTTACTTACCTGGGGTGTTAGTTGTGATAGAGAGTATAAAGGTGAGATGAGGGAGGGATGTTGGTGTTGGTGTTGGGGGGAAATAATGTAGAAGATGGAAATTGTACAGACTCTTACTTATATGAAAAGCTTCCAACGCAGATAATTGTCTTGTGCAGACTCAATGCGGAATATCAGTGATGATAGTGTTGTCAGAGCATAAGGGTGGACACTCAGGTTCCTTTGCCTTGTTGGGATAATATCGAAAGTGTATCTACACAGCTGAACACTAAAGATATGGCATAAATAAACGGGTGTATGGAATTATCTATCTGTACGGTGGGGGTTGCTGCGAGACCATTATAGCGTCTTATACGACGGTAGTTGACCTCAAATTACCTCAAAAGGTGACACCCCCGAAGGTCTACAACAAAGACAGGACCCGGGAGACAAGGATAGTCGCAGTGTTCAAGGGCAAAGCAGCACGAAGAAATCGACTCTATTGTTTTCTGGAGTTGTGATGCCTGGCTTTGGGGAGGAATTCAACATTGCCTCCCCAAGACGTAGGAAGCAATGCGCCCTGGTCTATTGGCAAAATGGGTCATGGCATTCCAAATCGACGTATGTACTCCGCTGACTTTAGACAGTGCACTCATAATAATCACTTCACATCACATTTTTAATAAGCAAATAGACCTTTTATTCAACTTTCTCAATAACCACGACTAACATACTACATCTCCAGAAGTCTATCGAACCCCTTAGTACATTAGGTACTTAGGCCAAACTTAATTAATCCTGGTCGCACCATACAGGCAGCAACCCCAACTCCCGGACCCGCGCTAGCACGGCATCGATACGCGGCCTCAGCTGTTCCATCTCGCGCTGGGCCATCTCGGCGTCCCACGCATCATGTTCACCGCCGCCAACGCCCGGCTGCGCGCGAAACACATGCGCATGTTGCGCGTCCAAATCTGCCTCGCAAATCGGGGTCTGGCAAAATGGGCAGGGAATCGTAGGGTTCCAAGGCATTGTTGGTGCCGTTGACATACGCCTAGATCCAGGTCTTGATGCACTCGAGACCGACAAGGTGGCCGCAGGCGAAGACTTGGAGGGGTTCTCTTTCGCCGTCGGTGCTGCTGTCGCTGCCGCTGCTGGTGGTTGGCGAGCTGGCGGCGTCTTGGTAGAATGACTCGGAGGAAGACTGGGAGCTGGTGTCGCCATTAGCGTCGCCATCATCGTCATCAAGGCCGAGAATGAGGAGCCTACCTTTGCGAATAATATAGCAACGGATGCGGGGCTTGAGACCTCGCGGGTCTCGAGGTATTGTTGGATGTTTGGGTAGTAATTTTCTTAGACTTTTGGTGCGGTAGGGCTAGACATTTTAGTGGCTTTTTTTTTTTGGCCAGAAGATAACTTGCCTTTGTGTGTTGTTTGATGGGCATATGATGAATAAAGATGATGAGGCAAAGAGCACGGCATTATATATCAGACAATCCCTTGCTCCGGGGAGAATTGCAATGGAGTAGAGTCTAGAACAAAGATGATGTCCTAATAAGGTGTCGTGTCGCTTTTGCTAGTAACTGTTACTGTTCAACGTTGGAACAAAATCAGGTTGAAGAAAATGTTCCAAAATTGCATGCCCTGTTTAGAAGATAGGAGAGAAGTAAATTTCTAAGCATCCAAACGGGTGACAACGAGATATTCACTTCTCCTGTTTCTTGCGCTATGTAATACAATTCTAGGCTGATAGTTGCCTTAGGTCTTGAGTCTTGTTTTTCACGGGAAGGGCGATGAAAACCTAACATAGGCCAAATGATAGGCAGATGGTTTGTATCAAATGTCGTTGAGGTTTGGGGAGGGGAGTTGTTCCGGGGATGCGGAACGGTTTCGAGGGTTATGAAGGATGAATAGGCGGTGACACCGTGGTGATGATTGGAAATAGGAGAGGAGGGGAAGTAAATTCGATAATTATGTACCCTTTTGCTTTAAGTGTCGGTGAGTGCATGATGGGAGTTTGAAGAATAGTTTGTGACGAGGGGCAAGCGATAGAGGATGCAGATGTGGTGATCCAGCAGTAGTCATCAAAACGACCCATCTGAGCCGAACCTTATGGTCTAGAAACTCACACTTAAAAAATTACTAATATTTCAGTGTAGACCAAATCTTTCTGCATTCATGGTCTATCTTGCTCTCCAGTCCTTGCATTATATCTCCTCATTCAATCTTGGGCAGACGCCCCAGGCCGTTGCATCACTCCCATGTTGTCAAACTGTTGATCGCCACACGCGACACTCTCCAAAACCGACTAATTCTCAATCTTTCTAATCCTGCTCTGGCTCTCAAACTAACGCTTTAGGCAAGATTCATCAAACGCCAGAAAGACGCCACAAAGCCAATATCAAAGTCCTAGACGTGGGCAGAGAAAAAAGTGTTATCATTTCTGTTTTGTACAGCAAAAATACTATAGAATGGTGCAGCAGCTGGGTTTCTCGCTAACCTTCTTGGACTCAGCCGCCATTTGCTTGCCCGCCTCGGTCTTCCGGACGGCCTTCTTGGGTTTCCTGTCAAAGCAATATTTTCTGAGCTCCTCTGCAAACAAGAGCTGGGGCGGCGCTGGCTCCGCGCGGATTCGATCGACAAAATAATCCAGGACCCGTTCGTGGCTTTTGCCGTCATTGAGAAACTTGAACACCCTGGGGCTCTTTTGTAAGAGACTCCGACGCGCCATCTCAAGGTCGTGGTTCACTGTCTCGTACTGGTCGTTATACTTGCGGTCGACACGGTCCCATCGGGTTGTGACAAAGGCCACATGGGGGAAGAAAGATTCACCGCAAATAGCCTTGAGGATCCGGATGTTGGCCTTATCGACTGCTGTGAACCGTACGTTCTGAATACTGTGAAGATAGATGACGCCGTGGACGGGGTTTTGCCCTAGCTGCCCAGCAATTTGTTCCAAAATCTCGATGTTTTCCTCTGATGTGTTCTTGTCCGCGAGCCCTGGGGTATCAATGATGGTGAACCGCTTCCCCTTGTAGAAGGTGGTGTGTCTTGAGCAAACTCTGGTGGCTTCAGACAGATGTATTCAGCAATCTACGTAGGGATGACTTTCTTTTGTGTTGTGGGGCAGAGGGTAGGACTTACTCTCCGTCACTCCACCGTAGCGACTAATTTCAACATCGGCTCCTGTCACTGCTTTGGTGAAGGTAGACTTCCCAGACCCGTGAAGTCCGATGAGTAAAATTACCATACCCGACATCTTTGTGACGTTACAACAACGTCTGTGTGTTGCGAAGTGTAGGGTGGACTGATAATTGTTTGAAAAGATGAGAGATGAAATGTTTCCGTTGGCGACGCTACCAAAATCAACCAAGTGGCGGGGGATCCAATACCTAGGTATCTAGGTTGGTAAGGTGTACGACCATCCGAGGATTAATCAGTGCCTGGATCTAGGGTGGTGTTGGGTTGGGTTGGGCCGAGCTCGACCACGCATGTCAGAAGCGCATCTTTGTAGCATTGATCTCACTCCTGCCCAACTTTGTCTCATTAGGCGAGGATTTAGCTTGTCGTCTCGTGCACCCATGTGGCTCTTATTTTGAGGATTCTGAGGGATGAACACGGCAATCTCTTTGGACACCCCCCGCCTTCCGAGCGTGCATTCACCACTCATAGCAGCGCAGTGCCAGCGCATCCCTCTGCAGACTGCAACTTGTGGGGCACACCAGCTTGCAAGTGTGTGGTCTTGCCCAAAGATATGTCCATTTTTTTGGAGCCACGTCCTTCCGTGAGAAGTCGCTGGCCGTTACCTGCCCGACCAGCACGTCGCCCAACGACGCTCTGCTGACCAAACCCAGAACCCAACGGTCGCCCTAATCGGGCTGAAGGCAGATGAAGTAATTAGCGTGATTGATCAAAGGAGGGACAAGGGCGGGCATCGGGGTGTCGTCCTTTTGTATTCTCGCCCATCTCTTTCTCAAGCGCCCGGGACTCAATCTTTGTGCCATCACCCTAAGGTCGCTGATTCCGGCAAGTGACAGACACCAAAATGGCGGCCACGGGACAGAAAGGCGACCGTGAGGTCCTGATTGCCTTGATGGGAATGACAGGAGCCGGCAAGACGACGTTCGCAAGGGCCGCATCCGGTGACCAAACACTGAAAGTTGGCCACAGCATATATCCATGTAAGCAAATCCCCCCTAATTGCCCTTCCCCTCTGTCCTTTTCCCAACCTCTTGGAAGCAATATTAGCCGAAAGCGCTGACTCAACATTGCAACCGTCTTGCAGGCACCCAGGACCCGCAAATAGTCCCTTTGGCTTTGGACGGTCGTCAGATTCTCTTGATCGACACCCCGGGCTTTGATGACGACGACCGATCAGATGTGCAGATTCTTGAGGATATCGCCACATGGCTGGCCAAACGAGGGTATCTCAAGGGATCGCACCAGCTTGATGGCTTGATTCTCCTGCATCCCGTTACGATGCATCGCCTGGGCGGGAACGAACGGAGGCGCACCAGGCTCCTTCAAAACCTGTTGGGCCAAAACGCCTACAAGCGCATCATCATTGCCACCACCATGTGGGAGAGAATCACCGACGAAAAGGATGTTGAAATGGGACTCAAAGGGCGGGAAAAGGATATCTGGTATGACCTCGTCAGCAAAGGTGCAAAGATCAGCAAACACAACAACAACCCCGATTCCGCACACAAAATCATCCGCGAGATCGTCAGACTGTCGGAAAAGTATGGAAAGCTCGAGCCCTTGATTCAAACCGAGCTTTCAAAGGACCCTCGTCTTGTCAAGACGACGGCTGGCAAGTCGATGAAGAGAGATCTCGAGGCCGACATCGCCCGAGCCAAGACAATGCTCATGGAGCACATTGCAACCAAACCCCAAGAGCCGGGAAAAGTGGGCAAATATAGACATTCTAAAAAGTGGAAAGAGCACAAAGAGTGGGTCGAGGAAAAGAGAGAGATTGAAACGAGGCTCGCGAGACTAGAAGCCAGGCTCGAGAAGCTAGATAGGGTGAGTTGCTAACCCGGACGTCGCTCTTCTGCCAAAGAAGCGGTGGCAAAAACAAAAAACGGACTTACTAACGACCCCCTTCCATTAGTTCAATTGGAGCAGTTTCTTCGCTGGCCTCTTTGGACGCAGGTGATGAAACACAGCAAGCTTCCCCAATATTGCAAGGGACCGAGGCCGGAGGTGAGCGGGGCACGGGATAGTGAGAATAGTATTTTGGGGGGTCTTTAGCGAACTAGTGCACGAACGGATGAAGAGATCACGGTTAGAACTGATGTATGCAGTGAATGGGATGTCGGGCGTGGAATTGACGCTTTTTCAGACAGGGGTGGAATGGATTAAGTCGAGAAAAGGTTACCGCTCAATCCGATGTTGGAGGTGGAGTGAGAGGCATCATGGAGGGACGGGTCCACCTAACCTGCTCCACAATTCGAGAATGCCCCTGCTCTCTCCACGATCACCAACATCGCGTAAGGTAGACAGTAATATTTTTGCGCCCCTTTCTTTCCATATAGATACAAACTTCCCTTTACATCTCCGCTGCCAGTGCCTCAAGGTTTTGGGCAAAGGAAAAGGTGTAGGGGCAGTTTCCCCACCCACATGAGACAAGGCACAAGGGCTCCTGTCCTCCGCTTATCAGTCGCCCCTATTAACTGACAATAATGCCCCACAGTGGCAACCAAAACCTTTATAAAACTTCAGGTACCCCGCTCAAAGAATAGCGTCGATGGTCGACGAGCTGATCCCGGTCCTTTCCTGTCAAGCCGTATCGATACCGTTCTCCCCGCAAGCCCGGCACAACGCCCAAATCCATCACCCTCCTCACTCATCCTGTCGGTCATTTTGGATCCCAGACGCCTGGAAAGCCAGGCAATAACACCTCAGGGTTCAGCCCCACCTATAGGCAGGGCAAAGGTTGCACCAGATCCATTTCAGAAAGAAACGCCAGCAGCTTTACAGATTACCCCGACTTCTCTGGTTAACCTTAAAGACATGGTTGGGAGAGGAAACAAGAATATTCCGGCTAATCGTTGACTGAGAGCAAGAAGAAATTTAGAACTAGGTCATCTACTGTGTAATACTTTTCGTCTTCTGGTTGCCTGTACATCCCATCCCCCCCACTCCTACCTTTACGACAGATCCAATTTTCCTATACCTTTCCAAAAGAAAAATCCAATGTCCTTCTCTGATCGCTTTCATCACTGCTTGACTCCTCTGCTGATATCCCGGCGTCTCCATCCGAGGGACGGCCTAGCATCTCAAGAGGATTCGCAACCCCGTAAAACCCCCTCAGTCTCCCAGTTCCAGAGCTCGGCCTCCTCTTTCCACCCAAATTGCGTCTTAGGCCCTTATAGTGACCAAGGTTAATATGCGGTAGACTGTCCAGCGTCAAGGGCGGCTCCCAGCCGATACTATCTCGGTCCCCCGGGAGAGATGTCGAGCTATGGTCGCTGGATAATGGAGATCGATGACGATGGCTATGTCGGTGCAAGACCTTCTCGCGTGCCTGTTGTGGCCTGTTGTGCCAGTCTGAGTGGTCCGAGTCCAAACCGGACGACAAGGAACGGGGGAATCCGCTGATGAGGTGGGAACCGTTTTCGCCAAACTGCACAACCATTTGGATGGCCGTGATGACCCGGTTTTTATTGAAGGAGACTGATTGAGCTGAGAAAGTTCCCTTTTCCATGGCCTCTACCACGCTGCCAAGGGGGACTGTTGCTAAAGGGCCATTGGATGGGGGATAGCAATGGATAATGAGAGACAGAGGACCCTCGACGAGTGCACGTTGTGCTAGATATTCTCCAAAATATCTTAGCTCTTCTGATTGTGGTATGAATCGGCAGCGTAGCTTTCCTGTGTACGATACTTGAGAGTTAGAGAAACGGAAATCTGGTTTTGGAGCGGTGAAACATCAAAACTGTCCGGCAGTGGTGTCATCATACCTTTGACCTTTGACTTCTCTCGGAGGCCTTCCTCGATAGAACTTAAGTCAAAATAGAAAGAAGAGGCAACAAGTTGGCGTGCCACCTCAAAAATCTGGGGCTCAGTGACCAGGAACTTCTTGATATCACTCTGGAGGCCAGTCATACTGTCAACATCGTCAAGGGCAGGAAGCGAGGTACCGGGAAGAGTTGGGTTGATCCGGAAATGCCGCTTCGAGGGCCCAGAAGTCGAAGACTCAGCGAGGTTGTAATAGTCATCCCAGATCCTGTCGCAATCAAGCGCCAGTTCCATATTGTTGACAAGGATTCTGAAGAGATGACGCCAGTTGGACAAGAAACCTGGTTGCTTACGCATCCTAAAGCACTTAGCTGATATCGAGTCGTTAGTTGATGCCGAGTCAGCGATGAGTGGCGCCGATCCGGTGCCAATTGAAAGCATCACATCTGGCTGCTGGTATTCGGGCCAAAGAATTCTTCGTTCAAGGTCGGCGATCCGAACAGGGTTGTTGTGAAAGAGTGCGCCGTCAACGTACGACCTTTGGGTCGGACCGTGGTGGAATTGCTTGAAGTACTGGGGGGCTGCGCAGGTAGCCCGAGCACTACAACAGGAGCAGATGTTTGTCAGCGAAATAGAACCCTCAGAGTGAATCGAGGGAAGAAAAACAACTTGGAACTTAACTTACGCCTCCCATATTTTAAGTTCCTGGGCCACTCTCTCGGGTCGTTGAAAATGATAGCTGGCCCCAGCTGCAAAGTGTGTGACATGTCGTTAGCGTCATCGTCGCAGAATACTAGTAGTATGATCAGGCCATCGGCTAGCTAGATCCCGGGACTACGTACTTGGAATATTGGAGTCTGCAGGCCGGTTGTAATTCGACAAGACAAACGCCTTGTTACTCACAACTGACGCTGCAACCACAGCGACGTGTAACGGCTGAGAACGGCCTCCACCCCGTGGTGTTTCCTGTTGGAGTCCACCAAAGAGAAGCCGGTCTTCCGAGAAGACAGCCTTCAGGGTTCTCTCCATTGGTTGGGTCTCGTATTTAGAATGATGGAAACCCTCGACAATCGTCCCGATGATGGCCATGTTAATACCCACCCTTGGTGTGAATATCCCTTTGCAGAGGGTCTCGAAACGGGTGATGCATTCAGCCACAGACCAGCCCATCTGACCCAATCCAAGAGCGACCAGCCCTCCAGCACTTGAGCAGTCAGTGAAACTGATCATTGTGCTTAAAGTACAGTTGGTGCGGAAACCTACCTTGTTCCAACGATCAGATCAAAGAAGGATTGAATCCGCAGCTTCCCACCCAGCGCGCCTTCAATGCACTTGAGAACTTCGAGTTCAATAATTCCTCGAATTCCACCTCTGGAGAGAATTGTCAGTACCGCTAAATTGCCAAAATAGAAGGGATGCATCTCACCCGTCCAAAGCCATAACACGCACTCCCGAAGACCTGGGTTTGATGGGTATGTGCGCCGGGAAGGACGTGGGCAGGCACCCACTACCCCCAATAGGACACTCTTCCATGCCCACTGTTGAGGTGTTGGGATCCCATTTGCCGAAGGCCATAACACATTCAGCGCACAGCAAATGGCCGCAGGGCAGAGGGTGTTGCCCCGCCTCGAGCAAGCAACAAAAACAAGCACTCTGGCTCATAAGAAGAGGCCCGATCGGACCTCTCCAATCCGGTGGATCGACGTAGCAAAAAAAACCGCGAAGAACCGTATCCCTGTGAATTAACGATGCAGACAATATTTCAGAGGGTGCATCTCGCTTGGCCGTGAGGTGTTTCCCCAGCCTGTCGAGCAGCTTCACTAGACAGCAATAGACATTATCACGAAATTCCTTTCGATATTCGCCAAGCGCAAAATCTGAGACGTAGTCACCCGCCAAAAACACTTTGCCGTTCCCCGTTTGATGCCCCTTGGTATGCCGGGTACGAACGTTGACACAGCGTGCGCGGCTTTTGGGATGCCGTTTCTCGCAAGGCCAGTGCTCGTCATGGAAGAGCTCCAGGACGCCGTCAAGGAGACCAATATACTTGGGGAATATCTGCAAAGCGGTCCCTATTGCGTAGATTTAAGAGTTAGCTCGGGGTACAGACCGTTCGTTCGAGCAACGGTGGAGAGCAAAATTAGATGACTGGTGGGAGAGGAGCGCACGCAGTGCGATAACAGACCCTTGTTCTTATGTCTTGCAACGTCAAGCATGATGCAGGATGCCACCATATAACTCAGCTCGGTGAGGATCTGGTCAGCCGAGACCTTTCGGATGTCCTTCCACTTGTTGGTGATGGCGAGCAACAGCTTGGAGATGTTCCCCCCGAATCCGGCCGGGATGGGCGAGTTGCGGAGCAGTGTTTTGCCAAAGTCAAAAGAAGCCTCAAAACTCTCTGCAAAGACAGAAAATGCATCACGCATGTAGCATTCCAGGTCTTGGGCATCTAGAACCATCCTGGCGCGGTTCCGTGCATCCAAGGAAGCCAAGCAAGCTATGGAGATGGATTCATAGAGCTGCTTTACTTTTTTGTGCACAAGAGACGGCATTTGGTCCTTTGGTACGCGAATGATCTGTTTCGAGAGCGCAAGTATCAGTCAGATTTCACATTTGAGATATCTGGAACTCGATCATACCTCAATAGAACTGTAGTAGCATAGGATGAGCTCCCCTAATGTCGCAATATTCTTCCCCCGCTCCCTCCAAGAGTCGACCCAGAACCTCAGCCTTTCATTCGTGTTGAGCACTCTAGACACCGACTTGAGAATTTCTGCGGTGTTGCTCTTTGAGTTCCAAAAGTCCGGGCGGTTATCATGGTCGGACGCATTCAGAACGATGATGGCATGTGGGAGAACGGGTTGATTGGAGGACGTCTCGATGGCGTTTGTTGCCCAACTCAACAGCTCCTCGAAGACCCCTTCAATAACTCTAGTGATGAAGTAAGAAATTAGCAATGACAAATATGAGAAAAAGCGAGATGGCAAAGGAGGTAAAGTTATCCCGCTAGGAGGAATGGACCCACCGATGGTTCTTGAGAACAAACACAATGACATCCGAAAACGCATATAAAAGTCGGGGATACACATGCGTGACGGCAAATCCACGACTTCGAGTCCTGGTTCCATTTATGGACCATTGAAGTGGGTATTCGTATGCCACCTTTTGACGCTTGAAGAAGTTGTCATCATTCCGCGCCGCTCGCTCATCTTCCTCCATGAACTGCTTCTTGAGCGTTGCCCCTTCTGGTTCACGGTTGCCACCATTGAGTCCTTCACAGTCGGCAAGTAGGATAGGGCGGGTGGTCGACGCCGTGCGAGGATCAAGGTATAAATGCACATCTTCAGATGTCGGGAGATGGTGTGTGCGTGAACCGACCACGGGGGTCGAGTACGTCTCCTTGTTGTCATTGCTGGCAAAGTCAATCAACAGCTTGACAAGTGAGCTTTTCCCTGCCCCCGTTTCACCTACGAATGAAACTAAACTTGGGGTTCTAGGGCCTACGGTTGAGGTTGAATCGTTGTTTGCCTTCCATCCGTCCAGGAAGTCGTTGAGACGTCCATAGTTTTGAAGCAACAAGGAATTTGAGTTGTTCGGTGAGTTGTTCGGTGAGTTGTTCTGTGAGTTGTCCGGACGCTCAATTCCTGTCAGCCCCTTCGTTAGTTTTCTTTAATACCTTGGTACAATACAACACATCCACTGTAGCATCAGCAGCATCAATGGAAAGGGGACGGAGAGACATACCAAACCAAGCAGTGTTTTCATCCTTCCGATGAAGTTTCTCTCTCTGCCGGTCATCCTCGGTGGGCGACAGCACTTTTCCTATCTTATAGGCAATATCCAACGGCGTTTTCTCATGTGGTGTCGATGTTAGAGGCCTTGATCTCAGCTTGTGGGCTGCTTGTTCCCCCCAACAACTATCGCAAAATTTAAGTTCGCATACTCCGCAGAACCACCAATTCTCTGGCGACTTGTTGCCGCATTCCAAACACTTTGCCTTGGTCGTGGTGAGAAAATGCGGAGACTCAGCTGAACTCTCGAGTTCTTGGGGTTGCGCGAAAACTGGGACTGGTGTTTGCTGGGAAGTTGAATTCTCTTCAGAATCGGAATGAAGACATTTGGAGTGAGGCTCCTCCATGTGTGCTAAGCTTGGCGTCGCCGACTCAGGGCTGATGATCTGGCGGGGATTTGAAAAGAACACTGAGTTTTGGCTGTCCGTCAAGTTGTCATTCGAGCTGTTGAGTATCAGTACTCAGCCATGAGTAGATCGAGCGATTACATCACAAAGGGCAATTTACATGCTTGCTGGCGCTGCCTCTGAACTTACAGCAGTCGTGACTAGCCATGGTGAGCCTGGCCCTGAGGAAGGGCTCCCCTCAGTCACGACGCACTCCGAGACAACTTTAGCATGTTCTTGCGTCGGGGGAGGAGAGTCAGAGGGTGTCAGGGGAGCATCTTTTGAAGACCGATTACGACGGCGACGACGAAGGAAACTGAGCATAATCAGCTCGAGAGATGAGATTAAAGCGTGGTGAAAGATGCGCTGAGACTCGAAGTAAAACGTAAATTGCCCGTAAGGGAGCTGGTTTGATGAAATTTGGGCGACCCTGAGTTTGAATGCAGGAGGGACTTGAAAAAATCCTATCAAAGGGGAAAGAGCAAGACAACGGGTGGGTCAAATTCCTCTCATCGATGCTCCGTCCCTATGGCATCGCACTTGTCTTCGCCCGCGCTTGTTGTCGCCCGCGCTTGCCGCCGGAAATGAAGCAACCACTGCTTGAACCCAACATGTGCCCAAAGAGCTCAGCTCCCCAACCCGTCGCCAAAATCTTTGTGTGGTTTGCAGACATTGGCTGCACGCTGGCTTAGCGAGTCGACTGACAGCTGAGAGGGCCATCCAGTGAAGTTAAAGAAATAATTGGGTCTCTTCCAGTCCATCCTCTTAGATTGTTAGTGAGAAAATTAGAGACTGTGGATGGCTGTTCGACCCCGGGGGTCGGCGCAAAAGATCGAAATCGGCTCATGTACCCAATGTGGGAACCCGTCGCCGGCGGCCTCGCCGGTAGGGTCTCGGGCAACGACGCCTGAGCAGGAAAGAAAGGACACCCCGGGCAGGACGTCACCCAGCCCCGAGGGAGGAGCGAAGACCCCCAAGCGATCGGGCAGCAGTGGTCGGGCCGTAGCCTCAAATGTGGGCCCAACACCCGTGCGATTTGGCAGAGCAGGCGGCAGCAGGACACGCGAGCAAGCGAACGGACCCACGTCTGTTCCTGCAACTGGGACAGGACGACCCGTCCGCGGGCGGGGGCCCCTCCAACAGCGTGGGTGGCCTGAAAACCGCCCTCTGCCTGAACCTGCCCAACCGCAGTGCCGCCTTCAGGGGGTGGTGCTCCGGCACACTCGCCTGCCTTAGCCAGGCTTTCGCCCTCAGCCGGTCCAGCAGCGCCCAAACCAGTCCGAGGCCCGACTCCCTCAGCAGGACTGCCTTAGGGGTCGTTTTCCACACCGGCAGGGCGGCCCTGGCCGCTTTCAACAGACCCCCCCGAACCACCTCCTCCATGCCCACCGCCCCCCTCTTCCTACGCTTAATTGGCCCAGTTCTTTTGGGCCTACCAGCGCCTTCGAACCCTCTCCACCAAATCTGCGCTCCGTACGTAACCCTTGACACGGCCAGGGCACTTACAGCCGCCACCGCCGCCCTTGGCTGTAACCCCCTGACCGTGTTGCTCAGTCGCTTGACGAAGCACGAGGCCCTCGCAGCCTTGGACGCCTGTCGCTTGACGTGGGCGCCAAAGGTGAGGTCCGACCTCACCACCACTCCCAACACCTTTGTTTCTCTTACCGGGCGTAGGATTCTACCTCCGACCCGTAGCCCAAGCTCCCTTCTTTTTCCAAACTGTAGCCACCGGTCTTTTCCGGATCGAACTCCAGCCCGGCCTTCTTCCCTTCCTCCGCCACCCGCCTGGCTTCAGCCGCCAGCGCGTTCCTTGCCTCTACTGGCCCTGCCCCGACGCCCATCGCCGCGGTATCGTCGACGTAGCACAACGTTTTCTCCCCGCACACCCTTGCAAGCAAGAGGGCCAGGAGGACGGGGCTAAGCGGGCTGCCCTGCGGTAGCCCGGTGGCCCTGCCCCCGGGGCTAGAGGAAGGTTTCCCTATTGCAAGGCAGTTTTATATTACCGGTACTGTATTATGGCTAGGCTAAGAAATCCGTGTTGTTATAGCTTTCGATACCTGCGCAGAAGCCGACTGCGTAGATGTGGCTTAGGCTAGAACCTATAACCTGAAGCCGTATAAGAAGCCGTATCCCTAACGAATCGAGGTTGCCGGAGCCCTTAAAACATAGTCTCACGGAGCCTACTGGGTGCGGTACACACTTTAAGACTCGTATGGTATTATACGACAACACCTTTGACCATTTCTCGCTATAGAACGCTATCCTGGAGATACACTATTACCATTAGGAATGCCTGCCTTACAGAATATGAACGTGCTCCTGTGCCATAGAACCTGAACCTGGCAGTACACGCTTTTTAGGAACGCAAAGCCTTAGATGAAGATTGAAACTGGTAAGCAGTTTAAAAGGCACCTCCGGAAAAACCTAAAGGTTTACGTTATTATAATAAACCCCTTATATCGATCGAAGGAAGGTCAGACACCGGAAACGAATACCCTACCCTTAAAATTACAATAATACGACGATGTGTTCGCAGCTGAAAAAGTAGCCACTTTACCACTCTATAAGCCAGGAGTCGACCTTGCAATTCAATTTCAAAAAAGCCAATAACCACTGTATGGCTCACTTTATCCACTCTCCCCAGCCGAGTTAGAGGTCCTGCGAGCTTACCTGGAGAAAAGTTTTAAAAGGGGTTTATTCAGAATTCGAAAAGCTTAGCCGGAGCCCCTATTCTCTTCGTTCCCAAGAAGGATAGAACCTTACAGCTTTATGTGGACTATCGAGGCCTGAATGCTGTTACAGTGAAGAATCGATATCCCTTACCCCTGATTAGCGAAATTATAAACTGCATGAACGGCGTTACAGTCTTTAGCAAAATCGATCTTAAAGATGCATATTATAAGATCCGGATCCAAGAAGGCGACGAATGGAAGACAACTTTCCGGACTCGATATAGCCATTTCGAATACCTACTTATGCCGTTTGGGCTAACGAACGCCTTAGCTACGTTCTAGGCCTACATTAACTAAGCTATACGTAGCCTTATGGACTTTTGTTACATTATTTACCTTAATAATTCTTATCTTTTCTCGATTAAAGGAAGAGTATACAAAGCATTTGTAATAAGTGTACTAACGGCTACGAGAATCCGAATTATATGATAACTTGAAGAAGTGCGAATTTTACTAGAAGGAGATAGAATTCCTGGCCATTATGATTAATAAGGACAGTATCTAAATAGACCTATAGAGGATTTATATAATTTAGGAGTGGAAAGATTACCCCTCCCAGACCTGTTAAGATGTGTAAGTTTTCCTTAGATTTTGCAATTTTTATCGATAATTTATACGACAGTACGTCAGCCACAGCCGCCCCTTGAGCCGGCTATTAAGAGGTAGTAAGAATGGAAGGAAAATTAGCGATTTGAAGAAAGAATGGGGCCGTAAGTAATAACAAGTCTTCTACATATTACTGGATGTATTTACGAAGATACCTATCTATTGGTATTGCGACCTAGCTAAGCAATCGAAAGTCGAAACCGATACTTCCGATATCGCATTAGGAGTTATTTACTTGCAGTTATTCGAAGATGGGATTTAGCACCCTGTTACATTCCACTTACGGTAATTTAAAGATACTGAGGCCAGATACAGCACCCTTGATAAGGAGATGTATTCGATTGTTAAAGCTTTTGTCAGAAAGAAGGTGGTTCTGGGCACGCAGTGCTAGAACACCAGCTTCTTTCTATTGTTAAAAACAAGGCGTTTAGGGGCCCTGAGCATCTAGTCAGCGGAGCCGGCTAGATGCCTGGCACTGCCAGGACGCCATTGAGTCTGAGCCACTATGGTAACGAAGTCGAATCCTGCAGATAGGTCTATAAAAGAAAGTGGTTCTGGCTGGAAGCCAGAACCACACAAGCAATACAATCACACAGTTACAACTAACGATTTCCAAGAGTACCGTGCCTTCTGACAGCTTTCAAGCACTGGCAGCATTACCTAGAAGGCAGCAACCACTCCATCGAAGTGTGGACCGATTAACAGAACCTACAGGGCTTTATAAAGCAACCCAGACTTAATAGTAATGTTACGCAAGGTGCGTTAAGTAGACGAGGATAGGGGGTTTCACTGCAAGATAGTGGAGTGTAGTGTTAGGGGTTGGGTGAGTGATCAATTGAAGCCTAGCCTCTCTGAAGTTGAGAGGCTACCTAACGGTTCTTTATATACAACTATAGTTTCTTTGTTAGCCACCACCTCTTTATTGCAACTATTTGTAATCAGCACGGCAAGCCGTGCCGTACACGGCTGGTTCTTTGACCATGGATCCCAAGGTGCTCTTTGACCATGGATCTCGGGGTGTTACAGGTAAGCAGGCCAGATAGTGTTTTTCGCTAACACCTTACGATTTTACGATTAGATATCGAACAGGGCTAACCAACCCTACGGATAGACCCTCTAGAAGGCCAGATTATAAGTTAGCACTGGACCGTCGCCTGAAGAAGAAGCCCAAGGCTTATTAGCACCCTTAGCGGCCAGAATAGCCGAAGTGCGAGCCCTAGAGGCACCGAGGGTAATAAATTCAGTTCTAAAGTGCCAGAGGGTAATGGATTCAGTTCTAAAGTCCCAGTCAGAGCGGGTAATGGATTCAGTTCCAGAGTCCTAGAGGGTAATGGATTCAGTTCCAAAGTCCCAGTCAGAGCAGGTAATGGATTCAGTTCCAAAGTCCTAGTCAGAGCAGGTAATGGATTTAATTCCAGAGTCCCCCGAAGAGAGGGTAATAGATTTAGTTCCAAAGTCCCCTGAAGAGTTTTCCTTAACTTCAGAGGCCCGCGTTAAGAGGAGGATACACAGTATCCAGGTGCCAGGACGCCAGCGATTGAAAACAGATCTAACCCCTGAAAAGGTTACGTATCTGGCTTAGAGTTAGATTCCTAACATTAGTAATTTGACTATTAATATAAGGCCGGCTAACATAAGTGGTTCCCGAACCCCTAAAAAGGTTACAGATAAGAAAAAGACCCCTGAAAAGGTCGCGGGCTCGGTTTACAGCAAAAGCCAGACGATAGTGGAAGCGAACAAAATTAATCACCTCTTACGTACTGTCAGTATTCAGGCCTTCATAAAGGGTAAAGCTAAAAGGGCCACCTGTGAAAAAGACCCTAATGGTGAGCAGTGCTCCCAGGGGTTGTTAGAATTTCTCAGAAAAGCGTAAGCATTCTATGCGGATATCCAGCAAAAGCTACGAGCTGTCGAGAAGCAAAGAGACTAGGCACAGCTAAAGCAAAGAAGCTAGGCACAGCTAGAGGAAGTAAGTGATTCGTTATACAAAAAAGGAGCCTAAGGGCTATTACAGTACAGGAAGAAGGTTATCGTACCGAACCAACGAGCTTTAATCGGAGAGCTGATAAGCCTTTATCACGACGACGAGTGTCACAAGGGACTGTGGTCTCACACAGTGGCTTGGAACCAAATTGATTAAGGTCTACTAAATGATGCAATAATCTTCTATGGCCTCAAGGTCGTTGCCCTTCACTCTCTGGCTCTGCTAGAGAGGTCTTCTTATACCCAGCCTCGGAAGTACCTGGTGTTTATGTGAGCTGAACCATTGTCGTGGGGAGCTGAACTGACACAGTCAGTTCAGCTTGAATGGCCCAGATTCGCCACTAACCCCGCACCTGGTCAGCGGAGCTGACCAGATGCTAAGGGCACCATTCCACCACCCTAACCCTAGCCGTGTGACAGTCTCACCTTTTATTAGGAGTATTCGTCATATCCTTTACATCCCGAACAAACTGAACAGCAAACTCTCCTTTTCCTTGTTCGTTAAGAAAGACTACTAAAAGTCACATTCTACAGTAGGTGTTTTATCAGCTTGTGCGATAATACAGACTTTAAGTGTTAGATAATACTTGCTCTGTAATATAAGCCACGACTAGATCCCGGACGACAGCTAGACTTTATATATTCGCCAACACGTGCAGAAGAACACATAATAGCAAGTAAATCCGCCTAGTCATACACTCTCGTCGCTGGTTTGTCGTATACCACCTAATCGTTCCATAACTGCCTTCCTAAGTGAATAAAGTGGTTTGTCATGCTAAACCTCCTTGGCCGCTTATCCTTTACCATCTTTTTACCGTCTGCTTTAAGTATCTTAGGCAGTTCGCACTTTATAAACTGCCATTAAGTTCTTTAGCTTGGTTTAGCCGATTAAAAAAGGGCAGACATACATTTGTAACCGAGAGAGTGATATTTTTAGGAATAACATCATTATCACGACGCCAACCGGCTATAAACTGTTTCCAATACACTATGACGGTCCCTTCCGCTGGATCTAGGTAGTCTTCCGCACCGTTAATACTAAATGTAATCAGTCTCTACCAAGCGTAGTACAATTTATCTCTAGTCTAATTTCGCGGCACTCAAGGTCGGTTCGACGAATCGTACGACTACCATCAGAAGGCCCTACACTTCTTCATTGAATCTATGGGTGTGCGGTCATATGGTGCAGCTGATCTCTGTCATAAATGCGCGTTCCATCTCATCCGGCTGGAAGGTTACGAAAGACAATATGAGTGAAACCCTATAATGTTTGTTGACCAAGTTAAAGTGTCACGATTAACGCTGCCTTGGAATGGTGGACCCTGAACGCCGACCTCTTCCAGCCTAAACCGGCTCGAACGACTTAGGTTAAGGATAAGCTAGTTAAGAAACTGGATAAAGTCGCTAAAGGCAAGCGTGGCGTATAAGGTTGCCGGGCGGATAGGGGCGAAGCTTTGCCGGGTGATCGCAGAAATATGCGAGATATAAAAGACGAGAATTTCGATTCCTTGCTAGAGTATCGGTTGAGGTGAGAGGCATACTTATAATGACTGTGCGGCTAGGGGATGGCTTAACGCGGCTTATTCTTGACGTTTTCGCGTTGCATTTGGAGTGAGCATTGCAGTGCCAGTTCGACAGCTAGAGAGCACGAGGCAAGAACATCACGTGGCGTCATAGCAACGCAGAATACGAGATTGACGTAAGCTAGAATCATTGAGTTAATACCTCTACACATGAGCTCCGCCCCATACGTATTCCAGCTTGTCCGTTGCTAGTGAAATTAACCTTACATTAATCTTATATTAAGCTCCCGATTAAGCCCCTTATACATAGCCCTCTGAAGAAGATCCGCTAACCGACGCCCCGCCGTGCCTGCGACATGAACACTCTTATTATGCCTCTACGCCCCTTTATCCCCCTAAAACAACATGTTGTGATTCTAATTATCTGAGACTCTGACCCCGGGATGTATGGGGCGTTCTAGCTGATCGGCAGCTGTAATACTGACGGGTAAAAGATCAGGAGAGTTCCGTCCCTGCGACCGTGGAGGTTGACCAGCTGCGCCGTGCCTGAGAAGATGCTGAGGCAGTTATAAGTACTGCTCCCGCCTGAAGGGGCAGTGTTTGAGAATTTGCGTCTTGCTAAGCTGGCGTTTCTTAGTTAGGCATATCTTCCTATATGATGAGGTCTTTTGAGACGGCACGTGGCCCCACGAGATGTTACCCTAGTCGATGTGATTTGGATTCCATTGATAAACTGTGGACAAAGGAGATAAGCTGTGCTGACGAAATCCAGCGCTATTTCCCTTCTGCTACCGTTAGAGTGAAGGAAAGCGCGGCTGGGTGCTGGTGGTGTGAGGTCCCAAAACTGGGTCCTCGCAACTCCGTGGCCGTTTTTGACAGTGGCAACTATAGCCGAGGCAGCCCAGAACAGTGACCCTCGCTCAGTCTAGCTCATTCTAGCTCAGGCTAAGGCAGCAACTGCTCAGTTCCTAAGAAAGAAAGGGAAATTCGTAGTGTCGATTTTAGGGTGGTGAAATACCTGGTTCACACCCTCGACAAAGTGACGGGAAAAGTGGCTTGCACATGGTGCTTCAATCAGCGGAGATGATTTGCTGTAGCAAGCCATCTGGGAACAGCTGAGACGCCCGACATACGAGGCATTCTGGACGTCACGCCCGAAACAGAACATCTCCGAAGCCTTGCAGGATGGCGATCTGCAATCCCCCGTCCTGTCAATGCTCACTTGGCGGTTTGTCTTGCAGCGTCTCAGCCATTTGCTTGGGTACCCAGCTACCAACCAACAATTCTTTGCCTCGCTCACAGATAACTACTCTCGACTTTGGAATCGAACCAACACCAAGGTCGTGAATTCTCCTCAAATACCCTATGCTTTGTGCTCCACCGCCCCCTTTGTCTCCTCTCCCATCGTCCCATCGGCGCCTACACTGGCCAACTCGATCTCCAAGGCCTTGTCCACATTCTTGGTCACCCTGTCCTGCGCTTCCTTGCCCTCAAACATGAAACTCAGCTCCTCCAACGTGCGGTTGTGCGTCTCGGGGAATAAGAGGTAGACCGTCGCAATTTCGACCAAGATCCAAACACAGTACACAATGTAGTACTTCCAGCCGATAGCATCGAGAGCAATCGGGTTGACGTAAGTGTTGAAAAAGACGGCAAACCGCACCGTCAGCTGCTCGACTGCAATCCCCTTGGACCGCTGCTCGTAAGGAAACAACTCTACCATGTACGTGTACGCCAGCGCGTTCCACCCGATGTTGTAAAAGGGGGAGTAGACATAAATAAAAACCAGCACCGGAATCGACGCCGCCGCCGAGTTCTCAATCGCCGACCTCGCCGACGCAACCGTCCAGACCGTGTACACACACGCTGTGCCAATCGTGCACGTCAGAAACATCGTCCTCCTCGGAAACCTTGGCGCAAGCAGCGCAATCGGCACCGCGTTGATAAACCCCCAGCACGTATTGCTCAAAATCACCTTCTGCACCGTCCTGTTGTCCACGATCCCCACCAGCCCCAGAATCTTCTTCATATAGAAGCTCAACAACCCATTCCCACTCCACTGCGTAAAGAAACCCACCACGGCCGCGATCAAAAACCTCCTCCGCATCGCCGCATCCCTCACCACATCCGCCCACACCCACCGACTGGCCATCTCCCTCTCCACTCGCAGCGTCTCCTGCATCAGCGCAAACTCCAGCCGCACAAACTCCTCTCCGTCCTTCCCCTCCCCATGATACCTCTTCAAGATCGCCAGCGCCTCCTCCCCCCTGTCCCGCGAGACCAACCATCTTGGCGACTCCGGACACCACGCCATAAACCCCATCTGAAACGCGCTCGGCACCAGCTGCAGCAGACTCGGCAGCCGCCACGCCCACGTGCTCTCCATCTGGAACGTCCCGTACGTAGTCCCGGCGGCGATGATTGCCCCGACGAACCATGAGGCATTGAAGAGAGAAGTCATCACGGGGCGCTCGTTGGCATACGACAGCTCCCCGATCAGCGAGGACGCGTTGACGATGGCGAAGGGGATGCCGAAGCCGAGGACCCAGCGCGACGCGAGGAACATGGAGGTGTTGATGGCGGAGGCTTGGAGGGCTGCGCCGAGGCACATGATGAATGAGGCGAGGAGGATTGTGCGGCGGCGACCGAGGAACTGCGAGGTGGAGGGGATGAAGGGGATAGACATGAGAGCGCCGAGGGAGTACATTGCGTTAAGGAGGCCGAGGTGTGCGGAGGTTGGGTTGTCGAAATCTAGAAGGTTAGTTGGGGGGAGAAAAAGGGGAGGGAAAAGGAGGAGAGAAGAAACGCACAGTCAACCCAGGACTTGACGGCCTGGAGGCTGTTCATCATGGACGAGTCGAAGCCGGATGTCCACTCGACGCCGAGGCAGGTAGGGATCATGATGAGGTACAGGAAGCGGAGGTTGGGCTTGCTGTACCACGGGACTTTGTCGGCTTGCGCGATGCGTGAGAGCCGCGGGTCGGCGAACGACTCCTTTCCGCCGATGATGGCCATGGTTTTTGCTTGTTTTCGCGTGCAGAGCCAACGGTGTCTAGTTGCGCACTGTGGCCAAACATAGGTAGGTAAGTGGTGTGTCAAGCTGAGAGCCGCCCTCCAGCTCTTATACCCAACCGCTCAGTACAGGTCAAAGCCCTGGACTTCGTCCATGTTCCGAAAAGACAGACACTCGGCGCCAACTCTGCCACCGCGACTACCTTTTGTCATTACTTTCGCTTCTCGGCACATCTACCTTCCTCCCAGATCTCCAATATTGGCGAATCAAACCCCCTGATATAGCCTCCCGCCTAAAATGGGCCTCGCCTCTCCCGCTGCCAAGCACTGCTTGGAGTTGTCTCCTCCGACGTATGCGGGGTCACCAGCGGTGTCTGATTGCGGGCGGGACGGGATAGATGTCGTTGACGCCTTGCGGGGTAGAAGACGCCGAAATTTCTGTGGTGTGCTGAACAAGTGGAAAGAAAAAGAAACGAAAAACAAAACGAAGATGAGATACCATATTTCCCCAAAATGACATCCATGTGAGACCAATGAAAGCCCAAAACAGCATACCGATATATCAAGCAGCAACACTCAACACATAACAGCTGAAGAGAAATCGCCTGCTGCCCACCACAACCAAGCCTATTCCCACAACCCTAGCTCATCTTCCAGGTACCACCCACCCCGTTCCCTCAAACCTCCACCGCCGGCTTCGCATTCTCAACCAACATCTCAAAATACCCCTGCATCCACCCACCCCCTCTTACA
>Ga0247760_1000832_pt1 | contig 31650 bp, 44 predicted proteins | sample UWRJL171409R4_FD_179936 | JGI IMG/M metagenome (GOLD analysis project Ga0247760, IMG submission 179936) | Plant litter microbial communities from Arlington Agricultural Research Station in Wisconsin, United States - UWRJ-L171-409R-4 | ecosystem: Environmental > Terrestrial > Plant litter >... | reverse complement strand
AATCGGGAGTTCTCCCCCCCCCCCAGTACCGCATATTCCTCCGGGTACCGTACCCGAAGTGACTCCAAGACCAAAAATACATACCATCTCGAGACCAGCGTCTTACGGGGGGCCCAGGACTCCCAGCCCCCACTCAGCAGCCAGAAGACCGTGGAGCAGAGAAGAACTTGGGCGGGTTCTAGGGGTCGGTCTCGGTAACATTTGAAAAAAGAAACACACAAAATGCTCAACGTAGCGATACAATGATATATCTGACCCACTCGCTCCACTCCAAATAGCCATCACCATCGCTTGCATGGCCGATGAAGGGTAGAAAAACTATCGCCTAGAGCTGCCACAAGAAACATTGCGTCGTTATGGGGCGCGTGCGTTATTACGTAAGTACAGGGTACAGAGTTTCCCGTTGCGGCCTTCTTCCAGCACACGGCCGCCACTCACTCCGACCACCCCTTGTCCTGGGCTCGTCTCGTTGTTCCCCGCCTGTTGGGAAATGGGAATCACAAATTCGAGCCTCAACTGAGGCTACGCCATCTCAATACCGGTAGACATGCTCCGTAGGCTTCTTCGGTGTCGCTCCGTATTTGTCGTCGTTGTCATATAAGCTGTCAGCGCTCACTGGTGTGACCGGGTCTAGCTTCCCACTGCCGTCCTTGCCGTGCGTCGACGGGTTGAATCCGGGATGGAACGGCTCAAAGGGAAGGGAGGGCAAGTCGCCCTGCGCTTGATTTCTCAACGACGACGGTTCGGGTGCAGGGTCGCGGAAGGGATCGCCATCGTCATCAGCGTGCTGCTGCGGCGTCGTGTTGTTAGAGCGCGACGGACCGGGGGCCGCGCTCGACCACGTGTTCTCGGTGGCTTTCCCTTTGCCATTGCTGACGACTTGGTTTCGGTCCGGCAGCGTCGGTGGGGGTCCGTAGTTCGCCGGCGTTGCCGTAGCGGATTCCGGAGATGGCTGCCAGGGTCCGCCTCCCGCAGCACCGCTAACCTGTGGGCCTTGCCCTGTAGGGCTCGATGAGTTCCTGGGTTCGCCAAGGCCGAGGTGCTTCTTGGCTTGCAGGACGGCGCGCTGGTGTTGGTTCAGCGAGCGCTGCAGCTGTTCATTTGTATCAAGCAGGCTCTCCATCGTGTCGTTGTCAGGTGCTGGGTCGGCCGACATGTAGCCCTGGATGCTGCGCGAGGCGCTGAGGCAGCGGTCGGAAAACTCCTTGATCAGATCGTTGGACAGGATCTCGGACGGTGGCGTGCATCCAACTACCTGCTCTAGCAACTTGGCGGAGGTCCGCGCCTCTTCAAGTCGGTTTGCTAGCTCCACTGGGCTGGGTATCTTCTTGTTGTTGTGTGCTCGCGCAAAGTACTCTTGCTGCTGCTGCTGCTGGTCGAAAGGCGGTGCATTCAGCACTCGGGGCACTGCTTGAGGGACACCCTTTTACCGTCATCAGTATACAACACCCTCCTCTCACGTTCTCGAGCATCACTCACCCCGTAGGCTCGATAAGCCTTCTCCTTTTCTTTCTTCCACATCTCAATGATTACGCCCAGCCCTTCATCGTAGCCCTTGGTGTTCTCAAACGTGTCCATAGTTTCCATCAGCATCTGGCGCACGTTGGGGTCGCGCCCGTTCCGGAGCAAGTCCTTTGTGACCTCGGTAAACTTCTTGTCAAGATTGCGTGTGAAGGTTGGCCCGGGGTTGTCAGAGAGGATGCGTATCAGCATGATGGCATTGTACTGGTACGACGGCTTGGTCCAGTAATCACGGTTCAGGAACTTGCGGATAATGCGAGCGCATTCCGCCGCTGCCGCGGGTGATGATTCGGCGGCATCGACGATGGCCGGGAGAAAGGTAATATCGTCGCCCTGCAAGCGTTGATGTGATATCAGCTACCCATTTCCCCTGAGATGACCACAAACAAGCATAAGACCCGAGCAGGGCCACTATTTCGAGACTCGACGTACTGTTTGGCTTCCTCCTGATTCGCAGAATTGCTTCTGTAGCACCGCAAATTAGCACAAAGGGTCGTCGGTCATGCCCACACTCAGAGGTCATACCACAGCGCGCGATGCCGTCACCTCGGGAGAGTCGCCATTGGGATCCGGAGCCGGTGCGTCGCCTCCCGGTCCTGCACGAACAACGAGAGATTGATTAGCCCCCGATTGCGCTCCAAACTATCAATGTCTCAGCTTGCGCCGAGCATCGAAGGGGCGCACCCTACCAAACGTCGGCTTCTTTTTGATGCTGCCCAGCACCTTGGAAAATCCCTTCATGGTTACTGTCATGCCCGAACGGAGGCGTGGACAGAGGGGGGGGGGCGTATCGAGTTGGTCAAGGGAAGGGATCCCCGGCGCGCCGAATTGTCGACGGGGTAAAGATCTGGAGGTGTTGAGGGGAAAGTGGACGCTGCTGGCTTAAAGTGGCGGATTGACAAGCCTCGTGGAGCGCGCAAGCGAGCTAGACCCTGGCAGATAAGACAAGGGCTCTTCGTTGCACTTCCAAACAAGTTGTCGTGGAGTGTTCGATGCCTGGTGGAGTTTGTGGTGAATACGCAGTATCTCGGGGGCCGAGCGTGAGCTGCAGATCGCTTGCGTTCTTTCTTCTCAAACAGGAGCCTGTCTTCTTGAACTGTTTCGCGTAACGGCGCTCCCGTTTGAAGATCCGGGGTAAAGGCGTTTTGCAGCTTTGGACCCGCGAATGGCGTGCAGCAATTGCGCTGTTTCGTTGGCCGTTTGGCGCCGGTATAAGCTTGGCAAGTGAGAGGCCGCCGCTGACTGTCACAGGCTCGACCGAAAGTAGGGATAAGCCAACAGATTGTGCCTTTGCACGAGATTTGGAAGAATGCCGTGTTTTTCTATCGGCGAGGACGGAACCTTTTATTGAGCAAACAAGCCTAGCTGTGCCGCAACGAGCTGTGTGTCACCGGAGAGACAAGAGACTGGATGAAATCGAGTGGCTCAGAGGACGTCCCTGGGCGGCGAGATGCTTCTTCACAGTCTGGCTAATTTACGCATGCATTTCAGTCTGGCGCAAAAGAAAATGCCCGAAATGATACGGTACGCAAGTCGGGGAGAAAATAATGATGCCTAGAGAGGAGAATCTCTTATGCATCGCACCAGCGAAGGCATCCGTCCCGTTTGCTGTGCACAGCCTCAACACCACGCACGCCGCCCCTCATCCAAGTCGCCATCAGAACTTCGGTGCCATCCCGTGTCATCCAGATCTGAGGCTGCGCCAATAACATTGCGCGGAGATCGGCATCAGCTGCCATTTGTCCAAAAAGTGCAGCCTTTGAGCCTTGGCCGGTCTCTTTGGCCTTGGAATGCTGGTCTGCTGAGTGTTCGACCACTATGTTCGCAGTCATTGCGGCGATGTATTACACTGTGATGGATTATTAACTGCAATCTTGGCAAATCCGATTTTCTCTGCTCCGTAGCCGGGCCATTTACTCATAGTAGGGAGGCCCAATATTGAGGCCCGGCGGACCAGAAGGGTAGCCACAGTTGGTTTATCGATGGGATTCCTGTGAAGACATCGCTCGATGGCCCAAGACTGGACTAGCTGCTGATAACCAACCAAATATGGGGCAGCCGACGGCAAATGCTCAAACCCATAACCCTCTGTGCCAACGCCAGACTCTATTGTACACAATCCTCTCCCATTTCCCCAGCCTGTCCTGTCGTGTAACCATTTTTATATGTATTCATTATCATCGTCGGTGATATCCTCAACGACCAGACTCCCCCCTCTGCCCATCTTGTCGGCAATCGTTACGGAGCTACTCGGCTCGAGCGTCTCTCGCGGTAGAACTGACGCTACCCGGAACGCATACTTGTGCTCGTAATCCGCAGGCTTCGTAACCTCCTCATTCGATGGTTGGGGTTCCTGCAAGAGGTCGTAGCACTCCACAAAGGCGTAAAGGTCCTCTAAAGATGTCTCGCTCGGAAACTTGCGGATCACTCGCCCCCCACCGGCTGACGCGGGCAAATTGAGCGCCAACCGGACTCCCGTCTCGGGTTCGGGCGCAACCGTCGTCGCCCGCCACTTCCGCCATTGCTGCCGTAGCTCCTCCTGTCGGGCTGCTGCTACCGCCTCCTCAAGGGCTCGCTTCTCTGCAGCAGCAGCTGCAGCGGCCGCCTCTCGTTTTTGACGAGCCCGTTCCCTGTCCCGGGCAAGTGACCGCTCGTATGCTGAATCCTGCTCCGACCGCAGGCTACGCGACATGGCTTGCGCGGCCCGCTCAGCCCTCACGTTATCAATGTCCGGAGCATATTTAGCGATGGCACTCTCGATGCCGGCCAAGTAAGCGGTTGGGGTCATGGGTCCGGTCAAGCGCTTGACAATGCCCATTCGTGTGCTGCCCTCCTTCGGCGTAAGGCAGATCAGGCATGAAAAGGGAAACTTGGTGCAGAGGTACTCGCTGGCTACTTGATAGGCCTCGGAGTCGAGAACATTGCCGCCCCAGACGATGATGTTGTTCGTCGGGTTGTTCAGAAATGCCACAACTTCGGGCGACAGTAGCGTATTCTTGATGAACGACTCGGTATCGTCATGCTCGGGGGACACCAGGACGGTGAGGAGGAATTTCAAGTCCCGTTTCGCCGCATCCAGCGCCTGAGCGTGACCGCCATCGAAGAAAGCAAGGTCGTGCGCACCGTACTCCTCCTCAAACTCACGCCTGAATCTCTCGGCTGTCTCGTTTGGCAGCGTCACCCGTCGTTCGCTGGTAGCCTTCCAACCTCTGCGTATAGACGATGTCACCGCCCGTGGCCGGAGTGAGCGCGGGAGGAGGGAGACAACGTAGTGGACAAGGCGTAGCAGGCCACTGAAGAGACCGTAGCCAAACTGGAACGGGGCAAAGAGGGCGGCGACGAGAAATGGCGGTTTGTATATTACGGGCGGCTGAGGCACTACCCGTGGTGCAAGTTCTGTTCGGGATGGCCGGGTGGCTCGAGATGGCCGGCCGGCCGATGCGAGCAGACTCTCATGGAGCAAACTCTCCTGGAGGTTGTCGTGGCGGGCGGCTTCCAGAGGAATTTGATTCTGCGCAGCCTGGGCCTCGGCAACAATATCGGGCCCTTCGCCATCGAAAAACTTTGCTATCGCGATCTGCGCATAGATAGCAGGTTAGAACCGGTCGCGTTGGCTGGCTGCCTGGCGGCAATCATGAGGGCGGGATGCACCTGAACATTCCACTGCGATCGCTGCAGCAAGGGGACAGCTTCTTTAACCTCCTGGCTAGTAAAATCGGTGTATTGCCGAAGCGCTTCTTGCTGGCTCGCCGAGAGCTGGCTCAAATCAAAGTCGGCTGCGCTCGCCATGGCGCTGTGTCACGGTGTCTGGTCCTTGTTTGCTTCCCCACGAATTGAGGTTGGTAGGTAGGTTGCTGGGAACAGCTGCCATGAGGTCAGCGTGTCCCTATCCGATATGTATTCTGTGGGGGTGGTGCTCAATGCATGTGCCTAGCCGATATTTTGTATCGGCACCCTTGGTTGCTGAGTGGGGCCTTCGAGCCCGGCGCGCAACTGTTTGCGTGCGTCGCCAGACATGGAAGTTGGCCCGTGCGTCCGAGGCTGAGGGCGGCTGCCGCTGCCGTTGGCACAGAACCATTAGCGCGTGTCCGACTTTGGTTCTTTTAGCGCTTCCCACGATCGAGAGCTGCAGACCCCCCTCGACCGCGGACGGGCAGCGTGGACCCTTCCTGCCGACGCGATCCCTCATTGTCCCTGGCGAAACCTGCGACCGTATTAAAATTATTACAGCAACATCCCATGGGTGCCTTATCGCCCGTCCAAGTCGAAACATGGGAGAGATCCGTGGGAGCAGAGTGAGCCTACTCTTCTGTCCCTTCAGCCGATCCCCCCCGGCCTCTTGCGATCTCCTTACTCGGGAGGCTCGCGCTTGCCCACAGTCCACAACTCTCGTTGGCTGTCTGGTCCGATCTCTCGATCCGATATTTGTGCTGACGTGCGGCGGTTGAAGAAGTTGTAGACCCAGCCAAAGCCAAGGGCCGACACCTCTGGTTCCATGATAAAGTCCCCGCCATTCGCCCACCATGGCTGCGACACGATATTCGTCCTCGAGCGACCTGCGCCGGCAGGTCGGATCGCCGAGATCCAAAGCCCGTGGTTCGTACCTACCCAGCCCTCTGTCGCAACTCTGCTACGACTACAAGAATGCAATGGCTCACAGTCCGTGCCGCATAGAAAATAAAGAGACCCTTTGTCGCAACGTCACAATATATGGCCACTGCCGTTACGAAGATCAAGGTTGCACCTTCAATCATGACAATAAAAACACCAAGAACTCCTCCGCACAGGCAGATTTGTAAGTGTGATGTGTGTGTAGGCTTTCCTTCTGTAGCCGCACGGTCTCGTTCGCGATATCCGGACTTAGGGGGTTCGCAATGGACCGGTTTGATGTGTAGCGCATTGCGCATGCATCAGCCTGCTTCGCTGTGAACCAGCAACCAACAGTGACCCTGCTCTCGGAATCTTTATGGAACCTGGTCTCATCAATCAAATGGCTAACGCTTTTTCCAGTGGCCCCAAAAAACCATTCAACGTCGAGTCGCCGTCATTTACTCCCTCCATCCAACAGCAACAGCAAGCCTCGAAGAAATCCACCTTTTCTTCTCAGGCGGCGAGTGCCGCGCCATTTACCCCACGAGGCGTCAGCAGTAAGCTTAACAACTACAACATGCCCCTTTCTCATCTAACCGCCACATAGCCACGCCTACTCTGCCCCACGCGAGCACAGAGCTAGCTATGTTCAATCCCGGCTCAGCCCGAGAGTTCACACCTGCGACCTACGACGTCGGAAATACAGTAGGTCTTTGTGACGTGCCGTGGAATTTTCCGTATCCCACTAACAGCAGAAATAGAATTCCAGTAATGGCACACAAGAGAATGGCGGGCTATATGCCGACCCCTTCACGGCCATGGGCTCCATGAACCAGCAACTACCCTCTACCGGTCAATTCAACCCGTATGCCAATGATCCCAACCCAATGTCAGGATCTGGGTCCACCTTTTACACCCAGGCATACTCAGGCGGGCTTCTTCAGCCACCAAACTATCACATGTATCAACCTTCGGATGGGTATCGTGGAGACCTCCAGCCATGGCAGAGGGCCACCTACGATCATTTCATGCCGAAGGACATTCGAGAGGATCTGCAGAAGAAGCTGTTTGCGGCACAGCAGGTGATGCCAGGTAAGGACTTATTGATCTTTTCAGGGGGTTGTGGGACTAATACTGTGCAGGAAACGTACTGCCCGTGCTTGAGCGTTACCACAACCTGTTCTCTTTGGACACCAACCATAGGAAGAGTACTTCTTGCTTCAACTACCAAAGCTGGATGTATAAGGCCAAGAATAACAGGAACGGCCGACAGTATGCCCTGCGGAGGCTCGAAGGTACTGCATGATGATCTGTAGCTTGCTCATTTGGCTTGGCTGACACAATGATAGGATATAGGCTTACCAATGAGAATGCAATCCTCAGTGTCATGAAAGACTGGAGGAGGATCAAGAGCGCCTGTATTGTCACAGTACACGAGATCTTCACGTCGAGAGAGTTTGGGGATAGCTCGCTGATTTTCGCATACGACTACCACCCCTTGGCGAAAACACTGCTCGAGCTGCATTTCCAGCAGATTTCCAGTGCTCGGGTCAGGAACCCGAGCACCATTTCTGAGGACACGCTTTGGTGCTACATCTGCCAGATTACGACTGCGCTCAAGGTTATCCATGCAGCCGGTCTGGCAGCTCGCTGCATTGAGCTCAGCAAAATTATTGTTGACTCAAAGCGAATCAGGCTGGCGGCATGCTCCATCCTGGACGTAGTGCAATTCGAGTCCGGCTCGCAACGGTCCGTTCAGGATCTTCAGCAAGAGGACCTTGTCAAATTCGGCAAGCTGATGCTCTCCTTGGCCACAAACACACTCCCATCTATCTTGAAAATTCCAGTGGCTCTAGAGTCGCTCAATAAGTTCTCGGCGACTCTCAGAGAGGCTATTACATGGCTCGTTACTCCCTCTACTCCGGAGGGGCATAAAAATATCGAACACTTCGTCAATGGCATTTCCCCACAGATGACCAACTGGTTCGACATTGCCCTCCAGGACTCTGATGAAACAAAGCTACATCTTGCCAGAGAGCTCGAAAATGGCCGAGTCGCTCGTATCATGATGAAGCTGGACATTATCAATGATAACCCAAATCTTCCGAACATGCCGAACTGGTCTGAAACAGGAGAGAGGTATCCGCTCAAACTTTTCCGCGAGTATGTTTTTCACCAGGTTGACAGGGATGGAAAGGCGTGTGTGTCACTCGGTCATATTCTGGCTTGCATCAACAAACTCGACGCCGGTATTGATGAGTATGTTCCACTGACAACTCATGATAACGAATCGTCACTCATTGTCACCTATCGGGAGCTCAAGAACGCGTTCGAGCGGTCGTTCAACGAGATATTGAAGCATTCGAAGAGTGGCACTTCTGGGGCCAACTAGTAGCCAATCCCGCACAAGACGACGGCAAAGGGATCGCGACGGGCCGGGGCAAAGCTGGAAAACAGGGGGGAGAAGCGGTTAAGTCATCACAAACGGCCCCCTCACTTGAGGCCAACGCCAGGCCTGGAATACTTGAGGCCACCACAGGGTCCGGAATCCATGTGTATTCTCTACCCGGGGCTGAGCATTTCCCCTATAGGGAGGGGGGTCTGGGGAATTCCCGCCGGGACAGGACGATTGAAGGAGGGGCGGATTATCAGACAGGCCGAACAGAGGGGGGCTCGCTCACTCTGTACCAGCAACTCGAGAGGAGGCTCGGGTTACGACCTGAAGGGAGTTGATACGATTGGAGACGAAAGACCCGACAAGTCCCATCAGCTGAGCAAAAGATGATGCCCAAGCTTCAAAGCATCTGTCGGAAGTCAAATTGAGGCTCTGGGACGTTTCTAAGGCGGGAATATACAGAGTTGCTGGTAGAACGACAATCGAACGAAATCTTCGTAACAGAGCAGATTCAACATGAAGTCAAGACGACGACAAGGACGGGCAACAAGCCCATAAAGAGCTGGGACACCCGGCAAGTGAACTGGATGAGATCTGCCAACCCGCTCGCCCAAAGAAAAAGAGACGGGACCATTGCATTAGTTGATGGGGGCATATTGACGAAAACGTATAAAATCCAAGGTGTAGCAGCAAGGGAGATATTGACAACAGTGTCCAAGAACTGTTGTGTGTATGGAAGGGCGACTCTAGCATTTGATTTTGTAGATGGAAAAGGGGATTTGGAAATGTCGTTTCGATGCTAGGTCTCTCATACGGATAGTACTGGTTGGTAACGCCAGCAACAAGCCTTTGCGCTTCAGTGATGGTGGGGGTTGAGGATGAACAAGCTTGGAAGAACCGAGTAGTGGTAGTTGAGTAGCAGAGTCAGACGAGCAAAAGCCACGTTCATATCAACATCCAGTCATTCTCCCGCGTGGGATCGTAGTGTGTTTCTTGTCTAGTCCACCGGTGAGACCCACTGGGGGACTACGATGCCCGGCCGGAAAGCCATATGGCTGACCTTGTTTCTTGTAGAGATTCCGCCCAGGGGGTTAGCATGATAGCACCGTCGGCCGAATGCCTACCACCCTCCTCGGTTGATCCTGACACCTCCTTGACCAGGGTATTTATATTCCATTACCTGCTTTTCCTACGGCTTTCCTCAATCATCGCCCTCCTGTACAAAGGGGTTCGCTATCACCTCGCTGCCGTCGACGGGGCTGATGACCACCAGAAGCGTGCCACGCACCACAACAAGGCCCAGCGATCGTGTCGTCTCGTTCCCTTCGTCGTCTGCAACGATATGTCAGCCTCCTCGCAAACAGCAAATAATCCAAGAGAACAATCGTTCATCCATACCTCTGAGCGCCTCCTGTACTTCGTCGAGTACCAGGTTCATCAGCGCATCGTACCCCTTGAGAACGCCAGTGACTACCCAGGTATTAGCAAACCCAATGCTGCAGCCGGTGGGGAGTTTACTCGCCCTCGCGCCCCCCGTTGAACTTGACAGTCACCCGCTGTTCCATGTACTTCTTGAGATCGAGAATGTTCTCCTTCTTGGGGCGTTCCGCCTGCGCTCCGCTGCCGCCCTGTCCTGATGCGCCAGACGCGCCGCCTCTTCCGCCGCCACCGCGCCCGCCGCGGGGTCCGCCCCGTCCGCGATACCCGCCTCGATCGGCCATGACTTGTTTGGTGTGGTTGGTGTGCGATGTATGGTATTTTGGTTGGTTCAGCGGGGAGGGGAGGTGAGCTGGGGTGGGGCGGCGTGTTCCGTGTACCGTGTCGCGCGAGGTCGAGAATTTGGAGTGGGCTGGATTTCAGAGTGCGATCACACACCCCGCAATGGAGCTAGGAGTGGCGTGGTCCGTGCTGCTGGAGCTGTCCAATTGACCGGGGGTGGAAACGTTGCAGAGGAACGGGTGATTCCCGTCCATCCTTCTGGAAGCATTTTATTTTTATTGCGTGGGTACCTGGTTACGTTATGATCCTCCGTCTCCGTCACAGGGGTCAATAATGTTTAGGAAGAGTCTACGTAATAGCTATGGTGCATTTTCATCATCGTCATGATGAGGGGCATCCTCGAGTCCGAATGTTGTCGGCCCAGCGAGCCCGCACACGCGTCCTCTCCGCCTTGAACGAGGGGAGTTGGCAGACAACAGCACACGCATGGTTGATGCCCTACAACACCTCATGCGCAGCAATTAGGGGCCGCAATAAAACGCCATGTGCCACATAAACAACTTGCAGATAGCAAACAGCGAGGGATGATGCGGATGCTGCAAGCGGCAATCAACGGCGATAAGCTCTCAGCGTCTGCAACTGCATGCGGGCTCTCTCGGCGCTGTCTGGAGGCCATGTCATCTGGCAAACCCCTGCCGCGTCTCCGGGCGCGGGACCGATGGTCCCCCTCGTCGAACCAGGCGCGGGGAACCTCGAAGGCCCGCCGGGGATGGCCTCAACCAACACACAAACATGCAGCACTCGGGCACTGTGCTGTCACCTGGAATTCCCGGTGCCAGTTGAAGCAATGGGGTGCGAAGCCGGGAGCGCGATGCATCCGCCGCCGCTACTGAGTCGATGTATTCTGCCAAACAGCGCAAAGCCAAGAGCCAAGGATCGAAAATGCACAAACGATACTGGATAGTCCAATGTCAAAACGGGTACCTTACACAGTCTCCAGTCTCCCCTGCACACCACCTTTGCCTCAGGCGATTCTCTGCCTCGGTCTCCTGTATTTGAGTTCCGCTGTGCCGGTCTTTAGTGCGGGTGATATATGGCGCGTGTCATCTGTGCAACGGAGTCCGTCGCAGCACCTCCCTTCTAGCTTCACTCGAAGTGTTCCCGCGCACCCGGCCTAGTCCCGCGGCGGAACAGCTCCAGAGCCCTCGAGCTCGACCACCGCGAGCAGAATTCACGTTCCTTGGCCAATTGGGTCGGCCCGGTCGCCAACCCTGGTTTCCGCCCCAGCGGCACGCGATTGGGCAATTGATTGATCGCTGACTCGGGACCACGAGCCTCGTCTGGGCTGTTCCGCTCCTCCGCCGCAGCCCCCATCGCTCGCGCATTCAACACTCACCCTCATCGCTCGCCTTGGTCCTGACGTCTGGCCGTTTGGCCTACCGAGGCCGCTCAGCCACGGCTGCTTTTCCAGCATTTTTTTTTTCTCATCGTGCGTTGAGTTGAGACTGTCTTGAACAGCGCACGCGACACGGGAGCAATTCCGACACCGAGCGTCAAGCTAAAGCCGCCACTCACTCCGCTCTCCGCGAAACGATGCCCGGGACACACGTGGGCAGCCCGGCGGACGCCGCCCCTCCAGACATCCGCAAACGAAAACGCGATGCCGATGATGGTCATTCTGACCGTATTCCGCAGCCTCCGCCGCCGCAGTCTGGTATGTTGATTGTTCTGTCTCGCACGCACTCCGCCTTGCGCGGCTTGCGCTGCAGCTAGTCGTTGGCAGTCGGCGCTTACACCCTCCTCTCAGGCAATGGCGCGTTCATCAATTATCTCTCAAAAGCAAACCCCAACAAACTCCCCCTTATATCGGGAGACAGTGAGACCTTCTCAAACGTCCTGTCACTGATCAACGATTATGAAGGTATGCTCTGAAATCTTCTCCTCGGTGTCGTACCCGGCGCAACAATTACTGACTCGGCGACAAGGTGTTCTTAATCGACATGAGAGTCTGGCTGTAAATCTCGGCGCGAAGCTCACCGGGCCACGGCTAGTCCGTGCGATGGAGGCATTCTTCGAGGGTGGAATCACCGTGTCGCCCGCTGTTTCTCCCCGGAGCCCCTTTCAGGACTCTCGCGCCGTGCCACCTTGGAACCCCAACTGGCTCGAGGTTGTCAACTTTGCCAAATCCAATCCCAACGACTTCACTCTGACGACAACCAATGATGGCCGCCGTGTCTGCTATTTTGTGATGAAGAGCAACCACGTGGAGATAACTGAGGACGACTGGCGCCTGATAATGTCTGGTGCGATCGATCGTTTCGCCCTTGTACCTGAAAAGCCTCTCGAGGAGGACGAGGACGCTGAAATCGCCACACTTGAGATCCTGGACCCGGGAGTACAGGCACTCATCAAACAGGCTGACGAAGTTGCCCGCAAAGCCCGCCAGCTCAACTATCACCTAAGCGGGCGGAGGGCGGCCATCATTTCCCGCCGCTCTCAGCAACCATCACATACCCTGCCGAGCGGTGGGAACAGCGGCAGCAGTAGCAGCAGTCCCGGATTCCAGGCCGTAAACCAGCCCCAGAATTTGCGGTCCAGCCTGCCAAATCCAGCCTACGATCTCCACTCAGACCTGCTCCAGCAGTTTCTCGGTTCCGGGCCTCCCACCATCGCAACCCCTTCTCTCCCCACTCCCTCCGAAGCATCACGACGCAGGACTATGCCGCCTCTATCAACTGGCCAGCCCACCCCGACCCCCACGAGCCGCCCGTCCCCTATCCAGCCGCCAGATACCACCACTAATCCGGCAACTCCTCTCGAAGCTGCTCTTGCTACCGCCAGCTCCGACCAGAGCCCGTCAGGTAGCACCGAGACGGCGCCACTAGTCCCACTAATTTGCGCACGTATCGACAAGCTCCCTAAAGGCGACGAGATCAGCCCGCCGTGTGACCGGTGTCGCCGCTTGCGCATGCCCTGCGTGAAGAATCTTACCGCATGCCAGGGCTGTACCCGTAAACATGCGAAATGCAGCTGGAAATCTCTCACAGAAAAAGAGATTGCCTTCGTCCGCGGTAGTGGCCCGAAGCCACCCGCGGTATCACACCACGCACCGACGACGGAGACTGAGGATGACCATCGACAAACCCCAGAGGTAGAAGTCGCCGAGGGTGCGCGGGCGCTGCGGGAGCTAAGCGGCGGGCGGCCTTCTATCAGCTTCACACCGACGCCGGTGCTACCAAGCACCGGAGGAGAAATTGCAGAAGAACGCCGTACAGAACAGGATCAATTACATGGCCTACACCAACAGCAGGATCGGCAGGCACAACAGAACATGCTAAGTCGCATGGCTTCTATTGCGACAGCAGAGGCCGAATCGAGGACGGTCAGCAGGATAGCCACAGGCGTGGCGGCATCGAGGGGAAGCAGTGCTGCGAGGGAGTGAGCCGCCGGCTAGCCCGAGCAAAAACATACCGCGCCATGGGATAAGCCAGAATTTCGTGGCAAGTCATGACATCAAAACCGGTGTCGAGTTTACAATATTGACAGCGGTCGTCTGCATTGGATGTGAGCCATAGAGCTATCTAATACCGGACGAACGATGTCGGATTACAGTGTCGGAGGATAGCTGGTTGATGAAAATACCCAACGAAGGAAGGATATGTCTGGGTGCAGTTATGACGTGATAATACGTTTATTGCATGGCGCTGCGGTAATACCTACTGGAGAAATTACCCAGTCGACGGCCGTCATTTAGGACGCCTCGCTGCTTAAGAGCGAGCGGACGTTGAAAATTAGACAGCCAGCCACTTGCTTGGTAGTGCGGTAGATACCTGATATACAAAAAGCAACCCTTTTATGTCATCACTGTACACTTCTCCAGTCACTCGCCGCGGCAACGAGCCTCATATAGCGTCGCCCAGCTCAATCAACTCTCCTGGGGCGCACCTAAACTGAAGGCGCCCAAACAAATATCACCACATTTGGCAGATCGTTCATTTCTTGTCTCCAGCACAGTTTCCTACCAAAGGAACACACCTACCCCTCAGCGAAGCACATCATTCTCGTCAGGACAGCGAGTGCCGGGTAGGCAAATTTACGAACGTTTGGGCCTAGAGGGTTCGAGTCCAGCATCCTCATCCCAGGGTAAGCCCCTTGTTGGAAGGGATGGGATCTTACGAGAACATGGCTCGCGTCACAGACATCCATGTGCTCTCTGTCGCGATACTGACTTAGGATCCCTCTTCCAGGTTTGGCCGGCTTGTATTAACGGCATCTAAATGTCATAGGTGGTTCAGCTAGCGGTCCGGGTAGAAGTCCAGGCCTCAGATTCATCGATAGAGGTCAACAATTCTGCCAACTGCAGCACGAACAAGCATCTTTTAAGTCCTAAACCATGTAACACAGTAAGTGTTCGGCCCACTAGAATCCAGGGCTAGAATCTCGCAGAGAAAAGAACCTAGTAATACCTGTACTTCGTCCCCAGAGCTTCCCAGAGGGCATTCCAGACGTTGGCGTTTTACCCCGCAACCAGACCAGATTCGAGACCGAGCAAGAAGGTGGCTCAAGCGGAAAACACAATGCATGTTATTAGCTGAAGCAGTTTCTTTCAAGGTTCTAGCTGCGATGGTTTCTGCTCAGCTTCTCCTTAGGGGATTGGTGGGTAGATAAGGTACCCTGAGCGGGTGCCCGCGCGCCGTGTGGACAGATTGGCAACCTGGGAGTGAGGCCCGGGGAGGAAGTCGAGGTACTGGACTTGGTCATATGGCCCGGATTCCGACCCGAGACAATCACATTCTCTCTGCATCGGCATCTATGTGAAGTTCTATAGGGAGGAGTAGCGCTGACAACCGCTCGGGACAGCATGCGCTTGAAATATATGATGTTTGCGGATGGTTTGAGCATCTCGGAGAGTTTTGCCTTTCTGATCGCCATGTTGAAGGAATTAGTTTACCTCTGTTGGCGTTTCTAGATACGGCCCTGGGACGTCGTTTAGCGGGACGGGAGGAGGGTGATGCAGAGTCGAGCTGGAAGGTTGATGCTGTGGTGGTATTGGAAGGAGTTGAACGAGATATAGTGTCAATGACGAAGAGGATGCTCGGATATCCGCTGTGGACTCAAGCTCGCGTTGGGTGGGGGGTGAGTATGAGTGTAATCGGAGTTGCGGCACTAATAGGGGCTGCTTCCCTATATTGTCTATTATCACACTACCCGCGTGTGCACCGAGAACAACGAAGCAACTGTCCAGGATAGATACTTGACTAAGAAGCGTGGAGATGGGTCCGAGTCCGAGGGGAGATACCGGGGTGGTCTCGCCGTCTGCCTGAATCCTGGGTAGAGTCAATGGAGTCGGAGTCCAAGTCGAAACCATCACCACCCACGAATGTCAATTACTGCGAGGTTGAGAGCCATTTCTGTCTGCACAGGCAGGTGGATGGCCGTCATTGGATGAGACAATTGCGGCCAGGTCTTCTTGCAGAATGAGGCCACACTGGGAAGGCACTGGGCAGATACGTGGTTCGTCACTTCCCACTCATATCCAAACACATAGCTGAATGGCAGAGCGCCTCTTGAAGACGGTCTACGAGGTGTGCCGCCTTTTAGTTTCGTGGAACGCATTAGTGTTCTGGCCTCGGATCTGCATGAGCACCTCCGACAATCGAGAGCCTCAAACACACTGATTGGTACGAGGTTCCCCGGTGTTATCAGCTCCAATCCATCTCACCCGCACTGTCATGGTCGTTGAGAGATGGTCCAGAATGGACAGTGACGTGATGATGGAGCAATGGATATGTGGGTAAAACAAACCTGAGGAGGTATGGAATGCTTTGTCGGAGAAGGGGCGCAGTCTCGTCTTCACGCGTGTAGGACCTACCTACCCCCGAGGAGTAAGATAGCAGGTGCAAGTTGCCAACCGGGAGGTCTCTGCGGAGCGGCGTTTGCCGCGCCTCTCTGATCTTGGCTCGGGATACAACCTGGTGAGGATAAGGTGAGGTATCTGAGATTCCAACTCGGCCCCCTCATGCATCCCCTCCCCTCTGCTCTCCAATCTCCTACCCCAGGGGACCCCAGGGAGCCCTTTCGGTCCACACGGCCTGGGCCGCCGCAACTGTTGAACCTCAAAGCATGATTGGCACAACGCCAGGGTCGGCTGCAAAACAACACATCCGAGTTATGTGCACTTTTGTTCGGAAACCGCGAGAAGGAACCAGTAGGGAGTGCAAACCTTAGCTACCGCAATACTGAGCGTCGTAGAGAACAATAGTCGAACTGCCGCAGCTGGGCAGCTGTTGTTCTGGCGTTAAACACCCCTATTCGGTCATTATGCAAAGAGTTCAATAGCTCATGGCTCAATAGGTAGTTCAAATAATTAATGGACGAGGAGGAGCGCATGGCGGCCCATTCAATCCCCCCAGCCTCCCTCTCTTAAATACCTTAGCCTGGCCTCCCCCCTCCAATCCCCATTTCCCCTTCTAATTCTCCCTTTTCCCCTCCATCCACGCACAACACCGCAACTTCCCCCCACCCCTGCTTGGTGTCTGTCCAACCAAATCTGGACCCTGCACGTAAAGTTGTTTCTCACCTCAGTCAACCTACGACCAACAACTACCACCGCGACGCTATCGCTCGTGTCCCTGCTCACGTTGTTTGCTCTCATCGCTGGATGCGACTCCATGTGTCGTTCACAGCTACTTTTACACGCTCAATTTCTGTCTTTTGCACCCCCCCGGCCTTATATCGTATTGAATCTCGCCCAAGTCGCGTGTCGCTCTTAAAGGTGTTTTCGTTGGAGCCACGCCGCGTTTGGCCTCGGCCGGCTTTTCCCTTTCCGCCAACACCACCGCGACCCCTTATCACCGTGGAGCCGAGCGTTCTACGCGTTTTACCCTCCACCCGAGCTGCCCTCGCCAATTGCGGCGCCAATTCTTTTCTGCTCTACAATAATCGCGATGGCCACTGAGGTGACAATGGCCGGCCTCGCCGCGCTCACATCCGAGACGAGCTTCTCGGGCGCCACACCCGACGCGACTGATGCTTCGTCAAATCCCGCCTCCTTCAGCTCAACACCTCCTACCACTGTGTCGCCCGACAGCATGTCGCTAGCCTCAGAACCTGAGATATCCAAACACGATGCCAACATTACTGCCACGCCGCTCCTGGATGCCACCGCCGCCATACTCGAAAATGAGAGGAGGCAACCGCAAACATCCCGCCAGCAGACACCGGTTGGCCTTGCCATCGTGGTCGCCGAAGAACCGCTTCCGAGCGAGCCCTCCTCCGCTTCTCGATCCCGACGCGCCCGGGCCAGCCTACCCGTTTATAATCTTGCAAAGCTTAGCGGCACCGATGCTCACGGGAAGCGGCGCGCTAAGGGCGACTCCGTGGGTGAGAAGAGACGGCGAACTATATCTGGCGATACCCTCGTCAACGATGACCAAGAAGGCTCGGCAGGGTCGACCGACGCGCCTGCCAAGGCCAATCGCGTCGCAAAGGATGCAGTCGACGCGTCTAACATCGAGTCAACACCTGCCGGTCCCAGCTCGTTCCGGGGCGCTCGAGTGACCAGGAGATTGAAAGAAAACTCTGCAGCCGCGCAGGCCGCGCGCAGAGCGACGCGTCTTTCTGGTGCGCCGGTTGAGACACTTGCAACCAAGCTCTCGACACTGGGTAAACGGGGCAAGAAAACGTTCGAGAAGAGTTTGTCGCGAATGTCGCGCGAGCTGAGGCGACTGCAGGATACCAACGAATTTGCCCACATCGAAACGGCCCCTGTGAAGTACACGGTATGGAGCAATGGCAAATATATCGAGGTGGACCCCAACGCTCCGGAGCAGGTCGCGTCACCACCGCGGAAGAAGGCAAAACTGGAGGACAATGCTGCTGCTGCTGCCACCGCGCCGGGCGCAACGGATGGTGAGGAGGCATCGAAACCAGAGGCCGAGGCGCCTCCTGTGAGGAGGCGGCGAGTCAAAAAATATCTGGAAAAGGGACTCTACGCTGGCCAGGATGCGCCCATGGATATCTCAAAGGGCTTAACTGCAAAAGAGAAGAAAAAGCTCGTTTCCATCCCAGAGCTCATGCCGAGCGGCGAAGTCAACAAGACGCTCCCATTTCCCATTTTCAATGGTTTACGGTTGCTGCTCAACGGCCGCGACTTCAAGCTGCCGTATGATGTCTGCAATCCCCTTCCGCCAGGCCAGCCAAAGCCAGCCGCCTACCGTACCATGACCAAGAGTGAGTCATCTCCCCTTTCCTCGGCTTACTGCGAAATGTGACCGTATTGAGACTGCATGCTAACGCGACCTCCAAGACCGCTTTGTGGGTGATGCTGCCGCGTATTGGAAAAAGACGCCTCACTTTGAAGACTTCGCCTCTAAGTGTGTGTGCAAGCCTGAGGATGGCTGCGGCGACGACTGCCAGAATCGCATCATGCTTTACGAGTGCGATGAGACTAACTGCAGTCTCGGCAAGCCGTATTGCCAGAACCGTGCCTTCCAGACTCTTCAAGAGAGGACAAAGAAGGGTGGCCGATATCGTGTAGGTGTCGAGGTTCTCAAGACGGGAGATCGAGGCTACGGTGTCCGGAGTAACCGCTGCTTTCAACCTAACCAAATCATCATGGAGTACACTGGCGAGATCATCACCGAGGAGGAGTGTGACCGTCGGATGAACGAAGTCTACAAGGACAACGAGGTAAGTTGCCGGTGTGTACAGTCTGATTTGAGCTCGGCTTCTAACGCGGAGCGGCAGTGTTACTACTTGATGTCATTCGACCAGAACATGATTATCGACGCCACCACCGGTAGCATCGCGCGGTTCGTCAACCATTCGTGTTCGCCCAACTGCCGGATGATCAAGTGGATTGTAGCAGGACAGCCGCGGATGGCCCTCTTTGCGGGCGACAACCCCATCATGACGGGTGACGAGCTCACCTACGACTACAACTTTGACCCTTTCTCCGCTAAGAACGTGCAAAAGTGCCTGTGCGGCAGCCCGAACTGCCGAGGTGTCCTGGGCCCCAAGCCGAAGGAGGTCAAGCCGCCGAAGCCGCCAAAGGAGGATGCTAAGGGCAAAGGCAAGGGAAAGAAGGGCACTATGAAAGGCTCTGTCAAAGCCGGAAAGCGCAAGTTGAAGGAGTTGCTGGGTGCCGATCGCGATGATAATGAGGGTGCTTCAAGAGCGGTCAAGAAGCGCAAGATCAAGCCGGCTACGGGTGCAGTCAAGGCGAAGCCTGCTAAAGCCAAGGCTACGCCCAAGACGGCCACTGGCAAGGCCAAGGGCGCAGCACTGAAAGCGGCAACGAAGGGAGCAGCCACGGCCATCAAGCGAAGCGTATCGAGCGCTTCAGTCAAGGCGAAAACGGCGCTGTCTAAGAAAACAGGTGCCGGCTATGTCGCATCTCGAGGTCTTAAACAGACCAAGATCACCTTCAAGAAATCCGGGACCGCTGCCTCATCGAGGAGCTCGAGCTTGACGACTATCGTCGCAGCCGTTGCAGGGCCATCAAAACTTACCACAAAGGCCGCTGTGGCCGGCACACCCAAGTCCAAGTCGGCGACCCTGGGCTCGTCCGCCAAGTCGGCAAGGACAAGAACTCCCAGCAGGAAGGTGCTGGAGGGGGGAGCTAGCCCGAAGCCGGCCGCATCGCCCGTCGCCTCAACCAAGGGAAAGAAGAGTCCTGCCTCTGCCAAACACGCGAAGGCGCGGTTGTTACAACAGTCGGTGTATGACTTCCCGAACTGATGACGGCACTGGTAACGCCTTTGGTTTTTGTTTCTTTGTTCAAAGACGGTTGTTTATCTATTAGTGCGCACTCGTCATTTTCGTGCTCGTTGCGTTCGGAAAAGGGAACGGGGATTGGACCACGGCGAGTGTGAGATGGGCTGGCGTTCCGCGTTGCCAAGGGGGCAGGGTTCTGGCTAGACTCAGTTGATTGGAACTGGGTGCTGGATGGGATAGGTGTGCTTTAGTCGATTATTTCTCTCTTCTTCTTCCTGGCACTCAACCCCTGGTATTGTTTGTTTTTTAAAGGGCAAATTATTTTTCTCGGTTCATATCATCTCATCGCGGTTTCTATGGGGTTGTGTGTGTTTGTGCTATGAACGTGTCATCTTGTTGTTTGTTCTCTCGTCTTTGCATCGATGGGGAACTTACGCCGGGAGGGTTGGATGGGAAGCAAGCATCATAAGCAGTCAACCTGTTGAGTGGGATGCGGAGACCGGACTGGGTAGGATAGGATAGGTTAGGTGGATGATGGAGGACGAGGTTCTTGAGCGAGGCCAGCATTTTGGATGCCCCGCGGGCGATCTAACTTATGTGTACAAATAAATATCTAGGGATCTAGGGCCAAGGGAATATTTTCGAGAGGCACTGACCCGAGCGATCATGTGTGCTGTTTAGGAGGAGGAATGAGACGGAGTATGATGCGATGCGACAGCCTGCCACCGGCATATTCGGTGAGATATGGGGTGAGAGCTCGAGGAAGTGGATATGAGTGAGGTACGGGCGTGGCAGTATTAATGAATATGGATACGGGCGAGTGAGTCTATGGGGCTTAGGTTGACAGGCAGACATAGGAACAAGGCATTGCATCGTAATTTTCCTTTGCAGAAATGTGAGAGTGAGTTGGCGAGAAAGCAAGTGGTGTCTTGATACGTCCAACGTACACACAAGTACGGAGGCAGCCTGCGGGAGGCTGAGCGCAAAGCGAGGCTATTCAGAAGAGTAGATATGCATATCGGCCCCGAACAGAACCGAGGGTGGGTTTAGCCCTGAAGGCGCTAACAGGTTGCTGAGGCCTGGAAAGAGACTAGTAGCAGCCTTACTATCGGCAAATTCTCTCGTAATTTTCGCGTATTTTACGCAGGGCTGGGTTGTATGCGGGTTAGTAGCTGTGCATGTTTGCATAGGGCCCCTGAATCCTGAATTCCCATTTCGTCATCGGAAATCTCTTCCGACAGGGCTAAGCTACCGCCCGCGCTGCAAAAACTAGCTTCTCCGCAATGGGAGGTGCCTGAAGTAGACGAACGTTTCCGAACGGGCTGTCTTTGTTGCTTCCTGAGGCTGGCGGCAGATTTGGTTACTTAGGGCGCGTTTGGTTTGCCGCAGCTACGAGGGTTTCGAGTCGAGAGCCACGGGCTAGCTGACATGCTTTCCTCTCGCAGTCGCCGCGGCCGATGACCCGCGACAGGATGGATGGTGCATCTGCTGTTCAGCTGAGTTCCACCAGCGAGGCAATCGGCACTCGTGCCTGCCCGTAGCCAGGACTCGGGCCCGCTCGCCCTTGGGCAAGGTGAAGACCGGGGAGGGGCTCGGGCGGGGGCGCAAAAAGGCGGAGAAGCTGGCCAAGCTCGAGCAGAAGAATGCTGCCCGTGCTAAGGTGGCTACCACCAGTGCGAACAAGACCAAGAGGGGGAAGAAGAAGAGGAAGGAGAAAAAAGGCCGAGGCCGAGGTCCTGCCTCCGTTCGTTGAGGACACACCGCCGGGAGAGAAAAAGCAGCTCAAGCCCTTCGACGACCCCTTGCTATTCCTAATTCCACCCTATCGCTGTAGAGTCGGCATGGTACGCCTGGTGGGAGAGGGAGGGATTCTTCCAGCCGCAGTTCACACTAGGAGGCCAGGTCAAGCCCGAGGGCAAGTTTGTCATCGTCATACCTCCTCCAAGCGTCACAGGAGCCCTGCAGTAAGCCTTCCTGTTTGTGCATCCGGGACCTCAGCAGATCACTGACGTGAGCAGCATGGGCCACGCCTTGGGCAACTCGCTGCAGGACCTGTTGATCCGCTATAGCCGGCAGAAGGGAAAGACTACGCTGTGGCTGCCTGGCTGTGACCACGCCGGTAAGATATTCGCCGCTCGTCGACCGATATGATCTGACAACCCTCAAGGTATTTTTCGCGACACAGAACGTGGTGGAGAAGATGCTCTGGAAGATGAAGCAGCAGACCAGGTGTGATGTCGGCAGGACAAAGTTTGTCGAGCTTGCCCAGGGCTGGAAGGTGGAGTACCACAAGAAGATCACCAACGCCTTCCGAAAGATGGGAAGCAGTCTTGACTGGACTAGAGAGGTGTTCACAATGGTGCGTATCCCAGGATTATACCCCCTGCTACAGTGCTTACACTAAACCCCCGATAGGACGAGCACTTTTCGGCAGCCGTTACGGAGGTCTTTGTTGGGTTCCACGAAGAGGGTATTATCTATAGGGCCAACCGTCTAGTCAACTGAGATTCCACGTTGATGACAGCTCTTAGTAACGTTCGAGGTCGACAACAAGGAGCTGCTAGGACGGACGCTTCTCGACGTGCCAGGCTACGAGAGAGACAGGTCGAGTTCGGAATTTTCGTTCATTTTAGATATCCTATCGAGAACTCCGACGACAACATCGAAGTCGCATTTATAGTTCGCGACTCTAATGGGCAGAAGATGAGCAAGTCGCTTGGCAACGTTGTCGATCCTCTAGACATCATCTACGGGACCGAGCTCCAAGCTCTTCAGAAGCAGCATAATCTCATCCACGGTCCGGCGTACCTCAACAAGGCCAATATCGTAACACAGGATGCTGACAGGGCAAAGCTGGCTGATCTCGAGAGCAAGGCTAGCGGTCTCGAGGCAACAATCGATCAGGTCAGGCAGCTGAAGCTCGAGTAGAGACTGGCGGTGGATCTGAACCTTTAGTCTCGTGTTGTGTGATCTTCAGATACGGGATAGTGTTACTTAATCCAAGAAAGAGAGGATAGGGGACGATCTCTTCCTCTGGTTGTGTCACATAGCCTTCATTGACTTGGACACTGCCTTTATTAACTCAGGCACAGCCGTCATTGACTTGGACACTGCCTTTATTTGCTTAGAACAAAAATGATGCCTGCCACACCACACCACCTGCTTTCTAAAAACATATGACCCACTTGACCCTGATAGCCTCCACTACCTTAACTTTTACCCATTAATATTCCCTTTTCTACAGATTCTCTCCATAGTGTGCTACTCGCATAAAAGAACCAAAAACAGGTCCTATACGCCACTTCCTAAAGCTGGGGACCCTAATGTAGTGGAAGACGACTGGGCCATATACGACGTGCCAGAGACCGATTCAGCACCTCCTGGATTGATAAAACCAGCTTGCTTGAGTGCGGGAATAGCTTTCTGTTCCGTCCATTCCGTGCATTTGATAAGTGGCTGACGCGCTTCCCCAGGGTTAATAAAATGTCAGGGGATCCCAGATTTTGACCTGTTCTGTCTTCATTATAGCTGTATTGAAGGCCTTCTGACTACTTCCGATTGTGCTTCTAATGTCGGAGCACGCAACAATCAAGCAGTTGCAACCCCATCAGTTGGACTTATTTGACGGTGTTTACCACGTGAGAGTTCCTATCTTACGATCTGTTTGTTTATTCCCATCATCTGCCAGCCGCTTTACATGTGAGTTTGCTGGCGCTTGGCGTCATCAAAGTGAGGGTAGGCACCGCTGGTTCGCGTTTGGCTGTCATGGTGGCGGGTAGAGCGAGAAAAGCGTCGAAAGGAGGAGTGTAACTGGATGGTTGTATGGGAACTTTGAGAGCAGGTAGGAAGAAGGGGACAGGAGGGGACAGAAGGGGACAGAAGGGGGGGGGACAAAGGAGGGCAGCGGGTGGGCCCACAAGTAGTTCTTTGTTTTTGGCTCTCTTCTCTCCTGTCTTGCAGCGTGGAGCCGGAGCTAGGACTAGAAGAAAAAAAAAAGATTGTTTTCCGATTAGGGCCACGATGTTCTCAACCGCGCTACGACGCTGGCCAGGGTTTTGGAGATTGAACCACTGCGTTGCCCAGACGTCCAGAAAATCGGTCATCTCGTCCTCGCTGGTCAGAGATGCGAGGTACGAGTCGTAGATCCCGAATTGTTAAGAAGCACATGTATTGCCGCACGGCCGCAATAACGAAGACCCTGGGAGGGGGGAGGCATAACCGGTTAAACACACGAAGCAACAACAGCGTCCTATGGGAACGAGGGAATGGGTGAAAGGGAGGCGGGGTTTCTCACCTCTCGTCAACTGGGCCAGCACCTGGCGTCTGGCACCGCTGGAGACGGAACGCAAGCGGTTGGCCCCTTATTTGGCCAAGGATTTCGTTCGTAAACACCGGCTCCCCGTCCTTGGTAACCGCAAACCGCTTTTTGGCTTCAAGGAGGGCCGGGCGGTGTTCGGTGAGGTTGTACCTGCCATTGCCAAGCTGATACAAAACTAGCTCCCCATCCGCTGTGGCTCGGACTTTCTCTTCATGGGAGGGTTTGCCGGCGAACTCGACCAAGTACGTGGGCTTACGGCGCTGGGTTTCGTGCTGGGGCGGGCATGCCTGGAGTACGTGGCGGATGAAGGCGGAGGCAATCTGGACAGTGCCTTGTTCTGGGACGTCGGCTGAAGGTTGGCCTTGGCTGACATAGCCGGAACCCTGAGAAAGCCTGCTGAGAGCTGCTCTCGCTGTACGGGCTTGAGCCGACCCGCATTTTCGAGCTGTCGTTATAGTCCGGAAAGTCTGTTTGTTTCCGAAATCGTTTGCGCGACGGGGAGGGATTAGACCCTGGACTATATGGACGTCTTCTGCCTCCCCCTTCGCCGGCGACCATGTACATGTCCACATCGTCATCGTCCTCGGCTTTGTCCACGCCGTCGTTCTTGGCCTCGACCTCACGCCCTTCAGGATTGCCGAACTGGGCAAGCGCGGCCCAAAATGACCCGAGGCTTGCGCCGTACAAGTGGACAAGCTGTGTATCGGTTAGTATACCGTGGCTGACATCGACGGGCTTCAAGAGCTCCCGGATGCGTGTCTGGTCGTAGGCGGTCGCCGCTTCGGCAAAATGGTCCCGCAAATCGGGCAGGAGATGGTTGATATCCGGCCGAGCGGTGGCGCTACGAACCACGAGGCGGGCAGCGAAGAGCTCGTCATCCGACCACTTGCTGCTTGGGGGCAGTTTCTGGATCTCGTTAAGGCTTGTCGTGCCCGGCGGGCGGCGCTCATCGTTTGGTATCTTGATGGCTCTTGGCATCACTTTCATGGTGAAGAATGCATGATGAAGCACACTGCAGTCGGCCTTCGAGAGTTGAGTGGTGAGCAAAATGTGCTTGGCGCGAAGGCTTGTTGGGGCCGATATTTGGGAGTTGTTAGAGGTGCGAAGGAAGCTTGAAGAAAAAGGAAAATCGAACGGCTCGTTATATGTATCGCTCTTACCATATTAGCCGACTAATGAACAGTTTAGAAGCCCTCGCATAGGGACATACTCGAAGAGCAAGTTGTGCTTAATGTCAAGCAGGCAGAAAGCACTGCCAAAATTGGCGATATGGGCTCAAAACGAAGGGGTTAAGGCTTTGAAAATGGCGAGCAAAGGCGCGAGAAATCGAAATAGAGATAGTTTCATGTAACATCAAATGATGCCAGACACTACCCGGGCTCCTCACGCCGGCTTCGCCTGCCACAACAAAGGCTAGGAATTGGGGTTGCGCCGCAGAGCACGAGCACGGATATCCCGCGCCAGGGCCGTCTCCTGGATGATGCACACGCCCTAGCCACACGACGGCTTCTCGCCTCCATCTCTCTAGATCTGCCATCATCTTCGTGACCCGGCGCTGCTTCGTCGCCACATGTCCTCCCCAATCGAATCTACCGCGTTCAACGACGGCAAGGTCTGAGGAGTCGGTGGAAACAAATATCCTCTCCGACTATTGCCAGCTTGGCGTGGGCAGCTAGCTCTTCTGCAAGAGCCCTTGATTTCTCCGCTGACTCGGCAAGTCCTTCAGACGGTTCGAGAAACGACAGCTCGGCGCGTGAGTCACCACGGCCGTTGGGGGCGATGCTATCATGCTGTTGCGGCGCCAGATGGGATGCCGGCTGCTGTCTTCGCCCGGGCCCCTCCATAGAGGAGTCATCCTGATCGACTGACTGGCCGCCGACGCTCTCCTCATACGCAGCGTCTTCATCAGACGCATTAGGCAGGTAGAGTGAGGATGTCTGGGAGGCGCCACCCCGGGTGACGGATCCGTTTGGTTGCTCAGCGAGGATACTGCTCTGTTGGGATCACACAGAGTTGGATGCCGACTGCTGCTCGCCACCTTCGAGATCGCTGATGTTCTGGGCACTCCTGTCTATGTAAAGCTCAGAAGCGCTAACCTCTTCGACATCAGACGTGTCCACCTCGTCCGGCTGGGTCGGGTGCCCCTCGGGGGCGTCATCGCTATATACCCATGCACTTCGGTCGATGTGGCCCTTTCTGAAGTAAGCGTCGAGTGATATAATCGGCTCGCCGTCAAGTCCCGGGAGTACGTAAGGGCGAGGAGCCGAGTTCTGCTGGAGACAGGCGGAGTTGAAGACAGGCGCGTTACGAAAAAAAAAAAGAAGAAAAAAGAAGGGGGAACACACCCCATAAAGAACAAGGTTGACACGGCCCATGGTGTGGTATATCAAATGATGATCGTGGCCTGCGCGTGCCATCTTCTCGCACCCGCCCCAACACATGACTACCTGTCAGAGGTGGGCAGCAAACACAGAGTGTATTGGTGCGTGTGTTCTAGAGAAGGAAGGCTGTGGCCGAGGGCTAGCTGGACCGGGGAGGTGGGGCTAGGCCCCACAATTCCCACACTCCCCCTCAGACAGATCTATCCATCTTCCTGTCCTTTCTGCGTGGACTCCCCCTCGAAACCTGTCGTATCTGTCGTCTCTAGGCTGGTCTGAATACCATCGTGGGGGTTGGAAGGTCGATTAATTGAAGGGGTGAATGTTTTTTAGGCCGGTCGAAAGCAAACCAGAGAGGTGTGGTTATGTGAACATCTCCACCGCACAGCGCCTGTTTATTCCTATACCCTGAATCAGTGAGGGTAGATCTGAATCGGGATGAAATGGTGTAATTGAGAGTCGGATTGGCTGCTTGTTGATTGATTGATCGAAAGCGGAAGGCGGTGAAAAGAATTCTGCCTATCGGAATAATCGCGCTTATCGGCTGGGCGGTGTGATGATTCTGCCGCGCTCCGATTGGCTAAACGGTTAGCTGAATTGGCGAGTGGAATGGTTGCTGTAATGGCAGCATCTGCTCGAATGGTTAGATTCGCTTGCCAAATGGCTACTCGAATGGCTGGGTGGCTGGCCGAATTAGCTGGCCTGGATTCGCTGCCCCTCCGTGGGGTTCGGTGGCTTCGGAGCCCTCCTGCGCGCGGTTGGAAGTCGCTGCTGCAAACTACAGGCCTGAAGGCTCTGTAAGAGCGCGTGCGCGCAGGAGGCTAATGGCTACAAACGAAGCTATTCGGAGGTGGAATTACGTGGGCTCATGACCTGTCAGGTGGGCAGCAACACAGAGTTTATTGATTCAGAATTGCGAAGGCGGTGTCGTCAACCGTCCTCACAAGTCGATCCGCGTCATCGCCGACATGGCCCGCTGTTGACGGCCAGAATAGGAAGCAATTGTGGTGTATTCTAGAGATGTTGCTCTGGAGAGAGAGAGCGATGCCCAAGCCACCAGTTTCCTTGCTTTACCTCTTTCAGATCCCAGAACCGACCTCGAACCTCAGAACTATCAACCCTATTCCTTCCATCAGCCTCCCCCTACATATTGTCTACATCCTCAAGACACGAAGGTGGCTTGGGAAGAGGAGCTGCTTTTTCCATCGTAGTAAGATTTGTTGCCGCAGAGAGTCGGCCAAGGTTTACGTCCTTGATAATTCCCAAATTGCTGTTCCTCTTGCGGAATTCCAACTCTCTGTTACGACATTCAATGCCCATTTTTGTAATGGCCATGCGGGTATTATCGGTCATCTTGGCTATCGCAGTACGTGCGTCTGCCTCCATCTCGGCCGTCGCAGTACGTGCGTCTGCCTCTATCTTAGCCGTCGCAACACGTGCGTCTGCCTCCATCTTTGCAATGCCCTGCCACCATTAGTCTTAAGCGGAGATAAATAAGGATCTGTTACGTACCATGTGAACAACAAGAAAAGCGATAATAACCAGAAGCGCTAATACGAATTCCTACTCCGTAACGAGCGGCTGGTTATTGGGAACAGGATGCTCCATGACTAGAATGTCTGCAGCAAGAAATGTCTGCTGCTGCTACAGTGATTATTTACGCATATATGCTAGTAGTGAAGCGTACTTGAAGACAAGGTAATGCAAGAGCTGTTTCGATATTAGCCATGGTGAGTGGAGGTGGAGATGTGGACGGTGGGGTGCTGAGAAGCGCGGCTTACCTTTGGGATTTTTTGAGCTTCGTTGTGTTGAAGAAGAAGGTCCAAGCGTCTCGTCCAAGAGTCTCGGCTTATGAATTTTCCGTTCCGGTCTCAATCAGAAATTTCACATCACATGACATCATTGTGGGGCTCGCCATCGGGCAACCAGCAGAATCGGCAAGCCAATCCGATCTGTCCCGCCTCCCACCCCCCGAACGACGCGCCGCAAGAAAAGTCACCGCACGACAGTGGGCGGCGCCAGATCGGGGTCACCACGTTCAAGGTCACCGGCTCTGTCGGGGTTAGGCTCTAGCAGCTTCAACACGTTTTGACTAACTTGGCTAACCGCTACGTTGGTACAGGTCCTTCTTTTCGGCCCGCATCCTCCTACCCTAACCCTCTTGGGTCATAGCAACCCTAACCCAGGGCGGGCGGGAGGAACAGCCTCCGCTGACGCGCCCAGGGAAGTGTCCTTGCTTCAGCACCACGGTGTTCACACTCAGCTCGGTATTGAAACACAGCACAGCCATGGGGAATGCAAACAGCCTTGCCATGTCTAAACAATAAAGGACACGCGAAGCCTCAAAATGGCACTTTGAAGCAGTGCATCGGGCTCTGCAGCCTCGGTGTGGAAGCCTTAACTTCCCTCACTTTGTTTCAGCTTCTCCACGGTGTGGTGTTGCGGAGGTACGGACGCGGTGCGTTGCCGAGGAGGGGCAAATTTGATGATTCAATAGTTTCGCTTTCCGCTTCCGTGTTTGTGTCTGTGTTTGTCTGTTTGGTTTTCACTACCCGCTGTTGCGTCACAGTATCCATCGGTCGGAGGTCTGCGTCCCGTCGGTCTATTGAAGCGGAATGGTTCTCCGCTAGAAGACTTGGTGTTGCACACCGAGTTGCGGGGCCGGAGTACTGTCATAGTTGTGGAGTGTGAAACGAGAACACGGCTGTGTTGGGGTTCTGCGATGCCGGAGATAACTACCAAACTTTTCTGCTAGCGGTGAACAGCCTCAGTTGCCAGGTAGTTGCGGGTTCAAGTCGATGCTTAAAGAGGTAGAGCCCGACAAGGGCAAGGGCTCGTGATGATAGCAGCTCGGGGGGCTCATCAGTTTCACCTGGGCTTGGTGACCCAATCCGTTGAGTCTGAGAGATTCAACTCTAACAGCATGACAGACGGCGGGGGAAATCGGAACCTGGAAGCTAGACAGTTTGCTTCACCTGGAATTGAACGCCTTTCGGAGGAGAAAAACCAAGAAAGATTGCCGCTCTCACAGCCCAATGGCAACCGAGAAGTCTCTCCCTTGGAAGAATCACGAGAGTGAATCAGCACGCGGCCCGGCGCCGAAAAAGGGCTGTGTTCGGGCTTTGGCAGTAGCGAGCGGTTCCTCGTTTTAGCGTTTTCCAGAAGGCCCAAAAGAAGCAAAATGTAATTCCCCGGGGGCTGGTGCTGTGTTTTAGCGTGCTTTCGCTCGATGTCAATTCGTCAGCTGCGCTGACCGCCGCCAGCTGGAACCGCAATCCAACAGCACAAGCCGTCTTGACCTCCAATGTAACTTCGTAAACCCTGCTCTTCCCACTGAATCTCCCCAATCTCCTTAGTTTTTCTAACAGGCTCTTTCCTTTCTGGCGCTTTTGTGTCAGGCGAAAACTGCCTTGGTCGCGGCCCATCACCAAACTCCATGAGCAATTGGGCGAGTTTTGCGTCGTCCGCCAGGCATTCCCAACCTAATCCTCCAGGTAGAAGCAATTACAGGTACCCTCGATGACGTGTCCGCCTCAGCATTGCAGCAAACCCGAGGACAATACATCGGTTCAGAACCAGCGGTGTAGAACTGGATCTCACACAGAGCCCGTGACTCAATCGATGTTTCGTGTTTCTTATAGATTTCCAACTTGTTGAGGCATATCACTGGGAAACGGGGGTCAGATTCCAGGCACATGCCAAAGTTGAGCAGCTGTGTGGTTGGTTACCCCTACGTTCAACCACACTCGATGACGTTGGGGGTTGCAAAAGCCGATCGTAGGCTAGATCTCCCAGTAGTGCAACCAGTCAATTCACATCACACAAAGGTAACACTGATAACGGGCGACTCGAATTCCAATTCTAAGCAAACACTATAACGCTCAGCTCAAACAAAACTCGCCAGCAATATTCCCGCTAATCCCTATCGTATCACGCCCTGGCTTGCGCCATTCTCTCTGTGGTATTCAATGTGTAAAAAAGGCCTGGTGCTCTTGTACCGTTTAAACCACCAGCAACCAGGCTTCATGCAAGGTCCCCAGACCCTCCAGACAACGCCGTGCATTCCCGAATAGCAAAAGGCCGCCAGAAGTGAGTTGCATGTCGTAGCGCCATGGTTTGTCCCAGCGCCCTCGTAACCGTCGTATCCTCATTGGCTTCGAATGTCTTGTGCGGCTTGCGCAAGCATCGCTGCGCTTGATGTTGGTGACAAAGTTGTCGTGTCAACGATGGTAAGGGAGTTCGCGCTTCTCAACAGGGCAGCGGCGACATTGGTAGTGGGGCTGCCCGCATGATGGATTCACACAGGATGTTGTTGAGCCTACATTGTACGGTCCCTCGCCACAGTAGCAGCAGTACCAAAGGTAGACAATCGTCGTGCGTGGATCCTTAGGCATGATGAAGTTGGTTTGGGAGGTCTCTTGAGAGGGGTTTCTTAAGAAGTATTGAGAAGTCAAATTTGTGAGATAGCCGGAGTAGGAGTGACGCTCAGAGTGTAGTGTTTGATGGTGAGATAGAGAAATGGAGAAGTAAGAGAGAAGACAACCTTCATATATGTGGCAAAGCTCGACATACAAGGCGACAATATCCAATTCCCCTTTCCGCTGCCTCGCCTCAAAGGAAAGGAGCCATGCCCGAAATGTAGCAGCTTTCCAGACCGAGAGGGCTCATCAATAAACTCAGGCAACTGTGAAATATCGCTGTGCAGCTCCGCCTCCATCTCCACTTGGGAATGGGAACAAGTTAGGCAAACAGACATGAACCTGTGGCAGCAAGGCGAGCAGGGAGGCTGGGCGTGTGCCGGTGAGTTGATGGGAAGCACAATCCGTCGTATCGTTGGCCAGTGCCGATGCTTGACTGACTTGAAGACTCACAACCGACAACCTCACGATCCAAAGAACGTATCGGCACGTCTCCGAGCCAGTCAAAGTCTAATGCACTAGCCCATTGGCAGAAAGAGGTGCCCTCTGCACCTTGTTTTGCCATCTCGGTGAAAAGCCTATGGGCGCAGCAAG
>Ga0247760_1000831_pt1 | contig 31675 bp, 24 predicted proteins | sample UWRJL171409R4_FD_179936 | JGI IMG/M metagenome (GOLD analysis project Ga0247760, IMG submission 179936) | Plant litter microbial communities from Arlington Agricultural Research Station in Wisconsin, United States - UWRJ-L171-409R-4 | ecosystem: Environmental > Terrestrial > Plant litter >... | reverse complement strand
ATCTTTGCGTCCGGCTCGGATTTGCGCTTAAACGCCGGCATGGGCGTCCTCAATCGCGGCCTGTACGGACCTTTCCTGGCCCAGCTCGTGGTCGTGCGGCGCTGCAACCTGACCTGCGGTTACTGTAACGAGTTCGACGAAGAGTCGGAGCCCGTGCCCACGGAGGTGCTGAAGGCCCGCATCGACAAGTTGAAGGAGCTCGGCACCTTCAGCCTCGAGTTTACCGGCGGCGAGCCCATGCTGCACCCGGACATCGCCGAGCTGATCCGTTACGCGCGTACGAAATCCTTCCACAAGGTGATGATGATTTCGAATGCGTACCTATTGAACGAAAAGAAGGTGCGCGCGCTGAACGACGCTGGTCTGATGGAGATGCAAGTCAGCGTCGATGGCGTGCTACCGAACGACGTCACCGTCAAAGTGCTCAAGCCGATGCTGCCCAAGCTGCGGATGCTGGCGCGCACGGCCAAGTTCCCGATCGTGCTGAGCGCGGTCTTGGGTGCGACTCCACCCGCTGAAGCCTTGCAGGTGGTCGAGGCGGCGCGCGAGTTCGGCTTCCGTCCGCGCGTCTTGGTGCTGCACGACGGCACCGGCCAAATGCACCTGGACGAAGCAGGCCAAGAAGCCTTCGCGCGCGTCAAAGAGATGCTCGGCGGCCGCCGCTTCCGCGAAGCCCATGACTATCGCGAGCGCATCTTGCTCGGTGGCACCGCGCCGTTCAAATGTCGGGCAGGCAGCCGCTACCTGTACGTCGACGAGTTCGGCGACATTCACTGGTGCTCGCAAACCCGCGGCGTGTTCAAAAAGCCGCTGCTCGAGTACACCCAAGGCGACCTGAAGACGCAATTTTATACGAAAAAGACCTGCGCGGACGCGTGCACGATCGGCTGTGTACGGACGCAGAGCGCGTACGACGAATGGCGCGCTCAGCCGCTCGATTTCGAAGGCCCGCGGCGTTTGCCGCTCGTCCAGGGCTGACTGATTTGACGCGAGACACCGGCCGCTTCGTCATCGACGCGCGCTACGTCCGCTCTCGCCCGAGCGGGATTGGCATGTGCATCGCTGCGCTGATCGCGCGCTTGCCGGCGTTCGCCCCGGAGGCTCGCTTTCATTTGTGGACGCATCCGGAATGCCCGGCCCCCGTAAGCGCGCCCAACGTGACGACGTCCGTGGTGCCCGCAGCGGCGGATGGCCTGCGCACGCTGCTCATGCCCTCGACGCTCGGCGCGCTTTCAGCGAGCGACGTCGTGCACTTTCCGTTCAGCTTGCTCGGGCGCGGCCTGCCCTGCAAGAGCGTGGTCACGATCCACGATTTGATGTGGCTCGAGCACGCGGCCGAGGTCGATGCTCGCCCGCTGCTGCGCCGAGTGCGCGAAAGCTTCTATCAGACGGGCATGCGCTACGCCCTGCGCCACGCGACCCGCTTGATCGCGGTCTCACGAGCGACCGCCGATCGCATCCATGCCGTGTCGCCCGAGAGCTCGGCGCGAGTGCGCGTGATTCACAACGCCGCGAGCGCCGCCTTCGTGGCGCCCACGGATCTAGAAGCCTCGCTCCGGCGCGCCGCCAAGTTGATCGGGAGCGATGCGCCGTACTACCTGGTGCTCGGCAAGAACGAGCCGTACAAAGACCATCAGCTGGCGCTGCAGGCGTTCGCACGCGAGGCGCGTCCCGGTGAGCTGTTGGTCCTGGTGCAGCGCACGCGCAGCGGAGCGGGCCTCTTACGGCTGGCACGGGAGCTCGGTATCGCAGACAGGCTGCGTTGGTTACCGACGCTTTCGGAATCCGAGCTGGTGACGGTGGTGCAGGCCGCGCGCGCGCTGTTGCAACCGTCCTTGGTCGAAGGCTTTGGCATTCCGGTTTTGGAGGCGATGGCCGCGGGCTGCCCGGTCATCGCCAGCGACACTCCGGCGCTGGTCGAAGTGCTGGGCGGCGCTGGGCTCCATGCCGCGGTTGGCGACGCGGCCGGCCTAGCAGCGGCCATCAATCGACTGCGCTCGGGCTCCTTGCGTGAAGAGCTGCGCGCCCGCGGCTTCGAGCGCGCGCGCGCCTTCAGTTGGGATGTCGCCGCTCGACAGACGCTCGAGGTCTACCGCGAGGCAGCCGCCGCGGATCCGGACGAGGCTCGTCGTGCTTGACGTACTGGTCGACATGACCGCGCTGAATACGCCCTCGCGTGAACGCGGCATCGGGCGCTACGTGAAACACCTGTGCCGGGCGCTGGCCACACGTGACACTTGGTCGGAAGCGGCCACGAGCGCGCGCCATTTTCGCATCGGAGGCCTCACCCGGCAGCGCGGCTCGGCGCTGGGCGCGGTGGACGAATCCCTGCAATTTGCCGGCGATCCGCAGATCCGAGTGAGCACCTGGCAGTACCAGCGGCACAAGCTGGAGCGGCGCTTGTTTTTGGGCAGCCTGGCGCGGCGCGTGGGGCCGAGGCTTTTGCATTTGCCCGACCCGCCAGGCACTCCCTTCGACATGCGGCAACCGCGGATCGTGACCTGCCACGATCTGATCCCGTTGGTGCTCGCCAAGCAGTACCTGGCGCCCGTGCCGGGGGCGCGCACGCTGCAGTGGCTGCGCGACTACGCTCGCTACCGGACCGCGCGCCGCGTGATCGCGATCAGCGAAGCCACGCGCCGTGACTTGATCGAACACGTCGGCGTCTCGCCGGAGCGAATCGACGTCGTCCATTCGGGCGTGGATCACGAGCGGTTCAGCGCGCACTCGCTCGACGGCGAGCGGCAGCAGGTCGCGGCGCGGCTGGGCTTCGACGCACCTTTTCTGCTTTGCCTAGGCGCCAGTGATGCGAGAAAGAACCTGCCGCTGCTCGTGCGCGCGTTCGGGCAAAGCGGCGTCGCGCGCGAGTTGATGCTGGTCTTCGCGGGGCCGATCTCGCCGCGCCAGCGCGCGCGCCTGCTCGAGGCGGTACAGAGCAGCCAGCTCGAAGGCCGCGTGCTGATCTTGGGCTACATCGACGACGCCCTTTTGGTGGCGCTCTACCGCCAATGCTTGGCTTACGTTTTTCCCTCGTCTTATGAGGGCTTTGGCCTACCGATCTTGGAGGCCATGGCGTGCGGCGCGGCCACGCTCACGAGCGGGCTCTCTTCACTGGCTGAAGTGGCCGGAGATGCGGCGTTGACGCTGCCGTCGCTGGACCAAGACGTGCTCGCGGCAGGCATTGCGCGGATCGCGGGGGACGGAGCGCTACGCGCCGCGCTGCGCACGCGGGGCCTCGAACACGTGAAGACATTCACGTGGCAGCGCTGCGCAGAGCAAACTCTCGCTTGCTATGCCCGTGCGCTCGCGGAGAGCTCGACGTGAGCGCGGCGCTCTTGGCCGCGATGGCCGCCGTGAGCGGAGGACTCGGCGCGCTCGGCTTGAGCTATCGCGCGCGAGTGAACGGACCATTCGAGCCGACGCGCTACGTGTGGAGCCGAGGGCTCGGACTGCTCTGCGATCACAACGGCGGAGTCGCTTTCGTCAAAGGTCAGCGTGGGGGGCGCGCGGCGCTGCGCTTCGAACCCGCGCTCTTCGACCAGGTCAAAGACGGCGATCTGGTTTGGATGCGGCTGATCGCGCTGCCGCAGTTCATCGCCGAGGCCATGCCGCGCATCCGGGCTCGCTTCGGCTTGGTGACGGGCGATGAAGATTGGGCGATCCCGTCGGGATTTGCCGGCTCCCGAGAGCTGCTTTCAGACCCGCGAGTTTTGTGTTGGTTCAGCCAAAACTATGACGGCACCGACCTGAACCCGAAGCTGATGCCGCTGCCCATCGGGCTCGATTTCCACACCATCAGCAATGGTCGCAAGTGGGGGCATTGGCCCGCCACGCCCGCGGCCCAAGAGGCCGAGCTCGAGGCGCTGCGCGCGCTGGCCCCAGCCAACGCCGAGCGCCAACTGCGCGTGCACGCCGATTTTCATTTCAACAAACACAAGCAGCAAGTCTGGGGAGACGACCGCGCCGCCGTGCAGCATGCCCTGGCGGGCAACCCAGACGTGCAGTTTCAGACGCGCAAGGTGGCGCGGCTAGAGCTCTGGCGCGAAAAGACGCGCTACGCCTTCGTGGTCAGCCCGCACGGCAACGGTCTCGATTGCCACCGCACCTGGGAGTCGCTCGTCCTGGGCAATATCGTGATCGTCAAGCGCTCCTCGCTGGACCCTTTGTATGAGGGCTTGCCCGTGGTGATCGTCGATGACTGGCGCGAAATTGCCGCGGACAACCTGCGCCGCTGGCATGCCCAGCACCAGGGCGCCTTCCAAGATCCGCAGGTGCTCGCGCGACTCACCAATCGCTATTGGATCGAGCGCATGCGCCGAATCGTCGCCGAGCGCCTGAGCGAAGCCCCAGCGGTGAGTTGATTTTTCGTTCTCGATGGTGAGCGCCTACTACCTGAGGTGAGCGCCTACCTGATGGACCGTACAGGTGTTGCCTCAACTGATGGCTACTAACTCACTGCAATCACTCACAATTGAAGTGGAGACTAGAGAGCATATGTTCAGGCAGCCCGTGATTTGCTAACGTCCGCCCATCTCGCGCATCGAATGGTGATTCGGAATGCAAAGTTTGCCGCAGCGGCTGCTGGTAGTCGAAGATGATGTGACCGTCGCTCGCGCGCTTTCGCGAACGCTGGCGCGCGCCGGCTTCTCGGTGGCCATCGTCCGCTCGTGCAGCGCGGCGCGCTCGCTGGCTCAAACTTTCGATTTTGCGATTCTCGATCTCGACTTGCCCGACGGCAACGGCGTCGATTTAGCGCGCGTCCTGATGACCAGCGGCAAGGTGCCGAGCGTGCTGTTCTTCACGGGCTCGACCGATGCGGCGCTCTTGGCGCGCGCTCGCTGCATGGGTTCGGTGCTGACGAAGTCACTCGGCTCGAGTCCGATCCTCTCCCTGCTCGCGACCATGACGTCCGAAGCCACGGAAGCTCCACAGAGCGGCACCACGCTGAGCGCGCAGGCGCTCAGCCATCGCGCGTCGTCGTCTTCGTCCCTGCGTCGTTCACGCGCCCGGTAATCGGGCGCGCTCGCGCGTCACATCGCGCTGACGACCAGCGCGGCGTAGACCAACACCAGGTATGGCAGCGAAGCCAAGAACAGCTGCTTCGCCCAACGATCCACGGTCTTCGTGCCGCGACCGAAGGCCGCAAAACCGAAGAATGCCAGACCGAGCACCGTCGCCACCACGGCGTACCAGAGCCCGGCCATACCCAAGGCCAGCGGCGAAAGGTTCACGACCAAGAGCACGGCTGAGTAAATCAGGATCGAGCGCTTGGTGGCGGCCAGGCCGCTCGCGTTCGGCTGCACGACCAGCCCGGCGCGCGCGTACTCTTCACGCCGAAAGGTGGCGATCGCCAAGAAGTGCGGCAGTTGCCAAAAAAGCAAAATCAAGAACAACGGCCACGCGCGCGGCGCGAGCGATCCGGTCATGCTCGCCCAGCCGATCAGCGGGGGGATCGCGCCGGGCACCGCGCCCACGTGCAGCGCATAACCGGTGCTGCGCTTGAGCGGCGTGTAGGCGAGCACGTAGCTTGCGAGGGCCGCCAGCGCGAGCCCAGCGCTGGCCAGGTTCACGAACAACACGAGCAGGCTGAGCCCGACGACGCTGCAAGCCAGCGCGAACCACAACGCGGCCTCGGGTGAGAGCCGACCCGTGGGTAGCGGGCGCGAAGCCGTACGTCGCATCAACGCGTCGGTGTCGCGCTCGATGTACATGTTCAGGGCGTTGGCAGCCGCAACGACCAACGCCGTCCCGAGCATGGCGATCAACAGCCGCCCGAGCGGCCGTGGCCCAGGGGCAACCAATGCGCCACAGAGCATCGTCACCATCACCAAACCGGCAAGGCGGGGTTTGCCGAGCTCGACCAATGCCGACCAAGAGCGACCACTCGCGTGGTCGGAACTGTGGCGTTCGCCGCTAATAACCGGCACGCTCGATTGCATCCTTCAGCACCTTCGGCCTTTTAGCGACGGCTCTCAGCGGTGAACTTCAGTGACGCCCTGGCAGCGGCCAAAGGCCCGCGCCTCGTACCACCGCATGCCGCTTCCAGCAATCCGATCGATAACACTCTGTTTGTATTGATGTTTTAATGGTTACGCGGAGGTGCTGACGCGGCGACCGTAGCGCGCCCGTAGCTGTTGAGCGGCGAGCAGGGCCAAGCCAGCCAGGGCCACCCCGGCGATTCCCGCAGCCGGCAGCGCCAGGTAGGTGGCCGAGTGCGGTTCCTGACGCTCGAGCCAAGCCATCGCCCACCACAAACATGCGGAAGCGCCCGCGCCGAGCAAAGCGCCCGCCCATACGGGTAACCACGGACGAAGTGAGGCCAGCCTGCCGACGCCGTAAGCGGACAAGCCTGCGCTCAAAGTGAACAAGCAGACGCGCAAGCCGAGCGGGATCCGACGTGAGCGTCCCCACGGGGGTAGACCACTGAGCGTTGCGTGCTTGGCGTGGACCTGAACTTCGATTTGGAACGCAGCCAGCGGAAACGCCAGCGTAAAACCGTCCAGCGCGATGCGTTTCAGATCTTCCCCGAGCGCGATCGCGCTGGCGCGGAAGGTGGCTTGCTTGCCGAGCGGTGCGCGTCCCGAAAGCTGCGGCGCGCGACCGGCCTCGCACACCCAGGAAAAGCCGAGCATCGGCACCATCACCTCAGCACGCGGCGCGCTCTCCACGCAGCTCTCACGAGCACTGGCCACCAGCTCTGTGGCTATTTGTCCCGGCGAAGTGCCTCGCCCATCGAGCCAGGACGACACACCAAAGCTGAACGCGCCCAACACCAACACGAGCGAGCTAGTAGCCCATGCCGTCGCATGCCAGGGCACGGCCTGTGTCGTGCGAGCCGAGCGCAGACTCGCCGCGATGCCCAACGCCACGGGGACGCTGACCAAGAAGGAAACCTCGAGCGCTGCCGCCAGTAGCGGACGCGCGAACGGCCAAATCAGCGAGAACGGCAGGTGCTGTCCGGAGATCATCGGCCAAAGGCGCAGGCTGCCGAAAGCCAAAAAAAGCGCGAGAGCGCTGGCGAAGGCCGCCAGGCCGGTCAATGCAGTGCGACGAGCAACCTGCCTCACTGCCCAGAGCCTAACCGGTGCGCGCCCCTCACGCGCGGGAAAGCGAGCTCGACGCTGCACGAAACACCCGGACGCTGGGCCAGCGCGCGGACGCGCCAACCGGACATTTCAAGGTCTTGCGGGGGCCGTGTGTTATGGTCGAGCGAACATTCGCGCCGGGTCGGGCAACCCAGATAATTGCGATGTCTCTCGCGGAGGATCTATGCGCACCCAGACTTCATTCCTTGGCACGCTCACCCTGGCTCTCCTGACACTCGCGCCGCTTGCCGCGCACGCCGAGGAAGTATCGACGACCGGTAAGGGCATCGTCGGCGGCGCACTGCTGGGCGCAGAGATCGTGTTGGCCACGGAGGCCGCATTCAAAGTGCAGCCCGGCTGGGCGTACCTCGTGGGCGGCGTGGGTGGAGCGGCCGCGGGCGGCGTGGGCGGCTATTTCATCGAACAAGAGGCGAGCGCGAAGACCACGATGCTGATGTTGGCCGGTGGCATGGCCTTGGTGATCCCAACCACGGTTGCTGTCTTGAGCGCCACTGCGTACGAGCCTCCGGCAAGCTACACGCAAGACCGAGCTCCTACTGACGAGCCCGTCGCCGAGCCACCGCAGCCGAGCGGCGCTCCCGCTCCGAATCCGACTCCCGCATCGACGACGACCTCACCTTCTGGAACAGAGGTGACTGCGCCGCCGCCGGTCGTCTCGCCACCCCCGACCACGCCCGTGCCGACGAGTTCACTGCCTAAGCGCAAGTCGAACACGCATCGCACCTTGCCGCTCGACTACCACCTCAGCCCACCTGCACTCATCGGTGTCTCGGGTGATGCGCTGACGCTCGGCGTGCCTGCGGTAGAGGTCCGCAACGCGTACAGCCGAAAAGAGCTCGCGCTCTATGGCGTCAACCAGGCGACCGAAGTGCGCGTGCCAGTGCTCAGCGTTTTGTTCTGACTGTTTTGTTCTGACTGACGCGCGAAAGCCCCGGGCTGAGAGCGAACTGACGGAACAAAATCGACCGCGGAGAAACTCCGCTAGTCGGCCGCTCTAATAGTGGTGCTAGTCTCTTAGGTTGCGGCTAATCTCAGCCGTTCATCCCCTCGGGATTAGACGACAAACATGGCACAGCCTGCTCCGCAGAAGCCCGCCGTGGCGGCGCCTCGTATCAAGAAAGCCGATGACCCGGCGCTCGGCAAAGTCATCGCCGGTCGCTACCGCCTCGAAGCGCGAATCGGCGAGGGCGGTATGGGGATCGTGTACCGCGCTCGACACGTGCTCATCGATCGCGTCGTCGCGGTGAAGTTGATTCGCCCCGACTTGCGCGGCGAAACGCACCTTCGCGCGTGGATGCTGCGTGAGGCGCGCGCCGCCAATCGCGTCGACCACGCGCACATCATCGACATCCACGACATCGGCGAGACCGACGATGGCGAGCTGTACTTGGTGATGGAGTACTTGGTCGGCACACCGCTCTCCAACGAGCTGGCGCACGGACCGATGCCCCTGAACCGGGGTGTCGACATCCTCGAGCAAATGGGCGCCGCTCTGTCGCGCGCCCACGACTTGGGCGTCGTGCATCGGGATTTGAAGAGCGACAACATCCTGCTCACCCACCGCGGTGGTAGGAAAGACTTCGTCAAGATTTTGGACTTCGGGCTCGCCGCGCTCGCGCACGATCCGCGGCTCGCGCCCAAGGGCGCGGTCTTCGGCACACCGGAGTACATGTCGCCCGAGCAAGCGCGCGGTGAACAAGCCGGGCCGCACTCGGATCTGTACGCGCTGGGCGTGCTGTTTTTCGAGATGCTCACCGGTCAGCTGCCGTTTCGCGCCGGCGATCGCGACACCTTGCTGGAGATGCAGCGCACCGCGCCCGCACCGCGACCGACCAGTATTCGCAAAGATTGCCATCCCGTCGCGGAGCGGATCGTGCTCCGGCTGCTGGAGAAGGACGCGCGCAAGCGTTACCGCGACGGCCATCATCTGCTCGAAGAGCTGAAGGCGCTGCAACGCTCGCTGCCCAGCGCTTCCTGGGAAAAAGAAGGCACGGGGGAAGCGCCGCCGGCTGCTGCTCCGCTCGCGCCTCCCCCACCACGCACGCCCAGCGTCATCGAGTGGGCCGGCCGCTCCGGCCTGTTCGCGCGCATGGTCGCCCGCGCCTACCCCTCGGGCAACGCGGCCCCGGAGGTCGCGCAGGCCTTGGCCACGCTTTGGGATCTCGCGGCAAAGGCCAGCGGCCTCGAAGGTGAAGTCGCGAGCCACACGCGCAAGTTGGAGGCGCTCGAGCGCCGCGGCCGAGCGCTGCGCGCAGAAATCGGCCGCAAGGTAGAGGAGCTGGCACACGAAGAGTCGCGCGTCTTGCGCGAAGCCGCAGCCTACGGCGAGGAAGAAGAGGCCGCACGGCGTGAACTCGGCCGAGCCGAGCAAATTGCCGAAGAGCGCGTGGCGATCGCCGATCGCGCCGAGCGCGCGGGCGCCGGCACTCGTGCCGTCTACGAGCAGGCGGGTGCCGCGCACGCCATGGTCGAGGCGCAACGCCAATGGCTGAAAACGCGAGAAACTCGGCGCACCGGGCGCGAAGCCAGCGCCGCGGACCTGCGCCGTCAAATCGAAGAGCTGCGCGGCCAACTCGCCCGCTACGCCGAAGCCTTGGAAGAGGATTTGGCGACCGGCCGTGAAAAGGTGGCGGCCCGCGCGCGTGAGGGTCTCAAGTACGAAAAGAGCTTCTTCGAAGCCTCGAACGTGCTGATGACCCACCTCAAAGGCAAGCCGGAGTGCCGCGAGCTGATGAACGAGCTCACCGCTGGTGAGCACGAAAATCAGCAGCAGTCGCCCGGTCCGTCACGCGCCGCAGACGCTTGAGTTCGAATCGGCTGCGCATCCCGGGGGCGGCCCGACTCGCCCCCGGACAATCGCGGACCTTCGAGTTCGAACGAGAAACCGAGCGCTTGCCCGGATTTTTGCTGTGCCACGCGAGCGTCGGCCTGGTTGCGTACCTGAATCGCTGCCCGCATTGGGCGGTTGACCTAGACTTGGGCGACGGGCGGTTCTATGCCGAGGACATCGACCGCATTTACTGCAAAAACCACGGCGCGCTGTTCCGCGTGAGCGATGGCGTTTGCGACCACGGCCCGTGCCTGGGCAAATCCTTGGTACGCTGCGCCGTCGAGCTCGAAGGCGACGACGCTTGGGTCAGTCTGACTCGGACCGCATGAAACCAAACTTCATCAGCCTGGGCGCAGTGGCTGCGGCGGCGGGCATCGGCCTGGGCGCCTTCGGCGCGCACGGCTTGCGAGCCGTGCTCGGCACGGCAGAGCTCGGTTGGTGGGAGACCGCCACCCGCTATTGGCTAGTGGGCGCCCTCGGCATGCTGCTATTCGGCGTGTTTCAGAGCACGCACCCAAGGAGCGCGCTCCCCGGCTGGCTGCTCTTGTTCGGGAGCGTGCTGTTCTCAGGCAGCCTGTACGCCATGGCGCTCGGCGCGCCACGCGCGCTCGGAGCGCTCACGCCGCTCGGAGGGCTCGGACTGCTCGCGGGCTTTCTCTGTTTCGCTTGGACGGCTCGGCAGCGCTGAATCGCTAAAATCGCAACAAATTTGCGTCGCGTGCGGCGTTTGGTGTCTACAAGGGATGCCCTGCCATGCCCGCGCTGTCCTCCCACCCTTTGCCGCAGGAGCTGATCCCAGAGCGGATCCGCGGGATCCGCGTGACCCCCGTCTCGTCGGTGGCCGGCGTGAGCGCTCCCCGGGAGAGCGCGCCGAAGTCGAAACCACGGCCGCGCCCGCCGCTCTTGGCCGGCAGGTACTCGATCGACCGCTACTTCGACAGGGGCGGCACCTCGAAGGTGTACCTGGGTTGGGACGAGCTCTGCGAAGAGGAGGTCGTGATCAAGATCCTGACCGATGATGCCGCGCGCTGTCCGGTGTTGCGCGGTCATTTCTTGATTGGCTCGCGTGCCGCGCTGTCGATACAGCACGAAAATGTGGTGCGAACCTTGGCCGTGCGCGATCCCGATCCAGGCACGCCGTACATGGTGATGGAGCTGCTGCGCGGCGAATTGATGGCCGACCTGCTGTTCCGAACGCCGCAACTGCCCTGCCGAACCGCGCTCAGCTACGCGGCCCAGACCGCGGCCGGGCTCGCCGCGTTGCACCAAACCGGCATCGTTCACTGCGACATCAAGCCCGACAATCTGTTTTTGACCGCGCAGCACGGCTCGCCGAAAGAGCTCAAGATCTTGGATTTCGGTCTAGCCGAAGTAGAAGGCCAAGCCGTGGTGAGTGAAGCGCACGCGGTACGCGGCACGGCGCAATTCATGGCGCCCGAGCAGGTGCTGGGTGACCCGGTCGACGCGCGCACGGACGTCTATTCGCTGGGCGTGGTGATGTTTCGCATGCTGACGGGTCAGCTGCCGTACGACCTCAAACTCAGCACCACGCTGCTCCGCCACCAGCTGGCCTCGCCCACTCCACCCCCTTCTTGGTTGTGCGATGAGCTCGATCCCAACGTGGAGGGCATCGTGCTCAAGGCGATGCGCAAGAACCCCGCGAATCGCTACGCTTCCGCGCTCGAGCTGGCCGAGGATTTGGCTCGCGTGCAAGCGGGGCAGCCACCGCGCACGGCATTTTCGGCGCCTCTCGCCGACGTGTACACGCCGCAAAGCGCGCGCGCCGAGCAGGCCGCGGCGATGCTCGGCTTCTCCCCCTCCGGCGCTCGCGAAGCGCGTGGCTGAGCGCTCGGCAGAGCTCAGCTGGCCTGGCGAACAGCTCAGGCCGGCAGCTTCGCCAGCAAGAACGCGCGCAGCTTGACCAGGTTTCGCTGATCGCGACCGAAGCCTGGCACGACGTAACCCTCGGCCCATTCCCGAACTTCACGCACGAAGTCCGCGCGCGCGCTCTCGTCGGTCAAAATCGTGGCCACGCTGCGGCCGCGGGCCGACGCTTGCGAAAGCCCCGCGACGTATCGGGTCAGGCGCTCGTACTCGCTGCCCAAGAACTCTTGAACCAGCTCGGCCTCGCTGGACAGGCGCGCGAGCGTGCCGGTCGAATCCGCGCCGAGCTCGGCCTCGGCTTCGAGCCGTATGCCAGCGGCCGCAGCGCGCAGCACGAATGCGTCATCGATGAAGCCCAGATCTTCCAGCCCGTCGGGGATCAGATCCAATGACTTGAACAAGTAGTTGAGCGCCGCAGCGGAGCGGAGCTGTGCGACCCCCGCCCCCTCGCCCTCCAGCACCGAAGCGAGCGCGCGCGCGTCATCGCCGAGCGAACGGAGCCAAGCGGGAAAGGCATCGAGACAGCGAGCTTCGAGCGTTGTCATAGGGGTTTTCCGCTCTATCAAGGCCCGCCCACGCTGTAAAGACGGCCTACTCCGCGCTCGCGCCGCACAGCACGCGCAGCGCATTGTCGGCGAAGATCTTGCGCACTTCCGCGGCTTTCAGACCGGCCTTCGCCAGCGCCGAAGCGAGCGCTGGATAGCGACTAGCGTCGCGGAGTTCGGCCGGTGGACGAATATCGCCTTCGAAGTCGGAGCCGATCGCCAAATGCTCGATGCCCACCACGTCACGCAGATGCAGGATGTGCTGAACGACGTCGTGCAGGCGCGCGCGGCGACCGCGCGCCAAGAACGGTCCGTGAAAGTTCACACCGATCACGCCACCGGTGGCCGCGATCGCGCGCAGCTGAGCATCGCTCAGGTTGCGGGGATGCTCGGCAACGGCGCGGGCATTGGAGTGCGTGGCGACCACCACGCCGTGGGTCGGGGCGGCCTCCGCCAGGACGTCAGCCAAGGCGCGATCGGAGGCGTGGGAGACGTCCACCAAAAGCCCGAGCGCGAAGGCTCGGCGCACGAAGAGGCGACCTTTCTCGGTCAAGCCGAACGGTTTGGACTCGGGATCGCCCGACGAGCTGGCAAGCTCATTGGCGTAGGTGTGCACCAGACCGACGATGCGCAGGCCGCGCTCGGCCCAGCGCGAGAGAGAATCCGGATCGTCTGCTAGCGGACCTGCCCCCTCGAACGCGTAGAACGTACGCACGGCGCCTGGCTTTGCCGTGCAGCCCGCGGCTGCGAACGGCGGCGTGCGCGAAAGCGCCTGACTGACCCGGAGGTAGGAGCGTTCGAGATCGGCCACGCGCGGCCCAGTCGTCGAAACGTCACGGGGCACGAACAGCGGTAGCACCACCCCAGACACCCCACCGCGACGCAGCGCCTCGACCGAGAATTGCCCGCTGCTGCCGGCAAAATCTCGGTTCTTGAAGTTGTACTGGTACGACAGGTCGACATGTAGGTCGACCACGGGCACAGGCGATCCCGCCGCCGCTGAGGAGCCACGCGCCGCGAGCAAGAGCAGAGCGAACGGCAGGATTCGGGACCAGTTGGGCAACGTCCGTTCAGGGTAAGCCAAAGCGCCGCTCGAGTGGTGGTCCATGACGCCGGAAAGTGACTCAGAGTGACACGCTTTTTCCTCAAGCCTGGGGGCAAGGCGCCGTATCTTTCCAAAGCGTCATGCCTGGTACCAGCCAAAGCCCGCCTGCCTCTGGACGACGAAGCAGCGGGCGCAGCGCGGAACCTCAACGCATCCTGTTCGTGGACGATGACGAGCTGATTCTGCGCAGCATCGATCGCGTGCTGCGGCGCCACGCCGAACAGGCCTGCTGGGAGCTCCACTTCGTCACGGACGGCGACGCCGCGCTGGAGCTCTTGGAGCAAACGGCGTTCGACGTCGTCTTGGTCGACGCGCACATGCCGCGCATGAGCGGGACTGCGCTGCTCCGGCGCGTTCAGGAGCTGCACCCCGGCATCGTTCGGATCTTGCTCTCGGGTCACACGGGCCTCGAGCTGTTGCGCCTGGCGTTGCCCTTGGCCCATCAATTCATCGCCAAGCCGTGCGACGCGCAGCTACTAAAAACGACCTTGGAAAATGCCTGCGGCCTGCGCGACATCCTGAAGCGCCCAGAGCTGCGGATGCTGGTCGGCGGTAGCAACGAGCTCCCCTGTGCGCCGCGCACGTACGTCGAAATCAGCAATGCGTTGAGCAATCCGGACGCGACGCGCGCCGTCGCCGAGATCGTGGAAAAGGACATTGCGCTCGCCGCGCACGTGATGAGGCTGGTCAGCTCGGGCTTGTACGGTCTGCCGCGGCAAGTGACTTCGGTCGGTGGAGCCGTGGCGTTCCTAGGCGTCGAGGTAGTCAAGGCCATCGTGCTCTCGATCGAAATCTCCAAGATGTTCCCGGCGTCGCGCACGATCCCGGATTTCTCGCTCGACGCCCTGCAGCGTCGCTCGGCGGCCGCGGCGCAGCTGGCCAAGCGCCTCTTGGGCAACGAGTCCGGCTCGGATTCGCTGCTGATCGCGGGCATGCTGCAAGACGTGGGGCAGCTCATTTTCGCCGCGCGGGCAGGGCAGCGCTTCTCGATCGCGCTCTCCGCCAGCGCACGCAGCAACACTCCGCTGTACGAAGCGGAGCTCGAACTATTCGGTGCGACGCACGCCGAAGTCGGGGGCTACCTGCTCGGACTGTGGGGCCTGCCAACGAAGATCGTGCACGCGGTGGCGCACCACTTGGAGCCCGCCGCCGGCGCTCGCGTCTTCGATGCGGCGGCGGCGCTGTACGTGGGCAACCTGCTCGCGCAAAACCCCGACGTCGCAGCTCTGGACGAAGTCCCCGCGCGAACAATCGCCATCGATCTCTCGTACCTGCGCGCGCTGGGCGTCGCGCATCAGCTCGAGGATTGGCGCAAAATCGCGCGCGAGTTGGCCGGCGGTGGCGCGCAGACTCGGCTCGCCGCGCGCGCCTGATACGCCTATGCGACCTACTTGGGGATGCTCGGGACGAACTGACCGCACGGGAAATCGATCTTCAAGTCGTGGTCACCGCTCTTCTTGAGCGCGGCGCAGGCCGCGCCCAGGAGCTCCACCTCCGACGGCGTGTTCATGCGCCAGCCGTCGTTGTTCATGTAGATTAGGAATTTACCGTCCAAGGTCACGGTGCCCGTGTCGGCGCGGGAGGCCTCGACCGTGCCATTCAAGCTAAACACGCAGGAACGCACGCCGCTCACGATGGTATCGAAGGCGGTCGCGAGCTCGGCCTGATTGTTGGCCAGATAAAAGCGGTTCGTCGCGTCCACGTCCACCGCCAGACCCTGGCCGGCGTTGGCCACGGCGCGCAGATGATCTTGACCTACGTCGTCACCGACGCTGATCACGAACGTCGAGATCTGCTTTTTGAACGCGTTTTGCACCGCGGTGACGGACAGCCCGCGCGCGACGTCATGCCCCATTTGGTCGCCTGGGTTGGGATCGGCACAGCTATCCGGCTCGCCGTCGGTGGCGAGCACGAGCGCCTTCGGGCCCTCTTCGGTCACGCCGTCGAGGATTTTCACCGCGACGTCGATGCTTTCGCCGGTCGGTGTGTCGCCCTTCCAATCATCAGGCAAGTACTTGGCCGCGATCGCCGCGTAGTTTTTCAAGGCCGGCGCGACCTCGGTGATGATCGGGCAGATCTTCGGCGGCGTGTCGCTGCCGAAGCCATTTTGGCTCGTATACAACGCGAGGCCGAAGCGCACTTTGGACTCGAGCGTCGAAATGATGCCCGTATCCTTGTTGATCAGCGCGTCGCGCAGCACGTTCCAACGTGCGCCGCCGCCGAACGCTTCGTTCATGCTGCCAGATTGGTCGATCAACATGACCACGGTCGGGATGGGTGAGCTGATCTTGACCTCGTGCCGGACGCAGCCGTCCGGCAGATCTTCGGAGCCCGCGCCGCCGCTGCCCGGAATAATGCCGGGATCGATGCCTCCGCCCACGACGCACTGACCGTTCGCGTTACAGCTTTGACCCGCCGCGCAGTTGCCGTCGCTCGGCGTGCAGTCCGCCGTGCAGACTTTGCTCGAGGTGCAATATTGGCCGAAGGTGCAGGTCCCTTGCGCGGAGCAGGCAGCGCCGCAAGTGAGCGTCGACTCACAGGGGCTGACGCGGCTCTCGCCGCTGCTCCCCTTGCAGCCCACCACGACCAGGCTGCCCAGCAGTGAGAGCGCGGCCGCACCAAACAGAGCACTCTTGGAGGGCCTTTGGGATCGCCTTTTCATCGCTAATTTCTCCACGCAAGTCACCGCATGCTCAGACCATGTGCAGGCATCCCGAAATCGATCACGCCCGTATTTCTGGACCTTACACCTTCCACTTGATGTTGCAGCCAATGCTCGGAATTTGATCGCTGCTGGGCGAATTGCCAAGCACTAGCGCGGCCACCGCAGCGCGAGCGTCGCGCCCGGTCACGGGCACGTCGTTTCCCGGTCGCGCTCCGTCGAACTGGCCGCGGTAGGCGAGTTTGCCGTTTTTATCGAATATATATAGGTCGGGCGTGCAAGCGGCATCGAAGGCCCGCGCGACGGCCTGGCTCTCGTCGTACAGGTAGGGGAACACGTAGCCCGCTTCCGCGGCCTCCGCGGCCATCGCCGGCGGGGCGTCCGCTGGATAGGCAGTGGCGTCGTTGGAGCTGATCGCGACCATGCCCACCCCTTGCTCGCGGCAGAAGCGACCAAAGTCCGCGATGCCCGCGCGAATGTGCTTCACGAACGGGCAGTGATTGCAGATGAAGAACACCACCGCGGGCTTACCGGCCAAACTGGCGGAGCTGACGATGCCACCAGCCACCGTGTCGGGCAGCGAAAACTCGGGAATTTGCGTGCCCAGCGGCAACATACGGGAGGGTGTTCGGGCCATGGGCCAGACTTTCGCGCCGCACGCGCGATGCGTCAACCCGCGCTCACTGAACTTTGCTCGGCAGCAGCGCGAAGCGCTCGAAATCCTCCCTTTGATACAAGAAGGCATACGCCGCGCGGCTCGACAGCACGCGCTTCACGTAACGGCGCGTTTCGACATACGGAATCAATTCCACCCATAGATCGAAGTCCGCGTTCGGGCGCTCCCGCAGCCAGCGCTTGGGGTTACCGGGACCGGCGTTGTAGGCCGGAATCGCCAGCAGGGAATTTTCCGGGAATGCATTGGCCAGCCGAGCCAGCTCGCCCGTACCGAGCGCGATGTTCACACTCGGCCGCTTCAGCGACACGCGATCGGAGGGCAAGCCGAGCGGGCGCGCGACGCTCCGGGCGGTCGGCACGATCAACTGCATCAGCCCATACGCGTCGGCGGGGCTTTCGGCGTCCGGGTCGAACGCCGATTCCTCGCGCATGATCGCGTAAATGAGCGCGGAATTTTGGCCCGTGCGCTTGGCTTCGCGCTGCACGATCTGGGAAAAGGGCGCAGGGTACGCCAACTTCCACGCGTCGAGCCAAGCGTCGGCGGGCCAAGTCGAGGGCGCGGCGGAGAGCGCGCGGCGCGCCGCCGCGTGCGACAGCTTGACCGAGCCCGCTTCCGCGTAGAGCTTGGAGAGCCCCCACAAAATCTCTGGCCGCGAGCTATCGGCGAGGCCTAGCGCGTCCAACTCACGCGCGCCGTTCTCGAGGTCCCCGACCCCGAACAGCTCGAGCGCGCGACTGAAGCCCAAGCCCGAAAATTCAGCGCGGTTATTGACCACCACGGGTCCGCCGGGCACGGCCGCGAGCGCGCCCGCCAAGACCGCGCGCGCGCGCTCGGCATCGACCGCCGAGAGCGCGCTGTACGCGCACAGCATGTAATACGAAAGCGGCAGATCGCGGATCAGCGCCTCGTACTCGGCGAGCGCGCGCTCGGACTCACCGGTCGCCGCTAGCGCCCGCGCGTGAAAATAGCGCTCGCGGCCCGCGAAGTCCGCGGCCCGCGCCGCCACGCTGAACTTGTTGCTCAGCACGCGTTCGAGCACGCGCACCGCGCCTTGGAAATCTTGCTTGTCCAGTCGGCGCAGCGCGAGCCGGAACGAGCCCTCGGGCACCATGTCGCCCTCGGGGTAGTCGTCCGGCAGGGCGCTCAAGAGCTCCGTGAAGCGCGCCTCGACGCCCAACTCGAGATACGACAACGCGCCGTACAAACGCGCGTCGTCGGCCAGGGAGTTCTTCGGCGCCTCCTGCTCCAGGGCCGCGAAGCGCTTGACCGCCAACATGTGCTGCCCATCACTGGCAGCGGCCTTGCCCGCCGAAAACAGCGCGCGCGCACGGAGCTCGGGATCTTTGCACTGAGCGAGCAAGGCCTCGAACATCTCGCCGGCCCGCGCGTAGGCGCGCTTCGCCGACAGCGCCTTGCCCGACAAAAACTGCACTTCACAGCCGACAGCGCCGGCGCGCTCGGCGGCTGGCAGCCCGGCCAGCGTCAGCTCCGCGGCCTGCTCGGCTTCGGCAAAGCGGCGCGCATCGAGCAGCGCGCGCACTCGCTCCAGTTGCTCTGCCGGATCGCGCTCGCGATGCTGCGTCAAGAGCGGCTCGGGCAAGAGCGCGAGCGCGCGCGCCTCCAGCCCCTGCGCGCTGTGCAGCGTGACGCGCGGCGTGTTGGGCTCGTTCTGAACGCGCCGCGCCAAGCTCAGCGCCTCCAAGACTGGCGTTGAACGATCGCCGCCAGCACTCGCCGCAGCCTCGAGCAAGGTGGTCGCCAAGCGCAGCTCGCTCTCCGCGCGCTCCGGGCCCGCCGAGAGCGAGCCGAGCACGCGCTGATAGGCCAGAATGGCCCGAGCGCGATCGCCCTGCGCGCGCGCCGCCTCGGCCAACACCGGCCACTTCAAGCGCGCCACGGGCTCACTGTCGGAGAGCGCAGCGCTGCGAGCCAAAACCTCTTTCGAGCGGCCGAGCGCGAGCAACACCCGAGCTTCACCGACCTGCGCGTAGCTGACGAGCGGGGACGAGCCTTGGCTGACGCGCCCGTAGGCGGCCAACGCCGCGGCGAACTCGAGCGCTTGCTCGTGCAATCGAGCCTGCAAAAAGTCATAACGAAAGCGCTCGCCTGCGGGCGGAGGCGTCTTCTCGAGCCAGCTCGAAAGCTCACGCGCAGCCGCACTCGGGGTGCCCGCCTCGAGCGCGGCTGCGACGGCCGAAAGCTCCGGGATCGTGAGCAAGGGTCGAAAATCGCTGAGCGAAAACGGCGCGCTCGGCACTTTCACCGGCGCGCTCAGGGCGCTCGGCGCAATGCGGAACGGCGGCGCTTTGGCCACGCGCCCTTCTGGCTCTTGGCGCGCCTCACAGCAAACGAGCAGCGCCGTCAGCGGCAGAGCGGCCCACCACGAATGACGAGTGCGCATCAGCTGCGCCGCGAAGAGAAGTGGCCGGCGGTCCATTGCTCGACAGCTGCTTCTTCCTCGGAAAGCGCCTGCGCGTTGGCACGCTGGGCCTGAAAGGCGTCCCGGTGAGCGTCGATCATCTTCGCTTCGTTGCTAGCAGAAGCGAGCGCGCGGCGCGCCCGGACTTCGGCTGCGGCTTCCAACGCTTGCACTTCGCGGGCTTCTCGTTCGCGCTCGGCCTTGGCCGCGAGCTCGGCGGCAGCGCCCTGCTGCCAATCGGCCACGATGTTCAGCTCTCCCGCGCGCACCAGCCCCTCCGCCAAGCGCAGCTGCTCCGCGGCCGACAGCGCCGAGAGCTCCTGCTCGCTGCGACGTCGCGCGGCCTCCGCGCGGGCTGCATTGCTGCGCGCGCTTTCCGCTCGCTGCACGCTCTCACCGAGCGCACTCGCGTGGCGATCCACCCGCTGCTGACGCAGCCAGTGCAAAGCCTCGAACGGATAACGGTGACGCACGGGCCCGCACTCTAGCAAAGCCTCGCAGCGCCGACCGAGCCCGGCGATTTGTCAGCCATTTTCGCGTGTTTTGGATTTGGGGGGCCACCCTGGCTACGGGCGCGCTCAGCGGCAGAGTCCCGCTCCGGGCAACGCAGTCCCAACATCCCCGCCCAGCAGCCGCGCCTGCCCAACACAGGAACGAAAGCCAATCCAGCACGAGTCGCTCGCAGTGCACCTGCGGCTCGCTCAGTGCACCAGCCTCGCTCAGTGCACCAGCCTCGCTCAGTGCACCTGCGTGCACCAGCGGCTCGCTCAGTGCACCAGCGGAGCCGCTCGGTGCACCTGCCTCGCTCAGTGCACCTGCCTCGCCCAGTGCATCAGCAGCTCGCTCAGTGCACCAGCGGCTCGCTCAGTGCACCCAGCTCGCTCAGTGCACCAGCGGCTCGCTCGGTGCACCAGCGGAGCCGCTCGGTGCACGCTTCGAGCGGTGAACGACTTACTCGCCTTCAGCCGAGCGCGCGTGCCATTCCTGCAGGCTCTTGACCAGCTCGCCGCGCTTGGTCAAGAGCGCGCTCACCTCGAGCGCGTCCACGGCTGCGGCACCCGCTGCCATGGTCGTGAAATAGGGCACGTTCGAGAGCAGCGCGTTCCTGCGAATCGAGTAGCTGTCGGCGATCGCCTTGGCGCCCTGCGTGGTGTTGATCACCAGCTGCACGCGCGCGTCGTGGATCGCGTCCACCACGTGCGGCGAGCCTTCCAGCACCTTGTTCACGCGCTCCACCGGAATCCGCGAGCGGGCGATGGCGGTGGCCGTGCCGCCGGTCGCCATGATCGAGAAGCCGAGGTTACGCAGCCGGCGCGCCACTTGGCAGGCGATCTCTTTGTCGTCGTCTTTGACGCTGATGAACGCCACGCCGTGATCCGGCAGCCGCACGCTGGACGCTGCCAGCGACTTACTGAATGCCAGCGCGAAGCTGCCCGCGATGCCCATCACCTCGCCGGTGGAGCGCATTTCAGGGCCCAGGATGGTGTCGACGCCCGGGAACTTCTGGAACGGGAAGACCGACTCTTTGACCGCCACGTGCATCGGCAGCGCGCGGTCGAAGATGTTGAGCTCATCGAGCGTCTTGCCGACCATGACCTTGGCCGCAATCTTGGCTAGCGGGCGACCGGTGGCCTTGGCTACGAAGGGCACCGTGCGCGACGCGCGCGGGTTCACCTCGAGCACGTACACTTCGTGATCCTTGACCGCGAACTGGACGTTCATCAGGCCGACCACGTTCAGCTCGAGCGCGAGCTTCTTGGCTTGGTCTTCGATCCGCGCCACGACCTCGCTGTCCAAGGTGTGCGGCGGGAGCACGCTGGTCGAATCGCCGGAGTGCACGCCGGCCTCTTCGATGTGCTGCATCACGCCGCCGATCACGGCGCGCTTGCCGTCGCACACCACATCGACGTCCACCTCGGTGGCGTTCTTCAGGAATTGATCGATCAAGAGGATCTGAGAACCTCCCTCATCGAGCGCCGCGTCGATCGCAAGCTGCACGTAAGCGTCGAGCTCGCTGTCGGACCAACAGGTCATCATCGCGCGACCGCCGAGCACGTAGCTCGGTCGCACCAACACCGGAAAGCCGATCTCGGTCACGATCTTGCGAGCCTCTTCGATGCTGCGCGCGATGCCAGCGCGCGGCCGCTTCAGGCTCAGCTTGGTCAAGAGCGCGTCGAAGCGCTCGCGATCTTCGGCGCGATCGATGGCGTCGGCGGTCGTGCCGAGCAGCTTGATGCCGGCTTTCTCCAGCGGAACGCTCAGCTTCAGCGGCGTCTGCCCGCCGAACTGCACGATCACGCCCAAGAGCTCACCCTTGGACGCTTCCTCGCGACAGATGGCCAGCACGTCTTCCAGCGTCAGCGGCTCGAAGTACAGGCGATCGGAGGTGTCGTAGTCGGTCGACACGGTCTCCGGGTTGCAGTTGACCATGATCGTCTCGAGCCCGAGCTCACGCAGCGCGAACACGGCGTGACAGCAGCAATAGTCGAACTCGATGCCCTGCCCGATGCGGTTCGGGCCGCCGCCCAAGATGATGACCTTCTTCTTGTCCGAAACGTCGGCTTCGGATTCGGTCTCGTAGGTCGAGTACAGGTACGGAGTCTTGGCGGGGAACTCGGCCGCGCAGGTGTCGACGCGCGCGTACACCGCACGCACGCCGAGCTTGTCGCGCAGCTTGAAGATCTCCTCCGCCGGTTGGCTGCGCAGCGCGCCGAGCTGCACGTCGCTGAAGCCGAGGCGCTTGCTCTCGCGCAGCAAGTCGTAATCCAAGCTGGGCGCGGCCTTGATCTTCTGCTCTTGCTTCACGATCCGCTCGAGCTGAGCCAAAAACCAAGGATCGATGCCGGTGATCTCGTTCAGGCGCTCGGTCGAAATCCCGTGGCGCAGGGCGTCGCCCACGTAGAACAGCCGCTCGGCGGTCGGCACGCGAACCGCTTTTTCGAGCGCGGCCCACAGCTCGTCGTGAGCGGGCGGCGGCAAGGTCGGCTTGGGCTTGGCCAAGGGCGGCGCGTCGTGCGCCAAATCGCGCGCGGCGTCGGGCGAGAACTTCAAGTTCCGATAGTCGATGCGATCGAACAAGCTGACGAAGCCGGCCTTGCCCGTCTCCAATGAGCGCGCGGCCTTCTGCAGCGCCTCGGGGAAGGTGCGGCCGATGGACATCGCCTCGCCCACGCTCTTCATCTGCGTGCCGAGGCGAGCGTCCGAACCCGGGAACTTCTCGAACGCAAAGCGCGGCCACTTGACGATCACGTAGTCGATCGTCGGCTCGAACGCGGCGCTCGTGCCGGTGATGTCGTTCTCGAGCTCGTCGAGCGTGAAGCCCACCGCCAGCTTGGCGGCGATCTTGGCGATCGGATAGCCCGTGGCTTTGGAGGCCAACGCGCTCGAACGCGACACGCGCGGGTTCATCTCGATCACGAGCACGCGACCGGTCTTGGGATCGATCGCGAACTGTACGTTCGAGCCGCCGGTCTCGACGCCGATCTCCCGCATCACGCCACGCGCCGCGTCACGCAGCCGCTGATACTCACGATCGGTGAGCGTCATCGAGGGCGCAACGGTGATCGAGTCGCCGGTGTGCACGCCCATCGGGTCGAGGTTCTCGATCGAACAGATGACGATGAAGTTGTCCGCGGCGTCGCGGATCACTTCCAGCTCGTATTCCTTCCAACCAATCAGGCTCTCTTCGACCAGCACTTGGTGCGTGGGCGACTGCAAGAGCGCCCACTCCAACTTGGGCGCGAGCTCCTCGGCATTTTCGACCACCGCGCCGCCGGAGCCACCCATGGTGAAGCTCGGCCGCAAAATCACGGGGTAGCCCGTCTTCTCGACGACCGCGAGCGCCTCGGCCAAATTCTCACAGTGCGCAGAGACCGGTGACTCGAGCCCGATGGCCGTCATCGCGTCCTTGAACAGCACGCGGTCTTCGGCCTTACGAATCGCGTCCACCTGCGCGCCGATCAGGCGCACGCCGTGCTTCGAGAGCACGCCCTTGTCGTGCAGCTCGAGCGCCAGGTTGAGCGCGGTCTGCCCACCCAAGGTGGGCAAGAGCGCGTCCGGGCGCTCGCGCTCGATGATGGCCGACACCGTCTCGACGGTGAGCGGCTCGACGTACGTACGTCGGACCAGCTCCGGGTCGGTCATGATCGTCGCTGGGTTCGAATTGACCAGCACCACGTCGTAACCGAGCCCGGTCAGGGCTTTCGCTCCCTGGGTCCCGGAGTAATCGAATTCGCAGGCCTGACCGATGACGATCGGGCCAGAACCTAACAGCAGAATCTTGCGGATATCGTTCCGACGCGGCATCGAGGTGCGCCCTTACCACACGCCTGTGCGGGCCTAGTGCTAAAAACCGGGCACCCTCAGAAACCGGCCAGCGGCGAAATTCCATTGACAACGCCGCCCCCGACCCGCCACGAAGGCGTCAAAAAATCGGACGGCAGCCCCCGGGCCGTCGGGCCGGTTCGCGCTTTCGAGCGCGGGCTGGTCAGAAACGCCAAATCAGTCGAGACCCACGCTTGACGAGGCTCGAAGCTTCGTCCATAAGTCCGCCCCCCGGCCCCTTTTTGCGGTTTGTCCGCGTGCCGGCTTTGCGAAGGTGCTAAGGCCCTTCGCTTCTCGGAGTCGAATTCCCATGCCGAAGATGAAGACCAATCGCGCTGCCGCCAAGCGCTTCAAAGTGACTGGGAGCGGTCGCGTTCGCCGCCCCAAGGGCAACGCACAGCACGGGATGATCGGAAAATCGCGCAAGCGCCGCCGTCGCCTCCGCGATAACGACATGGTCGATTCGGCCATGGAGCACCGAGTCAAGATCATGCTCCCCTACGGGTGAGCCGGGAATTTAGGAGAATTTAGAATGTCGCGCGTCAAACGAGGTCCGTCGCCCCGCCGCCGCCACAAGCGCGTGCTGGACCAAGTCGAAGGTTTTTTCGGAGGCCGCAAGAACCGCTATCGCCAAGCGATGCGGGTTCTGTGGAAGTCCTGGCAATACGCATACGCTGGCCGCAAGCTGCGCAAGCGTGATTTCCGGGTCCTGTGGATCGCCCGTATCAACGCGGCTGCTCGTGCCAATGGCACCAGCTACTCGCGCCTGATCGCCGGTCTCAAGAAGTCTGGTCTCGAGCTCGACCGCAAGATCCTGGCCGATCTCGCGGTGAACGACACGGGTGCGTTCACCCAGCTCGCAGCCCTTGCCGTAGCCAAGTAAAAAGCGTCCCGAATCGCCGTGTCCGACCCGACGCTCGATATCGAGGCGGGCCTCGCGGCCTTCGGACCGCGTGCGCGTGCCGCCTTCGAGGCTGCTGCTACCGAGCAGGAGCTTCGCAATGCTCGCGCCGAAATTCTGGGTAAGAAAGGCGAGCTCACCGCCATTTTACGCAGCCTGGGTCAAGCTCCGGCCGATAAGCGCCGTGAGCTCGGCGAGCGCGTGAATGGTGTCCGCGCGGAAGTCGAAGCGGCTTTCGAAACGCGCTTGAGCGCCCTGCTCGGCGCGCTGCGCGCCGCTGACTTGAGCGCGCCGCCGTTCGACATGAGCTTGCCGGGTCGGGTTGCCGAGCGCGGCCACCATCACCCCATCACTCAGGTGACCAACGAGATCTTGGAGATCTTTCGCTCGTTGGGCTTCGAAGTGGCGTGGGGCCCGCAGATCGAACTCGAGGCGCACAATTTCACCAAGCTCGCATTTCCTCCGGACCATCCGGCCACGGACATGCAAGACAGCTTCTGGGTGAAGGTCGAGGGCAGTCCGCCCGACGCACGAGTGCTCCTTCGCACCCACACCAGCAACGTGCAGGTGCGCGAAATGAGCACCCACACACCGCCGATGGCGATCGTCAGCGGAGGCAGCGTGTTCCGTCGCGACGACGACGTCACGCACTCGCCGATGTTCCACCAGATCGAAGGCTTCCTAGTCGACGAGCGGGTGAGCTTCGCCGAGTTGAAGGGCGTGTTGACCGAGTTCGCGCGCCGCTTGTACGGGCCGAACACTCCCGTGCGCTTCCGGCCGAGCTACTTTCCGTTCGTCGAGCCCGGCGCCGAAGCCGACGTGGGCTGCGTATTTTGCAACACCGAAGATGGCTCGCGAGCCAGCTGTCGCGTGTGCAAGGCCACGGGTTGGCTGGAGATCCTCGGCTGCGGCATGATCCACCCGGACGTGCTCAGCCATTGCGGCATCGATTCCGAGCGTTACACCGGCTTTGCCTTCGGCATGGGCGTCGAGCGCGTATTGATGCTGCGCTACAACATTCCGGACATTCGGTTGTTGTTCGAGAACGATCCGCGCTTCATCGCGCAGTTCTGAAGCCGACCGCGCGGCAGGGGCGCAACGCCCCAGGCTCGCACAGTCATAAAAGGACACATGGGTCGGCCGAACTTCGCCGATAGATTTCCGGTCGTGCGGGTACCATCACGACATGGATTTCCTGTGCGCCAGAACTCACTTCCTGGGGTGAGACGCCACGGGTCTCGAACCCGGACGGACGCGGCGTCGAGATTTGATCGCGCAGCTAGTGCCGCGACATTCTGATCCTAGTGCTGCTGGGATCGCCAACTGATGTGCCGCGTGGCGCACATCGCAAATCTTGCGGGGCCACGCGCTTCGATCGTCACGCCTACATCAGGATTTGGCGTTTCTGGCCCACGAGCCTTGACGCGATGGTGAGCGAGCCTGAAATGAATCATACGAATTTTGCGGGCAGAACTAACGGCGAGGAACAAACCAGCCGTAGACTTTGTCTAAGGAATCAGGCCCCCCTGCCGTCACCTGAGGCCCCAGTCAAGCCAGTTTTAGGGTTTTCCTAAAATAGGCCCACCGACCAGCGAATTCGATGAATCTGTTTCGGTGCGCTGACCGTATTGTTAATTGACGAGTTTTTTCAACCCCGGCCCCCCCAATGACCTCCAGAGCTCCCCAAACCAAAAACTCCGCCCCGACGCCTAGCGCGACGGGTGCGAAAAAACTGGGGGCCCCCGCGCAACCCAGTAGGGAAGCAGCTCCTGCGAGCGTCAAACGTCCGGCACGTAACTTGCTGAAAACTCCGCTGATGACCAAACCCGAAAAAGAATCGACCGAGCGTCACGCCACCCGAGGCGTAGCGGCTCACCCGGGTGCGGCATCTAGCAGCTCCTCCCCCTCATCCCGCAAGGTGGCCATGTCCAACAAGACCGCTCCCGCGAAAGATACGACCCAAGAGTACCGAGAGGATTCCGTCGAGGATACCGCGGTCCGTCGTTCACCCAAAGGGGTCAGCACCGAGTCTTCGTCCGAAGACGGACCGGAGGAGACGCCGGATCTCGCGGCAGACGCGGGCGGCTTCGCGTCTGAGGCACCCGCCGCCGGCGTGATCGACGGCTCGAGTGATTCGATGCTCTCCCGCTACTTCAGGGAAATGGCGACCCATCAGGTGATGGGCCCGGATGAGGAGCTGCAGGCCGCACAGGCCGTCGAAAACGCGGAGATTGAACACTGGGCGGCGTTGCTCGCCTACGTGCCCGCTGCCGAGCACGTGCTCGAACAGCTGGAGCGCGACGTGTCGTCGTTGAACCCGGAGGAACGTCCGGAGCTGTCGCAGGTCACTGAGCTGCGCAAGCTGACCAAGATCTATCGCAAGCAGCGTTCCAAGCTGCATGCCGACCAGCTCCGTCAATGGACCGAGCTGACCGAGACGCTGGCGCGCGACATTCGCCTGCCGGATTCGGATCGGATTTGGATGTCCAACGCCAACCGCGCCGCTCGGGACGTGGTGAACGACGCGCCGGAAGAAGATCCGGAGCGCGTGGTGGTGCCTGATACCCAGGCCTACCGCCGCTACGTCGAGCGCGTGAAGACGACCGACAACACGCAGCGCTTGGCCAAGAACCGCTTCGTGAAAGCAAATCTCCGGCTCGTGGTCAGCATCGCGCGACGCTACAACCGCGGACGCCTGCCGCTGATCGACCTCATTCAAGAGGGCAACATCGGCTTGATGAAAGCGGTCGAGCGCTTCGACCACGCACGCGGCTACCGCTTCTCCACCTACGCTTCGTGGTGGATCCGGCACGCCATCAGCCGTGCTCTGGCGGACAAGGGCCGAGCGGTGCGCATCCCGGTGCACATGCTCGACACGTACAACCGCGTCGCGCGTGCCACACAAACGATCATCGCTCGCACCGGCAAGGAGCCCTCGGTGGAGGAGCTCGAGAAGGAAACCGGCGTTCCTCGCGACAAGCTCGACAAAGTTCGGGACCTGTACGCAGACACTCCGTTCTCCCTCGACCGCCCCGTGGGCGACGAGGACGGCCGACGCTTCATCGACTTCCTGGTCGAGGAGAATTCGCTGTCACCGTACGAGAGCCTGGCGAACCAAAAGTGGGCTGAGGAGGTCAAGCGCTTGCTCGACACCCTGACCCCCATCGAGTCGCGCATCATTCGCTGGCGCTTCGGCCTCGATAACGAGGACGAGCTCACGCTCAAGGAAATCGGCGATAAGTACAACCTATCGCGTGAGCGCATCCGCCAGTTGCAAGAGCAGGCGATCGGCAAGATTCGCCGGCAAATGCGCGACTTCTAAGCAAAAATGTGGGCCTAGCCGGCGCGCCTCAGCGCGCGCTGGTGGCTCCCACCCCCACCAACCGAACCCCCGGCCCAGAAAGGGCTCGGGGGTTCGTGCTTTTGTGTCCGGGAAATGTACTCATGGTGAAGCCTTCCCGAAACTTGTTTCGGCGCGCCGCGCCAACGACAATTTGCTGTAATTTCACCGCGTTGTGACCTAAACCGCGGCCGCGAAACGAGCTTCTCTTTACATTTTAAAGAGTCGAGCGCATAAGCGCGCACGCGCAGGCGGAGATTCCTCCGAAGGCGCCGGACCCGTTCGCTCTTTGCGGCACCACGGGCAAACCCAACAGGCTCGCTCTCGTAGCCCGCGGGTGAAGGGATCCGTCCGAACCAGTTTCGGCCTCGCCAATGCTCCCTCCTCCCCTACGAATTCGCGCGGCGCTCGGCGAAGCACGCGTGACCAGCCTCGGTTTTTGGTGATGAATCTGTTCGTATTCCCGCGCTGGGCCAATAAAACTCGGCAGATCGCAGGAGTCGTGCTTGGGGTCGCGCCGATCTACTTGATCGCGCTCATCTGGTACGGCGCTTCTCCTAAAACGACGGACGTCGGCTACATGCCCGAACAGCCGGTCCCGTACAGCCACGCGCTGCACGCCGGCCAGCTGGGCATCGATTGCCGGTATTGCCACAGCACCGTCGAGGACAGTTCGCACGCGGCCATCCCGCCGACCCAAACGTGCATGAATTGTCACAGCAAGGTTTGGACGACGAGCCCCAAACTCGCGCCGATCCGCGAGAGCTACCAGACGGGCAAAGCCGTCGAATGGGTGAAGGTTCACGACCTCCCCGACTACGCCTACTTCAACCACAGCGCCCACGTGACCCGCGGCATCGGCTGCGTCAGCTGTCACGGCCGGGTGGATCAGATGGAGAAGGTCTACCAGCACGAGCCACTGAGCATGGGCTGGTGCTTGGACTGCCATCGCAACCCAGAGCCGAATCTACGGCCGGTTGAAGAGGTCACCAACATGACTTGGGCCGCGCCGAACCCGGAATTCGGTAAAGAGTTCCGCGAGAAGAACCACATTGCTCCTCCAACCGACTGCTCGACATGTCATCGATAAGCGATAAGTCCAAAAAGAGGCTCAGCGTTCTGTCCAACGCTTCCGTCGTGTCTCCCGCGCCCGTTTCGGTCGGTGCAGGCGATACCTCGAAGCCAACCTACTGGAAGAGCTTGGCGGAGCTCGAACAGAGCCCCGAGTTCCTGGAGCTAGCCGCGCGTGAATTCGCGGCGCCGCTCGAGCAGGAACCACCGAACTCTCCGGGTCGTCGGCGCTTCATGCAAATCATGGGTGCCTCCATGTCGCTGGCAGGGCTCGACGCCTGCCGCTGGCGTGAAGACAAGATCCTGCCGCTTTCGCGCAGGCCCGAAGGCACGGTTCCCGGTTCTAGCCGTTATTTCGCGACGGCCATGGAGCTGAACGGCAATGCCGTCGGCCTGTACGCCTCGAGCTACGACGGTCGCCCGATCAAGATCGAAGGCAATCCAGCGCACCCGGATAGCTTGGGCGCGGCTTCTGCCTACCATCAAGCGACCGTGCTCGGTCTTTACGATCCCGACCGCAGCAACAGCGTCGTGACCGGCGCGGGTGGCGCACGCAAGGCCAGCTCCTGGAGCGAGTTCGGCAAGGCGCTGGGCGAGATCTTGGGCGCGCTGCGCACGAGCGGCGGCGCTGGGCTGCGCGTGCTCTCGGAGCGCAGCTCTTCGCCCAGCCTGGCCGAGCAAAAGCGACTGCTCTTGGCCGCCTTCCCGCAGGCCAAGTGGGTCACTTTCGAGCCCACGGCCTCGGACGGCCCGCGCGCGGGCAGCGTGCTCGCGTTCGGCAAGGCCTACCGCTCACACTACGCATTCGATGCCGCCAAAATCGTGGTCACGCTCGATGCAGACGTGGTGCACCCGACCTTCCCGGCGGGCCTCGCCAACGCGCGCAAGCTGACCAAAAACCGTGCGCCCGACGCTGGCGAGATGAGCCGCGTGTACGCGATCGAATCGTGCGTCACGCTCACGGGCAGCATCAGCGATCACCGCTTGGCCGTGAAAGCCACGCTGATCAAGGCGGTCGCCGCGTACCTCGACGCCGCCATCAGCGCCAAAGCCAACCCGTTGCCCGAGCTCGGCGCCGCCCAAGACAAGCCCGCCGCAGAGTTCCTGAAGGACGCCAAAGTCGCGAAGTTCCTGGACGCCGTGGCGGCGGACCTGCTCGCGAACATCGGCAACAGCGTGGTGGTCGCAGGCCAGCATCAGCCCGCAGAGGTGCACGCCCTGGTGCATCGCTTGAACGCGGTGCTGGGCAACGTCGGACGTACGGTGTTTTACACCGAAGATACCGCAGCCGAGGCACAGAGCGATCTGCTCGCGCTCAAAGCGCTGACCGAAGAGCTGAACGGCAACAAGGTCGAGACCCTGCTGATCTTGGGCGGCAACCCGGTGTTCGACGCGCCCGCGGATCTGGCCTTCGGCGACGCGCTCGCCAAAGCCAAGAGCAGCATCCACCTGAGCTTGTACGACGACGAAACCTCGCAGCGCGCGAGCTGGCACTTGCCTGCCGCGCACTACCTGGAGAGCTGGGGCGATGCGCTGTCTTGGAACGGCACCGTAAGCATCGTCCAACCGTTGATCGCGCCGCTCCACGGCGGCAAGAGCGCGTTGGAGGTCGTGGCCCTGTTCGCCGGCAGCAACGAGCCAAAGGCGCTCGAGCTCGTGCGCGCTGGTCACCCGCAGTTGGCCAGTGATCACGCCTGGCGCCGGGCTTTGGCGAGTGGCGTCATCGATGGCACTGGTGCGGCGCACGCCGAGCCAAAGCTGCAAGCGCTGCCCAAGGTTGCGCTCGCAGAGGCTGAGCTCGGCGCGCTCGGCGGGGCCAATGGCAAGCTCGAGCTGGTGTTCTCGATCGACCCGAAAATCATCGACGGCCGCTACGCCAACAACGCTTGGCTGCAAGAGCTGCCCGAGTCGATGACCAAGCTGACTTGGGACAACTCGGTCATGATCAGCCCGCGCACCGCCAAAGAGCTAGGCGTGAGCGACGCTGACTCGGTGACGCTCAGCGTGGGCAATCGCCAAGTGACGCTACTGGCCTTGATCGCGCCTGGGCACGCCGATGGCTCGCTGCGCATCACGCTCGGATACGGCCGCACCGCGGCTGGGCACGTGGGCGGCCTGGTCTCCGAAAGCATCGATCCGGTGGGCTCCAACGCCTACGCGATTCGCTCGGCCGAAGGCTACGAGATCGCCACGGGCGTCAGCGTGCAAAGCCACGGTACGGTCTCGTATCGCGTCCCCAGCACGCAGGACATCTACACCGTCGGCGAGATCGGCCAAGAGGGCACGCAGGAACGCCTGCCCGCGCTGGTTCGCGAGGGCACGCTCGCGGAGTTCAAGCACGACCCGAAGTTCGTCGAAGAAATCGTCGAGCACAATCCGCTGCTCAGCTTGTGGGTGCCGCCCGTTTCGTACGACGGCCACAAGTGGGGCATGAGCATCGACCTCAACAAGTGCACGGGGTGCTCTTCGTGCGTCACGGCTTGCCAGGCGGAGAACAACATCCCCGTCGTCGGCAAAGAGAACGTCGCCAAGGGCCGCGAGATGCTCTGGCTGCGCGTCGATCGCTACTACAAGGGCGAGCCGGAAGACGCGGAGGTTTCGTTCCAGCCCCTCCCCTGCCAGCAGTGCGAAAACGCTCCCTGCGAGCAGGTGTGCCCGGTCGGTGCGACCATGCACTCGCACGAGGGCTTGAACGACATGGTGTACAACCGCTGCATCGGCACGCGGTACTGCTCCAACAACTGCCCGTACAAAGTGCGGCGCTTCAATTACTTCAACTACAACCTGGACACGATCGGCATCACGCCGTTCAC
>Ga0247760_1000830_pt1 | contig 31676 bp, 21 predicted proteins | sample UWRJL171409R4_FD_179936 | JGI IMG/M metagenome (GOLD analysis project Ga0247760, IMG submission 179936) | Plant litter microbial communities from Arlington Agricultural Research Station in Wisconsin, United States - UWRJ-L171-409R-4 | ecosystem: Environmental > Terrestrial > Plant litter >... | reverse complement strand
ACGACAACGCGAACGACAACGCCCGAACGACAACGCGAACGACAACGCGAACGACAACGCGAACGACAACGCGAACGACAACGCGAACGACAACGCCCGAACGACAACGCCCGAACGACGACGCCCGAACGACAACGCCCGAACGACAACGCCAATCGCCGGCGGGTACTGCCCCGTCGCCACCGAAACTATATTGTGCAAACAAAGTATAATTTCGACGGCAAGAGGACCTCGAGGGTAGATCCACCCGTGCGAGCCACCTTGCGCTCGTCCTCGAACTTCCGTTTAACCAACAATCGCAACCTCGTTGTTGCATCCAGCCTGAGTCTAGCCCTCTCCGAAATCATCCCGCCTTGGCTGACGGACCGAAACTATATTGTGCAACAAAGTACGACTTCGACGGCAAGAGGACCTCAAGGGTAGCTACCCGTGCGAGCCGCCTCGCGCTCGTCGTCGAGCTTCCGTTTGACCAATAATCGCAACCTCCTTGTTGCGATCCAGCCTGAGTCTAGCCCTCTCCGAATTCATCCCGCCTTGGCTGACGGACCAAAACTATATTGTGCAAACAAAGTACGACTTCGACGGCAAGAGGACCTCGAGGGTAGATCTACCCGTGCGAGCCGCCTCACGCTCCGTCGTCGAGCTTCCGTTTGACCAACAATCGCAACCTCCTTGTTGCGATCCAGCCGCAGTCTAACCCTCTCCGAATCATCCCGCCTTGGCTGACGGGTCACGAAGCGATGGGACCAATCAAGAGCTAGCTCGAACTTCTCTGCGAGCAGTCATGCGGGCAACCAACGCCGTTCGAGCCCCAGCGTCTATGTGGCGGAGCGTCATTCGTGCGCGCGAGCGGTGCTGCGGGGAAGCAAAGCCGTTCGAACTCGAGTGCTCTCTCTCAAGCACGCCTTCGGGACAGAGTGGGCGCTCGCTATCCCGCATCGCACCTCGCGTAGCGCCGTGTTCCCGTCCTTTGACGCCGAAGGCTGCGACGAGGCGGGACAGACTTTGTGACCATCAAAAAAACAAGTGCCCGATCCCTGAAGGGAGATCGGGCACTTGCACGGCCACGGGCTCGTTTACTGGGGATTGGGCTCAAACCGTCATCGGTTCGACTTTGCCCGTATCGACCGCGAGCTGCTGAATCGCAACCGCCAGATCTTTGCCGCTCAGCTTGCCCTCTTGGCGCAGGCCGTCGAGCGCGCCGATCGCGATGCTCTCGGCGTCGACCTCGAAGTGACGGCGCAGGGCCTCGCGCGTATCGCTCATGCCGAAGCCGTCGGTGCCGAGCGGCACGAAGCGACCGGGGATGAAGCGCGCGACCACATCCGCGGTGGCCTTGATGTAGTCGGAGGCGGCGATGAACGGCCCTTCGGCGCCCGACAGCACTTGCGTGATGTACGGCACGCGCGGCGTCGCTTCCGGATTGAGGCGATTGAAACGCTCGCAGGACATGCCGTCGTTGCGCAGCTGCTGATAGCTGGTGACGCCCCACACGTCGGCGGAGACGTCGAACTTCTCGGCCAGTAAGGTTTGTGCCTTCAAAACTTGCTGCATGATCGAGCCGCTGCCGAACAGCTGCACGTGGTTCTTCAGCTTCTTCTCTGCGTTCCTGAACTTGTAGATCCCGCGCAGCACGCCGTCGCGCGCGCCTTCCGGCATCGGCGGCATCGGGTAATCTTCGTTCTGGAGCGTGATGTAGTAGTAGATATTCTCGTTCTTTTCGTACATCCGCGACAAGCCGTCTTCGATCACGGCGGCGAGTTCGAAGGCGAAGGCCACGTCGTAGGCGACCACGTTGGGCACGCTCATCGCGGCCATGTGGCTGTGGCCATCTTCGTGCTGAAGGCCTTCGCCGTTCAGCGTGGTGCGGCCGGCGGTCGCGCCGAGCACGAAGCCGCGCGCCATGGAATCACCCGCGGCCCACAGCTGGTCACCCGTGCGCTGGAAGCCGAACATCGAGTAGAAGATGTAAAACGGGATCATCGGCTGGGCGAGCACCGAGTACGAGGTGGCGGCCGAGATGAACGACGCCATCGAGCCCGCTTCGGTGATGCCCTCTTCGAGTACTTGGCCGTCTTTGCTCTCGCGGTAATAGAGCAGCTTGCCCTTGTCCATCGGCTCGTATAGCTGGCCGTGCGAGGCGTAGATGCCGACCTGACCGAAGAGCGCGTCCATACCGAACGTGCGTGCTTCGTCCGGCACGATCGGCACCACGTATTTGCCGACCTTCTTGTCGCGCAGCAGCTTGGCGAGCATGCGCGAGAAGACCATGGTGGTGGAGGCGATGCCCTTGGCCATGCCTTGGTAGAACTCGCCGAACAGATCCGCCTTCGGTGTTTCGAGCTGTACGTCGACCGTGGTGCGGCGCTTGGGCAGCGCGCCACCGAGGATGCGGCGGCGTTCGTTCAGGTACTGCACCTCCGGGCTGTCCGGGCCCGGATGATAGAAGGGGAATTCCCCCACTCGATCATCCGCGATCGGTAGTTGGAGCACGTCACGGAATGCTTTCAGCTCGGCGTCTTGAAACTTCTTCTTCGAGTGCGTGACGTAGCTGCCTTCGAAGGCTTCGCCTAGGCGCCAGCCCTTGACGGTGTGGGCCAAGATCACGGACGGTCGCCCCTTGCTCTCCAAGGCGCGTTTGTAGCCCGCGTATACCTTGCGGTTGCTGTGACCGCCGCGGCGCAGCGTGCCGACTTGCTCGTCCGTCAGGTGGCTAACGAGCTCCAGCATGCGCGGATCGCGCGCGAAGAAGGCTTTGCGCACGGTTTCGCCAGAGGCCGTGGTCAAGCGCTGCCACTCGCCATCGACGACGGCGTTCAGGTGATCGCGCAGCACGCCTTGCGTGTCGCGCGCAAACAGCTCATCCCAGTTGTCACCCCAGATGACCTTGGTCACGTCCCAGCCCGAGCCGCGGAAGACCGCTTCCAAGTCTTGGATGATCTTGCCATTGCCGCGCACCGGGCCATCCAGCCGCTGCAGGTTGCAGTTGACGATGAACGTCAGGTTGTCGAGCTTTTCGCCGGCGGCGATGCGCAACGCCCCGAGCGTCTCTGGCTCGTCAGTCTCGCCGTCGCCCACGAAGCACCACACGTGTGACTTGGACGTGTCGGCCAAGCCGCGGTTTTCCATGTAGCGGTTGAAGCGGGCTTGGTAGATCGCGCCGATCGGACCGAGGCCCATGCTGACCGTCGGAAACTCCCAATAATCAGGCATCAGGCGCGGGTGCGGATAGGACGACAAGCCACGACCGCGCGCGGTTTCGCGGCGGAAATGGTTCATTTGGTCTTCGCTGATGCGGCCCTCGAGGAACGAGCGCGCGTACATCCCGGGCGAGGCGTGGCCCTGGTAGTAGACTTGGTCGCCCAAGCTGCCGCCGTCTTTGCCGCGGAAGAAATGGTTGAAGCCGATCTCGTACAGCGAGGCGCTCGAGGCGTAGGTCGAGATGTGGCCGCCCAGGCCCTCGTACTTCTTGTTGGCGCGGTGCACCATGGCGGCGGCGTTCCAACGCACGATGCGGCGGATGCGACGCTCCAGCTCTTCATCACCCGGGAACTCCGGCTGATCTTCGACGCGAACCGTGTTCACGTAGTCCGTGTTGAGCGGCAGCACGGGCGCGACGCCTTGGCGGCGACCATCCTCGATCGTGCGCTCGAGCAAGAAGCGCGCGCGCTCCCTGCCCTCGTGCTCGACCACGGACTTGAGCGAATCGAGCCACTCCCGCGTTTCGACGGGGTCTTTGTCTGATTCGGGCCTGTAGCTGTCCACGGGAGCTCCTGCTTTTCTGGGGTCGACCCCAAACGACTGGCTGGGAAAGTGAGAAGTGGTGAGCGCCCGGCGATCGCCGAAAACGCGCTCCACCCCCGAATACGTAGGCCGGTCGTGGCAGTTCTTCAACCCTCAGAACGGGTATTTTGAGCCCCTTGGCAGCAGGGCCAAAGAGCCCCATCTTTTACGAAATAAATGCCCCGCCTGCTCACGTTCGCGCTGTTTCTTACAATCATGATAACGCTGACCGGCTCGGCCCATTATTACGTCTGGTCGCGCCTGGTCAGGGATCCGGGCCTGCCCGCTCCCGTCACGCGCGCGCTCAGCTATGCGCTAATTTTCCTGTTCGTCACCATTCCGGCCAGTTTGTTTCTGCGTCGCAGCGCGCCAGGGGGGGCGGTTTCCGGGCTGGTTTGGCTAGCCATGATCTGGCTTGGGCTACTTTTGTTTCTAACTCTGGCGCTCGGCTTGGCCGATCTCGCGCGCGGGGCTTGGCAGGCCAGCCGGGCCTGGGGCGACGCCGCGCCGCTGCTGCCCGAGCGGCGGCAAGCGGTCGCGCGCTTGCTTGCCGGAGCCGCGGCCTTGGTCGCCGGCTCGCTCGGGCTCTGGTCGCTGCGTTCCGGCCTCGGGCGCGTGACGATCAAGCGCGTCGACGTATCCCTCGCGCGCCTCCCCGCCGCGCTCAGCGGCACGCGCATCGTACAGCTCACCGACGTGCACGTCGGCCCGACCATTCATCGCAGCTTCATCGAGACCATCGTCCAGCAGTGCAACGCGCTCGCGCCTGACTTGGTGGTCATCACCGGCGATCTGGTGGACGGCAGCGTGGAAGAGCTGCGCGAACACGTGGCCCCGCTGGCGGATTTGCGCGCCAAGCATGGCGTATTCTTCGTCACCGGAAATCACGAGTACTACTCCGGCGCCGTAGAATGGTGCACTGAGCTCGAGCGCTTGGGCGTGCGCGTACTGCGCAACGAGCGGGTGAGCATCGGCAGCGAAGGCGCGAGCTTCGATCTGGCCGGGGTCGACGATCATTCGGCCAAGAAGTTCGGCGACGGCCACGGTGAAGATTTGCCCAAGGCGCTGCGCGGCCGCGATCTCACTCGTGAGTTGGTGCTGCTGGCGCATCAGCCGCGCACGATCTTCGAGGCCCAAGCCCACGGCGTCGGTCTGCAGCTTTCGGGGCACACGCACGGCGGACAACTTTGGCCCTGGACGTACTTGGTGCGTCTGCAACAGCCGGTCGTCGCAGGCCTCGCGCGCTTCGGAAACTCGCTCATTTATGTAAGTCGCGGCACGGGATATTGGGGCCCACCGATGCGCCTCGGCGCGCCTTCGGAGATCGCAGAACTCACGCTGCGTTCGACGTAAACGCGGGCTTTCCGCGTGATTGCGTCAGAGTTCTGACGTTGTCCTGCGCTCGCGAAACCCCGGGTGTTGCACAAGGCCGCTCTTAATCGCCGGCCGCGCGGACCGTTCTTTCCCCACGTGAAGCTAATTCGCCTACAGAGCGGGCCACTCGCCTGCGTGTATCAGGATGAGGACGTCGACCAGACGCGAGAGCGCGAGGGATCGGGCATCTATCACGCTTTCTCGGGCTCGGTCGAAGCCGCTGGCGCCTCCGAGAGCGAAGCGCTCGATAGCCTCGATCGCAACCTGCGCTCGAGCGCGCCGCCCGCCGACCCCAGCCAAGAAGCCGTCGATCTCGAACAAGCCCAAGAATGCGCCAACAACGACACCGATCATTGCCCACCCCGCTTCCACTCCATTCTGCCCCCCTCGAACTCTGACGCCCGCGACACGGTCCGCGCGCCCTGCCCGTCCTCCCTGCCGGCGATCGCATTCGCCCGCACGCGCTAAACCGGAACTGGTTGCACTTGGACCACGCACGGCGAGCTCCGACTCGCAATGCGGGAGCTGCGCTCAGTCCAGGCAGGAACGACCAGGCCAAGGAGACTCCAATCGTATGTTCCTACGGATCGAGCACATCACGGCGCCGTTCGTACGATTCGAGATTCGAACTTTCTGAGAGCGACGACGACGCGCTCAGCGAGAAAAGCGTCCAGCGGCTTCACCAGGTGGAGTTCACGGGCTTCGCTTCGCACGGCGTGAAGAGCGAAACCCACGCGGATTCGGCGTGGAGCGTCGGCTTCACCGTAGAGCGTGGCTGCGGCAACTCACTCAGCGAGAAAAGCGTCGAGCGGCTTCACCAGGTGGAGTTCACGGGCTTCGCGTCGCAAAGCGTGAAGCGCGCGTGGCCATCGTCGTGGAACGCGGACTATCTGGATCGCCGCCGACGGAGTGTGTGAGCGACGGGACGCTTCTCGACGGCTTGCGTGCGTGCGTGCTCGAAGCGCTTTGCGACATTAAGAGCGCATCGATTGCTCGTCCGCCTGAATTGGTGGGAATGGGCGGCTGGGGTGACGATTTTTGTGGACAGGTTTTTTGTATCTGATGGCCCAAGCTTGGGGATTCAGTTGAGGTTTGGTGTTTGCGTGCGCGAGGTTGCGCGATGCGTGCCGTTCGAGGGGATGGTCGACTCCGAAGTCATTTCGGCGCTGAAACAGCGGCTCTGCGCCAATGCGAGGCTCGGAATTTACCGTGTTAGACCAAGAGTCATGAGGGACCAACATCGATTGGTGGGCTTGGGAGATTCGGAGCTTTTGGCTGGGTTGTCTGCGCTGGTTCAGCAGAGCAACGGACTTACGGGGCAATTGCTCGCGCATCTGGTGGAGCTCGAGGCGCGCATGCTCCATCTTGAGCTCGGATTTTCGTCGTTGTTTGCATACTGCGTGGAAGCGCTCGGGATGAGCGAGGGTACGGCGGGGCGACGAGTGGCGGCGGCTCGCGTGTGTCGACGATTTCCGGAGGCGTTCGAGCAGGTCGCGCGTGGGGAGTTGCACTTGTGTGCTTTGTGCGCGCTCGCGCCGCATTTGACTACGGAGAACGCGGCGGATTTATTCCAGGCGTGTCGACGGAAGACTCGGCGACAGATTGAGGAGCTGCTCGCGGCGCGGTTTCCCCGTCCCGATGTACGAGAGCAGATCCGTCGTATGCCGGTGCGCGCCCAGGCACCAATGGGAGTCGTCGAGCAAACGTTGCCGTCACCTCGAGCCATCGGGGAGTCCTCCGCAACCGCCAACGGCGGCGAAATGCCGACGATATCAGCCAATCTTGCGCCGAGGCCCGCCCCGGCCGCAATGCCAACCAATCTTGCGCCGAGGCCCGCCCCGGCCGCAATGCCAACCAATCTTGCGCCGAGGCCCGCCCCGGCCGCAATGCCAACCAATCTTGCGCCGAGGCTCGCCCCGGCGGCCGCCGACGCGCGCCGTCGTGGTCGCGAAATCGAGCCGCTTTCGGTTGCTCGTTTTGGAGTGCACTTCACCGCCGACGCTGAGCTACGCGATCTGATCGAGCGCGCGCGGGCGCTGGCCAGTCACCGGCTGCCGAACGACGAGCTGGCAAGCTTGATGAAGCTGATGGTCGCGAGCTTCGTGCGACAGGAGGAGAAGCGACGCTTTGGCATTGGAGCGAGACCACGGGTCAAGACGGCGATGAACGTGGCACGGGCGTCAGCAAACGAACGACCAACTCCACCAGGCGAGGTCTCAGCGGCATCAGCAGCAATCGAACCCATCGAGCGCGAGACCAGCGCGGTTCCGAACAGCAAGCGGGGACGGTATTTACCGGTGTCGGTGCGGCGAGCAACTCACGGTCGAGATCGAGATCAGTGCGCGTTCATTTCGCCCGACGGACGGCGCTGCAATTCGCGGAAATTTCTCGAGTTCGATCATGTCGAACCTCATGCAAGATTCGGCGTAGCTGACGCCGTGAACATTCGCTTGCTGTGTAGGGCGCACAATCTCTTGCACGCTCGAAACTGCTTTGGAGCAATGCATCTCGCGGCGAAAATCGCTGCGAGGTGTCGTCCCGATCCCGTGACTCAGTCGAGGTAAGCTGTCGGTCGAGGCGAGCTGTCGGCCCAACCGAACGTGCCTGATAGAAGTAAGAAGCCCTGACGTGACCCGATCGTCGTCGAGGACGCCCGGTGTAGAGCGCCAAGTGTGCAGTGCTCGCGTCCTCCCGTCGAATCCTGGCTCCCATCCAGCCCGAGGCAACGAAGATGTAAAATCAGCCCGAGACAACGAAGATGTAGAATCAGCCCGAGACAACGAAGATAGAATCAGCCCGACGCAGCGAAGATAGAATCATCACACCGGCCAAGATCGACCGGGGAAGAGGGAGAGATTGGGGGTTTGCTCTGAGCGACCGTTCACGTCATTGAAACTGGGCACTTCGGCGAGCATCGCTCACCCAACCCTACCTGCCCGAGCTGTTCCCGGTGCGCCTGCGCGGCAGAACCAACGAATTGGGCCGCGGTTGCTTCGTCATCGGACGCAATGGCGAATCAGTGGCTTGGCGACCCGCCGCGCACGCGCGCGCTCCGAACCGGTTCGACGGCTTGGTGCGAACATCTCGAGCGAGCTGAGGGCCCGCGAATGGCTAAGGGCCCGCGAATGGCTAAGTCGGTCGATGATCGCGGTCGAGGCGCCCGGCTGGCGAGGCGCGACGAAGGCGCATACGGCGGGTATGTAACTGAGGAGCAACGACGCCCGCCGGGATGCATCGGCCGCGAGCGCGATCGACTGAGCCATTCGCGGGCCCTAAGTCGGGCGATGATCGCGGTTGAGGCGCCCGGCTGGCGAGGCGCGACGAAGGCGCATACGGCGGGTATGTAACTGAGGAGCAGCGAAGCCAGCCGGAATGCATCGGCTGCGAGCGCGATCGACTGAGCCATTCGCGGGCCCTTAGCTCGACACCAAGGGCGGTCAGGCGAATTTTTTGGCTAGGGCTTCGGCGACGCGCATGCCGTCGAGGGCGGCGCTGACGATGCCACCCGCATAGCCTCCGCCTTCGCCTGCGGGATAGAGGCCGTCGATTTCTGGGGAGGCCAGGGTTTGGGCATCGCGGGGCACGCGCACGGGGGAGCTGGTGCGGGATTCGACGCCGATCAGCACGGCTTCGTCGCTGACGTAGCCGGGCATGGAGCGAGCGAAGCGGGAGAGCGCGGCGCGCAGGCGGCGCGTGAGGTCGACACCTACGCTGTCGAGGACGGCGCCGATGTCGCTCGCGAGCAGTCCAGGGATGTAGCTCGATTCGGGCAGCGTGGAAGATGCGCGTCGGGCCAGGAAATCCGAAGCGCGCGTGGCGGGTGCGACCAGCGCGCCGCCGCCCGCGGTGAATGCTGCGCGCTCCAAATGCCGCTGCAGTTGAACCCCAGCCAACGGCCCAGAGAAGCCCGCTTTGGCCCAATCCGCCGGCTCGATGCCCACGACCAGGCCCGAGTTGGCGTAGGGCGAGTCGCGCCGCGAAAGGCTCATGCCATTGACCACCAGCTCACCGGGCGCGGTCGACGCAGGCACGACCCAGCCGCCGGGGCACATGCAGAACGAGAACACCCCGCGCCCGTCGATTGTCTCGGCGATGCGATACGCCGCGTTCGGCAAGAGCGGGTGCTCGGCGGCGCCGCCATATTGGAGGCGATTGATCAACGGCTGCGGGTGCTCGATGCGCACGCCGAGTGCGAACGGTTTGGACTCGAGGGTGACGCCCGACTCGGACAGCCACTCGAACACATCGCGTGCGGAGTGTCCGGTGGCCAGCACCACCGCGTCGCCCGCGAGCTCGCGGCCATCGGCGAGCCGCACGCCGAGCACGCGCTTCTTGCCGTCTCTTTCTTCGATCGCCAGCCCGACCACGCGCGCGCCGAACTCGAAACGCTGGCCCACCGCCTCGAGCCGCTCGCGCAAGGCGGTGACCACCTTGGGCAAGCGGTTGCTGCCGATGTGCGGGCGCGCGTCGCTCAAGATCGCTTCCGGCGCGCCGTGCAGCGCGAGCAGCTCGATCACGTCGCGCACGTTGCCGCGCTTGTGCGAGCGCGTGTACAGCTTGCCGTCGCTGTAGGTGCCGGCGCCGCCCTCGCCGAAGCAATAGTTGCTGTCGGCGTCCACGGCGCCGCGCGCGTTCAAGGCCTTGAGATCGTGACGACGCGGCTGCACCGGTTTGCCGCGGTCGAGCACGTGCGCAAAGATGCCGTGGCGCGCGAGCTCGTACGCGCAAAAAAGCCCGGTCGGACCATCACCGACCACGATCACTTTCGGCTGCTCGCGCACTTCGCGGAGCGGCGCGCCGCCGAGCGGCGGACGCGCCTCGGGGTTCGAGAGCGCGACCTGTAGGTGAAAGCGGACGCGACCCCGGCGCGCATCGAGTGAGCGCTTTTCGACGATTACGCCGGGCAGCTCTGCGACCGGAATGGAAAGCTTGCTCGCGACCAGCCGGCGCAGGTTGGCCTCGTCCTGGGGCTCATCGAGGCCCAGCTCCAGCGCGATTTCTTCAGGCAAGTCCGCCAAACCAGGGACCTTTTTCGCGGATGTCGACGCCTGTCAAGCCCGGCGCGAAAGTCGGCCCGAACAGCGATCCAAACAGCGAGTTCGTGCGTACGTAAAAGGGTGTAGCAAGTTTCAGCGAGCGACGCTTTTCCCTGGCGCAATCGAAGCGTGGAGCGCACGAGCGTCGGCTGGATCGGGCGGAGAGGCGCTGGTACCCTGCAGCGCTCGTGAACGGTGACAGCGACAGAAGCCTCAGCGCGCCTGAAAGCGACGAAGCCCTGGTGCGCGCAATCGCCAACGGGGACACGCGCGCGCTGGCGGCGCTCTACGATCGGCACGCGCCGCTCATGCTCGGGCTGGCGCGGCGCATCGTTCTCGGTAAAACCGAGGCAGAGGACATCGTGCACGACGTGTTCGTAGAAGCCTGGCGCCGTGCCGCTGACTACGACGAAAGTCGCGGCAGCGTGAAGGCCTGGCTGCTCTTGCGCACGCGCAGCCGCGCGCTCGACTTTCGCAAATCCGCGGCCGTAGCGCGCACCGTACCCACGGGTGACGGCGAATGGCTCGGCGCCTTGGCCGACCCGCGCGCGGATGATTCGGAAGCCCCCGATCGCGCTCGCCTACGGCAACGGCTCTCGGCGTTGAACGCCGAGCAGCGGGAGGTGCTCTGGCTCGGCTACTTCGAGGGGCTCAGTTCGAGCGAGATGGCAACGCGAGTCGGCGTTCCGATCGGTACCATCAAATCCCGCGTTGCAGCCGCGCTCGCTGCCTTGCGCCTAGCGCTGACCGATGCGGAGGGAGACAGCCGATGAAGCCGTTCACAGACGCATCGCTAGTGCCGGATTTCGCAGCCGAACACGCGAGCAGCGACGCCGAACGCCGCGAGTTGGCAGAGTTGTTCGCACGGCTCGGCGCGCTACCGGAGTCGGATCCGTCCGGATTAGCGCGAGGCCGGGCGCGGCTGTTGGCGGCGGTCTCCGAGAGCGAGGAGCGCTTCGCGCCGCTGTTCGACAAACTGACTCGTTTTTTCGATTTGAGCGCAGACGCGCTGCGCGCGCTGTTCAAGCGTGCCGCGCACGAAGCGGAGTGGGAGCCAGGTCCCCTACCCTGGGTGTCGTTGTTTCATTTCCAAGCCGGCCCGGCGCTGGCCGGTTTCGACACCGGCTTCGTGCGCTTGAAGAAAGGCATGCCCTTCCCTCCGCATCGGCATTTAGGCCATGAGCGCGTACTGATCCTGGAGGGTGGCTATTTCGACCACGAGCAGCGTTGGTACGGCCCGGGCGAGATCCACGATATGCCCGATGGCACGCAGCATTCGCTGCAGATGAACGCGGAGCAGGATGTGCTGTTGGCCGTGGTCTTGGCCGGCCAAATCGAAGTCGTTAGCGTCTGAGCCCGAGCTCGGAAAAGTCATTTTTCGGCGCTACGCGCGGCTTCGGTCGAGGAGCGGCAGAGACCAGCGGGGCGGCGCTGCTCGCGGAAGCTGAGGCGGCGGGCGCGTGACTCGGCGCAGTGACGGCGGGCGCGTGACTCGGCGCGGCGACGGCGAGCGCGTGGCTCGGTGCGGCCACCACTGGTGCCGCCGTCGTGAGCGAAGCCGCTGCTGCGTGCGTTGCGACCGAGGCGCTGTTCGTGACCTGAAGGGGCGCGCCCTTGAACGCCGAAGCCCCGCCGGAAGCGACGAACGCGCCGACTCCGGCCACGATCACCGCTGCGGCGCCGATCAGCGCGTAGGCTGCGGTACCGAGCGGCGCGCGCGCATGATGCAGCGATTCGGAGGTGGCCGCGCGCTGACCCGTGGTGAGATCCAAGTTGTCCGCGCCAGGAGCAACCGAGGGTGAAGCCTTGGCCCGCGGAACTGGGATCGAGAGCGAAGCCACGTTGCGCAAGGTCGCGAACTGTGGGCGCGATGGGCCGACCGCAGTACTGAGCTTGATCAGCTCTTCTGCCATTTCGCGCGCGGAAGCGAAGCGGCGATCGCGATCGCGCTGCGTAGCCTTGACGAACCAGTCGTCGAAACCAGCCGGCACGCTGGCGTGCTCGGACGGCACCGGCACGGGCCCAGTGCAAATCGCGATCACCAGCTCACCGAGCTCGTCACCGGTGAAGGGCCGAACGCCCACCATGCACTCGTAGGCAATGACGGCAATACTCCACAAATCCGCGCGGATATCGACGTCCCTGGCCCGCATTTGCTCGGGGCTCATGTAGTACGGCGTGCCGATCATCACGCCCGGCTGCGTGCCACCGCCGCCGGCTGCGGAGAGCTCGCCGGCCGTGACCTTGGCCACGCCGAAATCCAAGACTTTGGCAACTTCCGGCTCTTCCGCGCAGATGAAGATGTTGGCCGGCTTGAGATCGCGGTGAATGATGCCTGCCTCGTGCGCCTTGGCGATCGCGCGCAACACCTGGCTCAAGAACAGAATCACCTCTTCGGGCGGTAACTGCTTGAGACGCGCGACGCGCTCCGCCAGTGACTCACCGCGGAGCAGTTCCATGGCTATGAAGGCCGTGCCGTCCTCGACGCCGACGTCCAAAATCTGAACCACGTGCGGGCTGCGCAACAAGGCCGCGGCCTGCGCCTCGCGCATGAAGCGCGCCAGCATCTGCTGATTGTGCGCGATCGCCCCGTCGAGCAACTTGATCGCTACCGGCGAGCGCAATTGCAGGTGCTCCGCGCGCCAAACCGAACCCATCCCCCCGCGGCCGAGGATCGAGTCCAGGCGGTAGCGCCCGAGGATGGTCGTACCTGGGCCCCAATTTGCGCTCATCGGCCGAACACCCGGGGATTCATCGCCATCGACGGAGATCTGTACTGAAGGTACTCCTTTGGAAGGATACTCCTTTGGCCGAGCGCGCGGCAAGCCTGCCGCGGGTTTGCCCCGAAAGCCGGCAAGCGCGCGGCCGAGCCCGTGTCGGGGCCTGTCCCACCCCTTCGTCGTGGCTTATGCTGCGCGATGCGCGGCGGGGTCGCTGGTTTGTGGCGGTTGCTTCTGAGCTTCGGGCTGTTGATGCTGCTCGGCGCGGGCTGCGCTCGATCGAGCATTTTTCCCATAGGAGAAAACTCACGATGACCATCACCATCACAGCCTTCGAACGTTCGCCCGATGGCGGCAAGGGATTGGCGCGCGACACGCGGGTTCGCTGGGCGCTCGAAGAAGCGGGACAAGCTTACGAGGTGCGCCTGGTTTCGTTCCGCGCCATGAAGGAACCGGCGCATCTGGCGCTTCATCCTTTCGGTCAGATCCCGACCTATGAGGAAGGCGAGCTTGCCCTGTTCGAGTCAGGCGCGATCGTCTTTCATATCGCCCAGCACCACGCGGGCCTGCTGCCAGATGATGCCCCTGCGCGAGCGCGCGCGATCACCTGGATGTTCGCCGCGCTCAACTCAGTAGAGCCGCCGATCCTCGAACTCGTAACGGCCAAGATTCTGGAGGCCGACAAGCCCTGGGCCAAGGAGCGCCTGCCGCTGGTCCAGGGTCGCGTGCGCGACCGGCTGCAGCAGCTCTCGGCTCGCCTGGGCGATGCCGAGTGGCTCGATGGTGCGTTCAGCGCGGGCGATCTGATGATGGTGTCGGTGCTGCTCCGCTCGAGACCGTCGGGGATCCTGAACGAATTCCCAAACCTGGCCGCGTTCGTCGCGCGCGGTGAAGCGCGGCCGGCTTACCAGCGAGCTTTTGCGGCGCAATTGGCGGTGAACACCGGCAAACCACCTGCTAGCTGATTGAGCTGTGCCGGGCTCGAGTCGACTCTGCGACGGCCACTCAACCGCTCTTCGCCAACGGCCCGACCAACCCGTGGCGAAACAAACTCCCCGCCGGGATCGCGCCTGCAGCCAGCGTCAGATCGCGCGCGTGGTGGGTGAAAAACAGGATCTGAACGCGCTCGGCCAGCTCGCCGAGGACACCGAGCGCGGCGGCTGCGCGCTCGTCGTCGAAATGGATCAAGATGTCGTCGAGCACCAGCGGCAAGGGTGGATTGCGCTCCAAGTAGCGCTCGAGGCTGGCGATGCGCAGCGCCAGGTACAGCTGGTAGCGCGTGCCTTCGCTCAGGCCGTCGACCGACACCTCTTTGCCGTCTTCGCGCAGGGCGACGATTTGGCGCTCTTCGACGCCCACGCGCAGACCTCGAAAACTGCCCAGCGTGAGTCGGGGGAAGAGCGCTGAGGCGCGCTTCAGTACCGGGCCTTGATTTTGTTCGCGGTAGCGCTCGACTTCGCGCTCGAGCACGACCGAAGACAACTTGAGCCGCGCGTAGCGCAGCGCCTGCTCGCGAATTTCGGACGCTTGCACGCTCAAGCCTTGGGCGTGATCGGCAGCGTCCGTTTCGGCGTAGCGCAGCAAGCCGTGCTCCAAATCGCGAACTTGAGCGCTCAGGTTTTGGTGTTCATCGTCGAGCCGTTCCAGCTCTTCTTCGAGTTCGCGCAGGCTGACCTGCAACGCGGCGCGATCCACGCCGCGCGCCGCGGCCACCAAGGCTTCCAAGGGCACGCCTTCGTCCTTGAGCAGCGAGCCTTCTACGGCGTCCAGCTGCCGTTGCAGGCCTCGGGCCTCGGCGACACGCGCTTCGATCCCGGGCAAGGAGGCCAGATCCGGCGCGTGCGCGGCCGCGCGCAAGCTCTCGAGTTCGCTCTCCGCCTGCTCGGTGCGCGCTTCGAGCGCCGACAGCGCGCGCGTGACTTCCGCCAAATCGGCTTGAATTTGCGCGCTTTCGGCGCGTTGGTGCTCGGCTGCCTGGAAGCGACGCACGAGCTCTTCAGCCGCTACGTCCGGCGCGCGGGGAGCGAGATCGGGCGCGTAGGTCTGGATCCACTCCGAGACGTGCTCTTGGAATTTGGCGCGATCTTCCTCGATGCGTGTGGCTCGGCGCCGCTGATCGGAGAGCTGCACCAGGCCATCGAATAGGCCCGACAACGAATCCAAACGGGTCACGACTTCATCCGGCGAAAGCTCGCCGGCGAAACCCAGCTTGGCGGTCGCCGCGCGCCATTCGCTCTGCCAGGCCTCGAGCGCCTCGCGCTCGCTAGCGAGTTCCTGCTCGCGCTCGGCCTGCTGGCGATCGATGTCTCGCAGCGTCTCGAGTAGCTCGAGTCGCCGATCTGCCGCACGCGTGCCCGCTTCCACCGCCTCCTCGCAGGCCGCCAGCATCGCCCCAAGCGATTGTCCAGGCGCGGCTTGCTGCCCCAGCGCACGGCTCAACTCGGCGCTCAGCGCATCGCGTTCGCGGCTGGCATTCGCGGCTTCCAGGCGCGCTTCCTGCGCACGCTGCGCGAGCTCCGAAAGCGCGCGTTGGCGCGCGAGCCAGGCGCGCATCTCGGCTGGCGTGGCGGGCTCGATACCAGCCGCCTGCCAGGCAGCCAGCCAGGCTTTCTCGCTCGTGGCCAAGTGCTGATCGAGGCTATTTTCCCGCATTTCCAGCGCAGCCAGCTCGAGGCTGAGCTGCTGGTGCTCCGCCGCAAGGGCGGCCAAGCTGGACACGCGCTCGGCTTCGCGGCGCAGGCGATCGGCGTGCTCATCGGCGGCTTTCACCGCACACTCGACACTGTCCGCGAGCGGCTCGGCACTGTACTCGCGGTCGACCACGTTGACCGCAGCGCCACGCGACCAAGCGCCGAGCACGCGGCGTAGTCCTTCGTCTCGGTGGGCGCGCGCGGCGTCGAGCGCGGTCTCGCTCGGCACGCTGCCAGAGCCTTCGATGGCCTTGATTTTCTGCGCGGTCAGGGCGAGCCGCTGCGAAAGCGACGCGCGATCCCGCGCTAGCTCGGCCGAACGCGCGGCACGCTCGGCGAACTCACGTTGAAAGCGCTCGACGGTCTCCTCCGACGGCACCTCCAAGCCAGGCACGGCTTCCAGCTCGCCCCGCCAAAAGCCCAGCGCCGAGAGCTTGGATTTGGCGGTGAGCTCGAGCTTCTCACTCAGGGCCAGCGCGTCTCGCGCGCGCCGCTCGACGTCGCCGTTGGCGCGCGCCAAGGCCAGCACGCGGCGCTGCACGCCGAGCTCACGAGGGGCCGGCAATTCAGCCAAATGAGCCGCTGCCTGCGCGCGCTGCACGGCCAAGCCGCGCAATGACTTGAGCGCATTGGCCACGCGCTCGAGCAGCGCGGCCTGACGCTGGGGCAGCTTCCGCACCCGAGAAAGCTCGGTCTGGCTCGGACGCAGCGCCTCCAAGCTTTCGAGCGGCTGCCCGGGGTAGAGCATGCTCACCAAGCGCGAGAGCTCGGCCTCGTGGCGACGCGCGTCTTCATGGCGACGCGGCAGATCTTCCTCCGCCGCTCGGAACTTACCGACGCGATCGCGCAGCTTCTCGATCGCCTCCGCGTTTACCCCGAGCAGATTTTCGGGCACCACGAGCTCGGCTAAGCGCTCTTGTTTTTTGTTGAGCTCGCGTTCGAGCCGAGCGCGTTCGTGCTGCGCCTCGTCGAGCAGGCGCTCGGCGCGCACGCGGCGATCGCTGGCGTCCTCGGCCAAGAGCGGCACGCTGCCCAGCGCGTCCAACTTGTCGCGCAGGGCGTTGCGCTGGGCGATCGGCCCGAGCACGGCGTCCAAGCGGCTCTGCGCGTTCGACTCTTCGCGCAGCTTTTTCCTGCGTTCGCCGAGCTCCGCCAAGCGGCTGCGCGCGCCCTCCAGCTGCTCGGCTTGCGCCAGCCATTTCTCGGGGGAAACGAGCGCGTCGCGAGTGGCCGCTTTGGCTTCCTTGTAAGCCTCGAGCAGCACGTTCAGGCTGGCCTTGCTGGAACGCGGTTTGAAGATCTCGTCCGCGCTCTGCTCGAGCGTCGTGAGCACGCTGCGAATGCCGCGCCCACCCGAGCCCGCGTCGAACAAACTTTCGCCGACGTCGCCCTGATCTTCGAGCAGCGCCTCTCCGGCGCGCCGCAGGCGTTCGTGATCGAGCCCGAACAGGCGCTCGAACAGCTGCGCGTCCACGCCGCCCAGGAGTGAGCTCATCACGCCTTCATCGATCGGTGCATCCCCGGCGTTGCGCAGCGCGTCTTTGCGCCGCTTGAGCCGTTGCAGCTCGACCAATTGCCCGCTCTCGGACGTCAGCGCCGCTCGAATGCGCAACTCCGCGTTCGGGTGCACGTGCGCGTCGGGCGTGCGCTCGGGAAAGCCGAACAGCAAGTCATGCACGCCGCGCAGCGCGCTGCTCTTGCCGGCTTCGTTCGGGCCGAACACGATGTGAAAGCCGCCCGGCGCGCCGCCGGACAGATCCAGCGAAAGGCCCGTGAACGGGCCAAAGGCCGCAAAATCGAGCCGCTGAAACCTCAAGGCGTCAGATCCTCGGAGCCGCGCACGGCCGGCACCAGTGTTTGCTCGACCTCCAGCAGCAGGCGGCGCAGCGCCTCTGGGCTCTCCAAGTCGATCGCGTCGGGCCCCTCGCGTAGCTCGGGGGGCAATTTGCGCTTCAGCTCCAGCAGCTCCGCCGCCAGCTCGGCCAGCGCGGCGTCATCACGACCGAGGTTGCCCAAGCCGCGCACGAGCTCACCGATCGCGTCCTCGCGTTCACGCAGATCGGCGCGCTCGCCGAGCGGGCGCGTGGCAAGCTCGACCTTTTCGAGCCAAGCCTCCGCCGACAAATCCAAGGTCAAGGCGCGCACCTCTTCGGTCACACGTTCGAAGCGCGCGGCGAGCTGCTCGTGTGCGGCGCTCGCGCCGTGAATGCGGACGCGCACCGCCGACAGCCGTCCGTCACTGGCCGCGACCGCGGCGGACAATGCCGCCCGCACGCGCTCCAGCACGCCGTCGAGTGAGCGCTCGGCGCTGACGTCGGCTTCCGCGATCTGCCAGCGCACCGCATCCAACGCCCGATGCTCGACCGCGCGCACTTGCTCGCCGTCGACGGTCACTAAGCTGGCACCTTTGGGGCCCGTCTCACGCGCGTGGCGGCCCTGCAAATTGCCTGGAAACACGATCCAGGGCCGCTCACTCAGCACCTCTCGCGTGTGCACGTGCCCGAGCGCAAAATAATCATAGCCGCGATCGACCAACGCGCTCAGCCGACACGGCGCGTACGGCGCGTGCCCTGCCCTGCCCTCGAGCGCGGTATGCAACAGACCGATGTTGAACAATCCGCGCTTCGGCTCCGGATAGCGCAAGCTGAGATCGGTCGTCACTTCTCGGTTATCGAAGCCTTGCCCGTGCACGGCCACGCCCAAGTCTTCGAGCACGAACGAGTCCGGCTTCTTGTGCGAAAGCTCCCGCACGTTGTCCGGTAAATTCAGGTGCGCGGTGAGCTTACTGGCGGCGTCGTGGTTGCCGCGGATCCAGACCACGCGCACGTTGCCCGCGCGCAGCGCTGCCATCTGCTTGGCGAAGAACAAGCCCGTCGAATAATCACGCCAATCGCCGTCGTACAGATCGCCCGCGATCAAGAGCAGCTCGGCTTGCTCGCTCAGGCACAGCTTGACCAGGTTCTCGAGCGCACGCCGCGTGGCGCCCCGGATCTGCTCGACTGGCGCGCCTTCGTATTTGGAGAGCCCGGCGAGCGGGCTGTCCAAATGCAAATCCGCTGCGTGCACGAACTTCATGGGCGGGGGCTCTTTAGCACGCTCAGCTGGGTGCAATCACGACTTGGCGCGCTTCACCCAGCCCGTCGATGCCGAACTCGACGATGTCGCCCGCCTCGAGGAAGCTGGGCGGCTTGCGACCCGCGCCCACACCCGCCGGCGTGCCCGTGCTCAGCAGATCCCCGGGCAAGAGCGTCATGAACGAGCTGATGTACGCGATCAGCTTCGGCACCGAGAAAAGCAGGGCGCTGGTGCGGCTGTCTTGGCACGCTTGCCCGTTCACGGACAGCCACAGTCGCAAGTCGCTGGCATCGATGGCGTCTGCCGTGACCACGAACGGGCCAATCGGCGCAAAAGTGTCGGCGCTCTTGCCTTTGGTGAATTGGCCGCCGCGCTCTTTCTGGAAGGCGCGCTCGGAGTAGTCGTTCAGCAGCACGAAGCCCGCCACGTGCTCGAGGGCGGCCGATTCTTCGACATAGCGAGCGGTCTTGCCGATCACGACGCCTAGTTCGACCTCCCAATCGGTCTTCAGTGAGCCGCGAGGCAAGAGCAGGTCGTCATACGGCCCGCACACCGCCGAGCTGGCCTTCATGAACAGCACCGGCTCGGTCGGGATCGGCGCGCCCGTTTCCAGCGCGTGGTCGCGGTAATTTAGCCCGACGCACACGATCTTGCTCGGCCGCGCGATCGAAGGCCCAATCCGAGCGTCTGCCGCGACATGCGGACATTGCCCGGGCTGCTCCGCATAGAACCGAGCAAGCCGCGCCGGCCCGTCCGAGCCAAAGAACGCCTCGCCATAGTCCTCGCCGAAGGCAGACACATCCACACGCCCCACCCCATCCACAATCAACCCCGGCTTCTCCGCACCAACTGGACCAAACCGAAACAGCTTCATGCTCGCCGTTTAACCCGGCGCAGCACCGGGCAGAAACGCGAAGTACACTGCGGCCAGAATCAAGGCCATGGCCACGCCGTAGTTCCAGCGCAGGCGCTCACCGAGCCACAGGGTGGCGAAGCCCAGGAACACCACCAGGGTGATGACTTCTTGGATGATTTTTAGCTGGAAGGCGCTGAACTCCCCGTAGCCCAAGCGGTTTGCCGGAACCTGCAGGCAATACTCGAAGAAGGCGATGCCCCAGCTGATCAGGATCACCTTCCACAAGGCGACGCCGCGGTATTTGAGGTGGCCGTACCATGCGGCCGTCATGAATAAGTTGCTGCCGATCAAGAGAAGAATGGTGCGCACGCGGATGGACTAGCGCAGCGGGCAGAGAGCGACAATCCTGTGCCCACGCCCCATGACCGAGAGCGAGATCCTGGATTGCCCGCACGGCGCCCGCTGTGGCGGCTGTGCGTTCCTGGGCGTGCCCTATGCGGAGCAGCTGACTCGCAAGCACTCGCTCGTACAGCGCGGCGTCGCTCGCTACCCAGAGCTCGCCAACTTGAAGCTCGATCCCGTCGCGGGCGCTGGTCCGACGCAGGCGTATCGAGCGCGCGCCAAGCTCGTGTTCGGCAAGGACGGCGCGCTCGGCCTGTTCGAGCGTGACTCGCACACGGTGGTCGACATCCCGGAGTGCCGCGTGCTGTCTCCGGTTTTGGCGCGCGTGGTTGCGGCAGCGCGGCGCGTCTTGTCGCCCGCCACGCCCGCGCTCGACGGCTTGGACGTGCGGCTCGTGGATGACGGCGTATTGGCCACGCTGATCGCGCCGAAAGGCACTTCGCTCCCGGACTTGCAGCGACTGGCGCGAGCGCTCTGTGCAGCGTCGAGCGAGGTGTGCTCGGTGGCTGCCAGCTTCCGCGAGCCGGGCGCGGCCACGGTGCTCGGGACAGGCCACGTGTTGCTCAGCGGCGATGAAGTGTCCGCACATCACTTGCTGGCAGGAGGGCCGTATCATTTGGCGGCGCACGGCGCGTTCACGCAAGCGCATCTGGCGCAAGCCAACGCCGCACATGGCCGCATCGAACGCGCGCTGAAAGAGCTCGGGGCGAGCCGCGTGCTCGAACTGTACGCGGGCTCGGGCGCGCTCGCGTTGCGGCTGGCCGCTGCCGGCCTCGCCGTCACCGCGGTCGAAGCCTTCGGCCCGGCCCTGCTGCACGTGGAGCGCGCCGCCCGCGAACAGAAGCTCGCGCTGCGCACGCTGAACGGCCAAGCCGAACGCGTGCTGCGTGAACTCGACCCGCGCGTCGAGCGCTTCCAAGCGCTGATCGTCAATCCGCCCCGGCGAGGCCTGTCGCCCGAAGTGCGGCGCCGCGCAAGCGCGCTCGAAGCGAGCGCGATCTTGTATATGTCTTGTGATCCGACGACGCTTGCCCGCGATCTGGGTCACCTGAGCGAGCTCGGCTACGCCGCAGAACAGCTCTGGCCGTTCGATATGATCCCGCACAGCGCCGCGGTGGAGTGCCTGGTCGCCCTGCGCCGTGGCCCAGTTCCGGCAGCGAAGGTGCTGTATCAAGACGAGCGCTGGTTGGCGGTGCAGAAATCCGGCTACGAACCGGTCAGCCGCGAAGCGGGCTTCGAGCACTGCCTACTCGATCGCGTGCGCGCGCTACCCGGCGCCAGCGATGCCGTGCCGCTGGCGCTGCAAAGGCTCGATCAAGACAGCAGTGGCGTGTGCCTATTTGCGCGCACGAAAGCCGAGCTGCCGGCGCTCGAGCAGGCGTTTCGCGGCGGCACGCAGAGCTTCGTGGCGCTGTGTCGCGGCGTGACCCACAAGCGCGGGCGCATTCGCAGGCCGGTCAGAGATGGCCGGCGCGTGGCCCCGGCGAGCACGCGTTACCTGCGTGACAGCGCACAGGGCGGGCACAGCTTGCTGACGGTGTGGCCCGAACAAGCGAGCCCGCCTCAACTACGCCAGCTCTTGCTCGGAGTCGGGCACGCCCTGCTCGGCGACACGCGCTTCGGCGATCCCGCCTCGAACAGCTATTTCGAACACCGGCACGGCCTGGACCGCAGCTTCTTGCATTGCTCGTCCGTCACGCTGGTCAGCGAAAGCACTCACGTCATTTGTGAAGCGCCCTTGCCGGGCGAGCTTTCTGCGGTACTCGCCAGCTTAAGCGAGCAGGCCGCGCCGCCAAGCTAACAGGATGGCCGCGATGTGCGCCCCATGCACAATCTGCCCCTGATCGATCAGCTCCAGCACCTCCTCGACCGGGACCAGCAGCACCTCCAGATCTTCGCTATTATCGAGCGCGAGCTCGGACACGCGCACGGCATTTCGCGCAAAGAAGAAGTGCGCGCGCGTCGAGTTGCGCGCTGGCTCCGGCGCGATTGACAGCAAAGGCTCGATACTCTCGGCGTCGAAGCCCGATTCCTCGCGCAGCTCACGGCGCGCGCCGTCGAGCGGCGCTTCGTCGGCCTCCAGCACTCCGGCCGGCAACTCCAGGCTCGGTCCGCCGAAGCCATGGCGGTATTGGCGAACCAACACCACCTGCCGATCACGGGTCAAACACAGCACGGCGGCCCAATGCGGGCCGTGGATCAGGTGAAAGCGGTCGATCTCGTGGCCGTTGGCCAAGCGCACGCGCTGTTCGCGCACTTCGAGCCAGCGTTGCGAGATGAGCGAGGTGTCGCTGAGCACTTGCCAAGCCGGAAGGGGCGCGAAATCTCTCATGGGCTATGGCACGCAGTGCTAAGTGACTGTCGTGTCGACCGCAAGCGATCTTCCTGCCGAAATCAACGCCTGGCTCAGCGATCCCGGGTTTACTCCCGGCGCCAAGCACCTGGCCAGGCTGTTCTCGGCTCTGGCCGCGGCCGAGCGCGAAGACGCGCGCAAATTGGAGCGCGCGCTGGGCCGCGCGGGCGAAGCCGCCGGCCGCGCCGCGCTCGAACGGCTGGCAGCGGCGGAGACACGCGAACGCGCGCGCTTGTACGCGGTGCTCGGGCGCGTCGCTAGCAGCTCGGCCGCGCCGGAATTTCGCAGCGCGCTACTGGCAGGGTTGGAAGACGGCGACGAACGCGTGCGGCGCGTGGCAAGTAGTTCGCTCGGCAAGCTGGCCGTGCCGGAGGCGGCGGAGCGCTTGCTCGAGCGCTGGCCCACCGCCAGCGTCTTGGAGCGCCGCAGCTTGGCCGAAGCCTTGGGCAAGAGCGGCAGCGAGCCCGCGCTTGCGCTGCTTCGCAATGAGCGTCCGTCGGATCCCGAGCTCACGCGCATCCTCGAGCGCGCGCGGTTGATGCTCGAACGCGACATCGGGCGCAGCGCTCCCTCGGCGATCGCACTCGGGCAAGCGCTCGGCGCGCCACAAACGCTGATCGCGCACTGTCGCTCCGGGCTGGCCTGGGTGCTGGCCGAAGAAGCGCGCAGCTTGGGCGCGGCCACGGTCGTCGCTCCGGACCGCGTTCGGCTCAGCCATCGCGGCGCCTTCGGCGAGCTCTTGCGGCTGCGCACTGCGCTCGGTTTTGGCGTCGAAATCCCGCTTCCGGGCTCGAACCAAGACAGCCTGGCCGGGCGCGTGGTGAGCGCTCTCGAGCATCCGGACGCGGAGCGCGCGGTGCGCGCCTGGACCAGCGGGCGCGCTCGTTTTCGTTTGGCCTTCGCCGAGGGCGGTCACCAAAGGGACAAGGTGTGGAGGCTGGCTGCAGCCATCGCCGAGCGCATCTCTTGGTTCCACAACGACACCCAAGAAGCGCTGTGGGAGGTCGTGATCGATACCCGCCGCAGCACGCTCGAGCTGTGCCCGCGGCGCTTCGAAGATCCGCGCTTCAGCTACCGCAGCAATGACGTACCCGCAGCCTCGCATCCCACGCTGGCGGCTGCCTTGGCGCGCGTGGCAGGCGTGCGCGACGACGACATCGTGTGGGATCCATTCGTGGGCAGCGGGCTCGAGCTGATCGAGCGCGGCTTACTCGGTCCCTTTCGTGAGCTTCACGGCACCGATCTGGAAAGCGACGCGCTCGACGCTGCGCGCGCGAACGCCGAGCGCGCGCGGCTGAACCTTCATTTGACCCTAGGCGATGCCCGCCAACAGCGCGTGAAGCACGTGTCGCTGATCATCACCAATCCGCCGATGGGGCGGCGCGTGACCCGCGACGGCAATCTCGGACCGCTGCTCGACGCGTTTCTGGCCAACGCGACGACCTCGCTCGTGCCGGGTGGGCGCCTCGTTTGGCTGTCGCCGTTCGGCGACCGCACCGCGGCCACCGCTCGCCGCCTCGGGCTGAAGGTGACTCGCCATGAGCCGGTCGATATCGGTGGATTTCCGGCAGAGCTGCAGCGTTGCGAACGGTAAATCAGCAACTTTCAGCACTTAGCAAGTTGCCAAATGTGTCGGTTTTGCGCTTGACGATCGGCCCCCTCGCGCAATATTGACCCCGCAGTCAGTGACTCCCAGGTCACTGACTGGGAGGTCAGAATGCCGAGACCGAGCGACCCACATGCCAAGAGCCGCCTACTCGAGGCGGCCGAGCGCGTCTTTTCCGAGAAGGGCTTGGATCGGGCCAAGGTCGAAGACATCACCACTCAAGCCGGCCTCTCGAAGGGCGCCTTCTACCTGCACTTCGACAGCAAGGGCGACGCGTTCAAAGAGCTGCTGTCGGAGGTGCTCGCGCACCTGCAAACGCGCATGGATGAGGCGAAGGGCGCGTGCCTGCCCTCGCTCGATCAAAACCTCGAGGTCTCGCTCGAACAATGGTTGGCGCGCGATCTGGAGATGTTCGAGTTCATCTGGAAAAACCGCGCGCTGATGCGCATCACGCTGGAAGGCGGGCGCTCGGCGGACTACCAACATTTGATCGAGCACTTTGCTTCGCACGCGCAAAGCGAGACCGAGGTATTGCTCCGCCAAGGTGCCGCCACCGGCGTGTACCGCAAAGATCTCGACGTCGAAGTCGCAGCCGCCTTCATCGCCGGCGGCTATGACCGTTTCGCGCGCCAACTAGTGCGCGAAACCAAGAAGCCCGATCTGCAGAAGCGCTTGCGCGAGCTGCGTTGGATGGTAATCGCGGGCGCGGGGACGCCCACGCTGATCGCCGGCCTCTCGCAACTGCACGCCGAAAAGGACGACGCGCTGCCAGCAGCAGCGAGCAACTCGACAGCCACTTAGGGGGACGACAACATGCCGCAAATTCTGTCTAAAACCGGGGTTTTCTTCGATGTCCAATGCTAAATCGGGTTCTACCGCGCCGCTCGTCGCTGGCGCGCCGCCACGCGCTCCGCTGGCCGGCATCGTGGTGTTGGGGGTACTGGTGCTGGGTTTCGTCAGTTGGACGGGCGTGCGCATCAACGCCGCCAAGCAGGCGCAAGCAGCCGTCAGCTCGAAGCGCACGGCCGCCGCGCAGAAGGCCGTAGCAGACGCAGCTCGGCCCGAGCACGTGCGCATCGTGCACGCGGAGAACCAGACCTGGCAGCCGCTGGTCGAGTTCGAGGGTTCATTGATGGCTGCGCAAAGCGCGGCGCTCGGCTTCAAAGTCAACGGCCGGATCAGCGCGGTCGGGGTCAAGCTCGGTCAGGTCGTCAAGGCCGGCACGCTGCTCGGTCGGCTCGACGGCAACGAAGCCGCGGCGCAAGTCCGCTCGGCAGATGCGCAGCTGCGCGCGGCGCAAGCGCAGCTCGCGCTGGCCGAAGACAACGCGCGGCGCACCACCGCCATGGTCAGCAGCGGAGCCTTGTCCGAGTCCGCAGGCGTGCAGAGCGCGTCGCAGCGCTCCTTAGCCAGCGCGCAGCTGGACGCGGCCAAGGCCGGGCTAGCGCTGAGCCAAGTGAACCTGCAAAATCAGGCGCTCGTCGCGCCCTTTTCCGGCACCGTCACGCGCGTGCCGGACGGCGTGGGCGCCGTCGTCAGCCCCAGCATGGTGCTGTTCGAGCTGATGGATCTGAGCGCCCTGAAGCTCAAGGGCTCGGTCAGTGAGAACGACGCGAACTTGATCCGCGTGGGCGCGCCGGTCGAGATCAGCACCGAGCGCGGCAACGCGCTGGGCGTCGTTTCCACCGTGCTCGGCGCAGTCGATCCGAGCACCCGCCGCGTCCCGCTCGAAGCGCTGTTCGACAACAAGAAGGAAGCCATCCCGCTGCGCTCTGGCGCATTCGTGCGGGCGCGCATTCAAGGCGGCGCGCCTATCGCCGTGCTGCGCCTGCCGCACGAAGCGCTGCGCCCGGGCAGCCAAGATGAGGTGCTGGTGGTGCAAGGCGAGCTGCTGAGCGTGAAGCGCGTCAGCTACGCGCTCGGCAAAGACGGCTCGCTGTTGGTCCGCCAAGGTCTGGAAGCCACGGACCGCGTGGTGCTCTCGCCGCGACCGGAGGCAAAAACTGGCGACCGTGTAGTCGTCGAAGGGGCGGCGCAATGAACATCTCCGAGATCGCCATCCGTCGCCCCGTGTTCACCGTGATGGTCACGGTGGCCATGCTCGTGCTCGGCGCGGTCGGCTTTGCCCGACTCGGCACCGACCTGTTCCCCGACGTCAGCTTCCCCGCCGTCGCGGTGACCGTCCCCTACCCCGGCGCCAGCCCGGCGGAAGTGGAGAACCTGGTCACGAAGCCCCTGGAAGACGCGGTGGTCAGCCTGAACGGCATCGACCGCGTGCGCACCTTCTCGCGCGAAGGCGCGTCGATGATGATCGTGATGTTCGACTTGGGCGTGGACATCACCGAAGCGGCGACCCAAGTGCGCGAGCGTATTTCGCAAGCGCGCTACAAGTTCCCGACCGATACCAAAGAGCCAATCGTCGATCGCTTCGACGTCACCGCGGCGCCGATCTTGACCTTCACGCTGCGCGGCGAAAGTTCGCTGTCGGTGATGCGTAAGTACGCCGACGACGTGCTCCGGCCCGCGCTGGAGCAGGTCGGGGGCGTGGCTCAGGTGACCGTGAACGGCGGCGCGACCCGAGAAATCAAGGTCGACCTCGATCGCGCGCGGCTCGACGCTCTGGGCCAAAGCCCGGCCAGCATCGTCAACCGTCTGCGCGCCGAGAACATGAACGTGCCCGCCGGCCACTTCGACGAAGGCAAGCGCGAGGTCAGCGTGCGCACCGTCGGTGAGTTCAAAGACGCCGAGCAAGTGCGCAACACGATCGTGGCCACCGCGCGCGACGGCTCGGCCGTGAAGCTGCGCGACGTGGCCAAGGTGGACGACGGCTTCGCAGAGACGCGCACTCGCGTGATCGTCAACGGTCAAGAGGGCGTGACGCTTGAGCTGCGCAAACAGTCCGGCAGCAACACGGTCGAGGTGTCCCAGGCCGTGAAGGACAAGATGTCCGCGCTGACCAAAGCGTTTCCGAAAGGTCTGACCTCCGAGCTGATCATCGACCAGGCCGCGATCATCGAGCCCCAGGTGCGCCAGGTCGAGCACGACATCATCTTCGGCGGCGGCATGGCCGTGCTGGTGATCCTGATTTTCATGCTCGATTTGCGCTCGACGCTGATCAGCGCCGTGGCCCTGCCGACCAGCGTGGTGGGCACGTTCTTCGTCATGTACTGGCTCGGCTACACGCTGAACATGATGACCCTGCTCGGCCTCTCGCTGGCCATCGGGCTCTTGATCGATGACGCGGTGGTCGTCCGCGAAAACATCTTCAAGCACCTCGAGCGCGGCAAATCTCCGCGCGAGGCCGCGCTCGACGGCACCAAGGAAGTCGCGCTGAGCGTGATGGCGACCACGCTCACGATCGTGGCCGTGTTCCTGCCCATCGCGTTCGTGAAGGGTATCGTTGGCCAGTTCTTCCGCCAATTCGGCATCACCATCTCCGTCGCGGTCGTGATCTCGCTGTTCGTCGCGTTTACGCTCGATCCGATGCTCTCGTCGCGCTTCTCCAAGTCGATCGACGAGCGCGGAGATCGCTTCGCTTGGCTGAAGCGGCCCTTCGAGTGGGTGTTCTCCGTGATGGAGCAAACCTACGCGGCGATGCTCTCTTGGTCCTTGCGCCACAAGCTGATCATCGGCTTAGCCGCGATCGGCAGCCTGTTCTTCATGGGCTACATCGGCAAGCTCTTGGGCTCGGAGTTCGTGAACGCCGAAGACCGCGGGCAGTTCATCGTCGAAGCCGAATTTCCGGCCGGGACTTCGCTGGAGCAGACCGCGCGCTACTCGGCGATCGCCGAGCAAAAGATGCTCGCCAATCCGGAGTTCAAGACCGTATTCGCGACGCTCGGCCCGGACCAAGAGGTGAACAAGGTCAAGTGGCGTCTGGTCACCACCTCCAAGCGCGAGCGTACGGCGACGCTCGAAGATCTGAAGAACGTGGCCCGCGACGCTGCGCTCGGCTTACCGGACGTCAAGGTCGCGGTCGCCGACCCGCCGTTCGTCGAGGGCGCGGCCACCGAAGCGCCGATCATGATCAACGTGCGCGGCACTGACTTCAAAGACATCGAAGCCACCGCGCATCAAATCGAAAAGATCCTGAAAGATACGCCCGGCGTGGGCGATATCCAGGTGCGCTTCTCCCCGGGCCGCCCGGAGCTGGTGGTGGCCATCGATCGCCAGCGCGCGGCCGATCACGGCCTATCCTTGGCCGAGGTCGCGCTCGCCGTGCGCACCGCGTTCGCGGGTGAAGAGAGCGGCAACCTGCGCCAAGGCAAAGACGAAGTGCCGATCCGCGTGCGCCTGGACCACGATTATCGCAGTGATCCGAGCGCGCTCGCCAACCTGACCATTGCCACGCGCAAGGGGCAGGTAAAGCTGTCCGACGTCGCCTCCTTCGAGCGCACCGCCGGGCCACAGGTGATCGAGCGCGAGAATCGCAATCGCCAGATCACCATTTGGGCCTCGCCGATCGGTCGCGCGCTGGGTGACGTGGTGAAGGAGTTTCAGCCGCAGATCTCCGCGCTCAAGCTCGCGCCCGAAATGTCGATCATGTACGACGGGCAGATCAAGATGATGAACGAGAACAACCAGAACATGGGCGTCGCCATGCTCTTGGGTGTGGTCTTCATCTACATCGTGCTGGCCTCGCAGTTCGAGAGCTTCATTCACCCGCTCACGATCATGGTCACCTTGCCGCTGGCCATCGTGGGCGGCGTGCTGGGGCTGTTCTTGACCAACAACACCATGGCCATGGGCGCCCTGATCGGCATGGTGCTGTTGATGGGCCTGGTCACCAAGAACGCCATTTTGCTGGTCGATCGCGCGATCGTGCGCGTGCGCGAGCACGGTGAGCCCCCGCTGCAAGCGATCTTGGAAGCCGGGCCCGAGCGGCTGCGGCCGATCTTGATGACCAGCGCCGCGATGATCTTGGGCATGTTGCCCACCGCCATCAGCGACGCCGATGGCAGTGAGTTCCGCGCGCCCATGGCGATCGCCGTGATCGGCGGCGTGATCAGCTCCACCTTGCTGTCACTGATCGTGGTGCCGGTGTTTTACCTGACGATCGAGAACATCAAGGGTTGGCTCGGCCGACGCGGCCGACGTCGCCCTGCGCCCGAAAACATTCGCACGCCTCCCGCGGTCGCAGGCGAAGACGAGTCCGGTCTCGCCTCGGCAATTCTATCGAAGACCCTGTAGGGGGCTCGAGCCTCGCTCGATCTCGCGCCTCGTTCTCCCTGTAGCCCCAAGAAAAATTTCGGCTTCCGCTCGTCCGTCTCTCAAGGAGTCCTGCAGTATGTTCCGTCGTTCGCTCAGTCACGCCGCCCCATTCACGCTGCTGCTTTCCCTGGCCAGCTCGCTCGCGCACGCTCAGCCCGCGCCCCCTGCTGCCGCACCGAACACCTCCCCGACACCGACGACCCCGGCCGCACCCCCTGCACCCCCCGCAGCAGCCGCTCCAGCCGCTCCAGCAGCTCCAGCAGCTCCAGCAGCTCCAGCAGCTCCAGCAGCTCCAGCAGCAGGCCCTGCCGGTGCAGACGTCCCCGAGCGCAAACTGATCGAGACCTTGGAAGCGAAGCTGGCATCGATGCAAAGCGGCAACGGGCTCACCGCCGACGAAGCGGCGCGGCGGACGCTGCTGAACAACCCGGATGTGACGGCGAAGCAGAAGAGCCTCGCGGCGGCGGATGCCACGGTGGACGCGACGCGCGCCGGCTTCCTGCCGCAGCTCGGACTTCGGGCGAGCTACACTCGGCTGTCGAAATTCGACCTCCCGCCGTTCAGCTTCGGCGGCATGACGTTGGCCAACCCGTTCCCGATCATCCCGAACAACTACGATTTGCGCGCCACCTTGAGCATTCCGCTCTCGGATTACGTATTGCGGCTATCGAACGCGATGGCGTCAGCCAAGCACAACAAGGCCGCCGCCCAACTCGATGAGCGCGCCACGCGGCTCGCGGTCGCACGAGATGCGCGCGCCTACTACTATGAGTGGATCCGCGCGCAGTGGGTCTCGTACGTCGCAGCGAAAGCCCTGGAGGCCGCGCGTGGCCACGCCGAGGACGCAAGAAACGCGTTCGACGCCGGCCTCGTCTCGCGCGCGGACGTGCTGCGCACGGTGAGCCAACAAAAATCCGCCGAGCTGGGCGTGGCGCGCTCGCTCAACAACGTCGCCATCGCCACCGAGCAGCTGCGCGTGCAGATGGCCGATCCCGGCCAGACGAACTACGAAATCGGCGAGGACTTCTTGGCTGATCTGCCGCCGTTCGCCGTGCCGACCTCGCCCGGCGCGGGCTACGCCGAAGCGCTCGAGCACCGCATCGAAATCCGCCAGCTGGGCGAGAGCGAAGCCGCGCTGCGCGAGCAAGCGGCGCTAGCACGAGCGGGCAACTACCCGCGCTTGGACGCGCAAGCGAACGCCATCTACGGCAACCCCAATCAGCGCTATATCCCGCCGACCGCCGAGTGGCGCGCCACTTGGGACGCCAGCATCGTGCTTTCCTGGACTCCGACCGAGATCTTCGGCGCCACCGCCCGGGCAAAAACCGCGGAAGCCCAGGCCGACGAAGTCGTCGCTCGCAAAGCCGCGCTGAAGAACGCGTTACGCCTGGAAGTCACCCAAGCCATGAACGCGCTCGCCGAAGCCACGTTCGGCCTCGACGTCTCGCGCGATGGCCGAGCCGCCGCGGAAGAAAACTACCGCGTCCGGCGCGAGCTGTTTCGCGCCGGCAAAGCCACGACCGTCGAAGTCACCGACGCCGAGACCGAACTCACCCAAGCTCGGCTGCAGGCGGTCAACGCGCAGATGGACGTGCGCATCGCGCGCGTCGCGCTGACGCACGCGCTCGGCCGCGACGTCGGCCGCGACGATCAGTAAGCGCACCGGGAGCGCGGGCGCCGAGCGTCAGCTCTGCGCGCCCGTGATCCGCGGCCGCCCGATCAAATACACCAAGCTGGTCGGCGAATAGGGCACGGGCAGCCGCCCGATGTCCCACAGATAGTCGTTGTCCGGCAGCGTCGCGACCAAACTCGCGAGCTCCTCCGGGCTGTACGCGCGCAAGCACGACACCATGCCGTCCCACCACGTGCACAGTGGAACCACCGGCAGCAAGTAGGTGAGCATGAGGCGCGAAACGCGCACGGGCCGGATGAACGGCGTCACGGCCAGCACGGCGCTCGTGCCCACCGTCACGCCGAACAGGCTGGCGGCCGAGCGATCCACCATCTCCACCAGCGCGATGCCGCGCCCTTGACTCACCGCGTCCGCCAAGCATTTACGCGCTAGGCTGGGCGACAGATGGTGAAACGCGTTACAGATCAAACGAAACCCGGGGAGGGACTCTGGCACCGCCGTCGCGTCCACGGGACGCTCGCGAAATTCGACGTTGCCGCGGCCCTCGGCGCGCGCACGCTGGAGCCGCGGTAAGTTCGGGTACAGATCGGTCAGCACCACGCGCAGCGGCGTCGCATACTGCTCCCGTAAGAGCAGGGCGATGGTCAGCGCGGGGCCGCCCCCGCCGGAACACAAATCGAGCAGCGTGTCGTCGCCGGTGGCTTGCACCGCGCTGGCTAGGCGCTCGGCGAAGCCCGCGTACACGCTCCGCCCGCGCTGGCCGAGAAAGCTCAGAAAATCGGTCATGCACTCGCGCACGACTTGCGGGAACCAAGGCAGATCCTCGAACTCGAAAAGCTGCACGCGCTCCATGCGTGTGCGGACCTTAGCCTCTGGTTTTGCGCTTTACACCTGCGGATTTGCGGCGCATTACAGCTGCGACAGGGTCGCCCGAGAT
>Ga0247760_1000829_pt1 | contig 31710 bp, 18 predicted proteins | sample UWRJL171409R4_FD_179936 | JGI IMG/M metagenome (GOLD analysis project Ga0247760, IMG submission 179936) | Plant litter microbial communities from Arlington Agricultural Research Station in Wisconsin, United States - UWRJ-L171-409R-4 | ecosystem: Environmental > Terrestrial > Plant litter >... | reverse complement strand
GCGGTTGCGTGGGCCCTGACGCTGGGATGTTATACTGGTACTGACGACGTCTGCTTCGGCTATCTTGTCTCAGGTCGTGACGCTGGCCTGGTCAAGGGATCGGAAGACGCAGTTGGGCCATTCGTCAACATGGCCACACAGAGAGTCCCCCTCAGTGGCAAAGACATCTCCATCTTCGACACGCTCGAGGCCGTGCAAAGAGACCAACTGGAGTGCATGCCATACGCCCAAGTCTCACTCGCCGAGGTACAACACGCACTGCATCTGCCCGGTGGCATGTCGCTGTTCAACACCTGCATCTCCTACCGCCGGCTCTTGTCTTCAAGCGCATCGGAGAACGTCGGTATTTTGTTTGAGGAGATCGAGGCCATCCATGACCCAACCGAGTATCCCCTCTCTCTCAACATCGAGGTAGACGAAACAGGTTGTGCCGCCATCGACATCGATTATTGGACCGACAGCATCGCGTGCGGTCAGGCGGAGCACGTTGCGGCAACATTCATGCAGGCCGTATCTAACATTGCGGAGAACTCTGCCGCACCGCTGTCTCGGATCGAGATTGTCCACCACGCGACACGTAATCAGATATGGGATTGGAATGCACAGATGTCAGCGACCACGGCAGAGTGTCTCCATCGCATGGTCGAGAAGCAGGTGGCAGCCAGATCCGCAGCTGAAGCTGTTCATGGCTGGGATGCCAGTTTCTCGTATCAGGAGCTGAATGCACTCGCTAATCAACTGGCCGCACATCTTTCTGAGGTTGGGGTGGGTCCCGAGGTCTTTGTGCCCGTCTGCTTTGACAAGTCGGCGTGGACTGTGGTCTCCATGCTTGCGGTGCTCAAGGCCGGTGGGGCCGTGGTGCCGCTTGATGCAGGACATCCGGTTGATGCGCTGCAAGACAAGGTGCTCGACGTGGGAGCCCACATCGTCGTGGCCTCCGAGTCAAGGGCGGCTATCTTCGAGAGCATGGTGCCGTATGTCTTGGCCGTCGGTCCTGACCTCCTCGCCCGTCTCCCCGACAGTCCCGTTGACGAGACTGGGACTGAAGTGGCACCGCAAAACGCTGCCTGGGTTATCTTTACCTCCGGCAGCACCGGCAAACCAAAAGGTGTTGTACTTGAACATCAAGCCCTCGTGTCAAGTGCACTCGCTCATGGCGCACGACTCGGCCTCGGCCCGCACACCCGGTTCCTGCAGTTTGCAGCACACACCTTTGACAACAGCATCGAGGAGATGTTCACGACCCTCATCCACGGGGGCTGTGTCTGTGTGCCGTCCGATGCCGACCGTCTCGGAAACCTGGCAGGCGTCATAAACTCGCTGGAAGCCAACATGATGGACCTCACGCCCACCGTGGCGGCCCTTCTACACCCCTCGCAGGTCCCTAACATCAAAGCCATGGCGGTTGGTGGAGAGGCTCTCACGCAGACGGTTTTGGATGCCTGGGGCGGCGCCGTTCCCGTTCACAACCAGTACGGCCCTAGCGAGTGCTCTATCAATTCAACGCACCGATTGCACAAGACCGCTCATGGCGACATTTCCAACATCGGCACGAGTGTGGGGAGCATCTCATGGGTTGTTGATCCCCTGAACCACAATCGGCTGATGCCCGTCGGTTGTGTTGGTGAACTTCTCATCGAGGGTCCAATCTTGGCACGGGGCTACCTCAATCGTCCTATCGAGACAGCCAAGGCCTTTGTTGACAATCCGCTGTGGGCGGCCCTGGATCCGCACCATGCCAACCGAGGAGCCCGCAGAATGTACAAGACAGGCGACCTTGTGCGATACGACTCTGACGGGTCACTGGTTTATCTCGGCCGCAAGGACACCCAGGTCAAGCTGCACGGGCAACGGATTGAGCTTGGCGAGATTGAGCACCATGTTGCCGCGTCGCTGCCTGATAGCGTACCGTCATGTGCCGAACTGGTGGTGCTAGGCGACGCAAACAAGAACCTTGCTGTCTTCTTTTCTCCCAATCCGGTCTTGGATACCGAGGCTAAGGTGCTTGACATAACCCCCGAGCTTCAACGGCTGTCGCAGGGTGTTGTGACGGCTCTGACCTCCAAGCTGGCGTCGTACATGGTCCCAGCCCTTTTCTTCCCCGTCTCCCAGATGCCGTTGACATCGTCGGGGAAGTTAGACCGCCGTCGTCTCCGGGGTCTAGTCCAAGCTTTCGACTCTATCAGCGTCGCCGCATATCGTCCAAAGGCGCAGTTGGGAGATGGGCGGAAGCCGGAGACAGATATGGAATGTACCCTGCAAAAGCTATGGGCCAAGGCACTCAACGTCCCAGTCGACAGTATCATGGCCGACGATAGCTTTTTCCGACACGGAGGCGACTCGATAGGGGCCATGCGGCTTGCCGCCGCCGCACGCCAAATGGGGGTAGCCTTGACTGTTGCGACCATTTTCCAGACACCGCGGCTTTCCGATATGGTCTTGGCCATTGCTGGAGATGAGGGCGCTGTGCTGACTTCAGAGGGGTCAACTTCTGGGTCTCTTGAGCCATTTTCGCTGCTCAAGGGTCAATATTCATTGCGACTCAAAGACCAGGTTGCCTCCATCTGCCGTGTGCCGGTTGGGTCTATCCAGGACGTTTATCCCTGCACGCCGCTTCAAGCTGGATTGGTCGCTGCGTCACAGCGACGACCTGGGGCGTACGTTGCCGTCAACGCGTATAAGCTCCCGGTGGGCGTCGATGTGGTTCGCTTCAAGCAAGCCTGGCAGGAGGTAGCCGACTCAGAGGCCATCTTGCGCACCCGGGTTGTGTTTGATGAGAAGTTGGGATTTCTGCAAGCGGTAATACGCAGACCAATTGTTTGGACAACGGCAACCAGTGCGCACAGCCTGTCTGCGGAGGATACGAAGTTGCCGCCGCATGATGGTGGTACCCTCACGCGGTACATCCTCGTCGATGAACACAGTGACCAGCCCACATTCGTATGGGTGGCTCATCACGCTCTGTATGATGGATGGAGTTTGTCAACACTGCAGAGCCGCGTGGAAGAGCGATATCGTCGACGCGAGGTTGCCATGGCCGCCACGCCTCACTACTCGCGATTCGTCGAGCACTTGGCTGGTATCGATGCCGCCGTGTCGGACGCCTTTTGGAAGGCAAACCTTGCCACCGAAGAGGATGTGGAGCATTTCCCACAGCCCGCACACGCGGGCTACCACGTCAAGGCCTCGTCCCAAACCCAGCGAATGATGCATTTTAAGAAGCCCGCGGCTGATCTCCCTGTGGCCTCGTTCCTACGCGTCGCATGGGCTCTGGTGCTCTCCACGCACATTTCGTCCCCCGACGTCATCTTTGGCGAAGTGCTGAGCGGTCGGGATGTACCAGTCCCGCATATCGAGGACCTTGTCGGCCCCACATTCACCACTGTGCCTCGGCGGATTGCCATCAACAACGAAGCCACGGTCAAGGCTGCACTCGACGCTGCCCGTGGGTTGAGTGACGTCATACCTCACCAGTTCACGGGCCTGCAACGCATCAAGAGTCTCGGCCCAGCGGCCGCCGCGGCTTGCGAGTTCCAGAACTTGCTTGCCATCGACATGGCAGATGATGCGGTGGAAGACGACGAGTTCAGTCTGTGGAGCGACCTCGTCAGCGGCGGTAACAAGCAGGGCGCCGAGTTCTTCAACCTACCGCTGAATGTAACGTGCACCATTGGCCAGGACAACACGATTGAGGTACACGCGTACTTTGACGCGCAAGTCATTCCGGAGTGGAAGGCGAAGTCTCTGCTCGGGCAGTTGGAGGTGGCACTTACCAGGCTTGCGGACGCGGGGACGTGGAACGAAAAGTTGGGTGAATTGGACCTGCTGGCCGGGACTGACAAGCAGCAGATTCGCGAATGGAACGTGGACGCCGGTCCGCTGGTTGAGCGGCGCATCCAAGATGTCATTTTTGAACGGACTTGGAAGCGGGACGCGGAGGAGGTTGTGGTTGTTGGCTGGGATGGCGCGCTGACGGCGAGCGAGCTGGATCGCCTGTCGTCCACCCTTGCACGTGACTTGCAGGGCAAGCGCGTTCGGCCGGCGACCTTCGTCCCATTTTGCTTCGAGAAGTCCGTGCACACCGTGGTTGCCATGCTGGGCATTTTGAGAGCGGGTGCCGCATTCGTACCGCTGGACCCGGCGCATCCGGTGGCAAGGCTGCGCGAGATTGTGGCAGACTGCAAGGCCGACGTGTTGTTGTGTTCGCCGCGATATGCTGGGCTTTGCGCTGGAGTTGGCGCCAGAACAGTGGTCGCGGTGGATGGGGAAAGCCTGAGGCGATCTGCCGAAGTGGGGCTGATCGCCGGGGGGACGGGAGATGGTACGTGCGCTCTGTTTTGTCCCCCTTTCTTTCCCCCTTTCCCTCCTTGCCTTTTGGATTTTTTTTTCTTGGAATAAGTTGGCTGATTGTTTTGCAGATGGCCTGACGTCGACGAATCCGGCCTATGCCATTTTTACGTCGGGCACGACAGGCAAACCCAAGGGGACAATTGGTGGGTCTCTCAGTGCTTGTCCGCTCCTTCCTTTCACATACTAACATGGGCCACTGCAGTTTCGCATTTGGCGTTCTGCTCTGGGGCTGCAGCCCATGGCCCCGCCATGCACATGAACGCGCCCTTCCGCTTCCTCCAATTCGCCTCGTACACTTTCGATGCCTCCCTCGTAGAGATCCTGACGACTCTCATGATGGGCGGTACTGTTTGTGTTCCGCGCGACGAGGATCGAACCAACGGAAATATTAGCGTCGTCATGGAGCAAATGGGCGTCGACATGGCCCTTCTCACGCCTTCATTTGCGCGCACTCTGGCGCCGTCCGACGCCCCGCATCTCAAAACGCTCATCCTCGGCGGCGAGGCCATGGCCCAGAGCCACGTGGATGTCTGGGCCGACAAGCTTAAACTGGTCAACGCCTATGGACCGAGCGAGTGTGCTGTGGTGGCGACTGTCAATCCGCATGTGCATCGCGCGTCCAACCCGGCGAACCTGGGGACGGGAATGGGTCGGTGTTGGGTTGTGGACCGAAACAACCACAACCGACTGGCGCCCGTGGGGGCGGTTGGCGAGCTGTTGATTGAAGGCCCCACTCTGTCTTCGGGGTACCTCAACAACGAGGCCAAGACTCGCGAGGTGTTCGTCGAGGGTCCGAGGTGGTCGAACGATCACGCATTCAGCTTCGATGGTGCAGGACTCGGACCCCGTCGGATGTACAAGACTGGCGATCTGGTATGCATCTGCGATCCTGCATCAGGCGAGATGGTGTACATGGGCCGGAAAGACAACTCGCAAGCCAAGCTCAATGGCCAAAGGCTGGAACTGGACGAGATTGCCCATCATCTTGGCGCTGATCCGGCTGTGAGGCACGCCGTCGTGTTTTTGCCGAAGGATGGGCCATGTGCGAAGCGACTGGTCGCAGTGCTCTCTCTTCGGAGCATAGCTGGACCAGACACTGGTAATCGGCTTGAGCTTGTCGTCTCAAGAGACGCATCCCGTCTGCTTGGCCAGGCTCAGCGTCGCCTCTCGGAAACTGTACCACCGTACATGGTTCCGTCGACGTGGATCGCCGTCAACGACATTCCGCTTCTTCCATCTGGCAAGCTCGACCGCATGGGCGTGTCCTGGTTCATCGAGAACATCAACGCCGAGAGACTTGACGAACTCGCCGCAGCCCAATCCTGTGGTGAAGAAAATCCAACAAACAGCACAACACAGCCGGCGGATATGAGTGAGCACCTGAAAGCCATCTGGAGCCAAGTACTCAACGTGGGCCTGGAGCGCATCGGCCGAACAACCTCGTTCCTCCATCTCGGCGGTGACAGCATCACGGCCATGCAGGTAATGGCCCGGTGCCGGACCCAAGGTATCACAGTCGCCGTGCACGACATTATTAACGCAAAGTCGGTGCACGACCTGGCGCTCAGGACCCAAACTACAACCGCACAGGGAATTGCCACTGCCGGTACGACAGAGGAGGACCACCACGAGTTTGACCCGACACCCATCCAGCAGCTGTACTTGCAGCTTTCGGGGACTGGCAACTCGACTGCACTTCGTCAACAGGCACAGCAGACACAATTCAACCAGAGCATCCTCCTCCGCATCATCACCACCACGCACAACGGCAATCACATCGAGCCGCAAACCCTGGCACAGGGCATCCACGCTCTGGTACAAACGCATCCCATGCTCCGGGCCCGTTTCCGCCTCGACAACACCCACCGATGGCGCCAGCGCGTCACGACGGACGTCTCCTCCTCCTACCGCTTCAAGACCCACTCCTTGAGCACGTTGCAGCGAGTACAAAAGCGGATACAAACCTCCCAGAAGACACTCAACATCGCGCGAGGCCCACTTCTCGCAGCTGATTATTTCGCGGTTGCCGAGACGAAGGAGGTGTATCTGTTTATGACGGTACACCACCTTGTTGTGGATATCGTATCATGGGGCATCCTACTACAAGATCTCGAAGACTTCTTTGTGTCAGGCGAAATTGCTCGGCCGGTATCTCTTCCATTTTCGGCGTGGACGAGAGCTCAGTCGGCGAGGACGCAGACACAGACGAACGAACGGCGGCTTCTTCCTCATCACGCCATGTTGAGCAATGATGGTGATGGTAGTAATCTGGCGTACTGGGGCATGAGCGGTGTGCCGAACGTGTACGGGGATGTGGTGACAGTAGAGGCCGACGTGGGGGAAGAGGCGACGGGGCTGCTGGTAGGCGCAGAGTGTCACGCCGTGATGGAGACCGATACCCTCGATGTTTTGTTGGCAGCACTGCTGGTCTCGTTTCGCGCGGCGACGAAAGGGAGAAAGGGGGTGTCCCGCATATTCAACGAGGGACACGGGCGAGAGCCCTGGAATGGGGACATGGATTTGTCGAGGACGGTGGGGTGGTTTACGGCTTTGTATCCGGTACATTTGCCTGAAGAGTCTGGTTCTGGTAAGTCCGAGTCCTTTTCATCTGTGTTCTGGATTTTCTTTTTGACACAAAATCTTACACCGTACTAGACAGCAACGTGATCAACGCCATCCGCTGGGTCAAGGACTTCCGCCGACGACTCCCCGGAAACGGCCGAGAATACTTTGCCCATCACATGCTCTCAGCCCAAGGCCGCGAGTCAGTTGGACAGCAATGGCCCGCCGAGGTCATTTTCAACTATCTCGGTCAGATGCAACAGCTTCATCACTCAAAGAATGTCTTGAAGGCTGTGGATGGAATCGACCAATCACTCAACTCGCCTTCCGACATTGGCAAAGATGTGCCCCGGTTTGCACTGATTGAGGTGTCCGCGGTGGTTCTCAATGGAAAAATGAGTCTATCGTTTGCATTCAACAAGCACATGGAGCACCAGCCACAAATCAAAGCCTGGGCAGAAGGGTGCCGAGCACTTCTCGAAGATACACCCCGTCGACTTCTCCAACATGCACACGAGACAACGCTGAGTGCATTCCCACTTATTTCGCTTACATACTACGGACACGAGAGCTTGCGCCGCCGACTGGAAGAGGCAGGATTGCATATCCAAGACGTTCAAGATATCTACCCATCATCGCCCATGCAGAGGGGTCTCTTGCTAAGCCAGATCCGCGACCCGGAAAAGTACGCCTATCGCACTGTTGTTGAGTTCAGCTGCTCCGCAAACCCAGTAGATGTCGGCCAACTTTGCGATGCCTGGCAGGCCGTTGTTCAACGCCATGCCACCCTTCGGACTGTGTTTGTCGATACAGTGGGGGGCGATGAAGGGCTCCAGGACCAGGTTGTCCTTCGGACTGCGCCGCGACAGATTGTGATGATACACTCCGAGGACAAAAACGCCGTGCAGCAACTGGAAACACTCGATGCCATCGACTACAGCGAAAAGAAGCCGCCACATAGACTTACCATCTGCACGACGCCTGCAGGTTCCGTGTTTTGCCGTCTGGATATCAGCCACGCCATTTGCGACGGGACATCTCTTCCCATTCTTCTTGATGATCTCATCGAAGCATACGAGGCCAATCTCAACATCAAGAAGCCGGCACCGCTGTATGGGGACTACATGGCACAGCTCCAGTCCCAGCCCCGCGACGACAGTGTGCAGTACTGGAAAGACCATCTCGCGGGAGCCGAATCATGTTTGTTTCCGTCACTTGCGGATCATGTGCTGGCATCGGCACAGACACCGGGCGAAGCAACACTTGGGTCTCACGCCATCACTCTCCCGGACGTATCACAAATCGCCGAGTACTGTGCCGACGCTGGCATCACGCTGTCTACACTCCTCCAGTTCGTCTGGGGCGTGGTCCTCCAGGTCTACACCGGATCAGATGACGTACTCTTTGGGTTCTTGTCCTCGGGCCGTGATGTCCCCGTGCTGCACGTTGAGCACGCCGTGGGCGCATTCATCAACATGCTCGTGTGTCGGCTGCGGTTAGGTTCCGAGACAGAAATCTCCGAGGCGCTGGAGTCGACCCACGCCGACCTCGCACAGGCCATGGCACATCAGACATGTTCACTGGCAGAGATGCAGCACGAGTTGGGCCTAGCCGGGGAAGCACTGTTCAACACGGCGTTTACGTACCAGAAAAGATCTGCCTCGTCCCAGCTAGCCGGTCAGTCCAAGGGCCTGCAGTACCGCGTCCTCAGCGCCGAAGATCCGAGCGAGTATGTGATCGCGGTTAACGTCGAGGCGACAGGCCAGACTGTCGAAGTGCAGTTTGGGTATTGGCGATCTGTGGTATCCGACGCCCAGATCAAGAACATTGCCTGCACGTTCTCGCAGATTGTGAGCGACTTGGTCCACGGGGATGATGATCGCACGATTGGCGAGCTCGATCTTGTTGGGCCCACTGATGTCGACCAACTCAAGGGATGGAACGATGCTGAGCTACCGAACGTAGATGAGTGCATCCACGACATGGTGGCCCGACACGCCCGCCAGCAGCCATTTGCGCCAGCAGTTCAGGGGTGGGATGCGTCATTTACGTATCGGCAGCTGGACGACACGGCTACAATTCTGGCGAGTCATCTCATTACTCTGGGAGTCGGGCCGGAGGTTTTTGTGCCTCTGTGCTTCGAAAAAACAGCGTGGACGATCATCGCCCAGCTTGCAGTCCTCAAGGCGGGCGGGGCTTTTGTCGGTCTTGATCCTGAGCACCCGGAATCCCGGCTTGAGCAGCTCATGCAGGATGTGGGAGCGACAGTGGTACTCTGCTCGAAGAAATACCAGCAAAAGATGATAGGCGTGGCCAAGTCAACGTCGACTTGTTTTGTCGTGGATGCTGCGTCCGTTGCCTCCCTTTCCACCCAAACGACACCTACAACTACCGCGAGTCGTTCGGCGTCGCCGCCGGTGTCGCCTGCCAACGCAGCCTATGTGATCTTTACTTCCGGCACGACAGGCCGCCCGAAAGGCACCGTTGTCGAGCATGCGGCTTTTTGCACCAGTGCCACGGCTCATGCCAAAGCCATGTTCATGGGTCCCGACTCGCGTGTCTTGCAGTTTGCCTCGTACACCTTCGACGCTAGCGTCATGGAGATTCTCACCTGTCTTTTAGTCGGTGGCTGCGTCTGTGTGCCCTCGAATGCACAGCGCATCAACGACCTGCCGGGCGTGGTCCGGGATATGGGTGTGACGTGGACGCTTTTAACTCCAAGCGTGGCCAGCACGCTCAAACCGGGGAGCGCAACCCTCAGAGGGCTCAAGACGCTCGTCACGGGCGGCGAGGCCATGTCCGCAGACCATATCATGCGGTGGGCTTCCTCGACCACCAAGTGTGCCCTGGTCAATGCCTATGGCCCGACAGAGTGTTCGGTTATTGCCACCACCGGCGTCAAGGTGGATCAACAGGGAGTCGTACAGAATACCAACAGCGGCAATATCGGTCCAGCCGTGGGCGGCAGGGTGTGGGTTGTTGATCCACACAATGTCAACAGGCTAGTTCCCGTCGGTGCGGCCGGGGAGCTCGTTGTCGAGGGTCGACTGGTGGCGAGAGGCTATCTTAACAACGAAGAGCAGACCCAACGGGCGTTTATCAATCCGCCCAAATGGATGGACAAACTCGGACTCCAGAACAACAGCCTACCAAACCGGAAACTGTATCGGACGGGCGATCTGGTACGGTTCAACGCTGACGGCGCAATTCTTTACATGGCGAGAAAAGACACCCAGGTGAAAGTCAATGGACGGCGCATTGAACTTGGCGAGATTGAGTTCCACTGCAAAGGTGGATTCCCCGAGGGGACCAACGTTGCCGTCGAAGTGGTGACACCATCGGGTACCACGACAAGCACTACGGCGCTCGCGGTGTTCTTCACTGTGTTGAACGAGGGGGCTCACACCAGCGAATTCGGCCTGCTTCCTCTGGACGACCACCTCGCCGGACTCGCTCGGGCCATGGAGACTTTCGTGTCTGGCCATCTACCTGCCTACATGGTCCCCCAGCTCTTCCTTCCCGTCAGCGCCATGCCCTGGACCACCGCCGGCAAGCTGGACAGAAGACGGCTGCGACAGGCAGCCGAGAGTTTGCCGCGCGAGAGTCTCGGGAACTACAAACTGTCTGCGGCAGCGAAGGGGATAACGGCTCGCGATGTGGCCACCGACATGGAGGAGACGCTCCAGCGTCTCTGGGAGTCGGTACTCGGTCTGGAAGCCGGCTCAGTACGCGCCACCGACAGCTTCTTCCGCGTGGGAGGCGACTCGCTTACAGCCATGCGGCTGGTAGGCGTGGCACGAGCACGCAAGATTGCGCTCTCGGTGCTGGACATATTCGAGAAACCCGTGTTGGCAGACATGGCGGCCTCGTGCGGCGGGCTCGAGGGGGACGGGGTGTTTTTGTTGGGAGAGGCAGACGAACCCAAACTATTTGAGCTGCTGGGTTGCAGTCCCCGCGACACTGAGGCCGTGCTGCGAGAGATTGAGGCCCAATGTTTCTTGCCTCGTGAGAAGATACAGGACGCGTATCCGTGCAGTCCGCTGCAAGAAGGGTTTGTGGCGCTGGCTAGCTCGCAGGTCGGTGCCTATGTGTCTGTCAACACGCTGAAGCTGGATGACAGCACCGACTTGGCTAAGTTCAAGATGGCGTGGCAAAAGGTGGTGGATGACACTGATACATTGAGGACACGAATCGTCCACACCACAACGACTGGATTTGTCCAGGCGGTGGCGGCTCCGGCCGAGATGGAGTGGCATGATGATGAACTCACCGTGGAGGACGCTATTGAGGAGGGAAAGAGAATCGGATCGCAGAGTGGAGGACCCTTGACGAGATATGCCATTGTGGATGGTGACGGTGATGGCGGGAGACAGTTTGTGTGGTCCATTCACCACGCCTTGTACGACGGATGGAGTCTACCGAGGATTGCGCTGCAGGTCCAAAATGTGTACAATGACTTGGTGGCTGGGCAAACACCAAAGGGCTCGGAAGCCCCCTCCTACGCTGGATTCATTCGACACCTGAAGGCCCGAGACTCGGCTGCGTCCGAACAATACTGGAAGTGCAGACTCCATGGCGTGTCGGCCGTCACGCATTTCCCCCAGCTGCCCGCAGCCAAGCAGACGCCAAGTTTCCGCATGGCCCGGCACCAAGTTCCCCTTCGGCGCAGCGATTTACAAGTCGACGCCACACTACCTTCGGTGGTGCGGGCAGCTTGGGCGGTTGTCCTCTCTGCCTACACGGGGACCGACGATATCGTGTTTGGCGAGACCCTGGCCGGCCGCAACATCAATCTTCCCGGGGTCGGCGACATGACAGGGCCGACAATCACCACGGTGCCGACCCGCGTGCAGACTGTCCGTGACAGCTTGGTGTCCGACTTCTTGCAGAGTGTCCATCTGCAGGCCACCAATGTCGTTCCCCACCAGCACTTTGGGCTGCAGCACATCCGACGGCTGGGCCCAGACTGTGCAGCGGCGTGTGGCTTCCAGAACATTTTGGTCATACAAGCTTCTTCGTTTGATGGCGACGAGGACACAGAGGACGATTGGGACTTTCAGGGCACGTCCTCCATGGGCAACTTCTTTACGCATCCCGTCGTCCTCGAATGTGCCGTTACCGATTCAGGTGTGGAGATTTTGCTGCATTACGACGAGATGGTTATGTCCATGTGGCATGCCGAGCGGCTTGTCCACCAGCTCGAGTGGATGTTGAAGGAGTTGGTCAGGCACTCGGGAAGTAAGGAGACAAGATTGAGGGATATTCATGTCATCAGTGCGGATGACTATGCTCTCCTCTCCCAGTGGAACGGCGGCGAAGGAAAAGAGGTCGAGATGGTGGTCGACTTCTGCATCCACGATCTCTTTCTCCAACAGGCAATAAAGGACCCTAGAAATACTGCGATCAGCGCCTGGGACGCCGAGCTCACCTATTCCGAGGTCCGCGACCACGCTCTCCGTCTGGCCCACCATCTCCGAAAACACGGTGTGGGTGTTGGCGACTTTGTGCCGGTCTGTCTGACACGCTCGGCATGGGCTGTGGTCACCCTGTTTGGCATTCTTCTATCCGGCGCCGCCTTTGTGCCGCTGGATCCGGCTCACCCTCCGGCACGACAACAGGACATGCTGGAGAGGGTCTCCCCTCGACTTCTTATCTGCAGCCCCGAGCACTCCTCTCGTTTTGCGAAGGTGGTAGACGTCTGTCTCGCTCTTGATGGGCCCAGCTTCCGCATGCTTCCGAAGCCCTCGACACACAAGGCGCTTCCACGGTGCTCGCCTCAGAGCACAGCCTATGTGCTTTTCACCTCTGGCAGCACTGGGAAACCCAAGGGCGTTGTGTGCACCCACCGTGCCTTCAGCTCCTCGTCGGCCGCTTTCGCATATGCGATCAACATGCATCCGGCGTCCCGGGCGCTCCATTTTGCGTCGTTGACGTTTGATGTGGCCCTGATGGAGGTGCTTTCCCCACTGACGATGGGGGCATGTGTTTGTGTTCCCAGCGAACACGATCGACTGCATGATCTTGGGGGCGCTATCACACAGCTAAAAGCAACGTGGGCATTTCTGACCCCTTCGGTGGCAAACCTGCTGGACCCCGAGGCTGTTTGTGCCGGCGGTGCGTTCAAGACACTGGTGTGCGGTGGTGAAGCGATGCAGACCGAGACGGTCGCCCGGTGGGCGCACCGCGTGGAACTCGTCAATGGCTACGGACCGACCGAGGCCTGCGTGTTGGCGGTGGTCAATTCCCATGTCAAAACACAAAACGACAGGTCCGTCATTGGGCGGGCGACAAAGGCTGGGAGGGCCTGGATCGTGGAGCCCCTATCTTCAGCGTCTCCGGCTGACGAGACCGAGGGCCGCGAGCAGGCCCGCAGCTGGCTGACACCTGTGGGAGCCGCTGGCGAACTCGCAATTAGCGGCTCTCTCCTGGCAGAGGGCTATCTCAACGACCCAACCAAAACAAAGCTGGCATTTGTCGACGATCCAGCCTGGGCACATGCACTCAGCAAATCTACGGATACCCAGGCGCCGCATCGCATCTACCGCACCGGCGACCTTGTCAAATATTCCTCCGACGGCAGTTTAGTTTTCCTGGGCCGCCGCGACGGCCAAGTCAAAGTCAACGGGCAGCGTCTCGAGCTCGGCGAGATCGAGTCTCGATTATCGGCCGACCCGAGGGTCCGGTTGGCCCTGGTCCTGCAGCCGGGCGCGGGGGCGTGCCGAGGCCGTCTGACAGGGGTTGTGACCCTGCAATCGACCCATGGCGTGGGGGGCGTCGTCAGCGATGACAATCTCTCGCTCCTTATCGGTGGACCGCCCGACACGGTGGCTCTCGCGCGCAAGGAACTGCGCCTGGTCCGGGACGCGCTGAGTGAGGCGCTACCGGCCTACATGGTCCCCACGTCTTGGCTAGTTCTGCACGACATGCCCATTGTCGTGTCGGGTAAGCTGGACCGCAAGAGAGTCGCCGGTTGGGTCGACGAGCTTCAAGAAGAGACGTATGAGAAGGTTGTGAGAGAGCTGGGACTGAATGAGGACGATGGTGAGGACGGTGTGGATTTTGATGAGGCTGGGCTGGTCGAAGTTGCGGGGACGTTGCGAGATATCTGGGCGAAGGAGTTGCATTTGCAGGTTGAGAAGGTGGCGGCGGATAGGGGGTTCCTGGGGCTGGGTATGTTTTCTTCTTTTTTTCTGTCCTTGACGTGAAACTGACCTATTCAGGCGGCGACAGTATCAGAGCAATGGGTGTGGTTTCTCGCGCCCGCACCGCAGGTATCAGCGTCTCGTTACAGGATGTGCTGCGGTCAAAATCGGTTGGACATCTTGCCAAGCTAGCCAAGGTGGCCTCGCAGGCCAGCACACACGGCAGCAATACCGAGTCGACGGAGCCGTTTGGTCTTTCACCGGTTCAGACCATGTACATGGGCATGGCTTCGGCCCATGTCGGCGACTCCCGCTTCAACCAGAGTATCACGCTCAAAGTGGCCAACATTGTGACGGTTGATCAGCTGAGACAGGCTCTCAACTCTGTGGTCCAGCGCCACGGAATGTTGCGCGCCCGTTTCGTAAAGAACAACGATAACTGGGTTCAACGAATTGTGCCGGTATGTGTCTGCCCAATGTGGATTCCTCTGGTGTGATCTCTGCTAACAATTGCTTTGCTGAAAGATGAGTCCGTCTTCGTATGCGTTTGAGTCCCATGTCATTGGCTCTACCGACAAAATGACTCCGGTCATGACTACATCGCAAACCAAACTCGACATTAGGACCGGTCCCGTCTTCCGGGCAGATTTGTTCCAGCTGGCCGACCAAAACATTCTCTTGTTGGTTGCACACCACTTGGCCATCGACATCGTGTCCTGGCGCATTATCCTTCAGGACCTCGACCAAATCCTAGTAACCGGATTGACACTCCCTGACCCGCCGGTTTCTTTTGCGTCTTGGCTTTCTCTGCAACAAAAGCAGGCCAAGGCTGCCAACTTTGCGAGATTGCTCCCGTTCACTGAACCGCCATGTGACATGAAGTACTGGGGTATCAGCAAACCTCCCGTGTATGGCAATGTCGACACCGAAACCTTCTCCTTGGACGAGAACCTAACAAAGCTCGCGCTTGGCGATTGCAACCGAGCTTTCAAGTCGAAACCCCTCGAACTCTTCATCGCGGCCATCGCTCATTCATTTGCCACTACCTTCACCGACAGAACCATGCCTGCCTTGCACATCGAGACTCATGGACGCGAGGCGCCAACAGACACAAACGTGGATTTATCGCAGACAGTAGGGTGGTTCACCTCGATTTGTCCGCTGCACATTCAAACCGGCCTCAACGACATGCTCGACATGTTGCGACGCATTAAGGACACGCGTCGCAGTATCCTGGAAAATGGCCGGCCCTACTTTGCCAACAAGTATTCTGGCCAGTCCACACGAAACACGCGGCCTATGGAGATCCTGTTCAACTATCTTGGTGGTGGCGTTGGCAACTCTGACCCAGAGGTCGAGTCTGATTCACCGCTTCAGACCATCGAAATTGATGGTGCCGTGGCCGATGTGGGTCCCAAGACAACGAGACTGGCTTTGTTTGAGATATCCGCCGTGGTCACCAACAACGCGCTCCAGTTCAGCTTCATGTTTGACAAGAGCCTCGAGCGCGTCCCTGACATCAAGAGGTGGATCGGCAAATGCAGACAGACACTTGAGTCCGTGGTTCATGCTCTTTTGGACCTTGCTCCCCAACCCACGCTCAGCGACTATCCGCTGTTGTCATTGACATATGAGGATCTGCATACTTTGACATCAAGGGTTCTACCCCGGGCGGGCATTGACTTTTCGGCGGCTCAGATTCAGGACATGTACCCATGCACGCCAGTGCAAGAGGGCATGCTCATCAGCCAACTCCGCGATCCCGGGGCCTACCAAGTTCGCGCCGTTTACCGAGTCAGCCATGCGGGCGGTCCTGTGGATCCCGAGCAGCTGGCGAGGGCGTGGAAACACGTGGTAGGCCGCCATGCCGCGCTGCGTACCGTTTTTGTGGAAGGCATCCAGCGCGGCAGCGTTTTTGATCAGGTGGTTTTGGAGGGTGTTGACTGCGAGGTGAAGATCCTCCAGGGTGACATAGAAGAGGAGGAGAAGCAGACGCAACTTTCCAACAGTAGCGAGAGGAAACCGCGCCTTCCGCACAAACTCACAATAACGTGTGGTCCTGGACCCGGCTGGATATTAATGCGACTCAACGCCAACCACGCCGTTCTCGACGGCGGATCGCTCGCCATCATCATTGACGAGTTGACACGGGCGTACGCAGGCACCCTCGACGATACTCCCGGTCCGCTGTACAGCGACTACATCCGCTATTCCACCTCAACAGCCAGAAACGACAAGGAGTATTGGCGTGGCCACTTGAAGGGCGTCGCGCCCTGCTACTTCCCCAAGCTCAGTCCGGAAGCCAGCTCCAAAGGCACGCGCGCTCTACGAGCCGTCGACATGCACTTTAGTCGGTTCGCTGAGTTGCGACGTCTATCCGAGCAAACCCATGTGACGCTGGCGAATGTCATGCACGCCGCCTGGGCCATTGTGCTGCGGAAATACACAGCGTCGGACGACACGAGCTTTGGGTATCTCACCACGGATCGAGACGCGCCTGTCAAGGATATCGACCAGACCGTTGGGACTTTGATCAACATGTTGTGCTTCCGCAGCATTGTCTCAGGCGAGGCCAGCCTCGAGGATATCTTGACGAGTGCGCAGGACCGCCACCTCCAGAATGCACAGTACCGGCGATGCTCGCTAGCGAGTGTGCAGCACGAGTTGGGCCTGGCGGGCAAAGCACTCTACAACACCTCGATTTCTATCCAGAACCACATGGGGACAGGGGATACGGGAGCGGAGGGGTCAGAAGAGGAGGGATTGGTATTTGAGATGGAAGAGGCACACGATCCGAGTGAGGTGAGTACTTTCCTATATATCCCCCTTTAGGTGCATTACATTGGCTGACAGATTTCCAGTATGCTGTTACTGTCAACGTCGACACGTCAAAGGGTACTGAGGGGGTGGTTTTGCGCTACTGGTCAGATCATCTTGGCGATGACCAGGCCAGAGAGGTGGCAAATACCATGGCCCAGGTGTTGGCCGGGTTCATCGAGGAGCGGGCACTGTCCGTTGACGATCTCGACGCACGGATTGATGGAACATCTCACAGTTTGCCGGACAAGATTTCGCATGCGACGGAAGCAATCGCCCCTGCTACCGCGACGGTTCAACGAGGTGCTCACAGCACCGTCAGTGAGTCGTCTACCAGCGACTTGGCGCCTTCGTCTCGCACTTCGAGTGAGATTGGGACCGGCTCCGGTTCGAACTCGACAGTCTTTAACTCGGAACCAACCGAGCCGGCGACGGCCATGGCCGAGGTATTTGCGGATCCTGGCCTCCCGACAACACAAACCATTCGAGGGATCATGCTCAGCCTATGGCGCACCATGCTCAACCTGCCGCCCGACCTTCCCGTTTCTGAAGACGACAGCTTCTTTGATCTCGGCGGAGATAGCATCCTGGCCATGAAGTTTGCCGGCGAGGCTCGAGACCAAGGGGTGCAGCTCAACGTGGCCGATGTTTTCCGGAACCCGACATTCCACGCCTTGCTCACGCTCGTCACGGAATCCATTCGGTCGGACTCGCAAACTCGACCCAACGGAAAAGGAGACCTTGTCATGACTGCAACACTGACTGGCAGGCACCTTCAGGCCAGAAACGACTCAGAGACAGACCTCTACGAGCGCTTTTCTCTGCTGGCCGCATCAAACGTCGATTTCTTCCTCCAAACCAACGTCGTCCCACACGTCGGTGTCTTCCGCGGCGGCTTGGCCGACGTTCTCCCCGCAACCGACTTCCAGTCCCTTGCCGTGACAGGCGCCTTGCTCTCATCGCGATGGATGCTCAACTACTTCTACCTCGACGGGTGCGGCGCGCTGAACGTGTCCCGGCTGCGCAGCGCCTGGTTTCAGGTGGTCCAGGCCTTTGATATCCTGCGGACCGTGTTTATCCCGTCAGGGGGTCGCTTCCTGCAGGTTGTTCTGCGGTCCTTGCGGCCTTCATTTCGCGTGGTGAAGCTGGAAGACGACAATTTCGAGACTTTTACGCAGGACTTGCAGGCTGAAGAGCGGGAGGCAGCCAACACACCCAAGTTGGGGGAGTCGCTTCTGGGGTTTACAGTCTTGATGCATCAGCGCAGTGCGCGGCACAGACTGCTGCTGCGGATTTCCCATGCGCAGTATGACGGGGTCTGTCTGCATCGGATTTGGTCCGCGCTTAGGGAAGCGTATCAAGGGAGGGGCATTCCCGCACCGCCTTTGTTTGCCAACTACTTGCGCGCGTCGGCGGGGACGCTGAGGTCGGAGCATTATCGCCATTGGAGCTCCCTGCTAAAGGGGTCGCGAATGACGGAGATTGCGACAGCAGCGACAACAGCTACCAAAGGCGAGGATAGACTGGGTGTGGAGGGGGTAACTTCGCTACCGACGACTATACTGAAAGAGAAAGTGTGGCTGCCGACGGTCGGAAACAGCCAACTTACGCCAGCGACGGTAATCAAAGCTGCGTGGGCGCGTGCATTGGGCCATCTGTCGGGGTCAGATGATGTCGTTTTTGGACACACCATCTCGGGACGCAATGTGTCTTCAGTGTCGGGCGTCGAGGCCATCGTTGGGCCCTGCCTCAACTTGGTGCCGGTGCGGGTGTGCTTTGGTTCACGCAGCAAGGACGAGGACGGCAATTGCAGTGGAGTACTGACAGTCCGCCAACTTATGCACGGCATACAGGCCCAACAAGTGGCCGACATGCCGCACGAGGTCCTCGGCTTCCGCGAGATCATTCGCCACTGCACCGACTGGGCGTCCGGTTGCTACTTCTCCACTGTCGTACAATACCAAAATGGTAGTCTGGACGCTTTGGACAGTCTGACCATCGGAGGCGTGGAGTACCGAGTGGGTTGTGCGACCGAAGGGGGAGGCGACTTCGCAGACCTCTCTGTGTTTGCGCAGCCCTTGGCCCGGGCGACGGAGGAGAAGGGCAAGGCGGTTGAGAAGGGCGAAGGTTTCTCCCGGGGTGGGTTTGGAAAACAAGAGAAGAAAGAAGGGGAAATGCACGAAGTCATGGTCAGCTTTGCTGAAGGGGGCAGAGTGACGAGGGAACTTGCGCAGCGGGCGCTGGATTTGCTGTGTGAGACCGCCGAGCGGTTTGCAAGGGAGCCGGACGCCGAGGTGCAGGTGCCCTCATCTGGATCTGAGTTGGGTCAACAGCAGACAACGTTACCGCATCAAGACCTATTCCTCCCAGCCAGCACAAGGGTCGATACCAGCTCAACATCACCCTCCGATTATCCCATCATCCCCGAGCTTGTCGCGCTCATCAAATCAGCCTGGAAAAGGGTCCTGTTGCCATCCACGTTTCCACACACAGGCGCAGAGGAAACACAGCACGCAGCCGCAGCAGACCTCTACATCAGCGACGACACCTCCTTCTTCGCTGCCGGCGGCGACCTCGTTCGTCTCGCCGAACTTGCCTGGCTTCTGGGACAAGAGGGCCTTCCTACCCCGTCCCTCGAAGATCTCGCAGCACGACTGACGGTGCGAGACCAGGCTGCTCTCCTGGGCCCCCTCTTTACGGGGAGGGTTACTGCTTCGACTGGCGGTGCGTTTCCCGCGAGTTCTCCCTCCAAGGGAGTGTTGGGAGCGGGGTCGAAAAAAGACCAAGGGACAGGAACGAAGGATAAAGGGAAGGATGGGAAAACAAGAGTGCCTGGGTTGCCGTTGGCGAAGATGGTGAGGTTGGTTAAGGGGTGGACGAAAAAGCCCACAGGAAGAGTGGATGTGGAGGTTGTGTGATGTTGGGTTCGAGACTTGAGGGGAGCGAGCGGGCTTGGTTTGCGCTCGTGTGTTAGGACTGGTAATACGACTCGAATATTGATTGGATAGTAAGCGCCTGCTGGCCAGGCATTAGGAGATAAAAGTGTAAAATGGTACTATCGACTTCAATTCTACGGTTTGGCAGAATACAGAGTAGCTGGTTAGATATGCATAGTTCTTCTTTTCAACATGCAGCTGGCTCTCAACTGATCCCTCGCAAACCCTAGCATTCCCTCCGCCACCAGTGTCATTCCCTGGTCCCATCCTATTTTTGCAGCGTAAGCACGCCCGGCCTCCAAGGAAGCTTGTCGTACTCCCCACCAGCGCCCGGTGCTTTGCCCTGATAAAGCAACTGCAAGTGACAAGGGTCGACAGTGAAAGTCTGGTCAGGGTTGGCGCGGACAAGGTCTCCATGGCTGATGTCATTACTCCAGGTAGCACCACTATTTTTCTTGCCAGCAAATGGGTTGCTCTCGGTTGCGGCATTAGCAGTCCAAGTGCCATCGAGGCTCGTGGCTGTGAAAGAGCGGAAGTAGCGGCCTCCACTGCCGATAGCCTCGACGATCATGAGGTATTTGTTCTTCTGGCCCTGGAGGGTGTAGACTTGGACGGCTTCGAAAAGGTTGTTGGTCGAGTCGCTCATGATGGTGGCTGCGTTTGTGCCAAAATTGCCAGGGAAGTTGCCGATCGGCATGCTAGCCCGGTAAATCTTGCCGTTGTCGCCGGCGAAAAACAGGTACATGTTTTTGCTATCGCCGATCACGGTCTGATCGATGACACCGGTGCTGGACCCGGTGATCTTGCCGGAGTAGAGGGCCTGCGCAGCGCCCCAGCCGTTGACATTGGAGGGATCTTTCGATGTTCGGTACGTGAAGGATGTCGGCCCCCACTGGTAGCAGATAATCCAGACGTCCTTGGGAGCGAAGTAGAAGATGGTCGGCGCGACGGCGGCAAAGGGCGTGCCGTTCTGCGGGGCCTTCGCCATGTCAGTCCAGTTGGCGAAGAGGCCGAAGGCCATGGAGCCGTAGGTTGAGCCGGCGACGTTGCTGGCGTACACGAGGTATTTGCCCTGGTACATGGTGGCCGTAAAATCCTTGAGCGATGCCCATCCTGACTTTGGCTGCGTGAGCGCCCCAGACGAGGTCCATTTGTAAGTCGTGGGGAGATTGCAAGTTGTGTTCTGCGCTACGACAGTTGACGCTGCGAGCAGCGCAATACCCGCCGACAGCAGGTTGCTGTTGGTCAAAAAAGGTCCCATGGTGATGTTGTTGAGGGCCGGGCTGGCCAGGAAGAGCGTATAGAGAGGAGTTCCGAGGGTATGCCAAGGGCCGCGTCGAGGACCCCTTTTAATGTTGTCGGCGTGCTTTTCCGGCAGTTCCTCCCCGGACCCACGGGACCCGAATATCGGAATAATGGCGAAAAGATGGACAGCAGGCGAATGCATGCCTGCTACCTTTTCAAGTTTAGCCAAGGCTAAATCGCCAAGAGGTTTTTCCTCCACTGAAGAAAAGAGTTGCCAATGCTCGACGCGACGGTGAAAGCGATTGATCTGTGATGCGGGGAGCAGCCCCCCGAAGGGATCAATGCGTTTACATTCTACTGGCGCGCTTCGGCCAAGCCAATTTATTCGCCGGTCACCCACCTCTGGCGGGTTCTCTGACCGGGCGAATTGTAGTGTTGATCCCGGTTTTGCAACACAGACTGCCGCTGTGTAGAATGCCTTTTACTCGACCGCTTCGCCTGAGGACATGGAAGATGTCAGTCATACGGCAAGAAATTGGCCTCCAATCACAACATTGCAAGTTTTCACAACGAAGTGAGATAGCCACCTGTTTAGCGGACACCTCCTGGTACAGCCCATTTACCGAACTCTAGCTTCTGATACGCAAAGTCGCAGACTCCCTAGACCCCACACGATTATATGGAAACGACAATACATTATGACAACCTACCCAGATCCAACCCCATGCAGCCTCCCATCATGTATCAGGGCTCGCCACAATCCCACTCGCGCCCCCCTGAACAGTCAAAGTCCCCGCACTCGCATACCCATGATACTTGCGCCTCGCCCCCGGCACCAACAACTGGAACGTATTAAACAACCTCGCATAGTCCGACTCCGCCGCGCTCGCCTCCGCAGCGACATCCACATCCTCCAACTCCGTATTACTCGCCCGCGTATCCACCGTGTACATCACCCCCTGCTTCCCACTCAAATTGGACAGGTCGACGGCATTCGCAAAAGCATTGTACTGCTCGCGCATGTGCTGCCAGTTGTCGGTGAGCATGTGCAGGATGAACATGTCGCTTGCGCCTGCTGTGCCGGCGGTGCCTTTGACGGCGAAGCCGACGCAGGTGCCGAAGGAGCCGGAGCGCACGCCGTCGGTGGGGCCTTTGGCCTGCCCGAAAGTTCCGGGGCGGACGTCGACTATGGCTGTGGCTGAGATGGAGTCATTGTCCGGGATAGAATCCGAGTCGTCTTGCGCGGCGTGGGAGACGTGGACGATGACTTCGTTTCCGTCGTCTTCGACTGTGATGACGTTCTTGCCCTTGCCCTTCTTCGGAGGGGGCTTGACGGGGGGTTTAGCTGGAGGTTTGCCCGGAGCAGGCTTCACTGGGGCGGGCTTGGGCGTAGGCTTCTTGATGACGTGCGGCTTGCCGCACCACTTGAAGTACTCGGCGCGCTTCTTGTTTTTGCCGGGGTCCGGGCCGAGCAGAGCAGGGCCATATGCCTCGATAGGGGCCGAGTCATCGGTACTGCTGTGGGGGATTAGGAGTTATGACTTGGAAGGAATGTCCATTGCTGCAGTTGGGGAGTGCGTACAAGACAATTTGGTTTTCATCGTCGAAATGTGTGGCCCTTCCAACAGCTGAAGTTGCCAGGAGGAGGGTTACCAAAGCGGCGGGGAGGCCGGCGATAAGGCGCATTTTGGAGTCGTCACAATTGGACTTATGGGGACGGATGTTACTGAGAGTGTGGAAGCTGATGAATGGAATAGGGGAAACTGGGAATGGGAGCAAGTGCTAATGGACTCGGCCTACTTGAATGGACAAGGTGGGAATGCGCGAGTATTTAAGCTGTAAGACTGCCCCTTGAGCAACTCAGACGTGACGGTCAGCCCCAAGGTCTCTGGTAATCCAGCCCATCATCGCGATGTTGTGGTATGTAGAGCATTCGCTCAGTGGCGATGTTCCATCATCTGTTGCTAACCAAGCACTATCACCGAGGGATATATCGTTCATAAGCTCACCAAAGGAGCAATGGGTGAGTTTTAAAGCCTGAAATTGCCAAACTGGGCCTGTTGTCGGCAACTTGGGTCGAGGGATTGTCTGAATCCGATGAACCTAACCTTGGGACCGATGCACTCCTGTAGGATCAACACCGCGGGCCACTGGCTGCGGACAAATATCCGACGGGCGGGCCAGCATTTGCACGGTCTTTAGGTAAATTCTGCGGGAATAGTAGCTCTAGACCGCGTCTATCCGAACTCTGCATATCAGCAGGTGATGATAGGTGCGTGGCGCAGATAGAAACGCTCGCATTCCAAGCCTCGGAAACACAATGATCCTGTCTCCGGTCAGCCGACTATAACCTTCCTCACCTCATCATCTTGTCATCTTGTCATCTTGTCATCTCTTACCCACGAACCAGTCTATGCCGCCATGATGGCCACCCCTCACCATTTACACATGATCAACAATTACCATCACCGCTCGCCCGCGGACAAAGCAGTATTCACGCTTTTCTCAAGCCTGCCGACCGAGCTGCGGCTCCAGATCTGGAAGCAAGCCATTTCAAAGCAGCGACTAATTGAGCTCGAAATAGCCCCCGACGAAGAAGGAAGCCAGCACGAGTACCAGGTCTCGGTCCGAAGCCACTTCCAGCTGCACAGCAAGCTCCTCCGTGTGAACCGCGAGGCCCGCCACTTCGCCCTCTCATTCTACCGCATCCACATCCCCTGCATCTTTCCCACCGGCCTCAACAAGGCCCCAGTTACATCCCCCCTCTACCTCAACCCCGAACACGACATCCTCCATCTCCACATCACCCACCCCGCCCAGCACACCTTCGTCCCCTTCCTCCACGACCTCAAGTCCCACGACCCACACCACATCGGACTCCTCCGCCTCGCTCTCGACCCCAACAGCACCGCCGCCATCCACTCTGTCTTATCACCCCCCAGTCACGACGACATCCCCGCCCATTTCAAAGCAACCCTCACCAGCACCCTCACCAACCTAACCGACCTAATCTGGACAATCCACTCCCCCCTCGGCCGACCCATCCTCGGCCCCCTCCTCGGCTTCCCCGATGCCGGAATCCGCTTCAACCACTCCATGCCGCTGAAGCCACTCACATCCTCATTCGACCTGTATGGGCGGGATCCACGGGACGCAACGCAGGTGGAGAAGGATTTGCAGTATGTCCTGGGGTGGAAGGATCCAAGGGGGATGAGGGCGCAGTGGCGGGAGGTTCTTAGGGCTTTGGGGATCGTTCCGCCCAAGCCAGTCAGGGAGAGGGTGCTGTTTGCGCATGAAGCCGAGTCTTATAGGGAGGGGGTGGTTGATGTCGAGACGGCGGAGAGATATTTGAGGGAGGAGGATGCATCGTGGAAGCGGTCGCAGGTGGAGCGGGAGTTGTGGTTCAAGCGGTATGCGAAGGTTCCGGTTGAGACGGACGAGGAGCTGGAGAGGGTGGCGAGGCCGGCGGTGGGGTTCTGGCTGTTTGAGGCTGAGGCGGTAGGGGAGCTTGAGGGGAATTTGGATGGGTGGAAGAAGACTTTTGATTTGAGGGGGTGGTGGCCTGAGTTGGGGGTGGCGAGGCTGGTTTAGCTGGGCAAGTTATTAGAATCTTCCTTTCTATACTGAGAACTTACTACGACTTAAATTCAAGCCCTGCCAGTTGGGAGAAATTCGTTCCTGGACCTGGCACTGACTCAGTCGAAGGTTTACAAATTACCAATCGGCCACTGGTTGTAAGGTTTCCCTAGAACCGTTCTAACTGGGATAGTTCTAAACATCAAATCCCAACCCTGCCTACCTCCCTAAGGCGGACACCTGGGTACCTGGGTACCTAGGTGAATTTCTTCCTCGGAATTCCATAGTTGGCCTAATTGCCTCTCCGATTCCCGGGTAGCCAGATCGGCATAGGGCCGATGTGCAGAGAGCTAACTATCGATATGCATCGGTATCGGCTCGGCGGGGGCCGTTAGGACAGGTCAAGCATTGAGATTGTGGGGAAGGGTGTCGAGGTGTAATCGAGACACGGACTTCTCGCCTCTGCATCTGGCTGCCCTCCGGTGCCATGAGTTGACGACCGTGTTTCTGGCTACCCGGAACCCCCTAATAAAGAATATTGATTTCGAATTGAAACCTCCACCCGCGGGAGCCGTCGGCCCCACCCGTTCGGGTCGTGGTGGGGTGCATGAAGCTTGACAGAGTGCCGGGTGGACATGCCGCCTGGGCCAATCGCGGTGCCGCCGCCCCAATCAGCCATAACTCCATTTACCTTTAAATTGGGATCGGGATTGTGGGGGAGCGCGGATGTGGGGGAAAAGAGCGTGTTCGGGGTGTTTATACACGCGGCCAATATCGCAGCTCCAGTGCGTCGCCACCGCTTGTAAGTTAGCCCCGCGTTTGTTGCCGTTGTGCAAAGCATTTGTTTCGTCATTTGATGGCACAACAAACGAATTTCACAGGGCCGGGCGTTTTTGATTGAAATGCAGATGCCGGCTAATATGGCCAGGTGAGATCCGCTTGCAGCAGCTGGGACTGGCTGGGACGTATAAGACTCGGCAAGCTGGGCGCCAAATGTCACTGCACAATTCAATCTCTTGGTGTTGACCATCTCGCCCACTTCATCATGAAGTCACTTACCGCCGGCCTCGTCTTGGCCCTTGCAGGCTACGCCGCCGCACATGGCTATGTGTATCGCATCGATGCGGACAATACCATGTACGTTGCCAGGAGGTGGAGTTGCAATTTTCTGTGAATCTGTGCTGACATTTTTATCATCCAGCTATCCCGGCTGGGATGTCTACATCGACCCGCTAGTGACGCCCAAGCCAGCTCGCATTGCCTTTGGCGGCGGTGGCGTCAACCCGATCTTTAACGTCAACGGTGCCGAACTTGCGTGCAACGTCGGCCCTACGCCTCCCGGGGCCATTGCCGAGGTCCGGGCCGGCAGCAGCATCACCTTCCACTGGTCCCGCTGGCTGTACAGCCACAAGGGTCCCATCACGGCCTGGCTGGCCCCTTACGAAGGCGACGTGGCAAAAGTCGACGTCAACAAGCTCGAGTTCTTCAAGATCACCGAGGATACCGTCGACGACAAGGGGGTCTGGGCCAACGTCCGCATGATGGATAATACCAACGGGAGCTGGACCGCCACGATCCCGGCCGATATCAAGGCGGGGACGTATGTGCTTCGCCAGGAGGTAAGTTATTATAACCGATATCAACCCGCCAAATGTATGCCTGTGTGGCTAACTCGATCAACATAGCTCATGGCCCTGCACTTCTCTGTGGCCACCACCCCTGGTTTCGAATGGTCGCCAATCGGACCTCAGTTTTACATGGCATGCTTCAACTTCAAGGTCACTGGTGACGGCACCGCCACGCCCAAGGGCGTCACGTTCCCAGGGGGATACGATCTCGCGAAGGACCCGGGTCTGACGTTCAACCTCAGCTCGAACAAGCCGTTCACGCCCATTGGTCCACCCCTGTATAAGAGTGCGGTCTCTGTGAATCTGAAGCCGAAGGAATTGACAGTTATCAGCGTAACCGGGAACGGGACAGAGGCGGATAAAGCGTACTACGCAACGCAGTCGCAGGTTCTGAAGTCGCAGGCGGCGATGACTGAGTACTTTGACTCCATTGGAGGCTGAGGTGTTATAGTAGCAAGTAGTAGTCAACATTGAGGTTACTAGCACTATGTACAAGTTCTCGCGACCATGAACATGAAAGATTTCGCCAAACACCACGCCCCTTATGTCTTCGTATCATGCCAATAGTGCATCACGAGGAGAAAGTTCTCCCCATCAGAATCGAATATCGACAAGCAGCCTCCCCTTCATGAATGCGAATCGAATGGAACTTGAACCCAACATGATGATCCCCTTCCATCACATCCATCCATGCCTTAGGTAATCAACTCACCTAACCTCACCCAGTCACCCACCTATCCAGCCATCTAAGCCCAGAACTTCAACTTCCTCATCACCCTCGGCGACCTCCTCCCGACAGCTCCATCCCCACTCCAGCTGCCATTCCTAAACGCCGGATCCGAAAGCGATCTCTTCTCTGCCTCCACACGACCTTGAACACCGATAGTGGCCTCCTTCGTCTCCGTAGAATTCACATACGGCGCCCCAGCCACAAGCGTTGAGTTCAGCGCCCCATCAGGCGCTCTCTTGGCAACAGAACTCCACCCCCCAACGGACGCAGCAGCCGTGAGATTCCCATTTCGCGCCGCAATCCCATCAGTTGCGTTCAAAAACGGGGCGCGCCCTCTGATGGTGGGCGGGAAGATCCCAGCTGGGACGGGAAGGTCGGTGCTGTTCACACCACGGGTGTACAAAGTCCCGTTCACGCCGCGGGTGTAGATGGTTCCGTTGACGCCGCGGATGGAGACGGTTGAGTTGGGGTTTGCATATGTCTGGGAGAGAAGACGGGAGCGACGGGCCAGTCCGACGTTGGGAATTGCAGGGGAGAGGGCAATGCCGCATTTTGCGGCGATGGCGGGAAGGGGAGCGGGTTCTGGGCCGAGGGGGATGGGTGTGGTGGCGCGGGCTTTGAGTGAGGAGGGCGAGCAGGAGGGGTGAGCGTCCTTGCACCGGGGGAGGCCTGCGGGTGTTAGTTCGGTGGTGAAAAGGGAGAGAGTTTGGGAGGAAGGTGTAGGTACCTAGGACGGAGTACGGCTGGCAGAAGTTGCGGCATCCTGAAATGGTTTCCTTGGTGGCTAGGACGTAGGTGCCGTCGTAGAGCTTGAGCCATGGCCTGGAGTTGTTAGTGATATGATCTGTAAAAAGCGTGGATATAAGATGGGGTTTACTCGTTGTCGGTGCTGCAGTCAGCACGGCATGCCGCGTGGAGAATCTCACCGCGGGCCACGGTCTGGAAAACTGGACATGAGTTCGACTCACAAAGCCGCTTGGTGAGTGTGCGCGCGGCAACAGTGCAGTTCAGCGAGGCTAGAGCCTGTCCGCAGAGGACGGCCAGAACCGCCAGTGACAAGGCGAGCTGCATTTTGGCGTCGGTGGGCGTGTCGATCTTGTCTTACAGCGGATACCGGACTGTATGCTACCCGGTAGCTTGTCAGATCGATCGATCGCTGATCAGTGCCTGTCCCTGTGAGGATGCCGTATGCCCAGTTACCGCAGTTTCAGAATTTTCCAACCATCCCGGTTTCGTTCCGTCAGCTTCCCGTCCCTGGTATTTGTACTCTCATGGACTGTCCTCACCCGTTGCCGGCTCTCTGGCCGATCCTCTCACCGCACGCATTTTCACTGATAACACAAAATGCACCTTAGCAGAGCCGCGGGCAGTTATTGGGGCCCCGCAATATGCAGCTCACACCAAGGTCTCAGCTGCAGCACTGGTATTAACTCCGCCATGGCCGGTTGGTCGACGATCGAGTAGGGGCGGGTAAAACGCAAGCCTAAATTGTCGAGGGGCGGGATGTTCAGGAACCCACGCAACCCAGCCTTGGTATTTCTTGGTACGCCCGCCGTTCTAATTCTCCGAGATGCCCAAGACACTACTTCCGCCAGTCAAAAATGCAGAGTGCCCGGCAAGGTCGGCATCGAGCTATCACAAACTCACCGCGACCCCTGGAAAGCCAAGACTGTTAAAAACGTGGCCGAGTTGCCTTGATCTGACCTCCAAGCCCGGCACATCTTCTCCGGCGCTTTTATCGACTTTTTTATTAATGGGTCCCTGATACCTGACTGAAGCCGATAAGACTAGCCGTGACTCGGCCGCTTCGATCGAGTTCTGTTTCCCCTGACATCTTTTGCCAAGGTGGGCAGGGGATATTTTGTCCGCGCGATAAGGCCTCCCCGCTGTGACCAAAATTCCGACACTATATAAGATATTGCCATCGGTTCTCGGGGCTTCGGAGCGGTCCTCACAGGTGAAGATAACGGCGATGAGATATCCGATGGATCCGTGTCTTGGGTTTGATCATCACATCTCGGCAGTTGGTATTTCACAATATCTTGCTGCTGTCAATGTGTGCTGGGCAACGAGAGAAATGCGGGGGTCACTTTTCCCTGTCCAAACAATGCACATTGTTCTCGCCAATACAAGCAGTGCCGTGTCATGGAGGACTGGCTATAATCTTTCGGTCATATTTGCCACAAAGAACTGCCCGGCCTCTATCGATATCCTAGCCCCTATCAAAAATACCACAACTTCCAACCCCTGAGTCAGTCAACACCATCCACACAAGTGGACCAAAAATAGAGAGGGCCCGCTCACCTCCACCAGAAGCAAAAAGAAGAGAATGGGATTATATCGTTTATTGCAATGATCAAGCCCGGGTTCGATCCGGAGGCCTTCAGTGTGTTAGACTGACGTGATAACCAACTACACCACTCGACCGTTTTGCTTTGATATTTCCCAGGGCCCTAGCCATCCCTCATGGGCGCCCCGCTTCCGGTCACTATGGTTCTGGGAGTGGAAACAAGATTTTGCTGTGACATGTGAGCCGTGCAGCAGTCAGTGAATATTCTAATGACCTGTTTCTCATAACAGCATGATCTTCTGTTTTGCTGGCTTTCCTGACGAGTGTCAGGAGTTGCACAACCGTCAGTATCCATCTCTGAGATTGTACGATTCCACACACGAAGAGTGCCGAGTACTAAGATACCATCTGCGGAGAGGAAATGTTTGATATGATGGAAATCGAAAGATAAGCTAGGTAAGATATGTTCGAATACTCCAGGTAATGTAGAAAGTGAGGTTGCTTCGGGTGTTGCAATGTTCGTCTCGCAGCCAATACATTCAGCCACAACCAATACAGAGAATGCAGTTCCCTCAGACATGGCAGTGGTGATGCGCCAAACCCGTACATACGAAGGGTGCCACATGCCGCGGGAAGCGAGTGCAAAAGCGACGTGTAAGCCTCCGCGCTCTCTCCGCTGCCGTCCCGCCGAGGCGAACCGGGCGCACAGCCAATCACAGGCACACGTCAAGATGCATGGCGCAGGCTGTGTTGCCAATACTCCTGCAAGGTTCTCTTCTGAATGGCGCCGTGGCAATTGATTCAGCTGAAAGCTGAAGTTGAATATCACAACATTGGGTGCGATAGGAGTATGCAATTTCCTGCATCGCCGTGAGATTCGACGTAGTGGGGGATAGGAGTACTGGAGCATCTTCGGGGTTTCTACCTCCGGTGGGACTTATAAGACGGCATCTCACGATTTCACTCATGTGTGTACTGCCCTCCTTGGTAACTTCATCTTTTAACTCTTCCTCGACGACATCTCCTACAACTTGAACTTACAAAGTGAAGCTCCTCGCAACCCTAATCTCCCTGCTAGCAGCGACCGCTGTCAGCGCAGCACCGGCCCCCCTAGCCCGAAAACCCCCAAACCACCAGGCCTCACCTTCCTTTACCAGCTCAACATCACCGGCGGCGATTCTGTTTCCACCGGTCTAGGTCCCCGCAGTAATCGCATCATCGCGCCCATCCTCGGCGGCGCCTTTACCGGCCCAAAGCTCAAGGGTACATGTTCCACCCTCATTCCCGTTTTCCTCCTTCGCACAACCCAAACCCATAACTCTAACAGTCAACAGGAACCCTCCTCCCCCTCGGCGGCGACTGGGCGCTCGAAGACGCAAACAAGCCCGGCACATTCTCCCTCTACGCCGACGCGCGACATACCCTCAAGACGGACGACGGCGTCATCATCCAGGTGTTTGAGACGGGGGCGATACAGCCCGATGGGATCGCCCATATGCGTCTGACGTTCGAGACGGGGAGTGAGAAGTATTACTGGCTGAATCTTGTGGCGGGGGTTGGGATCATGCGGTTGGTTGGGCCGAATCAGTTGAGTTTGGAGGCTTGGGGGGTTGTGAATCCGTAAAGGTGGTGGTTGAACAGTGTGCCCGCTGTTTCCAAGTGAGATTTTCTCACAGTAGTAGAAAACTGTTACCTAAAATCTGGAACCTGAAGTCATATTGACACACTTAGGTACTCACGCGTCTCCCATTATCATTCCCTTACCTACCTTAATACCTAAACACCTCTCTCAAAAGACACCTTACCTTCACTCCCCCTTCCCAACACCCTCCCAAGCCCTGCCCACGGCTCCCCAATACTGCACCGGCCACTCCCTCATATGCTCCACATGACTCGTCCCCTCAAACATCTCCATCTCGGCCTGATACCCCCTCTCCCTGGCCTGCGCCGCATGCTGCTCAATATCCCCCCAGTGGATAATGTCGTCCTCCTTCGAATACAAATACACCCTCCTCGCCGCCGTGGTGCTCAACTCCCCCCTGTTCACCGCCGCCACACTATACTCCGGCGCCGACACCCGTCCCGTCGCCCAGCCCACTGCCGTGATTGTCGACAAGAATGCCATGGCGATGCCCTGCAGCACGATGAGCGGCAGGGGCACAACGGATGCTGCGCCGAGCGCCATGGCGCGGCTCCAGCGGCCGATGTTGGGGAAGAAATCGGTGCTGCCGGGGGTGGAGTCGAGAACCATGAGCTTGTACGGGAGGGGGGCGGCGTAGGCGGTGGTGTAGGCGTTCATGGTGGCGGCGAGGTTGATGCCGCCGGTGTTGGACATGGCGTGGATGAGGGTGTTGCCGTCGAGGGCGATGCCTTTTTCGGAGAGCAGGGAGGAGTACGGGTTTGGGGAGGGGGAGGGGGAGCTGCCGAACAGGGC
>Ga0247760_1000828_pt1 | contig 31713 bp, 26 predicted proteins | sample UWRJL171409R4_FD_179936 | JGI IMG/M metagenome (GOLD analysis project Ga0247760, IMG submission 179936) | Plant litter microbial communities from Arlington Agricultural Research Station in Wisconsin, United States - UWRJ-L171-409R-4 | ecosystem: Environmental > Terrestrial > Plant litter >... | reverse complement strand
AACGCTGCGTTACGCGGCGACGCGGTGCTCCTTCCGCATCAGCTCGCATAGCGAGCTAACACCGTGCTCGGCACGGCGTCTAGGCGGTCGTCAAGACGGTGATGAGCGAGGTCTTACTTTCAGGACCGCAGCGAGCGCGTCCGAAACGGGCACGCAAAACCGCCGCCATACTGGATCATCAAGGCCAGACCAGATAGATTCACCGGTTCGGCATACAACCGATCATTTTCGATGCTGAAGTTCACTTCTGTATCTAGGAGCACCCGAGCGTGATTGAGATTGCGTCAACGTTGACTCGAATCGCTTCCTTCGTCAGACGCGGCGCGCTTGGCCCTGACGTCTTGGACGCTCTGGTGTCCGACGGAGAGTTCATCGCAAAGGAATCTGATCTTTGGGATTTCAAAGAGGCGTTTCCAGAGCCTGACGACGCAGTGGGACGAGCCAAGTTCGTGCTTGCACTGGTGAGTTTTCATAACTCATTCGGCGGTTACTTAGTTGTCGGGGTGGCAGAGAGAGTTGACCGTCTCGGGTTCGTTCCGAAAGTCGGTCGGCTGCCCAGTCATCGAGAAGTTGACGAACTAGAGGCACTTATCGAGAGCTACACGGGCGGGCACCGACTCAGTGTAACGATGTCGCGCGTCACGAGCCCCGTCGGGGAAACCAATGTCGAGCTGGCGTTGCTCCACGTCCCCCAGCGACCTCACGACACGCAGCCGTGGCTGTTTGCGAAAAACGGGCCCCAGGCCGGCAAGAAGGTTCTGTTTGGTGCAGGGTCGATCTACCTTCGTTGGGGAGGAACGTCCACGCCGGCGCAGTCCACCGAGCACATGCGATTCCTACTATCGCGCCGAAGCTTCGAGGGCATGCTCGGAGGCGCGGAGCACGCTGAGCTGAAAATTGGAGACAACACTCTTCCAGATCGACAGCAGGTCTGTTCGCATTTCGTGGGAAGGGAGAGGTTCCTTGAACGCCTGTGGGGCTGGATGCCAGCGCAATTCGACCGAATTCGCGTGCTTGCCGGTGAAGGTGGCCGAGGGAAGACGTCGATAGGTTTCGAATTCGCAGCCGATGTTTGCCGTGTCGGGCCAGCTGGGATTTCGCGTGTACTTTGGTTCACCGGAAAGACACGACAGTACGTCGGTGCAATCGACGCCTATCGAGACCTCGGACCCGCTGCCTTCGTCGATGCGGCGTCATTGTTAAGGGCGCTTGGTAGAGAGTACGCCCTCACGACGGCGGAAGTAGCCGAAGACGTGCCGCGTGAGCCTCTGGTCCGACGAGTCGTTGAGGCCGTAAAACTCTATCCCGCGCTCATCATTGTTGACGACGTCGACTCTGTCGGAAGCGTCGATGAACAGCGACGCGTACACGAGACAGTGATGCAGCTTTCGAACAGCACAGGCTCACGTTTCCTAGTTACCACAAGGATGAACCTGACCTATTCGCCGGACACTTGCCTCACCATAGGCGGAATGGAACTAGACGAATATCACGCTTTCACGGTCGGCTTGGCAAGCCGCATGCAGCTGGAGCGACCGTTTTCCTGGAAAGAGCTTGAGCGACTTCGAACAGCAACCGACGGTTCGCCTCTTTACACGGAGTCCCTTCTTAGGCTGTTGCGCCAAGGAGAGAGTCTAGGCTCTGCAATTCAATCTTGGCGTGGTCAAGATGGGGAGAACGTTCGAGCCGCTGCGCTACGTCGTGAAATCGAACACCTCACACCCGAAGCGCGTCGGGTGTTGCTCGCAGCCGCGCATCTGAGCGAAGCGTCTCTAGCTGAGTTACACGAAGTCACTGGACTCGCCCGGGGAGCACTCTCGAAATGTGTTGGCGAGCTTCAATCGCTGTTCCTATTGAGCGCGCCCGGGTTAAGTGCAGAGGAGCCGCGATTTCGGATCAATGACACGACTGCACGATTCGCGCTGGAGGCCGCAGACAAGCTTGTCCCGGACCCTAAGGCGATCCAGAAGACGGTTCGAACATTTCGCTCGGGGGGGTCGACCGACGGACACTCACGCAGCTCGGTCGTGGCCCGCGGAGTAAGCCAAGCAATGGCGCAACTTCGAAGTGGTAATTTCGACGGCGCTGTCGAGACGGCTCAGGCGACGGTCAAGGAAACAGACTCTGGAGATGCATATTTGCTTCTCGGACGGTGCCAAGAAGCGCGTTGGCTCAACGTTCAGGGCGCGCCGACCGAGTCCAGGGACGCAGTCGAATCACGAAAGGCGTTTCGTCGCGCGCATGAGTTAGGAACCAGGAAGCCCGAACTGTATGAACTGTGGTTCGAGGCCGAATATCGGGCGGAACATTTTGGAGGAGCCGTCGATGTTGCAACGACTTGCCTCGGATTGCCGCCCACCGATCCGGGCGACTGGTACACGCGGCGGGGAGCAGCGCGAGCGGCCCTCGCGCGCACCCGTGCGTTACATGGAAGCGCAGCGCAAGCACAAAACGACTACTCCGAAGCCATAAGCGACCTTGAAAGCGCCAGAAAGTGCACTCGCGACCCCAACAAGCAGCAACTATTGGAGAGCTTTTACGGAACGCTGCGGGAGGAACGCAAGGCCCAGCATGTCGACGACACCGATTTTCGTGAGGAGGCCCGCGTGGAGCTCCCGCGCAAACGACGGCGCTAGTCGTGATGTATCCGCTTGGCCAGCCGCGTCAGTGGCGATTCGCGCGCTGGTCAATGGAGATAAGGTGCGACTCGCGAGTCCGGACGACTACGAAATCACGGCGCGACGGAACGAGGGGAAGAAATTCGCGGCCAGCCCTATTCTGAATCTCGGGGGAAACCGAAGACCGTCCCCGCCGGAAGAGCGCGCCTGCGGGCGACCGCCTATGCAGCTGAGACGGCGCCGGGCAGACTGACCCGAGCGGCTCTGGCTCGACGTCTCGGAGTGTCACGCGCTTCGGTCACGAAGACGTTAGCGAAGCTGCCAGTCGCTGGTCCGACGTAAGCGGTCGCTGCTAGTGTCTCGATCATGGAATCGACGGGGGAAATAATACAGGCGGAATCCGAAAGCCCGCAACCAAGCGACGCTGAAGACTCGGCCGCGAACGGAGACGAGCGTGTCGAGGTGGGGCTCACGAAGGAGACCTTGCAGCGCATGCGTGACGACCCTTTTCTTGATTTCGACCCAAGCAGCGTTGCGGAAAAAGCATACTTTCGTTGGGTCAATGGGGCGCCCGGCGACGCATTGGCGCATTGGCTTGCAGCCGAGACCGAAGAAATTTTCGCCCAGGTTGGTGAAAAATTGGAGTTTGCTGGAACTGCAAAAAACGGTTTTAGAAACGCGACACTCTACGACCACTTCCGCTTGGTCACGACTTGGCGCTGTGGAGCGCTAGGCACGCGGAAAGTCTTGGGTCCACGTACCCCGCGAAGGTGCTGCTTTTGCGGGGAAGTGAACCCCTCCGTACGTTCAAGACGGAAGCTCACGTCATCCCGGAGATGTTCGGGTGTCGCGATCTACTGACAAACGAAGAGTGCGATCAGTGCAACGCCGATAGCGGGAGGGCGTGGGAAGCCGAGTTGGGGCACTTTACGCTCGGCGATCGGGCATTCGGCGGAGTTCGCAAGAAGACCTCAGCAGCACCGAAGATTAAGGTCGGGCCCGGCAGCTACATCGGCGGCCAGAAGGCTGGCGCGGGCGTGAACATCGTTTCGATGGGGCGCGAGATTTTTCGCATTACAGGCCCCAACACCGCTGAAATCGATCTCCCTTACAACGCTGCGCACCCCTCGCGCGCCGCAAAAGCAGTCGCGAAAATGGCATGGCTCATGCTGTCGCTCGATCAGCGCCTCAAGCATCACGGCATAAGCGCCTGGCTTGCCGGCGGGAGCGCCTGTGAGACTCAGGTCTATCACGTCTGGATGGCGTGCCGGGTGCCGACGACGGTAGCCATCTGGGAACCGTTGGGCGACGACCGCGAATTGGCCGAGATCATCGTGATGCTCGCGTTCGGCAACGTTATGCTGCTGTGGGCCCCGCCGGATTGGGAAACGGGCGCGACGCGCGACCTATTGATGCCGCCGTTTCCTCGTGGAGCCGCCGTCAATGGCAGGCTGACGGCGCGCCGGTACAACGCGGAAGAGCACACGCGCACGAAGGCTGGCAGCAGAACGATCGGGCTCTCCTTCGAAACGATGTGGCGTGTGCATCTAACCGCACCTACCCCCGTGGAGGTGGTCGTACGCGAAGGAGAAAAGGAAAGTCGTCTTTTGACAACGGCGGTCAGTCCGCCCGGCGCAACGCCGGAACAGCCGCACTTTCAGCTCCGGGGTGGTGACCTGGTCGGGTCGATCGAGGTCAAGACTCACGGCGAAAGCTGGTCCTGGTCGTACCAAGCCCGACCGAGCGACGGAGACGTCGAGCGAACAATCGAGGTCATGAACGCGACCGCGCGCGGGGGCAGTGTCGCGATTGCGTGTACGTCGGATCACCAGTTAATTTTGAACGTGGATAGGTTCGACCGTCCCGGCGACGACAACCGTGACGTCTCGCCGCTGGTGGAGATCGCCTACAACGTCGGCATCGTGAATCGTCGCTTCGGACTAGAGATTGAAATGATGGAATTTTCGGACGACGACCTCGTCCTCGCTCGATGGCTCGCGCTCGGCGTGACGTACGGGTCCTTCCAGGAGGAGGAACCAGACGGTGAAAGGAGCGTATCTCTGGGGTCAGAGGCCATTGAAGAGTTAGCCGCAACCGTTGGAAATCAGCGACGAAACATCTCATTTGCAAATGAGAACACGCGCTGCCAGCTGTTCACTACGGACATCGTCGTCGGCCAAACGCAGCTCGTCTTGTTCGATGCCCGCGTTGTTGGCGACTGGGAAACCCTGCTCGCCGACGCGCGCGCCCATGGCCGAGTTTTCGTCACTTTCGAATGCTCACGAGTTGGCCACATCTTCGATGATATGTTCACCGGCCGTCAGCGTCCTGTTGTCAGCGACGACTCGACTGAAAATCCGTGATGGTGAGCTGGCGAATTGAACGCCCCCGCACTGATCGCTCGAACGACAGAACGCCTCCGGGATGTTCCTCACTCACTCAACTATCGCGTCAAGGAGAACGACGATCGGCTTGGGTAGCGCGCGAACCTCGCGATCATCCAGAAGGTCGACTGCGTCCATCGCCAAGCGGCGAAGGTTCTCAAGCTGCGCCGCAAAGTCCGACCATGGCGGTGGGGAACCGTGCGCGCCAACATCCACGCCTGCTGCGCGCTGTTGGAGCGCCACTTCAACCTCGCGCGACTCGAACCAATGCACGCCGTCAGCATCCTGCGTCGGGTGCAGCGAACTCCCCTCCATTCGACGAACAGTCGCGATGCTCCGCCCGATGCGCTTCGCCACCCCAGCTCTTGTCAGCATCATGCTGGCCTCCGACTGTCGTGCAAACCGACAGCATACACGGTCTATCCCTGCCCGGGCAGACCCGCCTTCAGGCGACAGCCTCCGCGTGCACGAATGCCGTTCGCTATCTCCCGATAGCCAGCCTCGGCCCTGTCGGCCTCGTCGTCTTGTAGGCGCTCTACATGGCGACTTCCGAATGCTTCGACTTCGTCGGCGAGCGCACACGGGTCAGCCAGCAAGCGACGCAAGCTCGGTCCGGAAAGCCTGCCTCGCGCTCCGCCGCCGCCTTGGAATCCCGCACGTTCGATCAGGAGCGCAATTAGTTCCAAGTCCATCACGTAGTCGGGCAGCGGTCCGCAACCGAGTTCCGCAGCTCTACGCAAGGCTTGCAGCAATACGCCCGCCGCATGCTCCGCGAGTGTGGTGCCAACCACGGACGGCGGAACATCTCCGTACGTGCCATCAACAAAGACCGTGGTGATGAGCTTCCCCTCGTACTGCGCCTCTGCTTCTACGGTTACGATTCCACGGCGTTTGTAGCTGCGAATTGGGACCAGCTGAAGCCGCGCGTGTTGCGGGAGGTCGGGGTAAGCCTCCTCGCCCGCAGCCGTCTTCGTCACCTCTACGGACCAGTCCACGGTCCCGGGGTCTGACGGCGAGGCGCTTGCGGCTGCGAGCTTCTTCTCGAGAAGCCCGCGTTGCGCCCGCTGGATCTCCTCCTTCATGATGCTCGCCCAGGCCAGTTCGGGAGGCTCGTCAAATGCGAGATTATGCGCCGCCCTGATTGAACGGAGCCCGCTCGGCGAAACAGGGTGTGCCATCATCGCGGGTTCGATTACTTCCAGAAATAGCCGCTTGGCAGCGGCCACTGTCGCCGGATCCGGCAACTCGCCTTGTGTCAGAGGAACGAGCCGCTGGGCTTCGGCATCGAGCATCGGCATCAAACCCTTTGGCACGTGAGGTCGCTTCTTGACCCGACGCACTCGCGGCAGGGGCTCTCCCGTGGCCACGCCGCGCTGCGAAATGCGTCCACCTCGACGCAGGCGGTTCAAGTCCGAGTTCCGCAACGCCGGTACGGCCGCTTTCGCGCGATCGAGCAACGCTGATTCGGGATCGGGCGGTCCCTCCTCCAGCGCGGTGGTGACTGCATCTTGAACAAGTTCTTCACGCCGGTCTGCAGATAGACCGGGAAATGAACGTTGAACGTGGTCCGCCAATTCGGCCAGGCCTGCTTTTGTCAAGGGCATCGCGCTGTTCCGAACTTTCTTGGGAAACGCCCGAAAGTTCGGCGCCCCATGGTGGCTGTGATGATGGCTGCAAAGCAACCGCATGATGTGCCCCCGCAAGCGTCCGTCAACGCCCTGACCCGACATCAACGTCGACAGCTCAGCGTTGCAAGTCTCGGCATCGACGAGCGAACAATACGACGAGCCTACTTGAACCCGGGCAGTGTCCGTGAGTCCACGCTCCTGCGCATTGCGGAGGCCGCTCGCACTCTTGGCCTTCCGCACCCCGTGGCTGTTGCAGGTCTGCAGCTCCGCAATGACGGAGAGAAGCTGTGACTTCAAATTTCCGTAGCTCGAGAGACTACGAGTCAGAGGTCCTCGGCCTGACAACCGAGGAGGCCCCCTCCGGACAGCATACGCTGACCGAGGACCTCTGCCCCGCAGCACTGCAACAGTTCGAGGGAGGCGGTGCTTGCTCCGGGGGGGGCCCGGCGAGCGCAGCGAGTGTCCGCGCCGAGGGGCCCCGCCCGTCTTCGGGCGGGGAGCGGGCGCGTCAGGAGCAGCCTCTGGGGGAACTCGACAGCGGGCGTCGAGTCTCACGCCCCGCCAAAAGCCATTGGTCCGAATTTGCGCCGGTCCACGCGAACGTACCGACGGCTCGTGCGTCATTCACTGTAACCCCCTCGCCAAAAGCCACCGCCGCCTCGGCGTCTGCCATACCCCCCTCGCCAAACGCCACGGGTAATCGCAGCAGGCCGAACGGCGATGCGGGCGAGCCCACACCCATCGACACGTCCTGCAGACTGCTTTCGTGCCGCGTCGACGCCCTGGTGCTCGCATACCAGCTCCAACCTGCGCCTGCGTTTCTCGACGAGCTGGACCGCGCGGGCGCAATCGCTGTGATCGCTGGCGTCGCGGAGATCAAGATCGGCAACATCGCGCTGGCTCTTCGCCACAATCGGCGACGACCGTTGTTCGCCTTCGAGAACGCCGACCTTCGAGCCGTTTTCGATCCAATCGCCTCGCACGGCTGGGTGCTCGAGGTGGTCCTGCGAGCCGTGTTCCTTGCGACACATACCCTCCGGATCGCGATGGCGCTCGCCGAGCAAATGGCACGCGGAATTGGAACCGTTCGCGCTAGACGGCTTCGCCGCTTCGATTTGTGCGGCGACTACTGCAACTTCGCGCTGGCCCCCGGGGACATCGAACTCTTTGTAACGACGCGCGCGAGGCGAGAAACCTTTTTGGTTCAAGCCAAGGACCTGGACGAGGTGGGCGGCGAACTTTGCAAGCCGGCATTGCGCGAGCATCGACGTTCGGCCCTGGAAGTAACCGGCATCAGCGTCGCTTCGGGAAATCCGCTCATGGCTCGCGTGTACGACAAACCCGCGGAGCTCGCCTTGCCCGGTCGGGAAGAAAAGCGCGCTATCGAGCACGCGATTTGGCTCGCTGCCAATTGGGACGGGCAAGCCCCGGTCGCACGAGTTGAGTTCCAGCACCGGGGCGCATTCCTGGACGAGATCGGTTTGCGCCAGCCGAGCTTACTCGAAGGCGCCCTCGACGCAGTCTGGCAGCGGGACGTGGATTGGCTGCGGCTCGTGACCAAGGGCACGGCGACCCGCGCATCCCGAGCAGCCTTGGATCCGCGTTGGATTCCGGTGAAGGCCACCTCGTTCGTGCACGCCGCAGATCCGATCCCGAGAAATCGACACCATCGGGGAGGCGCAGCTCCCGCTCACGTGCTCGGTGCAGCGGTTTCGCGGTTGGCAGCAAGCGGCGAACTGCGGAAACTGAACGTCGAGACTACTGCACAGGGCAAACTTCTCGATAGCGATAGTTTCCGCACCATGACGGACCGCGATGCTGCCGCATGGGTCGCGTGGATGACGGTTCGCCTTTTTGGAGCCGCAGGGGCTGACTCTTCTCGTGGCCTCCTGCAGCACGGGGATCCTCGGGTAGCCGCGCTGCGGCTGTTCGCGAAACTGCAAGCTGCGAAAGCACGCTTCAGTAGTGTCGACGACGACGAGGCCGCGCAATGAGCGCCGAGCGGAAGCGGCGGCACCGCGAAGAGAGCACGCACGAGCGTGCGAAGGCAGAACGGGCGAGCCCGCTCGTTATTCAAGTGGACCTCAACCTCCCGGCGCACCTTTTGCCGTGGGAACGCGAGCTCTTGGTTCGCCACATTCAAGGGCTGCTCGACTCCGTGCTACTCAACCCGCAGAGTGATGGCCAAGAAGAATGAGATCCGACGCGTTGTTCTCTACACGCGCGTTTCGACCGCTGAGCAAGCCGAAAAAGATCTCTCCCTACCCGCGCAGCTCCGGACACTGAAGCGCCAGGCAGGCGAGCGCGGCTGGGAAGTGGTCCGCGAGTACGTCGAGCCGGGCGCATCGGGACGGGACGACAACCGCACGGAGTTCAGGCGCATGATGCGAGACGTGCTCGCGCCCTCGGCGGAGGTCGACGCGATATTGGTCGTGCACACGTCGCGCTTCATGCGCGATGCCGCGAAAGCGATCGTACACAAGCAGGCTCTCGCACGCGCCGGTGTTCGGGTCATCTCGACGAACCAGGAGACGAGCGACGACCCATCCGGGCGCTTGATGGAGACCATTTACGCCGGGTTCGACCAATACGAATCCGACATGAATGGCTACCGGACGACGGCGGCGATGCACGAGAACGCGCGGCGCGGGTTCGTGAACGGCTCGAAGGCGCCGTTCGGCTATCGCGCCGAGCTGGTCGACGGCGGCTCCGGACCGAAGCGACGCAAGCTCTTTCCGAGCCCGGAGGAGGCCCCAATTGTCGTGGAGGTCTTCCGCTTCTACGTGGCGAACGGCGGCGCGAAGGCGGTTGCGCGCGAGCTGAACCAACGTGGCTTGCGGTTCCGCGGCGGCAAGCTGTGGACGAAAGACTTCGTCTTGCGCATCATTGAAGAAACCGCTGCGATCGGCACATATTATTGGGGAAAGAACGATAACCGGACCGGTAAGGCACGCGATCGAGAGGAATGGATCGCGATCCCGGTGGAGCCGATTCTGGAGCGAACGCTGTTCGAAACGGCGCAGCGGATGCGCGCCGAACGTGACCCGAAGCGAAATGAGGGACGCACCGGCTCGAGCCCGCTGCTGCTCGCAGGGCTCCTCCGGTGCGGTGCGTGTGGCGCGTCGTACGTGCTCGAAACCTCCGGCAAGCTCGACCCGAACGGCGAGCACACGTACCGCTATTACAACTGCCGCTCGTTCGTAAAAACCGGCAAGGAGGCTTGCCCGGGCCATCGCTTCCCAACCGCGAAGCTCGAACGCGCCGTGCTGGAACACCTTGCGGATCAGGTATTCACCGTCGAGCGGTGTCGCGCGCTCGTACGCGACGTTGTCGAAGACAGCGGCCTCTTGCGACAGAAAACGGATGAGCAACGGCGCGAGCTCAAGAATCAGCTCACGGACCTCGAGCGCCGAATCGCTAAGTGGCAGGAGGCGTTCGAAACGGAGGCTGATTCAGCGGCCGTCGTGCTTCCGCGGCTCCGCGAGCTGCAGGCGAAACACGCCGAGCTCACGCAGACGCTGGGCAAGGTGGTTCCGCTCCGCTCCCCGCCCCCTCATCTCTACGCCGAGACGACGATCGAGCGCTTCCGGCAGACGATCCGCGATGTGTTCCTATCGGCGGACCAGACCCTCGCCAAGAACTACCTGCGCTTTCTGGTGGAGCGTATCGTGGTGCAGGGCAACTCACTCGAGATCCACGGGAAAGCAGACGCTTCCGTGGCACTTCTCGCGGCCAGTCCCGACCTCGCTTACCCAGCCCCCGTTAATCCACCCGCGGAAGTTCTTACTTCCGTAGGTGGTTGGCTCCGACTCAAGGACTCGAACCTTGGACCCGGCGGTTAACAGCCGCCTGCTCTACCAACTGAGCTAAGTCGGAATATCTGTGAGGACGCGAGACATTAGTCACCGAAGTTCGAAGGTCAAGCAGATCTGTTCAGCATCGACGTCGTTCGCTCGATCGCCCGAGATTTAGCGGATTCTTTAGAATTTTTGTGTGCGCTTGGGCGGTGCCGGCGGCGCAGATCGACGGACGTCGGGCTTCAGCCGTTGACGGATCGGCGGGCCGGATGCCATAGCGCGGGGGTGACGACGCCTGCATCCGAGATCGTGGCAACGCCGAAGGCGGTGACCGCGGAGCATTCTGCGCCAGCGGCGATCCAGCCGCCGTCCGCCACCGACGTGACACGCACGGCTGGCCGGGGCGGGCTCGCGGTCGCGTTTGCCAAGGTCTATTTCATCTTCGTGGGGCTCGTGCAGCAGATCGCGCTGCCGCGCTTGCTCGGCTTGGACGGCTACGGCGCCCTGGCCAGCGCGCTCTCGATCGCCGGCATCACCTACAATCCGGTCACCACGACCTCGATTCAGAGTGTCAGCCGCGCGGTCGCGCAGTCCACGCCGGAGACCCAAGCGGGCACCATTCGCCGCGTGTTCACCGTTCACGCGGTGTTCGCGGTGTTGCTCGCGGGCGGGTTCTTTTTGTTTGCGCCGACCATCGCCGGGGTGATGGGCGCGCGCCACGTCGTGGGTTCCTTGCGCATCCTGAGCGGCGTGATGCTGATGTATGGCTTGTATACGCCGCTGATCGGTGTGCTCAACGGGCAGCGCAAGTTCGTCTCGCAGGCGGCGCTCGATGTGATCGCCGGCACGCTGCGCACGGTGGGTCTGATCGCCGGCGCCTTCGTATTCGCGCGTCACCACTTGGCCGTGCAGGGCGCGACCGCCGGCTTCGTCGCTGGCGCCTCGCTGATCTTGACGGTGGCGCTATTTCTGGTTGGCATCGGCAAGCGGGGCAAATCTTCGATCAGTGTGCGCGCGCACCTGATCTTTGCCTTGCCCGTTTTATTCGGCCAAGTGCTGTTCAACCTGCTCTTGCAGGCGGATCTGACGCTGCTGCGCCGCTTCGCCTCGCAGGCAGCGCTCGCCCACGGCTTACCCGCCGCAGCGGCCGATCCGCTCGTCGGAGCGTATCGCGCGACGCAGTTTTTCTCCTTCCTGCCCTATCAGCTGCTGATCGCCGTTACCTTCATTTTGTTTCCGATGCTGGCCAGCGCGGCGCGCGACGGCGATCGCGCAGCGGTGGCGCGCTACGTGCGCACGGGCGTGCGCTTGGCGTTGGTGCTGGCCGGCATGATGGTCAGCGTCACGGCCGGCCTGAGCGACCGCCTGCTCTACTTGGTTTTTGGATCGGAGGCCGCAACGCTCGGTGCAGGCTCGCTCCAACTGCTCGCCATCGGCTTCGGTGGCTTCGCCATCTTCGGCGTGCTCACGACGGTGCTGAACAGCTTGAAGCACGAACGCGAGAGCGTGATCGTCACCGCCGTCGCGGTGACCTTGGTCATCACCTTGTGCTACTTGCGCGTGCGCGGCGCGCCGTTCGGTGAGCACTTGCTCCTCTATACCGCTCAAGCCACCGCGGCAGGCCTGTTCGTGGCCACGCTTTCGGCGGCATTTTTCGTGTATCGCGCCGCGGGCGCGGTGGCGCCTCCGCTGACGCTCGTCCGTGTGTTGCTGGGCGTCGGCGTCGCCGTCACCTTGGGTCGACTTCTGCCCCAAGCCGGCAAAATTGTGACACCTATGTACGCCGTGCTGGTCGCGCTCGCGTATCTGTTGATTTTGCTCGTGACCCGCGAATTGGCCGCCGCTGATTTGGCGACCTTGCGCGCGGTCGCGGCCAAGCGCAGCCCGCGCTGATGGTATTATTGCGTATGGCTCGCCCAATCTACCTTTGGATCCCTAGCCTGACCGTGCTCGCGCTCGGCGCGTGCGGCGGGTCGGTAGACGGCTTCTTCAGCGATGTCCTCTCCGCGGGCGCGGGTGGTTCGAGTCAAACGGGCTCGTCGAGTGCGGGTTCGATTTCGAGCTCGGGCAGTACGAGCAGCGCGGGCGGCGCGATCAACCTCGGCAGCGCCGGTCGAGTTTCAGCTGGCGGCAGCGGTGGAGCTCAAAGCGGCGGCGCGAACTCCGGCGGTCTCGCCGGCGCAACCAGCAGCGGCGGCGCAACCAGCAGCGGCGGCGCAATCAGCAGCGGCGGCGCAACCAGCAGCGCAGGCAGTGGCGTTGGCGGCAGCGGAGCTGCCGCGGGCCATGCCGGCGAAAAAGGCTCCGCGGGCGCGGGCGGCACGAGCCCCGGTTCGAGCTGTGGCGAGCTCATCAAACAAGCCAACGAGCAACTGGAAGCGGCCCGGACCTGCAACCTGGCCGCGGATTCGCTGCAGTGCACGGGCAAGGTAACGAACCTGTGCAACTGCCAGGTTCCGGTGCAGCGCACCGAGTCAGCCGAGACCAAGGCGTATCTGAAAACGCTGAAGCTGTTCGAGGACAACGGCTGCGTCATCGCCTGCGCCGCGATCGTGTGCACTTCGGTGACCAACGCGCAGTGCAGAGGCTCGGGCTCGAGCGTCATGGGCACGTGCGTGGCGACCAACCACGGACCCGGCCCTGATTGATCCCGGCCGCGTCAGGGCGTGGCGCGTTCAGGTCTCGATCGCCTCGCGCACGAACAAGTCTTCCAGCGTTTCGTGACGCGGGGTGACCTCGGAGATAGAGAGGCCGAGGGCGAGCGCGCGTTTCAAAATCACGGCTACGTTGGCCTCCCCTTCGATCCCCAGCACGAGCCGCGCGCCCAAGCGCTGCACGGTGCAGCCGGAAGCTTGGCACTCAGCCGCAAACTCATCGCTCGCGCCGAGCACGACCACGTCCGTGCGCCGCACCTCTTTACGCAGCAAATCCCCCAGCCGGCCGCTGACCACGACTTCGCCGCGGCGCAGGATGGCCACGCGATCGCACATCGTTTCGACGTCGCTCAATATGTGCGTAGAAAAGAAGATCGTGCGACCGTTCTTGCGCTCCTCCAAGATCAGGTCGCGCACCTCTTTGCGGCCGACCGGATCGAGACCGCTCATCGGCTCGTCCAAGATCAAGAGCTCCGGATCGGAGACCAAAGCGGCCGCTAGCCCCGTGCGCTGCAGCATGCCCTTCGATAAGCGCCGAACGGGGCGGTCTGCGGCGTACAGGACGCCGACCTGATCGAGCACCTGGCGCGTGCGATCGCGCGCGGCACGCGCTGACAGGCCGGACAAGCGCGCGCACAGCTCGACGAACTCGGTCGGCGATAGGTACGGATAGACGTACGGGTTTTCCGGCAAAAAGCCGACGCGTGAGAGCGCCCGCTGGCTCGGAACCGGATCGCCGAACAGTGTCGCCTCGCCACCCGTGGCTGTAATCAAGCCGGTCAGCATCTTGATCGTGGTCGTTTTGCCAGCGCCGTTCGGGCCGAGGAAGCCGAAAATCTCGCCGCTCTCGACCTCGAACGAGACGCCCTTCACGGCCAACACCCGACGCATGAAGAAGCCTTGGCGAAACTCCTTGCGGAGACCGTTCACGCGAATCAGAGTGCTCACGGGTCGTAAGGGTAGTGGTGGTGGCGCGCGGGAGCAAAACGCTCGTGAGGGCAGAGCGACGAAACCAGTGGTGGTGGGCACCGGTGCCCCCCCTCGTCCGTCCTCGGCCCGTCCGCAGCTTCGCCGAGCCCCCGACCCCTGCCGGCGCGCGGGCCTGCGGGCGGCCGGTCCCCCTCCAAATCGGCCGCTCCCGCGTCCTCAGGGGGGGACCACACGGCGATCGCTCCCAGAGCGGTCTCGAACACATGCGAGACCCATCGAGGCCGCGCCGCGGGCCCAATGGCACAAAAAACATGTTAACAATGGCGCCACAAGTCAGCGCTCGACACTTAGGGAACGAGGAATGATGAAACGGGTTGGTCTAGCTTCTGTGTCGCTCTTGGGTTCCCTCAGTTTGGCGTCGAGCCTGCACGCACAAGGCGCCGCACCAGCGCCCGCAGCACCGGCACCCGCTGCCGCACCGGCAACGCCCAGCGCAGAGCCAGCTCCTCCGGCTGCTGCTGCGACGCCAGCGCCGACCACGGCACCCGCAGCGACGGCGTCCGCATCGGGCAGCGCCGATCTCGCGACCGGGCAAGGCTATGACGTCGACGCCAACGCCGACGCGCCAGCGGCCGACGCGGTGGAACTCGACCGCACTTGGCGCGCGACCTCCTTGCATCTCGGCAGCGCGCTGAGCGGCTCGACTGGTTTGCTGCACGTGATTGAAGCCGGCGCTGGCGCCCCAGGCACGTTCCGCTTCGTCACCACCGGCTCGTATTTCGCTGGCTCGGGCTTCTTGTGCAACAGCAGCACGCCCTGTCCCACGTTCCTGAATGATTCGGCGACCCCGACTACCGAAGATGACGTGACACGCGCGGGTGCGCACGTGGCGTTGTCCGTCACCGTGCTGCCGTTCTTGGAAGCGTTCGCCGGCTTTCACAATCACGCCACGAGCGATAGCCGCGGCCGCCCGCAGCTCCTGCAGGTGCTCGGTGACACGAATCTCGGTGTAAAAGGCTTCATGCCGCACACGCCGGACGGCATCTTCACCTTCGGCGGTGAGGCCGAGCTATGGCTGCTGAACGGCACGGGTGGCGTCGGCTTGGATAGCGGCAGCACGAGCTTCGCCCTGCGCGCGCTGGCGACGGCCGATCTGAACAACCGCTCGCGAGTCGACGACCGCATCCCGCTCCGCTTCCACAGCAACATCGGATACCTGTTCGACAACTCCAGCAACATCGTGAGCACGGTAGAGAACACGCCCAGGCCGCAGGGTCGCGGTGGGCCCGTTTCGCGCATCGAACGCTTCGGCCTCGACATCAACCGCGTGGACTTCTTCCAGCTCGGCTTCGCCGCCGAGTACGTGCACGAGTTCGTGCGGCCCTTCCTCGAGTGGTCGATAGACGTGCCGGTCAACCGCCAGAGCTACACCTGCGTCGTGCGTGAAGCCGCGGCCAACGGGGACGTGTGCTTGGGCCTGAATCAAAGCATGTCCACCACTCCGTCGCGCTTCACGGTCGGCGCACGCGTCTTCCCTTGGCAGGATCACGGGCTCTCGCTGCTCGCCGCGTTCGACGTGGGCACCGGCGCGACCTCGAAGTTCGTGGAAGAAATTGCCCCGGAATTGCCCTGGAATTTCTACTTCGCGCTGGGCTACGCCGTCGACACGGTAGCGCCCAAGCCGATCATCCAGCAGGTCTCCGCGCCGGCCGCGCCCGTCGCGCCTGCACGCGAGAATTGGATCGAGGGCCTCGTCGTCGAGAAGAACACCACCAACGTCATTCCCGATGCGCTCGTCAAGTTCGACGGCCGCCCCCTGACCGGCATGATCTCGGGGCCCGACGGTACGTTCCGCAGCGGGAACCTGGAGCCAGGCACGTACACCTTCAACGTGACTGCGAACGGCTATCGAGACGGCCAATGCGCCGCCACGATCGAGGCGCCCGTCGCAGACGCGACGAAGCCGACACCCGGCGCGGTGACCGCTCCGGGTGAGCCTGGTTCGACCCCAGTTCAACCCCCCGCTGGCGGCGCTACGCCGCCCGCAGGCAGCAGCGCTAGCCCGACCGTCGTCAAGGTGCATTGCGAGCTCGAAGCGCTGCCGAAGGTCGGCTCCGTCGTGGGCTCGGTCACCGATCCGGAGACCAATCAGCCGGTGGACGGCGCGCACATCGAAGTCACCGATCGCCTGAATCGGAAGCTCGAGCTCAAAGCCGACGCGAACGGCGCGTTCCGCTTCGAGAACGTGCCGCCCGGACCGCTCAAGTTCGCGGTCGACGCCCCCGGCTATTTCACCGCGGTCGCCGAGATCAACGTGCGCGCCCGCGAGGAAGCGCCCGCGCGCATGTTGCTCAACAAGCGCCCCACGCAACCGAACGTGATCGTCACCGGCAAAGAGATCAAGCTGAAGAAGCAAGTCCACTTCCAGCATGACTCCGCAGAGATCTTGCCGGACTCGCAAGCCATCATCGAAGAGCTCGCAGACTTGATGAGCAAGCGCGCCGACATCAAGAACGTGGAAGTACAAGGACACACGGACGACACGGGCGCCGCGGCGTACAACCTGCGCCTCAGCCAATCGCGCGCCCAAGCCGTGGTGGACGCCATCGCCTCGCACGGCGTCGACGCTTCGCGCATGACGGCCAAAGGCTACGGCCAAGAAAAGCCGCTAGTCCCCAACACCACCGAACCGAACCGCGCCAAGAACCGCCGCGTTCAGGTGATGATCACCGAACAGGGCAAGTAAGTAGCAACCGAAAGCGGCTCATCAGGTAGCAGCCGAAACCGGCTCATCAGGTAGCAGCCGAAAGTTGCTCGTCGCGGCATCCCGCGCGGCCGAGAATGGAGTTCGAATTGAACTCCATTCTCGTTTCCCCAACCGCTTCGCGCATGAATTGAGCGCGCTACGAGCTGCGCTGCCGGATCGCGATCGCCCCCTCTCGATCACTCAGGGGGCGGGAGAGTCTTGGTTCGTCAAGGACCAATGGGCCTCCAGGTAGGCATCGACCAAGCGCAGCTCCGTGTTCGTCAGCGAGCGCGAGTACAGAATGAGTTCCGAGATCTGCCCTTGGAAGTAGTCGCAATTGTCGTACAGCGAATGCCCGACGAAGTTGTTCACGCGCACGCCGGACTCCGGCACGATCGGCAGCGGCAATTGCACCATGTCCAGCACGCTGCCGTTGAGCCGCAAGTCCGCAGAGCCAGCCAGGCGATGATTGACCGAGAACGAGGAGAACCGCTCCGGATCGACTTTGCCCGTTTGAAAGTACGGCGTGGCCACCTCGTACTGCCATTGGCCCTGCGCTACGCCCAGGAAAACGTCGTCCATCTCGCTGCCGTTCGAGAGTTCGAGCACCGCCGCGCACTCGGGCTTGGTCGGTTTGGCCACGGCGAAGCCAGTCAAGCCCGCGCTGAAATCCCCGAATCCCTCCGCGAACGCCAGAAACTGTGCCTGGCCGTCGAACTCGAGGGTGGGGCGACCGTTGAAGCCATCGCCAAGGTAGCTCGGGCGCCCATTCACTGACCCTTGCGTGGCGTCTAGCTGGTTACCGGATTGGTCTTGCCAGACCTGGACATGACCGTCCTTCTGCTGGATCCCGCGGTCAGCGCTCAACCAGACCAATAATCCCGCCCGCGGCAGCACCTCGCTCGACACGCCGCCGATACCGCTGCTCCCGCCGCCACCCGCGTTGCCGAGCAGACCGCCGGAGCCGCCGCTATCGGACGCGCCCGCGTGACCGCCGTCGCCTGCGCTGTTGTCATTGCCAGCGCTACCCGGCTGCCCCGCTTCACCCGCGCTCGAGGCGCCGGCGTTGCCCCCGGCCCCACCGTTCGCGACGAACTTCTGACCGCACGCCCCAAGTGCCGCGCACAACGAGAGAATTGCGAAACGACTTCTGCTCACGACCGAGCAAGCTAGTTCGCCCGCACGGTGAGTTCAACCACGCTCGGCGCGACCGCTATTCGCGCTCTCGGCCTTCGGTCTCGTCGGTCTCGGGCTCGCTCGCCTCGTCTGACTCCTTGGCCTCGCCCAGCTCGTTTAGCTGCGAGCGGTCTTCGGCCTTGATTTCGTGCAATAGCTCTTCGACGCGACGGGAGGCGTCGTGCCCGGCGTCGTAGTGAAAGCGCAGCTCGGGCGAGCGACGCAGTTCTAGCCGCGGCGCGATCAAACGGCGTAGTCGACCTGCTCCCTTGGCCAGGCTCTTCAAGACCACGGCGCGAATCTTTGGGTCTTCATCGCCGATCAGCAGGCGGACGCCGATCCGGGCGGCCATCAAATCATCCGTCACTTCGACGGTGGTGATGACCACCGCCGAAAGCCGCGGGTCGTCTACTTCGCGTCGCATCAATTCGGCAAGGTAAGCGCGCAGCAACTCGGCGACACGTTTTCCTCGGCGTCCATCTGTCGTCATTCATCGTCTCCGGCCGGGAAATCGAAACCGCCATCCGAAAAGCTTCCGCGATCGAGCGCTTGTTCGATCCCGCCGCGGATGCCAGTGCCGCCGTCTCCGAACGAGACGATCTCCGTCGCCACATCCGCGACCAGCGCGTCATGCGCGCTGCCCGCGAGTGTCGCCACGTGCGAGAGCACCTCCGAGCAGCGCGCGGAGTCGTTCGAGACCACGCTCACGCCCAGCGTCGCCACCTGCCAGCGCGAAAGATCGCCGATCTCCGCGATCGAGATGGGCAGCTTCGCGCGGGCGCGATCCTTCAGGCCCTTCACCACCCGACGCCGATCCTTGAGCGATCGTGCGCCGGGTATTTGCAGGACAATCCGAGCCACGCCAACGAACATTTCTTAGGGTGCCAGGCTCGTGCCTGACCTCACAGCGTTTGCTTGACCTGTTCGATCTCGAACGCTTCGATGATGTCGCCGACCGCGATTTCGTTGAAGCCTTCGAGCGCGATACCGCAATCGAAGCCTTCTTTGACGTCGCGAACGTCGTCCTTGAAGCGCTTGAGGCTGCTCATCTTGCCTTGCCAGAGGGTCGCACCCTCGCGCAAGAGCCGGACGCCGCCTGCGCGCTTGACCAAGCCTTCGATCACCATACAACCAGCGACGGTGCCGGCCTTACTGAGCTTGAAGACCTGGCGAACCTCGGCCTTGCCGATGTTGCGCTCGACCTGGGTGGGCTTGAGCAAGCCCTCCATGGCCGCCTTCACTTCATCCACCACGTTGTAGATGATGCTGTACTGGCGGATCTCGACGTTCTCTTTTTGAGCGAGAGCGGCGGACTTGCCAGCGGGGCGCACGTTGAAGCCGATGATGATCGCTCCGGCCGCGACGGCCAGATTGACGTCGCCCTCGGTGATCGCGCCGGCACCTGCGTGCACCACGCTCACCTTCACCTTTTCGGTGCTCAGGCGAACCAAGGCATCTTCCACGGCTTCGACCGAGCCTTGGACGTCCGCCTTGATGATCAGCTTCAGCTCGAGCTGATCGTCTTCCTGCATCGCCTTGGCGAGCTCTTCCAAGGACATCGCACGCTGGCCCGTCGAAGGCGCCAAGCTGCGGCGCTCCTTCGTCTTGCGCGTGTCGGCGATCTCCTGCGCCTTCTTCATGTCTTTGACGACGTGAACCGGATCGCCTGCGCTGGGCACGTCGTTGAGACCGATGATCAAGACCGGGGTCGAGGGACCCGCCGTCTCGAGCAAACGGCCCGCCGAGTCGTGCATGGCGCGGACTTTACCGTAGGCACCGCCCGCCAAAATCACGTCACCGCGATTCAGCGTGCCGTCCGTGATCAGCACCGTCGCTACCGGGCCGCGACCGCGGTCGAGCTCTGCCTCGATCACCGTGCCGGTCATCGGCTTGTTCGGATTGGCTCGCAAATCGAGCACTTCCGCCTGCAGCGCGATGGTTTCCAGCAGTTGATCGACACCTGCGCGGGTGAGCGCGGAGACGCTCTGGTACAGCGTGTCTCCACCCCATTCCTCGGCCACGAGCCCGAGTTCGCTCAGCTGACGCTTGACGCGCTCCGGATTCGCATCCGGCTTGTCGCTCTTGTTGATGGCGACGACGATTGGCACCTTGGCCGCTTTGGCGTGGTTTACCGCCTCGCGCGTTTGGGGCATCACGCCGTCGTCGGCTGCGACTACGAGCACCACGAGATCCGTGGTTTGCGCGCCGCGCATACGCATCGCGGTGAACGCTTCGTGGCCCGGCGTATCGAGGAAGGTCACCGGACCGTGCGCGGTGATCACCGAGTACGCGCCGATGTGCTGGGTGATGCCGCCGGCCTCACCGGACACCACGTTCGTCTTACGGATTTGATCGAGCAAGCTCGTCTTACCGTGATCGACGTGGCCCATGATGGTCACTACGGGCGGACGGGTGATGCGATCGGCCGAATCATCCAGCTCGGTGCCCTGCGCGGCGACGAGCGCGGCTTCTTCGCTGACCGCGATGTCTTCGACTTCCCAGCCGAACTCGTTGGCGACGATTTTGGCGGTCTCGGCGTCGAGCGTGCTGTTGATGTTCACGCCCGTCATGCCGAGGCGCATCAACTTCATCAGCACCTCGGTCGCCTTGGCGCCGATCTTCGCGGCTAAGCCTTGCAGCCCGATCGACTCCTCGATGCGCACGATCTTCTTGTGCGCGGAGCGTTCTTGCGTGACGACCGAGCCGCTGATCTTGCCCTTGGGCATCGAGCCGATGCCGCGCGGGCGCATGCCACCGCGGCCTTGCGGCCCGCGGTTGCCGCCCATTTGCGGCCGTCCGCCACCTCCGCCCGCTGGCGGGCGCCCTTGGATGGCACCTGGAGCCTTGGCGTCGTATTGCACGCGCCGCGGCATCGGGCCGCGCGGAACCTGAGGCGGCATGGGCACGCCAGGGCGGCCCTCCCAGACGTCGATGCCGGTCTTGGGCGCAGTAGACGTGCGCACCGGGGGCGAGGCCGCAGCCAAGTTGGCGGCAGGCGGAGCCGCAACCTGCACCGGCGGCGGGGGTGTCGGAGCGCGCGGCGGCGGCGTGGGCGCGCGCGGCGCCTCTGCAACCGGCGCTGCCGCCACCGAAGCCGGTGGGATCGGAGCGGGAACGGATGCAGGTGCGGGCGCCGGCGGCGGAGCTTCCACCTCGCGCACGACAGGCGCGGCCGCCACGGGAGCGGGCTGAGCCACCGGGGCGGCGTTCGCGGTCGAGACGGTGTCGACGCGCGGCGCTTCGACCACGGGAGCAGGAGCGGGAGCGGGCGGCGGAGACGGGGCCTCTACCTCGCGCTCGCGCACGTGCACCACGGGTGCCGGAGCCGGCTCCGGCGGAGCAACGAACGCCGGGCGAGCGGGCTCCTCCTGATGTCGTTGAGGCTCACGCTGCGGAGGCTCGCGATGCACCGGGGCGGGCGCTGGCGCGGCCGCGACGGGGGCGGGATGCGTAGGGGCGGACGGTTCGCGCACGACTGCGCGACGCTTCACGACGGTGGGACGGATACGCTCCTCCACCACACTCGGTTGCTTTTGCTTTTCCAAATGCCGCTTCACGCGCTCCACGCCCTCGGGCGAAACTGCGCTCATGTGATTCTTCACGTCGGGCACGCCCGCGGCTTGGAGCATGGCCACCAGGACCTTGTTTTCCACGCCCAAATCTTTAGCCACTTCATAAACACGCAGCTTGATGCTCATCCAACCTCCGACACCAGGCCCGCGGCGCTCAACTGAGGAGCGCTCACCGGCCCGAGCTCTGCAACATCCAGCGTGTGCACGAGCGCAGTAGTAATTCCATCGTCCAAAATCGCGATAACGCCCGTTTCCGGGCGCCCGATCACGCGCCCGAGCAGCTCTTTCGAGCCGAAGGCGCGTGCTTTTCCGCTCTTCACCAGGGCATCGACCCAAGGGGTCTCGGCCGCGGCGCGGGCATCACAGGCAACCAGCACGAGCTTCACCTGCCCGGCTGCGTAGGCATCGCGGACGGCGGTAGAACCCGCCGCGGCTTTGCGTGCTCGAAATGCGGCGCCAACGAGCGAATACGCTCGCCGTTCGGCTTGCGCGCGGAGGGCAGAGGAAAACTCCGCAACGCTCGTGTGCACCGCACTCTTCATACTCTTGGAAAATCCTCGAGGTAAGGCTTGAGCGAGACATGCCGCACGCGGGTGAACCCACGCGCCGCGCCCAAACCCACTACCGGCCAAATCCGGGACGGCTTCGCCCGACGGGCCAAGCACGACACGCACGAGAGCGGCGGGATCTCCGACCTCTCGACAGCCAGCGCAGGTTCGTAGCATCTCGCCCTTCACGCCTTTTCAGGCTTCTCCCGAGGTAGCAGGTTGAGCCGCGGCAGCGGCGGCCGATGCGGTCGCGTGCCTTCGCGCTTCGTCGATTTCGCGCGCTTCGGTGCTCAAGAAGTGGCTCGCGCCGACCTGGATCTGGCGCGCCTTCTTGATCCCGAGGCCGGTGCGAATCGCCAAGCGGTCGGCGTCTTCACGGGCCAGATCCTGGACCGTGCGGTAGCCGGCTTCTTCCAAGAGCTGCACCGTGCGGGTGCCGACGCCCGGCACGAAGCGCAGCTTGTCGCGCTCCGAGAGCGGTTCGATCTGTGACGAAGCGCGGTGGATGCGATCGCGACGCAGCCGCTCCATAGTGCGCTCGGCCGCCAACTTCAGCTCCTGCGCGCGCTGCTCGGAGGTGACGCCTTCGATCGTCACCAGCTCTTCGATGGCGGCTTCGGCGATTTCTTCCAGAGCGCGGAAACCGAGGCGATACATGGCCTTGGCCAGCTCTTCGTCGACGTCGTCGATTTCCTTGAGCACGACCAGCGCCTCGTCCTCCATCTGCTTGAACTTGCTCTCGCTGATGATGTCGAGCTTCCAGCCGGTGAGCTGGGAGGCGAGGCGTACGTTCTGGCCCTTGCGGCCGATCGCGAGCGACAGCTTCTCGTCCGGAACCACGAGCTCCATGCGGTGGTCGGCTTCGTCGACGATCACCTTGTTCACTTCGGCCGGCTGAATGGCGTTGATGATGTAACGCGCCGGGTCGCGGTCGAACGGCACGATGTCGATCTTCTCGCCGCGCAGCTCTTGCACGACGGCTTGCACGCGGGAGCCTTTGATACCGACGCACGCGCCCACGGGATCCACGTCCGAATCGCGGGTGGTGACGGCGATCTTGCTGCGCGAACCGGGCTCGCGGGCGACGCCCACGATCTTGACGATTCCCTCATAGATTTCGGGCACTTCGGCTTCGAACAGCTTCTCGACTAGATTCGGCTGGCTGCGGCTCAAGATGATCATCGGGCCGCGCGATTCGCGGTCGATGTTCTTCACGAAGGCCACGATGCGATCACCGGGGCGGTAGGTCTCGCGCGGGGTCTGCTCGCGAGCCGGCAGCACGCCTTCGGTCTTGCCCAAGTCGACCACGATGTTGTGGCCCTTCTCGAAGCGACGAACGATGCCGCGGATCAGCTGCCCCTGGCGGTCCTTGTACTCGTTGAAGATGATGTCGCGCTCGGCATCGCGCACGCGCTGCAAGAGCACCTGCTTGGCCGTCTGCGCGGCGATGCGCCCGAAGGTGCTGCGCGCCTGCTTCATGTCCAGCACGGCGCCGAACTCTTTATCCTGCTGGCGCGCGCGCTCGGCGTCGCGCGGGTGCCAGAACACTTGGAAGCCGAGCTCCTCACCGATCTCCGCTTCGAGGCCGTGCTTGACCGCGACATCGAGCGCGATCTCGCGTTCAGGCTGAGCGACCTCTTCGACCACGGTCATGTATTGGAAGAGATCGATGTTGCCGCTCTCCTCGTTGAACCGGGCTTCGAGCTCACGGGTCGGACCGAACGCAGCTTGCGCTGCCTTCAAGATGGCCGCCTCCATCGTCTCGATGAGGACCTTTTTGTCGATGCCCTTCTCCTGGGCGACTTGCTCGACGATCGTGCCTAGGTCCATGCCTAAGCCTGCTGCTGCTGCCTGCGCTGCCATCTGTCACCTGCTCCGTTGTGGCGATTGGGCCTTTTTGGGCTTGTCTGAAGTGCGCTGCTCGGACCGCCTTGCCGAGGCGCGAGCGCCCGTACCCTTCTTCCACTCGAAGAGGATGCGAGCACTCTGAATCGTTTCGAACTCGATAGAAGCGAGCTCGCCTTGTTCCGTTTCGATCAGCACCGCACGCCCATCAGTGTCATCGAGACCTTTGAGCGTGCCGAAGATCACGGCTTGTCCGGCGCGTGGCACGGACAGCTTGAGACGCGCGGCTTGGCCGGTGAAGCGCTCGTAGTCACGACGTACGTACAGCGCGCGTTCGACGCCGGGCGAGCCGACCTCCAACGTGTAGCGATGCGGAATACAATCTGCGACATCGAGCGCCGCCGATAGGTCGCGCGAGATGTCCGCGCACAGATCGATCGTCACGCCGTAACCGGGCAAGCTGGAGCCGGCAGGCTCACTGCTCAGCGTGCGCTCGATGCTGATCTCGAGGAGCCAACCGCTGCGATCCGTACGCCAAATACACTCCACGCACTCGACGCCATGCGCCGCGAGCACGGGACCGAGCGCTGCGTGCAGCTTCTCTCGATCGATACCTGGAATTTTTTCGTACGAAACGTTCATGCGGTGCAGACAGAAAAATGAAAAAAAACGGACCCTCTAAGTAGAGCGGGTCCGCTGGGAACCACCCAAGTTGTCGCGGCGCATTCTAGCGGACGGCCCGCGGGCCCGCAAGTACCCATAGCTAGCGGAAATCGTTAACTATTTCTGGGTAGCCCGAAAAAACCGCGCTCAAGCAAGATTCGGCAAAGTGACGAGGTCCACATGCAGCACTTCGCCCTCAAAAGCCATGATTTCTTGCAGAGATGCGTCCGACGGCCGGGAAGCCAGTCGAATTTTCGCGCACGCGGCGCGTCCGCCCTCGAACACGGTGTTGTCCAACTCCTGAACATTGATGCCGTGACGCTTGAGCACTCCGAGCACGTTGGCGAGCGCCCCCACCTTGTCCACGTGACGGACGACCAGTTGATAACGGGCCCACGACGTGGCGCTGATGTTGACCACGTTCGGCACCTCGCCTTTCGTCAGAAAGCCGCGCAGGATGCGCACGGTCTCGTTGGCGATGGCGATCTGCGCCTCATCCGTGGAGGCGCCGATGTGCGGCGTCGCGTAGACCAAGCCGCTGCTCAAGATCGGATGCGAGTACGCGCCCTCGCGCGTATCCGGTTCGTTGGGCAAGACATCGAGCCCGACGCGTAGCCCCTTCTTCGGGATGGCCTCGAGCAGCGCGTCGTAGTCGACGAGCTCGGGCCGCGCGGTGTTCACGAACATCGCGCGATCGGGCAACGCCTCGATCACTTTGCGATCGACGAGACCGCGCGTGCGCTCGCCGAGCTCGAGATGAACGCTGAAAATATCGACGGATCGAGCCAATTCTTCTGGGCTCCCCACGCGCGTCACGCCCAGCTCTGCGGCCTTCGACGCCGACAGCGAGCGGGCCCAGGCGTAGGGCTGCATGCCGTACGCCTGCGCGAGCTTGATCACGGCGCGCCCGACGTGGCCGGTGCCCAAGATGCCGATCTTTCGACCGTTCAAGCCGACCGCGCGCGCGAACTCGTGCTTCTCCCATTTGCCGCCGCGCAGGCTGGCTACGCCATCCGGCACCCGGCGATCGAGGCAACCGATCAGCGTGAGCGTGAGCTCGGCGACGGCCGACGCATTCTTGCCCGGACAGTTGGCAACGTAGATGCCGCGCTCACTCGCGGTGGACACGTCGATGTTACTGACACCAGCGCCGGCGCGGATGATGAGGTTCAGCGCCTTGCCCGCGTCGATCGCGGCTTTATTCACGACCGTGCCGCGCACGATCAGGACATTGACGCCATCGAGGACATTGACCAGCGCTTCACCGTCGAGGTCGGGGTCGTAGATGACCTCGACGCCCAGGGTACGCATTTCGTCGAGGCTCGACTCGGAAAGCCGATCCGCTGCTAGGACTCTCATCTTCGGGGCCTTCTATCACGAGCCCCCACCGGAATTTTCGAGCGTGTGACGAGTACCTGCTATTTCCAACAAAATTTCGCCATTTTCGGCCTCCACCAACCAGTGGCCGAGGGCGATTTGCGCCGCTTGCGTGAAGCGCGCCCGAAATTTGCCGTTTTTGACCGTGGTGTACAGCGCCCCCTGGGCGCCGAGCGAAAGACTGCCTGGGTCGAGCGCGCTTTCGCTGCCGTCCGACAGCGCGAGCGTCAGCCGGCCCCCCTGCTCACGCATGCCGAGCACGAAAAACGGCACGTCTTCGACCTGGAAATAACTCCAATCGTAGCCGTTGTTCAAAATGAAGCGGCCGTCGTCGGGGTGCCGCTCGATCCACGACGCAAACGCGCGGGCCATACCGGGGTGCACCACGAGCTCGCCGTCATGGTGAAAGCGGCCCTCGGCGTCGAGCACGATCGAGCTCTCGCGAGAGCGGCCCTCCGGCGCCGGAAGGCGAAAAAAATCGGGATGATCACCGGGACGCATCGCGGCTCGAGTGTAGCGAAAATCAGGGCGCGGGCGAACGCCGCGGCAAGAGGGCTCGCAATGTGGCGTAGCTGCCGAAGCAGAGCAGCACGTCGCCCGGGCGCAGCACCTCGGCGCCGCGCGGGTTGGGCAGCACCGACGCTTCACGCGTAATGCTCAACACTTGCACCTCGCGATCGCGGAACGAGAGCTCGGACAACGTGCGGTCGGCAAACTCCGAGCCGCTCGCCACGCGGAACTCGACCACGCCGTAGCCGCTTTTCAAAGTCAACTTCTGACGCAAATCCAGATCGGGGAACGCCACGCGCTGCTCGAGCTGCTCGACGATCGCTTGTGCCACGTCGACGCCGGTCGCGGTCTCGATGCCTTCGAGCCCTGGCGAAGAGTTCACCTCCAGCACTTGCGGACCGTCCGGCCCCTCGAGCATATCGACCCCCGCCACGTGCAAGCCCATCACCTGAGCTGCGACGATTGCGGTGCGTTCGAAGGCCGGATCGATGTCGATCTTGGTTGCGCGGCCGCCGCGGTGCAAATTGGCTCGAAACTCGTCGGCCGCCGCCTGCCGGCTCATGGCAGCGACGACCCGGTCGCCCACCACGAGCGCCCGAATGTCCCTGCCCCGGCTCTCACTCACGAAGCGCTGAACGACTACGTCTTGACGAGTGCTGTGCAAGGTCTCGATGATCGCCTCGGCCATCTTGGTGGTCTCGGCCAAGATGACACCGATGCCCTGCGCGCCCTCGAGCAACTTGATTACGACCGGAGCGCCTCCCACCGCCTCGATCGACTGCGGCACGTTGCTGCGGTCGCGCGCGAAAGCAGTAGGCGGGATCCCCACCTCGTGTCGACTCAGGATTTGCGCGCCGCGTAGCTTGTCGCGCGCGGAGCTGATCGCGTACGAAGAATTGAGCGAAAATACGCCCATCTGCTCGAACTGGCGCACCACTGCGGTGCCGAACGCGCTGATCGAAGCGCCGATGCGCGGGATCACCGCGTCGTAGCGCGAGAGCTTACGATTGCGGAAGAACAACGCAGGCCGTCCGGATTCGACGAGCAAGCTGAAGCGCAGCGTGTGCAACACCTTCACGTGGTGTCCGCGCTTGGCGCAGGCCTCGCGCAGCCGGCGCGTGCTGTACGCCTGCGAATTGCAAGACAGGATGGCAACCCGAAGCGTCATGGCCCAAGCCGTTCCCGACCCCGCTTCGCAGGAGCGGGCGCGGCTGGCGCGGCGCCACCCGGCGCGACTCTGGGCGCAGCCGGCTTACGAGCGCTCGGCTTGTGGAGCAAATAGCGACGGCCGGGATCGACCAAGAAGGCGTGGGCCAACGCGCGGCGACCAATCAGCATGCGAAAGATCATCCGTCCACGATCGACCAAACTGAGCTCGATCTCTCGTTCGATCGGGCCGATGCGAACCTTCACCGCGACGAAGATGCGCTCTTCCTGCTCGCCGCTCGAAGGCCGAACCTGACCTCGTCGAGCGATCGGCGCTTCGACCGTCACCCGGCGCTCACTCTCGTTCCGGCTCAAGCGGACGTCGAAGCGCACGCGCCCCGCGCCTAGCTCGCGGATGTTCTCCACGTGCAGCGCGCTGCTGCGCGCGCCAGTGTCGATTTTGGCGCGCAGACGCAGGATACGCCACGCGGGAATGTCGACGTATTCGGTCACGCCGATGACCAGCGGAGCGGCTGCGCTGCGTGTCACGCCCGACCACGCTACTACAACATGAAGCGTCCGCGAGAGCCGCGCGCAGAAGCAGCGAGGAAAAGTCGACCAAAGTGCCCCACCCCAAGATTGTGCGCGTGTTTTGCCGGGCCCGGGACTAGAAACCATACCGACCATGCCCGACGAATTTCCCACCCTCGAGGCCGTCGCCGCGCTTGGGGTCTTGGCGCTCTTGATCCGGACGCTGCTCGTCGCGAGCGAGATGCAAAGCGCGCCCAAGTTGGCGGCGGAGCTGGTGGAAGCCTTGGACGCGGGGGATCGCGACGGCGCGCTTTCCGCGTGCAACGCGCCAGCTGCGCCCGCCCTAGCTCGCTCCGCGCATGAAATGATCGCGCTGGTCGGCGACCCTCCTTACGGACCCGAAGCCGCCCTGGACCTGAAGCACGAGCAGAGCGAGCTGGAGCAAGGCCTCGCGCGACGCGCGGAGAGCGGGCGCGCCCGCGACTTGATCGTACTGACCGTATTGATCGGCGCGATGGCCTTTGCGGTGCTGTCGAACCTGCTGGTCACGAGCTGGTTTCACAGCTTGGCCGCGCTCGCCTCGCTGCTCGTGATCGTGGGCTACGTCATGCGCAGCCGGCTACGTCGCATCGAGCGAACCGAGCTGGCCCGCATCGGAGACGCGCTGCAGCGCCTGCTTGCTGCCGCGCCCGGGCCGCACCGCGCGCGCCGCAGCCTGCATTCCATCGACGGCGGTTGTGCCGCTTGCGGCGAAACCGTGTTCTTGGTCGCTCGCGATGCGGCGCTCGGCGCGTCGCTGCCCGTGCTCGGCATCCACGAGCTCAGAATTTGCAAAAATTGCGGTCTCGTCAGCGGGCAGGCAGAAGACGCGGCGGCCTTGGCGGCTGGTGCCTTGCAGGAGTTGAACGTGCCCCTCTCGCTCGAAAACGAAGGCAGCTCGGACGACACCGAGCACGACGGCTGACAGCCGGCGCGATCGGCTTTGGACCGCGCTCGGGCGCCGCTCTTTTCTTGCATTCCCGTGATTTACGGGACACGTTCGGCGTCGCATGGATAGCTCTGGTACGCACGACGCCAATCGCGCCTATTACGACGCCTTTTCGGCTGGCTATGAAGACCACCGAGGCGACAACGATCCGGGCGGCTACCACGACCTCTTGGATGAGCTCGAGTCGGAATACGTCAAGCGCTACGGCGCCGGCCGTGACGTCTTGGAGGTCGGTTGCGGCACTGGCCTGGTGCTATCGCGCATTGTCAAGTTCGCGCGTTCGGCGCGCGGCGTCGACCTTTCGCCCGGGATGCTGGAAAAGGCGCAGGCGCGCGGGCTCGACGTCGTGCTCGGCTCAGCCACGGCGCTACCCTTCGAGGACAATCAGTTCGACGTCACCTGCTCGTTCAAGGTGCTGGCACACGTCCCCGAGATTGAACTCGCCCTGAAAGAGATGGTGCGCGTGACGCGCCCCGGCGGCATCGTCTTGGCAGAGTTTTACAATCCGTACAGCTTGCGCGCGCTGCTCAAGCGCTTCGGCCCCGCGGGGCGGATCGCGGCCTCCGCCAACGAGAGCCACGTCTACACTCGCTTCGACTCGCCCTTCGCTCTACGCAAATTGCTCCCACCAGGCTCGCTGCTGGTCGGCGCGCGCGGCGTACGGATCGTGACGCCCACCGCCAAAGTGATGAAGACCGCGCTCGGTCGCCTAGTCTTTCGCGCCGCGGAGCGCGCGCTCTGTGATTCTCCGCTGCGCGTGTTCGCGGGCTTCTACGTGGCCGCGATCGAGAAGCGCGGCTCTAGTTTCTAGAACCGACCGCTCAGGCCGAACACTGCCCCGCCGGGTACTGGCGCGGCGTTCGGCACAACGCGCAAAGAGGACGTCTCGGGTCGCAACGCCGGTGGCAAGTCGCGTTTTCGGACCTGCCGCTGCTCGGGCACGAACGAAAGTTGTGCCTCGACGATGCCGATCAGTGACACTCCGAGCCAGGCGTATGCCGAGACGTCGAGCGCGGTTTTCCAGTCGTTGATCCGGCTATCGTTGCTGGGATCGGGGTTGTCGACTTGGCTGGTGGCGAGCACCAAATGAGTCTCCACGCCGAGCGCGGTCAACGTGCTCGCCGCGAGCAAGATCTCGCTGGTCAAAAACACGTAGCCGAGCGGCTTGTTCTCGTTCTGAAACTGGCCGACGCCGAAAGGCACGAGCGCAAGCCAGCGCGTTCGCGGCGTGATCACCGTCTCTTCTTGGGCCAGGCGTTCGAGGCCGGCGACGCGCGCGAGTTCTCTCTTGGCCTTCCGCTCTTGCTGGGCCGCAAGTTCCTGTGCGTGCTTCACGCGCTCGTCTTCGGCCTTGCGTATCACGTCGAACATCGTCTCGCGCACGCGCAGGAAGCGATCGATCACCTGCGGCGGAAAGACCAGACTGTCTGGCGGCTTCATCTGCGGGTTCTGGCGGATGGCCGCGCGCAGCGGTTCGTCCGCCAGCTGAGTCTGGCCGCTCCCGATCAGACACGCGGCGTGATAGATGCGCGCGCTCTCGATGACGTCGAAATCATGGAAAGGATGTGCGCTCTCTCCGCTCAACAGAGGATTCAAGGAGCTGGCACACTCTCCATATTTGCCGGCGTCGTACAGACTCACGACCCGAGCCAGCTCGGCCCGGTCGTTCAAGCGTGGTGCATCCGAGACGATCGGTCCGTGAGGCGTAGTTTGCGCTCGGAGCGGCGGCGCGAATAGCACCGTCCCCAACACAGCGAGGCTCGAACAGAAGCGCGACAAACTCATCCGGGACCCCCAGGCCGGGAGGTTATGGCCCGGGGACAGTGAAGAGTCGACCCGGGCTGAGTGTCAGGTCAAATTCTTTCGGAGGAAGGCCGCTGGTTGGCGGAGACAAAAGCGTGCAATGGGCGTGCAATGAGGCCGTTGCCATGCGGATTTTTTGCTGGCCCGGCACGTTGAACGAGCCGAGCTCCCCGCAGCTGGCCGTCGTTCCGGCAAGGCCTTGGAACTCGATCAGCGCCGGCTTGAACTCGATTTTCCCGCGCACGGTCTGCACTTCGCCCGGGTCGTTGGGCCTGACCACGTTGACCGTCATGGTTTGCGGGGCAACGCAGCACTCTTCGTTCGGCGGCAGGAATTGGAAGGTGTGCGGGCCGACGCTGAGCTGATGCGGGGGACCGAACCAGACAATCTCCTGGCCATCGACCTTGACCGTCGCATTTTTGGGCCCATCCACCAAGACGCGCACCGTCGCCAGCTCCGGCGCAGCAGCTGATGGCAGCTGACGCGGCGCCAAATGTCCCGGACGGCGCACGACGTCCGGGCGACGCGGCTCGGCGCTACCCGACGCGGCAACCACTGGCAGACCGACGCTCGGCTCAGGCCGGAGCGTATCTACGCTCGGTCGCGAGTCCGCAGTGTTGGCCGCCCGATTCGGTACCGGTCGCGAGCGCAGCCACGCCATGAATCCAAGAATCACGGATAGCACCGCGCCGATCGCAAGCAGCGCTGCCGCGCCGCGCGTGAGGACGCGCCGCAGACGTTCACCGCGCACGATTTGCGCGACCTGTCTGAGTAGCTCCGAGTCGTCCGGGCGAAAT
>Ga0247760_1000826_pt1 | contig 31772 bp, 33 predicted proteins | sample UWRJL171409R4_FD_179936 | JGI IMG/M metagenome (GOLD analysis project Ga0247760, IMG submission 179936) | Plant litter microbial communities from Arlington Agricultural Research Station in Wisconsin, United States - UWRJ-L171-409R-4 | ecosystem: Environmental > Terrestrial > Plant litter >... | reverse complement strand
ATATCCCCCCCTTTTTTTTTAAAAAAAAAAAAAGAAAAGGACCCGTACCTCCTCCCACCCCTAAAAATAAAATAAAAAAGAAACCTAGGCAGAAGCCCACGCGTCCTGTGCCCTCTAGGCGTCATCGGCCGGCGTCGGCGCATCTGCCAGTCGCGGCTGGTCGGCTGGCGGGGGCGGCGGCGGGTCATCATCGGGCGGCGGCGGCGGCCTCCCACGCCAACGAGCCCACCAGGCGGCGACCGTTCTTCTCCTTTCAGCCGAATATGTCAGCCAATCCCAGGATATTAACAGCGAGAAATCAAAGGCTTACGTGGGCCCTGTAGCCCTCCAGAGGGGCACCAACAGCTCCACCAGTTTCAACACCCCAAGGAGCCCGAGGGCGAAGTTTCCCCAGTCTACAGGGCTGGGCCCCATCGCCGCCACAATCTTGTCCACACAACGCTCCAGAAACTCTTGCCAGCTATGGTCCCAGTCAGAGACCGGGCCACCCGATGCCTCTGGTGCCAAAAGGGAGGAGGAGGAGGGAAGAAGGGAAGGCGGGAGAGAGGAAGCAGTCGGTAGCGGCGGCGGCGGGGACGGAGACGGAGGGAGAACAAGCGAGGCGGTTACCGTCACGGAGACGGACACGGCGCAGACGCAACAAGAGGGCGACGGAGGAGCGGAAACAGGAGCGGACGAAGAGGTGGTGGCATCGCCACCCAAAGACGCGGGACAGGAGGAGGCCGGCGCGGACGAGGGAATGGCGGCATCGCAACCAAAAGTTGCGGGACAACCTACAAGACACTAAAGTTAGCAGTCGAAGGCATCAGGGGGCAACGTAATGGGGAATGATAGGAGTTGACGCACAAGTCCAGTCGGGCCACGGGCAGTGCTCTCGACGGAGCAAATGGGGGCCAGCAAAGCCGGCGAGGAGGAAGATGAGGAGGAGGTAGAGGAGGATTAGGGCTCGCATGGTGATCTTGCTAAGACAAAGCTTAGCGGTGGTGGCAGCGGGCAGGAGTCGGTTCTCGATCAACACAAACAAATAAGAAGGGATCGGGTCTGTCTCGTCGCCAAAGTGCAGAAGGGAAACGAGAAGTCCTCATTTACCTAACAGAGAGATCTGTGACGCTTTGCTGCTCCTAACGTTTTGAGGAAGGAGTCCTCACCACTCCTCCTAAAGTTGAGAAAAGAGTCCCTACCGCTCCTCCTAAAAATTTAAGGAAGGAGTCGACGAGATTCCCGACCACAGTCAGGTCAACCGTCAAAAATGAAGGAAGGCATATCGTAGAGACCTAGGCTTGTCCTAAAAACTGTCAAGAGCCCAGAAGGCATTTGCTTTACTCTCTCGCCTTCAAGATTCTTTACATATCTGGTGTGCATGATTACGGGCTCAGGGGTGAAAGTAAACATCAGGTTGATTGCAAGCACAGACTTGGAGCTCAACTATCTGGTACATGACGTGCCCGGCACTTCTTGGCAACATGAAAAAATACAGTCTGTACTACTTAGCAGCGAAAGGCTCAACCTAATGCGAGACCCCAACACGCATGGCCACATTGGCAGGTGCGCATTCCAGTTCCGATGCATTAATGTAGGGAGGCGACCCTCGAGCATTGCTGCCCTGGCGCTTGCCCATTTTCATGGTAGTCCTGGAACTATGGTCTCGGGCCCTTCTTGCAGATGGCCCAATCTCCGTAGGAAGTGCAGCTACCCAAAGGCCAGGTAAAAATGCCCCAATTGCAAGTGCGTGACGTGATCTGGCGGGTCAACATAGGCAGCTGCAAGCCCGTCGCCGCGCCGTGGGACAGCAGTGACCACGGTAAATGGGGTGGGGAGTCGCGCTTTTGCTGCACTGGCAAGCGGGTTGGCCGGGGTAATACCATTCCGCCACTTTCTGGGGCACCAGTACCGTGGTTGAGTCCGGTAGTGGGAACGTTCCTGACCTGTGAGGTGAAGTGCGGCGCCGCGGCGCTTGATATCGCAAACCGGCAGAACGCTCAAAGCATGACGCTTGCGGTGCGGGCCATCGTTGAACTCTTTCGTGTTTTAAAACGTGAGGATGAAGTCCACCAGCAGGTCTTAGCCTTCTCCATCTCGCACGACCACAGCTCCGTAAGGATTTACGGCCATTACCCAGTAATCGCTGGGAAGCATATTAAGTACTACCGCCATCCAATCTACAAATTCGACTTTACCGCACTTGATGGAAGGGATAAATGGACAGCGTATCGATGCACTAAGAATGTCTATGTCATATGGATGCCCGCTCACTTTAAGAACATTTGCTCCGCCATTGATCAGTTGCCGTCGAATTTGAACTTCGATGTCCCACCGCCTTCTGAAGACACCGATCTTTCCCAGGATTTAGGGAATTTGATGCAGTCAAATGCTGGCTCCGTTTCAGTGCCCGTCGAACAGGACAGCCAGTCGATCACCGCTGAGCAGCAAGGGGTTACTCCAGGCACATCGTTTACAATGCCGGGGCCAGTAAAGAGGAGGAAGAGTTAAGCCAGGTGGAAGAGGATCTGTTTGGATTCGATTCGCAAGGCATAAGAGAGTGGGTGTAGGAGGGAGAGAGAGTCACGGTCGTTGCTCTGTGGCCACGACTTGCGGAACTCCTGTTTAGAGGGGGTTTGGTTAGCTGGATATTTTGGTGTTGTGTGTTGTTGGCGGTCATGTTGGTGATGTTTAGGTTGTTGGTGTTGGCGTTGGGTGGCACAGGGTGCGGGAGAAGGGGGAGGGACGAAACAGGATTTTCGGTATTGAGCAACAAGCTCAACAAGTCTGGTTCACATCTATGCTAACTCGGAAGTAGAGAGGCTCTAGCGAAGAGAAAATAGGGTCTCCCCTCCAGAGCGTCGAGGACGAGGACGAGTTTGAACATGAAGGGGAGGTGCTGGGCATGTCTGCACGCTGCCAATGTTGCTGCCACCGCGGCCACCACCATTATGATTGAAGTCGCGTATGATGGTTGCTGCTACCATCGTGACTGCCGCTTAACTGAGTGTTGCTGCTATTATGATGGTTGCCGCCGCCGTCTTGGTCGACGACACAATTGATGGTAATATTCTTGGGGGTCAAGTAAGGACAGGCTCCGATTGCCCAGTCAGAAGGATGTGTGGATGTTTGCTTACGGTCACCATGCCGAATAAAGAGAGAAAAGGTGTTGCTTCAGCGTGTACGGTTGGAGATTTTCCGTAGAGACCTGGACTGGTGCTGGCATCATCCCCTGGAGGCGACCCGTGACGAGGTCGGCGCCGGTTTTTCTTCTTTTTGGCGGCTGTGGTGGCCGCCGCTGGCCTGGTTGATAGTGATGTTCTGATGGTCAAGTACAGACAGGCTCTGATTGCTCAGTCGGAATGATGTTTGTATGTTTGCTTACGGTGACCGTCGCCGAATGAAGCAGAAAGTTCAAACGACAAAACGAATTTAGGATGAGGCTGTGGGGAAATGGAAGTGGGAGGAGAATCAGCTGCTCGCGACGTCTCGAAGGAGGGAAAATATCGACCGGCGAGGGATGTTGAGGATGATGATGAGGGAACAAGGAGTTGGAAGGAGAATGAGCTTGCGAAGATCCTTTTAAGCCTCGCATCTGATCGCTTCTTCCGGTGTAATAAGCCCTGCCGTAACATTAGGAACGCATTTCGACATTGGAGGTACGGTATAAATAGACAAAGGCCACGGTGTAAATGGACGCTCTCCAACAAAACTCGACATAACGACCACTCACTCATTCATTGAGTTGTATAGATAGGTACGGAGTATAGAATATATGATACATGTAAGAAAAAAGTTGGTTTGTTAACCCAGTGAGTCGTTGACAGCTCTGGCATGGCAGCCAGACGCTATGGTATCTCCCATCCCTTTCCGCCATCGAACGCCGTGCATAGTAATAAAGTTACGAAGCCCTCCGCCCATCAGCCATTCAGGCCGTTTTCCCGCTCTCCAACACTGCCTTGCATGCTCAAGGTCTTATTATATATACTGTATATGTTGCGTGATAAAGTAGACACGCAGTCAGGATAATTATTACAGGAGGCTAGGCTTATAGCGCGTAGTTCTCCGCATGGAGGAAGATTTCCTCCAACATGTCATCACCCCAGATCTCAGCCTGGAGCGCCGCAACGGTGTTTGCGACACCAACACGCATGGCTGGAGGGCCACACACGAACACCGCAGTACGTCTCCCTAGCACACCCCGGCCGTCAGGCCCGCCCGTCGCCCACTCCTTGAGCATGTACCCAAGGTCCGGGCGGCCGTACTCGACGCTCCATCCGCCGTCGATCTCGTGTGGAATTGGGAATGCGAAGCGCATGAGTGACCGCTGGAACTCAGTCGGCGTGCCGGGGAAACCGAAGTCGAAACCGGATGGCGGGCCAAACGTGCTTGTGGGCCGTGGCTTAGATTGCACGCCCCCGACATCGGTACGTAGGTGTGCGAGTTCTGGTGGGCGGATGGGAGCGGGTTCTGTAGATGGACCGCTTTGCTCCTGATCCGTCTGGCCTTCCTCACTGCGTCCGCTGCCTGCCCCGCTGGGCCGACCCTCTGCGTCGCCCGGGACCGCCAGCAGCTGGCTGTACCGTTGCCGACTGGCTGCGGGCGCGTAGTTGAAGTGCGGTGCCTTCTCGCCGCGTGGTGCAAGAGGCGGGAAGTGGAACTCGCCGTCCTTGTCCTTCTTCTTGCCGTCCCTGTGCTCGCTCCCCGAGGAGATGCTCCCCTGGTTCTTGGAATCGCTGTCGCGACCCTCGAGCCTCCGCAGGGTGTCCTCTGCTACCGACGTCTTGCTCTTTGGCAGCTGGGGAGGCAACGGTCCTGGTGGTGGGCCTGGCGGCGGTGGTGGGAGATTGTGAGGTTGGAGATATTTCTGCTGTGGGAGGGCAGTGATGCGGTCCTCGTCCTCGGCGCGCAGCTCCCGCTCCCGATCGGGATCACCTTGCGCCTCCGCCATGATGAGCGCGCTGTTGCGCTTACTGGCGATGCCGGCCACGAAGCCGTCTAGCTTGTCGTGGAACATATTGCTCAGGGGTCTCGGCGCGCGGCCGTAAGCACCGCCAGCAGTCGCAGGCTGGCGGACTGATGCCGTGACGAAGAACTTGCAGGTGACACTCTCTGGCGGTGCGGCCTCGCGGCAGATGCGCAGCTCCTCGCGGAACCAATCCATCGCCTCCAGCCGCTTCAGTGCCCAGACCACCACGATCTTTTTCGTGATGGCCTTGCCGTCACGCATGCGCTTGATTAGGTTGAGCAGCTGCGACATAAGCGAGGTAATACCGCTGCCTCCTGCGATCAAGATGCAGGTATCAAAGGCCGCCAGCTCACGGCGCATACCGCCATAGGGTCCATCCAAAAAGGCGCGATAGGTATGGAACGGGCCCTTCTCGATGGCCGTCTCGAGAACCTTGCGTGTAAAGCCGCCGTATGGCCGGAAGACGAGCACGCAATCTCGGTGGTTCTCGCCGTATTCGGAGGGGAAATCCTCGCTGCAGAGCGAAGAGATGGTAAATGGGTGGTTTTGGAACAGCGAGATACCCGGCATGCGCAGATACACATACTGGCCGGGCTTCCACCGCATCTGTGTCGGAACGGTAATCTTGATGGTGTTTTCTGACATGATGTTGATGGCTGCCTCATCGCCGATCATAAACGCCATGCGCCACGGCTTGGTCCAGTTCAGGTTGAAGAACCGCCATATGTTGCAGAGGAGCAAGACGGCGACCGACGCCCCAAGATAGCCCCAGGACATCAGAAAGTTCTTTGTGTGCCAGAATAGCACACCCACGTAGATGTAGCCCACGGGAACGTGCAGTTTGATAAAAACTTCGTAGGCCTTTCTCCGGATAATTGGCAGCGACCCAACGCAAAGCCAGCACAGGGGCACGAGGCAGGCGATTCCGGAGCCGTAAAGGAGACCGTTGTCCTGGGGGAGGACTTTCGCAAAGATCTCCAAGCCGCCATCCTCCCAAATCGGCTGGATGTAAAACGGAATCGTGTGGACGAGCGACATGAATAAGCACAAGTACGAAATCCAGCGATGGAAGACGTTCAGACGCTCAGGGCCAATGCCGGTGAGAAGGGTGAGCAGATTGGCCTTCGTACTGGTCGCAACAATCCAGGGGGTCATGGCGACTGCAATCATGCCGGCGCGGACGGCCAATGGCGGCGAGCCAAAGCGTATACTTTGCCAGTAGAGCGGCTGCTGGAGGAAGCAGAACACCGTGACAAAGCAGAGGGCAATGAAAACGGAGAAGAGCACGGCGGCCGAGGCGAAGGTAAATCGTTTCTTCTTGTAAACAATATCGGGGATCGGTCGGTAGAACACCCATCGGAACAAGGCGAGCGTGTCATTGACAAAGCCCACTGACGAGAAGTGAGCCTTTGGCTTGAAATTCTTCTTCTCCTCAGTCTGCTCCTCGGGGAAGAAGTGACGTCGAGATTCGGCGTTCGTCGCTCCTGTCGCTAGGGCCGCGGACCTGTCCCATTCCGGATCCAAGCTGTAGAGCTGCTTGAAGTGCGCCTCCATCTCCTGCTTATAGATCGCTTGCCGTATCTTGTCCTGCCAAAAATGCCATATGCGAATCAATATCGTCAGTCCTAGTATGGCGAGGGCGAAATATGTCCACCCTAGCCCGTACTTCCCCGATTGCGCGAATGGGTCCACAGTGAGTGCCTGTACGAGGCCTGGAGGGCTGTTTGAGTCGAGAGAAAGGAGAATGCGCTTAACCAGCCCGCCTATCGTTCGAGATGTGCTTTCCGCCGCGGAGCGAACGGCCAGCTGGGCGTATGAAGCCATCTTTAGTCACAGGTCCCGCGTTCCCCTACAGGTGGTGGCCGGTTGCCAAAAGGGCTAATCGCGGTAAAAGGGAAACAGCCCGGCCTCTGGTGTTGAGGGCCGGAGAGAGTCGGTGGTCGAGGAATACCAGACCCCTCAGTCAGGAATTAGAGAGCGTATGGGCGAGGTAGCATGGCCACGGGCAAGGAAAGAAAGAAAGAATGGGAGGCGATCACAACCAGAAGGGGATCCGGGGATGACGGGGGCGGCGCTTCGGAGGGGTGTTGGATATATGGTCGAGCAAGCTGCAGCCCTCGTTCTGCGTGTGCGGGAGACTCGGGAAGGGACCGCGCTTGGCCTCGCCGTAGAGCGAGGTGAGGATGCGCCGTGATGCGGAGCCCGTCACGTTCGACGTCAACAGCCGCCGGACGGTCGATAATGGAACCACAATGTCGGGATCGAGGGCGACGCGAGATTTGCCTTCTCCTAATCCGTTCTCGTCGCGGGCTAGGTCGAAATAGTCGGGGGAGCGCCGACTTCAGGCTCGACCAGTCAATCAAGCGATGGGGAAGACTTGGTAGCCGGGAGTTCGGGTGAAGATGCGGACGGCACACCTGGCTCAGCGGCTGCGCGGACTTTAATATTGGCTGTGAGGATGATGGAGGGATCCCCGCTGCTGCTGCAAGCATGCATGTCACACACGCACACACACACACACACGCACGCACAAGCGCACACACCGCAGTCCGCCTCTCTCGGTACTGGCAGGGTCTGTCTGCAGAGCGGGCGCTAGGTCTGGCCCCTGCTGAGGAAGGTGTCCAGATTCGGGGGACGGGATGATCCAGAGAGAGCAGTGGTGCGTGCTGGCTGTGGATTGCGGTCTGGTCCTGCTGGCCGGCGGGAGGGGTTGGTATTTCATCAACGAGTCTCGGCAGGGCGTTCGATATCCCGCCTCTCGAGGTTGTAGTCGGCACTGTGGGCACCGGCCTGTTTTACACAAACAAGCTGCTTGAGACAGCCCACGCAGCTCGTAACGTGCGTGTATGCAGACTCGACGCTGTGACCAAGGGACTTTGGACCGCCCGTTCGTCGTCAGGGAAAAGAGCGAGTGTGTCGGCCGGGCCGTGATAAGTCGGCGGCAGATGTGATGCGGCAACCACTTTGCTTCGATGAGGCGCTCGTGACAACGCTGGAGGGGCGCTGGGGGCGTTGCAACGGCGACAGAGAAAGAGAACGAAGAAGGTAGCCGGTGGCAGCGGCCAGTGTGATGGGCGACCGCGAGCGTGACGGCTGACGGGGAACGAGCCATGCCATGGCGGGTGGGAGTGCGCGAGTCCCAGCACGGTGCAGGTGTGGTGCCTTGCACGACCTCACATCATCACCCCGGCGGGCATCTCGGGCATCTCGATTGACAACCCCCAGAGTCTCCCCGCCACTGACAGCCCGCAATTGCTCGCCAGGAGCCCCTCATCGCAGGGGCCCTGGACATTCGTCAACGTGCGCCGGCCGCCCTTGCAACCGTCTTGCTTGCAGAAGGTGCCCCATTGAGCGACCGCCCCACCGACAACCACTGCTTTTTGGGGGGCCAAAGAACCCCCTTTGCTCCAGGCTTGGAATCGACAGATGAGTGGGAATCATTATGCGCAGGTGTTTGGCGATGGCCATAGTGTGAGAGTTGGGGGCCGCCTGCGAGCTGTCCTCGAACCTGCGATTGGACAATGCTCGTGATGATCGGGTGCGAACATAGCGAATGGCCGACCAGAGAACTGCTCCTGGGGGAAAGTGCTGCTTGACCTTGGACGAACAGTGGGGAGCTGATGCGGGTGCCCTTGATGTGGTTGGAGAACAGGGGCTGGGCGGCAAGGAGCCGCCTCTGATTGGCCCGTCCCGTCGCCCGTGTTCACGGACTGGAGGTGCAGAGTCGAGGTCACGCCTTAGCTGGAGGGGACTCGAGCAAACACCAGCAGCGTAGACAGGTGCTAAAGCATGCAGCTTCCCGTTGAAGCCTGGTCCCACCGTTCCAGAAGCCTCAAGCCGGAGACGGCTCGGAGGGAAGCCGGAGACATCCAGAGACATCAAGCTTGCTGCAACGTTCTCTGACGGGTGATGTGCCTGGCATCCGGGAGTCTTGGTACTGCGAGTTGCAGGCAAGCATGAAGTGCAATGATAGGTTTGATAACGTGTAATAGTACCGAGTACATTTCTAATAATGCCAATGCTGAATTGCCTGAAGTTCGGAGCATTTACGTTCATCTTATCGCCGCCGAACCGGGTTGGCCGCTCGCGCCCCTGCCGCTGGGCAAACGATAGATTGATGCTTGATGCTGGAGCAAGCTGGGCGAAGCGCCTCGCCAGCGCCAAAAGCCGCGCCGGCATCTTGGTTCTCGGCTAGCCAAAAACCAACGTGCAGAAGGTCGACAAGTGCAAAAATATCGAAACTGAGTGTGGAAAAAAAACCCTGCATTGCAGATGGAGGGCGCTGTTGGGTGATGTTGGCGATGAAACATGGTTGGACTCAACGGGACGTCCCGACCGGTCCATGTCTTCACAGGCGCGGCAACGGCCACTTGCCGTCCAAATGGGGCCACCTCAAACACCAGCAATGAGCACACCACCACCACTGGTCATGACAGAAACACGTGTGTGGTTGCTAAAAATGATGACTGAAGGATTCACATCCAAGTTGGGATCTGACTTCGGAGAATTGATCTGAGTTTATCCAATTCGCTCCGGAATGCCGCTCGGTAACGATAGAGTGGCCGCTAACACCGGAGTCGACACGTCTTTTTCGATATATTTATTTCATCTTCAGTCCAAGGCCGCTGACGTCGGCACTCAATGGTCGACCTTGAGCAATTTCTGCAAGAACTAGTCCCGTCCCGAGGCTCAGAGCAATGCCCCATGGACCATGGCCAGATGCAAGATACACGCCACCATCGGCGCCCGACCTTGTCGCCATCCCGGGACCGAGATCCTCGTCGATGACTCTCGAAACGATTGGCAGGCCCCATGGAGTCACAGGCCGGAAGCACAAGCCTTCCCTGACAACCTCAAGGTCGTCAGCCTCCTTGTCGTCCCCATCAGACTGCCCCAGGAGCATTCTAGATGTTTCTCTCACTCTCTCCATCATCTCGCGGACCACCATAGCCTTGCCAGAGTTAGCTTCAGGCAGGGGGAGAACTGCCGAGTTCAGCCCTGCCAGGTAGATATTCCCGCCAGCGCGCGCAAACATCTCTGGTGAGAAACCGGCACCATTGGTACTATAGACCGCATGGCATCCATCATGTGCTTGGCCCTTCCACCTCGGCGACTTTATGATTATCGAATGCCCAGCTAAGCTCGTCACGGGGATGTCCAAATGTGAGTGACGAAACAAGCCGGCGAACACCCTCCTCGACCAAGCTCCTGCCGCGATGATAACCCTCGTACACGGGAGATCGGTCTCCGTCCCGGAGCTCAAGTCCACGATGCGCGCGCTAGCGAGTTCACCTCGAAAATCTGCGCTGGCGGATGTAACTGTCGCCGGATGATGAAGCCGAACCCCACGCTTCTGACATTCCCGCAGAAGGAATTGGCAGAGCAGCAGCGGGTCGAGTTGCGCGGTAGTTCCCTCGTCGCTGATCAACTCAATGTGATCCCCAGGTAGTCTGCGTAGCCAGGACGGTGCGAGGTCTGCAGCCTCACTCTTGTCTGTGTCATCCTCCTCCAGTGGTGCAGCTTGCGCTCTGCTAGTGCCATGTCGTAACCAGTCCTCACCACGTTGCTGGCCACTGTCTTTGCGAGACGGCGAGTAGCCGACAGAGGTCGTAGACGAGTAGCACCATTTCTCCCTGCCTCCGTATGCCAATGCCAATTTCTTATGAAGCTCAAAGCTCAATGCGCCCAGCGACAGCAACTGGGGTGCAAACCAGTCTTTGGCGAGAAAACCGCCCGCGAACCCAGATGCCGACGAGAACAACTCTGGTGAACATTCGACAACATGAACACTTGACGGCGGCTGATGATCGGAGAGGTAGTATGCTGTAGAGAGGTCGATTATCCCGGCACCGATGACCACAGAAGACATGATTGCATATTTGGCTCAAGAAACCGCTCATCCCCACGGGCCGGCCTTCGTGGTATTGAAGAGAAGCTTACGTGAAGCTGTACTCCATTCCCTCCCGCTTAGGAAGCTACCCCACCAATCCACATCACTCGCCGTGGATGTGGATACCAACTACCGACCTCTGAATTTTAGAGCTCCCCGGAAGCACAAACATCAAACGACGATCAGCATTCACCACATATCGAAATCGTTAAGATGGTGTCAAAGGTTATCATTGTGACTGGCGCCAACCGCGGAATTGGCCTGGCTGTGTCTGACTATCTGCTGAATCATTCCCACAAGCTCGTTCTCGTATCTCGATCAACCGACCAACTTGAGGTTCTCAAGGAACAATTTCCATCTCAGGTTGAGTACTTGGCTGCGGACATGACAATTCCAAATGTTTGTAATGTCACGACGAGAATGCGGACATTGACCGGGCTGACAATCTTTAGACTGCGGCAAGAGCAACAGAACTTGCGATCAAGTCATTCGGGCAGCTCGACGGAATCGTCATCAATCACGGTGTACTTTCGCCCATAACACGCCTTGAGGATGCCTCTGTGGATGACTGGAAGAAACTTTACGATGTCAACCTCTTCAGTGCACTTGCTCTGGTAGGTTCAATATTGGAGTGAGAGAAAACCAGCACTAACTGGGTCCCAAGGTCAAAGAAGCGATTCCCCACCTTCGTGCTTCCCGTGGCAGCGCAGTGTTTGTCTCCTCTGGAGCGGCGCTGAAGGGCTATCAGGCTTGGGGGGCTTATGGCTCATCCAAAGCAGCAATGAATTCCCTTGCACAGCACCTTGCTGTCGAGGAACCAAGCATTGCCACAGTAGCAATTGGACCCGGTCGGGTTGATACCGCCATGCAGAAAGAGCTCCGTGAACAAGGTGCTGGAGCGATGTCGGCAACAGATTACACCGGGTTCCAAACTGCCTTCGAGGATGGAAAGCTGAACAAGCCTGAATGGCCTGGTCACGTCATTGCTCGACTTGCCCTAGGGACAAACTCGGAGCTCAGTGGGAAGTATCTCAGGTGAGTGCCCTAGAGAAACACTGCAGTTCGTAAAGCTGATCAAAACAGCTGGAATGCGGCAGAGCTATCCGGGTATCAGGACAAGGAATAAGAGAATGGGCCTGTCTATTGAATGATCAGCGCTGGTCAAGACAAGAACTGCATTCAGTGGTAAGGGGATTGAGGGCAAGTCAGCCGAAAGATGAAAAGGGTTTATATGAATCCACATGAGTTTGTTTCAGCATTAGCATGGAATATAAAGAGGCTCATCATGTTGCCATTGGTGTGTGTTGTTCCGCAAAGAAAAGTTTGTCCTACCTTTCTGTGTCCGCCATGGCGGCGTGGACGTAGGCGAGTATGTGAGCAGCCCAGGCCTCAAACGGACTGCCTTCGCGCGATGTTAGCTCCAGGAGCAGAAACGATCGTCCTCTTTGGGTGTCAAGTAGCGACATTTCAGAGCTGAGTGTCCGTCATGGATTTTCGGTATTGGAAAGTACAAAATATAATGGCATCATTTGCGTCGCTCGCAGGGAAAGGCAGGGAGGCGGGAAGAGAGGCCGTACGTCAAATCGACCAAGCAGCACGATGCTATGAAAGAGTTAGCGTATGCTCAAGACACTGCATGAATATGAAGTCGCAAAATGTTTGATCGATCAGTGATGTCGTTTGGCTTAGACGGTGTCAATCACCAAATGTTCGGTCTGATTGGGGCGACACGAGTATGTTCATCATTTCGAAGGGGAGTGTGCGGAGGATTTGCAGAGAGGGTCCGCGGGAAGGCGGAGGGATTGCTTACCATTTCAGTCGGCGGCCATGACCAGCATGGTGGTTGAGGGCATCGCAAAAGGATTAATTTGCTGAGGAAAAGAAAGAAGAGTTGGAGTGCAGCGCAGCGAAAGAAGATATAGTGTTTTTCTCTTCGTATCTTATCTTTTTTGCGGGGCGCTGGTGTTGCATTGTGGCCCAATCACGCCCCACCGCCACACGAACGGCCAACCTTGTTCCTTTTTTTATTTTAAAAAAATAGCAAGGCCTATATTGCTATAAAAGAGCCCTTATTCGCATTGTTAGAGGCCTTGGTTGCATCATAGGCCGCTAGAGAATACAAGAAAGCCTCTTAAATGCAATAAGGCCTACCGTTACCGCAGGAATGCACTTCAGCATTGGCAAATAGACACCTCCACAATATCAGCGTCTTCACGCCCTCCATGCTGTCTAATACGCGCAGGACGTCTCGCCTGGGTTTAGCTCGCCCTGGAAGGTGCTACAGCCCTTGAGACACCTGGGATTCGCCATTCATCAGGTATCGTCCTGCCGGGGATGTTGCAGCACGTACTGTCCTGTTGATGAATGAAAACAATTTTACGTGGCTCATAAAGCACCAAGCCTCAATGTTTTAGCGTGGCCAGACCACACACTATGAGCGGACTGACACTCCTTCCTTGATCTGAGCCCTCAGGTCATCGGCAACAAAGCTCGACAAGTGGTGAAAGGGCCGTCTGGGCCAGGTTCAAAGCGGGTCACGTGCAGCCAATGGAAGGGTCCAAAAAATGGGCATCCTTGAACTGACGCGCGGGAAGTGAAGATGAGTACAAAGGCAAGCAGAGAGCCCTCGGTTCTCACTTCAACAATGGTTCTTCGCCTTCCCCAGACTCGCAAACAACCCATCTCCCGAATACCGAGACTGTCAACCTAGGACTTGTGCCTGGCCGCCAGAACTAAACATTTTGGGTTTATTGGCTGGCGAAATTCGACACTGGGTGCGGAGCACGGTGCGCTGAGCTCACTCATCGAGTCCTAACGCTTCGTCTCATTGCTGAAGTCCTAGAGGGTCCTGGCGCCCTTCCCTGCGCATAAACCATCATGTCGGATCATGAGTTTGGAGGTATGTCTACTTTGCGGGTTGCTCATCCGTATGCACCGTTAGGCTTCCGGCTTTTGGCCTGAATCGACACGTAGCTGTTGGCGTCGGCCAGAGGTGAATCGGCGCTGTGAGAGGGTGATTGTCTGTACCTATCTATTCAGCGGTTCAAGTGAATCGCACAATGGAAAGTACAATGGAAGCTGGGACAGTCAGCACAACAGCACTGGACATATAAGGCTATGGCAAAGCCACCTCGGCGGTTGTCAAGCAACCAACAGCATTTGAGAGAGAATCGAAACTGCCACCCTGGTTACACTATATTCCCTTTCCCAATATCCTCCTTCCAGTACTCAATAACCAGTCGACCTTCAAAATGTCCAATACCAAGGTCGCCGTCAGTACTCAGTACTGGTCGGAGCAAGACAACCCTTCCCTTGGTACATCATTTATACAAGCGGCTGTTTTCGTCCCCGTTTTGGATGAGTGCGCATGCTGACAAGATTCACAGGCAACGACGATCTCTCTTTACCCAAAGGTACCTGCCTTCCTCACCTCTTCCTCTAATCCAATAACTAACTTGACCACAGCTACGGTGCAGAAGATCGTCAGTGAGATCCTACCCTCCTCGACGGGAATCGCATTCTCCAAGGAGGCGCGTGATCTGTTGATAGAGTGCTGTGTCGAGTTCATCACACTAGTATCCTCTGAAGCAAACGAGATTTCCGAGAAGGAAGCCAAGAAGACCATCGCCTGCGACCACATCACCAAGGCCCTGGAGCAGTTAGGCTTTTCTGACTACGTTCCGGCCGTCCTAGAAGCAGCTGCCGAGCACAAGGAGGTCCAGAAGGTAAGCACCGCCCATCTGTATTTCCGGTCCTCTACACTCACATGGCTAACTCCTTAAGCAGGGACGTGAGAAGAAGTCGAACAAGTTCGAACAGAGCGGCATGACCCTGGAGGAACTCGAGCGGCTGCAAGCGGAGCAGTTCGCGGCTGCGGCGGCACGGCACACCTAGCTGAAGTCGTCTTCGTACACAGCGGTCTCAGTGCCCTAGAACTACGAAGTGACAGCTTTTCTTAAGTGCATTTGTTCGGCGTTGGACCATGATAGCCTGTGGTGTTGTTGTGGTTGAATATAGGGGTCAGGGGCGTGGGTTATACGGATGCGTTCATGCGTTGGCGGCGGTTTCCAATCATTCGTTAGAGTCAGATGGTTGTTTAGTGCGAAATACCAACCTAGCACAATTCCCTCTCGTACGCGATAACCTTGAGACATTTTGATGACAGGTGTGGCGATGGGCTGATCCAACGTGAATCATGCATTGAAGTCGCAGTCTTGAGCTCCAGGAATAATACAAGTTCTATCGTGGGCTGCCACTGCCTCCCCCAAGCCAACCAACCTATTTACATGCTCCCCTCACAATGCCTCATCATGCGGAGCTCACGCCATATTTTCCATTGTCGAGAAACCCGAATTTAGTAACCGTCCTTGCCCCACTTGTTCCACTTGTCGTGGAGGTCCTGGAGGCGGGTTAGCACCTGGTCTTCTACCTTCTTTCGATTCGAAATAGTAGACATCATTCTTACCTTGGGGAGGTTGACATTGGGTACAATGACAACGTTGACGGCGCTGGGGGCATCCTTGGGGGCGGCACTAGCATCACCGCCGGGGTGGTACTGGTACTTACCCTCGCCGGAGCTAGACTCCCACGGCATGCTATTCTTGGCAAGAGTAACGGGGTTCTCGGATGTGGACGAGGTAGGGGTGCGGCCTAGTGAGAGAATCGGCGTCAGTTGAGCGCGCTGTCGGTGGTGATTCGGGAGAGCTCACCAAAGTAGAAACCAGCACCAACCGCCGCGGAGGCCATGACGCCTGCGAGGATCTGCAATTGAATTCTGCCTATCAGCTTTCTGCGCGCCGCCCTTTCCCCCCTCAGGTTTGTAGAAAATATCCGTGTACATCCGGATCTTCAGCGGACAGTTCCAATGGGATGTCGTGGCATCTAGATATCACGCACCATGAGCTCGGGGTTCTTCTTGGTCTCGCTCTTGAGCGCCTCCTCGCCGGTGGCCAACCGACGGGCGGTGGTGGCGAAAGCTCGGCGGGCAATGAGGGAAGCCATTGTAATCGTGGTACGGGTTGCTTGTTTCGGGGAGGTGGATTGGTGGTTTCGAGGCGGCGAGCTCGTCGATGATGTCGGGAGCTTCCTCGTATGATTTCGTCAGGACTGGAGCTGGACCTTACGTAAGGGAGCAGGGGAGTCGCGCATTGACCAATTAGCGACGTGCTAGATCTCGAGAGAAGTTAACCCTAACCCAAGGTTCTTTGCTTGCGGGTCCCTTTCTTTGGGGCCAGAGTCTTGGTACCTGCAGCCAGCAGATGACATTCTAGAAAGCTTGGGATGAGTTAAACCCATATGGGTGTGCACTGCCGCTCCGAGATATTTCATGCATAGCGCTTCTGGCATGATAATATTTTCTTGAAGATATCCTGGATCCAGAGATGCATCCCAAGGTCCATTCCATTGGCACCTGGGACGAAAGAGAAGAAAACCTGTCTTACTAAGCTCGGCACTTGGTTCAGGGGGAAAACGGGGCAGCCTGGGGCGCCCAGCGCGAAGGTCAATGCAGCCTGCAAATGAAATGAGAGGTCGCGAATCCTAGCCGCGACGGTGGTGCAAAGACAAGGAGGGAAAAAGAAAAACGACGGCTTGCCAACTTCGTGGTTTCACAGGCGGAGAGCAGGTTGACTCTTGACACATTACTTTGGCTCGGTTGTCGGCTTTGGACGTTTCCTTTTCTAACATTCATTCATTCTTGACACTTACCGTCATTGCACGGACCCCTTTCACCACTCGCTCCCTTCTCCGTTCTGCCGCACCAGGTCGACGGCATTTTACCACTCTCCCATTCTGGACATTTGCCTCACACGATCGCCGTCCCACGGTTTGGAAAGGAGGGTTCGATGGTTGGGCCGCCCGACATATCCACGCCCTAGTCGATATCGAGCCGACACAGGCACGTCTGCTCGTCTCACACGATGGCCTCCGCAGAGGAAGCGGCGCGATCCGCTTCTCCCTCCAACAACGATGACGGCTTTCCACAGTTTCCACGATCCGACATCCCAGGACCCCCGAGCATAATATCATCGAGAATGACGGACATTGGAAGCGACGACGGGAGAGACGCCGATGGGCAGCGAGCAGGCACTGCGGGCCAGAGACGGAGTGCGTTTTATCAGTCGGATGGCCAATCGCGCCCTGGAACGGCCCGGACGGGAGTATCCTCGAGAGGCCCTCCACAAAACCTTCGACGCGGGCTGTCTGGCAAGCGAGTGAGCGGCAATGGAAGTGCGACCGGTTCCGCGATGGGGCACCGCCCCGCAAGCTCGACGAGTCGGAGTCATGTCCCTTCACTTACATCACATGCCTTCTTCCGGCCGATGAGCTCGCAAAAGCTCCAGGCCCAGCGCGGCGCTACGCGACCGTCGACTATGAGTAGACCGCAGATCTCATCAACACCGGGCGGCTTTCCCGTAGACATTGAAGAGAATCACGATCGCGATCTGGCTCGACAAAGCATCATATCGAATGCACCCCCCGCCATCGGAGCCCATGTCACGAATGAAGTTGAAACGCGGCCACCCCCCTCCAGAGGGACGGAGATGACAGACCAGCAAGACCGCATCACTGCGAACACAAGCCCTACCCATGGCCGCAATGCTAGCGCGAGCATAACCGATAGCGTACGACCATTGCAGAGAAAGCAAGTGGAGGGGAGGAAGCTCACGGTGAATGTAGAAAAGAGCTACAAGGGAGGAAATCTGCCGCCCCCCGTGCGGACACCACGCTCTTTCAGGTCGAGCTTCCTCATGCCAAGCCGCTCAGACTCGACGCAAAACGGCAACCGGGAAATCGAAGGGGGGGAGAAGCTCGAATCAGTAGCTTCGTCACCCCAGCTTCCACCCCAGAAACAGAACACCAAGCCAATGTCAAAAAAGGAGAAGATCAAATCTAAACTTGGGCACAACTATGAGTATTTCGAAGGCAACACAGTCTTCTGCCTCGGTGGACGTTTACAAAATTCACGACAACGTCCAGTTAATATTGCAACCGGATCTTTCGTCGTCATCCCAGGCATCCTATTTTTTATTTTCTCGGCGCCGTGGATCTGGGACCACATCTCACCAGCGATACCCATTACCTTCGCCTACCTCTTCTATATTTGCATGTCTTCTTTTATCCATGCTTCAAGCACGGATCCAGGGGTATGTTCTCCCGTTTAGTGTATACTTTGAACCATGCTGACCTCGAATTTTAGATCTTACCCCGAAACCTACATCGCTTTCCCCCAGCAGATGTGAATGAGGATCCATTGAGATTGGGCCCCCCGACGAATGACTGGACGCTTGTCAAATCCGCTGAAAAGTCGGCCGCGGCCATGGAGGTACCAACCAAATATTGCAAGACCTGCAATCTTTGGCGACCTCCCCGCGCACACCACTGCCGACAGTGCGACAATTGTGTTGAAACGCAAGATCACCATTGCGTGTGGCTCAATAACTGCGTTGGTCGTCGCAACTACCGCTACTTCTTCACATTCATCACCTCGACGACCCTGTTGGCGTTTTACTTGCTCGGGGCCTCCCTGGCCCAAATCCTGGTTTACTCGAGCCAACAGGGTGTCTCTTTTGGTGACGCCATCAGCCACTTCCGTGTACCTTTCGCAATGGTGGTCTACGGCTTTCTCGGTTTTCTGTATCCGGCCTCGCTGATGGGGTACCACGTGTTCCTGGTAGCCAGGGGCGAGACGACGCGAGAATACCTCAACTCGCACAAGTTCCTCAAGAAGGACCGGTACCGCGCCTTCACGCAAGGCAACTGGTTCAAGAACTGGTGGGTGGTGCTGTGCCGCCCACGCCCGCCGACCTACTACGGATTCAAGGGCGGTTTTGCGGAGGGCGATCAACGCTTTGGCGCTACGAAGAAAGTCGCAGGTGCTGGAGCCAATCGCGCCCCGCCGGTCGACTCAAAAGAGGGTATGGAGATGCAAGACGTCAGATCTACCAATCCTCAGGGGCAGTTCTTAGGCCCCATAGCGCTCAGGGGGGACTCGGCAGCGGGCTAATGGCCGTTTTGGGGAGTTTTGGTCTTCCAAGAGGTGTGTTGTTACGTATAGATTTCCATCTTTGCCGTTCACTTGATTCCCTTTTGTTTTTATCAGATTCTAGCCATTATATGGGGAGCGTGTGTCTGCCTTGGAGCGTCGCTTTCAGCAGGTTCCCTTTTTTTATTTTTTAACTTTTCTGTTTTATGTTCATGCGGTTTGATGATAAAGAGAAAACAGTATTTCGCGGTCATCAAGACGCCTAAATCACCTATCTAGCTAGAACGAAGGAGAAAAGGTGTGTCCAGAGGCGATGGATGGACTGGTCGCACCGACCCCAAACTCTTTGTGTCCAACAATCGGACAATGTATGTAATGTTTGGATTCGCAGTAACTATACCCCTCTTCTTTGGTGGTTTTGTGTATGACGAAGGGGGGCAGCTCAATCGGAGGCTGTGTACAAATGAATAAAATTTACCAAACTCACAAGAACCAAATGATTATGCTGTGAGCGAACGTCCTTGGACAAACCTCTAAAAACAACAAGGCCTAAATTATTAAATGAGAGACCTTGATTGCATTACAATATGCCGTTAGAGAATGCAGAAAGGCCTCTTTCCAATGCAACAAAGCCTGTGGTATCACGTAGAATGCATCTTCAACATTCGGTGAAATAGATGGTCTCCTTCTTTTGGGTGTTGTTGGTTTGGCGATGCTTCCCTTCTCAAAAAGGTTGCAATTGTTTGATAAAAAAAAAGATAGGTGCACGTGACAGGCGGGAGCCCTCGAATCTTTGGGCTCCTCCTCTTCTCATCAATGGGACGATAATGTAAACCAAATAGTCCGTTCATCACTTACAATATTTTCCCTCTTCTGCTGCTGCCCCCACTCGACCTTGAACACCGGCACTGAACTCACAATGAAAAACGCCACCCCACCCCCAACCGACACCTTCATCCGCAAGAAGGCCGCCATCCTCAGCCAACTGTCTGTCCCTGACGCAGAATACACCGACGCTTCGCCCAAGGGCTCCGTCGACGCTGGCATCCGCACTCTCATCGACGAGATCAACGCGCACGATGGGCTGGTGACTACCAGCAGCTGCGCGGGGCGAGTCAGTGTCTACCTCGAGGGGAGGAAGAAGGCCGCGGGCGAGGTCACCGAGGAGGGCGGCGCAAGGGAGGCGGCAAACCAGGGGAGTGCCGTTGGTGGGAAGGGTGGCGGCGAGTGGTTGTTTGTCTCGCATGACCCAGTGGAGGGCGTTGAGGGAGGGCATGAGCGGCTTTTTGGCATGGTGTCGGGGGAGGGTGGGGAGGGATTGGCGGCGAGTATGGCTTCTTCTGAGGCAAGGCTGATTCACTTCAAGTTTGAGCCGATGGTGAGTTATATCTTGTTTGTGTTTGGGGGGTGTGGCTGATTATGGGATCTAGATTTTGCATGTTCTTGCGGCGTCTTCGCAGCATGCGCAGCTGGTCATTCAGGCTGGCATCGAGGCTGGTTTTCGGGAGACAGGAGCCGTCAGTCTTGTCGCACGGCGGGCTGACGAGGTAGCTATGCCTATGGTGGCGGTACGTTCTATGGGATTGTCGTTTGAATCCTTGGTTGGGGTTGAACGGCGTATCGACGACACAGGACCCCAAAAGACTTGTCTAGTCACGAGCGAGTATATAAACACGCTTGTCCAGATCGCAAACGAGCGTTTTGCCGAGAACCAGAAGAGGATAGCTAGGTTCCAGGAGGCTCTGAGAACGGTGTTCTCACCCAGGGAGCCATCCGAGTGGGAGGATGCCGAGGCGAGGAGGGATCGCAAGCGCGAAGAGGGGCTCAGGAGAAGGGAAGCCCTCAAGAAGGAGTCTCCGCCAGGACAGGATCAGCTCGACCTAGGCGTAATTCTGCAAGAGCTTGATATACTCTAGCAAGAAGAAACCGTCAAGCCGCTGCCGCCCTCGCTGTGCGTGATCCTAAAAATGTCTTGTCTATACAGCCTTTGGCCCAAAGCTCCATCGCTCCATGCCCATTATGATACACGATTCCAACAGCGAGCCCCTGCCCGCCTAGCGGCAGAACAATACCGCAGAAAAGTCCATCTTTCTTTTCCTCGTTCGGTAGGTAGGTATCCCCCAGCCTAGCTCACCACCTTGTCCACCCAGCCCTTTTCGAACCTTCGCACCTCCTCCTTGAATGCCTCCACCTCGCGCCAGCAGTCCAGCGGCCGCCGGTCGTTCTCGCGCAGACAGCGCACCACCTCGCTCCGCGCGGCCTCGACGCCCGCCGGCAACTCGCGCACCTTCTTGCGCTCCAGCAGCTTAGCGCGCAGCGCCTCGACCTCCTTGGACACCGTCTGCCGCGTCACCTTGTGGTCGTCTGCGGGCTGCTTCTCGCCGGCCTCGGATAGCCTCTGCTGTGCGTCCTTGAGCGCATCGGCCTCCTCGGCCCGGAGCCGCTTCAGCTCGGCCGCCACGCGGGATTGGATCTCGAGCTCGATTGCTTGTTGGCGGGATGTGTCGGACTATTCCAGGCGTTAGTTCCATGTGGTCTAGGTACCAATTTGACAGCGGGGGCCCCAATTCTCACCTCGGGACTGGACTGCAGGGCGGAGGAGAGGTCGTGGGATACGCTGGTTGAACTGGAATGTTTTGTCAGTCCTGCTGGTCGTGGTGTTTGTTGCTCTCTCGCGGGCTGAATTGGGGGACGTACCTGTTCCACACTTGGGGAGCAGAGCTCCCGGACGGCTTAGACGAGCTCGATCCCATTGCGGCGCTCGTCAATTGGGCTGCTACGGGTGGCTCTGCGTTGCGTTGCTTCGACGTTCCGGCGTTTGTGCTTGTGGATCGGCCTTTCGAGGTTCCTAGTTCCAGTTACCGTTCCGCTGCCTCAATTCCCGCGCTGGAAAATTCCGGGCAGGGGTAGATGTGTACTGTTTGCGCACTGTGTGTGTACTGTGGAATGATGGTTGCACTTCGGATGACGTGAACTCGGAGCTCTGACCACACACAAACTTGGAGGTGACATCGACCAGTACTCGAGTATCTCGATAGCAGAAAATATCTTCAAATCATCTCCGCTCGACATATTTCAATTAGTCTTCCATCTTATCAGCCCTGCTATGAGAGCCGTTTAGTTCACCTAAGGCCCCAAGGACTTTCTACCTTGGAAATCAACCGGCCATCTAAGAACTCCGATCAGTCCACCAAGTACAGGAGCTCGCAAGCCACCATCCTACGAGTTGCCAACCACAGAGCACAATGGCCCAAGGACTGTCTCCCTCTGCAGCCTCGCTCGCTTGTTGGGTTCTTCTTGTTTCTATCCCGGGAGAGCTGTGAGCTTGAATGTCAGATAACACAGCACTCTTAGTTGCAACCGTGTGATTGGTTTGTGGTAGCCTGGAAAGCGTGATGTCGCTCGACCCAATTCTTTTTTTGGGCGCTGACAGGCTCACACCCGACCACACATTCTCAGTCACTGCGACTAAAACCGGCAAGCAAAGCGGCAATACCATGGCTGAAGTCGCACTCGGAGTTCTCGGCCTTGCCGGGACGATCGATTTGTGTATAAAGCAAGCCGCCTCCACCTTCAAAATCGTCGCGGAGGGCTCTTTTTGCTAACCTAGGCAACCCAAGGTTGGGAGGGACTGCGGTCCAGGCCTACGGCACGTACCGCGAAGCCGATTCCAAGCTCTACGAAATGGGCGTGCGCGTCCAAGTGTGCTGGTCGCGGGTGCTCAGCCAATTGGAGGTGACTAAGACGTTGGAAACAAGCATGCGGGACGGGGACAAGGAGTTGCAGCAGCGTGTTCTCTGTATCCTCAAGAGCAAACTGGACGTCGCTGTGCAGAAGATGGCCAGATTCTCCAAGAATACCCCTGGGATGAGCATCAAGATGAAGTTGAGGCTTGTACTCCTGAAAGACAGCCTCGACGAGACCATTCAGGAGTTGGAATCCTGGCAAAAGCTTTATGAGCCATTCTGGTTCCACATGATTAAGCTGGCCCCTCCGGCTGCCGATGCAGCTCTGAACCGCGTTATCAAGACCGGTTCTACCGGCGCGGCGCAGGCCGGCTGGGCGGCGCGGCATTTTCGGCGCGCGTTCAAGGAGCCAGATGTCGGATCCCAAAGCGTCTTCATCCGGGAGGAAGAGCTGGGTAGTTTCACCCAGGCCCCCATCCCCTTTTGTACCGCCAGGGTCGTGACGAGCACGGCGGTTAGCGCTGCCCAGTCTAAACAACTTATCATTGAAATCGTCACTGATGGGGCGATCCAGTCCAAGGATGCGCGCGAGTTTGCCCGTCGCCTCCGGCAGTCGGACCCCCTGACCTCGGGGCTACTGAGCTGCAAGGGCGTGATACGGTACACCACGGCCACAAGCCTCGCTTTTCTCTTCCGCATGCCAGACGGCTATTGGGCTCCCCGGAGCCTCCGCGGGCTGCTGCTCTCGGGCGCATCGCACAACTCTCTATCCGACCGTCTAGAGATGGCAAAGCAGCTTGCTAAGGCTGTGTATTACGTTCATTTGTACGGCTTCGTGCACAAAAATATCAGCCCGGAGACGGTGGTCAGCTTGGCCAAGGGGGGCACAGACGCAAAGTGTCTCCCACGCACCGCCTTTCTCGTAGGCTTCCAAGTTATCCGAAACGCGGACGGCAAGACGTACCCGATTCCTAATGCCAAACGCTGGGATCTCAATCTCTATCGTCATCCACTACGCCAGGGAAGTAACATGGAGAGCTTCGTCATGCAACACGACATTTACAGCCTAGGTGTCTGTCTCCTGGAGCTGGGTTTGTGGGAATCCTTCATCGAATATGGCCCCGATGGCACTGCTCAGCCCACTTCTGCCCTAGCAGCCGGAGAAGACCTGGCAACACTGCTCAAGGCACCTGTCGCGCTCAAAGAGCACCTCGCCGCTCTCAGCCGCAGCCGTAACCTTACAGCTAGGCTGGGCACAAAGTACAGTAAGGTGGTGGAAACCTGTCTGACCTGTTTGGACGACGATAACCCGGACTTTGAACATGAGCAAGAGTTCCAGGATGAGGATGGCCTGCCAGTGGGCGTGCGGTATATTGAAAAAGTACTGGGCATTTTGAATGGAATTACTATATAGGTGAAGAAGCGAGAGGCTGGTCATTTTTATTGGTCCTACTGGAACCACTTTCCACTTTGCTCGTCTGTAGTCGGGTATCAACCCCACGTGGTTGCGAATTCGCTTTTGCGCGCACGTTTGAGGGCAGGCTCTGTCTGTGTCTGCATTGGTGCCTGAGCAGGAGTGTTCATCTTGAGCCTCTTTATCTTCAAGTTTGCCTAACCAACCTACCCAAGCTCTTCTACGTGAGGTAGAATCTAGTCAAGACCATCATTGAGACTCAACCGCAAAACTTTGCTTTAGGCACCATGGACGACAGTTTACCCGCCTATGTGCAGGACTACAGGCTGGAGACCGAGATCCACAAACGACGAATTATCCACATTTACGATGACCCTGATGCGCCTCCAGGGTCGCAACGCCGCCGGGAAAAATGGGAGAGCAGCAAAAAGCCCATTGGCAGTGGGGGCCAGGGGCGTGTGTTTTTGCAGACTTGCACCAGCGGCAGCCGCCTCATCACCTACCGCGCTGTAAAGGTGATACCACTTCAACTTGGTAATGCGAGACGGCACTACGGTCAGGAATTGGCAACTATGATCAAGTTTTCTCACAGCAAGGTTCGTGAGCCTGTCGATTAACTCACTTCACCATGGCCCATCTGCATTTTAGTTCTAAATTAGGCCGCCACATCAGTACTCGCGGTATTATGTCAAGTTCTTGGGATGGTATGAGACAGCCGATGCGCTCTGCATTGCAATGGAGTACGTCCCTGGGGGAGACTTGCAGACCTTTCTTGTGCGAAAGTCGGCCGTCTCTGAAGGTGACTCGAGGCAGATCACTGAGCAGGTTTTGCATGGCCTCGCAGCCATGCATAGGGAGGGCTTTGCTCACCGCGATGTGAAACCACAGGTGAGAGGGAAAAACAGCTTGGGGCATGTCATGAGATGCTAAGACGGCGCGAATCTAACCTGAACCAAAGAACGTACTAATTCAGCAGTTCCCGACGCCCGAAGGCCCTCAGAACTGGTGGATTAAACTCGCCGACTTCGGCATCAGCAAGTGCTTTGGCAACGACCCCGGTGTAACGAGTACGATGATGGGGACCTGGGATTACATGGCACCAGAGCTCTTGGACGTCTTGCCGCCGGCCCAGAGCACCCGAGCACCTATCATTAACTACCCACTTTCAGACATGTGGTCTCTGGGCGCTATGGTATTCCGCATGTTAACTGGGGCCTCGGCATTCTCGGCGCCTGGGCATCTGTATCGCTTTTGCAATGGCACAGAAACCCTCTTCCCCAGTACCCGGTTGGACGACCACGGTATCAGTCTGGCCGGGCAGGCCTTTATCCAAGCGCTCTTGATGCCGCAGCCTGCCGAGCGACTAAAGTCGACGGCAGCCCTTACCAATCCTTGGGTTCGTGCCAACGCAGCCGCCGCTGCGGCGATACCAACCGATGAGAGCGAGTAAGTGTCACGGCACCCCACCACACCAGCTCAGGGGCCATGATATTGACATTGAGCCTGCATCAGATCTTCAGCCTCATCTTCTAGCCAGTCGTCCAGGGCCAGCTCGTTTGACGAGGAAAGGGGAATGACGACACGACTCTCAGCCATCACGGGCCTGTCTGACCTTCAATATGACCACATGGACCCGAGGACTGCGCAATCTACCATTCGGCTCGTCCCAAGATCATCTTTAAGCAACGATACTACTGTCGTCCTACCGCCCATAAGGTTGGAGACTCGGAACTTCACCTCCACCATTGTCACTACCGATCCCGAGCCCAGTCTTTCCGGTGGCGGCGTTGTATTGTCAGTCTTTTTCCAAATATTTGAATTTGATCTAAGACGCGTTCCACCCACCTCGGCCCTTGGCTCCGTGTGCTTGATTTTGGCATTTCCCCAACCTAACCTAACAGAAGAAAAATCCACTGTATCTCAGATCAGTCCAATATCAACAGCTGACGGTCCATGGAATCCCTCTGACCACAATGAGCACCAGATACAAGATAATCGTTGGGGTTGACTTCGGGACAACACATACAGGTGAGAGGCCGCAACACGGACCTAGCTCCAGTGAGGAGACAACCTTTTTGCTCTGACAAGGAGTCGCTCAGGGGTTAGCTATGTGACGACGAACACGAGAGACCAGATCGTGGTGCTGCAGAACTGGCCACACAATCTGGGGCAGTGGAAGACCCCGACGGTGATCTCCTACAAGAGCGAGAACCCTCACGACCGCCAGGGCCCCGACGTGCGATGGGGTGGCGGCGTAAATTCCACCATGATATCGTGCTCGTGGACCAAGCTGCTACTCGACACCTCGACCGAGACACAAGATTACGACGACCCTTCACTCCAGAACGCGGGCGGCTCGGCTCTCTTCCACCTGCCACCCGGTAAATCGGCCCAGCAGGTGTGCCAGGATTTCTTGACTGAGATCTATCGCCATCTTATGCAGGTTCTCAACACCCGTTATCCAGTACATCTTGCTATCACCCCAATAGAGTTCCATTTCACCATGCCGGCGATTTGGAATGACTCAGCCCAAGTCGCGACGAAGGCGGCAGCTACAGGAGCTGGGTTCGGATCGCGACCCTTTGACACAATCAGCATGATCACCGAGCCCGAGGCAGCCGCCCTTGCAGCACTGAAAGAGGACCTGTCAGAAAGCTCTCCTAACGCTGCCAAGGTGAGGAAATGGATGCCAGAGTGAAACATCATGACCTCTATTTGGTAACGTAATTATCCTACAGGTTGGAGATAATATTCTCGTCCTCGACTGTGGGGGTGGCACCGTGGTAGGTTGTGCTCTCTTGTCAGTGTATGCAATGTTGCACCTCTGGCGAATCTAACTTGAATCATATTCCTAGGACATCGTAACCTACTCTATCAACAAAACGCGGCCTGTCATTGGCTTTGATGAGATCTGCAAGGGGCATGGTGTGTTTCCCTGACCCCATTCTCCCCTCCCCCCCTTTTTTTTTGGGCTGACATGGACGTTAATCAATCCGATTGAATTCTGCCTCAAGGTGGCAAGTGCGGCTCTACATTCATCGACCGAGAATTCCGCAAGCTCTTGGGCGAGCGGTTTCCCAAGAGGTTCCCGGAGGGGTTCTCGGGGGTGTCGGAAAAGGACATGGGCCCTAACAGCACATTGATGCGGGAGTTCGAAAAGGTAAAGTGTATGTTTGGAAGCATCAACCAGGATTTCTTCGAAATCCCCGGCATAGACATGGTAGGAGAGTTCCCCGTGCTGCACTACGATTCTAGCCAAGGCGCCGTGATCTTATCGAAGTAAGTTCAGGAGGGGTTGAAAGGGTCTTGGCTGTACATTAATGACGATTCTTGGGCTTCAGGAGTGACATGGAGGGTCTCTTCGCGGATGTGATCAGGCGCATTCTCGGCCTCCTCTCGGACCTATTTGAACAGACGCTACAAAAGGGGAAGCGGATCGGCGTGAGTTTGGACTTTTCTCTCTCCCTGACAAAATAGCCACATCGGCTGGAACAAAAGCGGGCTAATGACAATTCGCAGCGGATTGTTCTCGTCGGCGGTTTTGGCGCCTCCGACTATCTCAGGCAGGCCGTGGATAAATGGTGTAACGAGAAAGGCGGAATCTCGTGCATTCACCCTGCTCACTGGTATGTATAGCAGTGTCTACTCTGTGTTTACTAGTCGTTCTTCCAGTTTCTTTCGATTTGGGTCTGACTCGGTCCATGGGACTGAACAGTCAGACAGCCGTCGTTCGCGGCGCCGCGATCCGAGGCCTGGAAGGAACTTTCCCGGATAAGGTCATCTGCCGTCGCCACTACGGTATCACTTGGGGATTGCCTTTCAGGCCCGGCACCGATGACGAGCACTACAGCTACATGAGCTTCGGCGCCAAGTACTGCTCTGGCCATATGAAGTGGATACTTGCAAAGGTATGCATGACCATTATCATTCACGGTTTTGTGTGAGATGACTGAGCAGAAAATAGGGCACCGAGATCACATGGTCAACCTCGATCGTTGTTGATGTATGCAGGTCTTGGTCCCCGCAACAGTCTTATGTTTTTTCCGAAATGCTATACTCTTCTACCTTGGAGAACGCTCCCACGCGGCTGGGACATCCTAGTAAGCCATAGACATTTTCCCCGGAACGCAGGCGCCACAGCTAACGCCGTTGTAGGGGTGGACGCAATTGGCTCCATCTCTGTGGACTTCACTGGTGTGGACATGTCCAGTTTTCAGACCAGATACACGCCGACTGGTATTGAGTACAACTTGCAATACCAGATCAAGATCGGCTTCCGGTTTGATGAGGGTGTGCTGAAATTTTTCTGTGTGTCTAATGGGAAACCGATTGGTGCCACAACTATTAGCTTCACTGGGTGAAGTAGGGTCGGGTTCTACAATGGCTCGCGATTCAGGCCTGGATATCTGGAAAGCGGCGGTTCAAGTTAGTTTGAGGAATGGATTAGGAATGATCGGGTTGGCGCTAGCAAGACAAGTGAGGCGGAAATAATGAGATATTTAAAGACAGACTGCATGGTGATCACTCCAAGAATCCCCTTCACTACCATGGGCCTAGGGAAAACCATTGGAAAGATGCTTCAGCCTCTATTAATAGTAGTGGGGCAATAAGTAGGGTAGGGTGGATTGGCGGAGCAGGGGAGGCCACACTACAAAAATGATGCCAAATACCGGGTCCTCACCTGTTAGAAGCACTGCTCTCTTGGAATTTTGTAGACTTAAAGGGGTTGCAACTGCGTGATTATATTGCTTATTGTGTTCTGTTCCTCTGGCTCTGGCTGGAAGCTAGAGCCTTCTTTATAGACTACTCTACAGGATTCAGGAATCGTTACTCTAGTAGCTGAGGCTTACTGGCATTCTGGCAGTGCCAGGCATCCAGTCAGCTCTACTAACTAAATGGCCGGGGACCCCTTTATTCTAACATCTGGCTAGAACCTTCTTCTTTCTGACACATACCCTTAGATCTAACAAGGCTTAATCTGGATCTTATTACTTTAAATTAAGGCTCTCCTTTTCATAACAGCTTTTATAGATAATAGTAACGCATTTCATTTTATTATAGAAAGGTTAAAGGTTTAATATTATTAATTTCTAACCACTAAGCAACCTGTACTGCGTACCCTGTAGTGTGGTTGCGTACCCCAAAACCACCAGTCGAATCTTCTGGAACCCCCTGAATCCAGTGGAGCTACTGCTCCACAGAATCAACTAGAACACCACAGTAACTACGTCAGCCACTACGTTAGCAGAACTGTCAAAAAGGAGGGGTTCTGGCCAGAGGCCAGAACACTGTAAAAGGTGTGGCAATGGAAGCTGAGCTGACATAGTCAGTTTAGCTAGTGTAAGTTACTATTGCCATCACCATTGCCACCAGCCACAACTATAATAATGGCTCTCTGGCTTCGCTAGAGAACTAACAAGCAATACAATCACACAGTTGCAATCCAGAGTGCAGTGCTATTACAACCTGCACCCGACACAGGCCTTAAGAGGACTGGCGCGGGTTAAGACAGAACGTATGGCAAGACGCTAACAGGTAAGGGGTGTTCCAAAGACGGCTTACTGAGCTAGCACTCTTAGACAGGGGGTTTAATGTCACTGTAGGTCGCTGTTACTATAATGCATAGAGGTGAGTCTGAACAGTAAGATATAAATGAATCATTAAATATTAGCGTGAGGAACTAGAGTCCCTTACAGTGGTTATAGGCATAACTATAGCTATTTATACTAATTAGCTAAGAGGTACTTCTATACCTTACTCTATCTGCTCCCTGTCTTAGTGACAGAGTATATAAAGTAGCTACTTTGTCTGCTCTCTTACTCTGTGATAGAGTATATAGAGTAACAGAGCACTTTCTAATTAGTCATAAGGGCTTTAAGTCTTTACACTCCTAGCCTAGTACATAGTACTATATATACTGTTCCTTTACACTATTTAGTCTGCAGGGAACTTATTAAGCTATGCTGGCCTAAGTGACAGCCTATAGGGTTGTTATATAATTCCCCTCCTTTAACGTTCTTTTCCTATAAAGAACTTTTTCCTATAAGCTACTCCTTCTTCCTGTAACTATGCTTATTAACAGAGTCTGAAAGTAGTAACTGAAACCTTGCCTTTCTTCTACTAACTGCTGTTAAGAGAATGCACTTTTCATTTTAACCTTTAAGATTGTGATACCGGTTAGCTGTTCCTGCTGTAAGCTCCTTAAGCTTAACTTATCTTATAAAGTCGTAAGCCGAAGCGAGTTATGTAGGTACTGCGTTAAAGCGAATAACCCTGGCTGTAACGTTTACAGTAACGACCCTTTCTTACTCTGTAAGGTGCTTAACGAGAAAAAACGTCTTAACATTAAGAAGAAAGACACTCTGTTAAAGCTCCTTCGTCTGGAGGTGTAATCTTAAGTGCTGGAGGCTTATAAAATTGCTGGCGTCGCTTCGTTCGTCATTCCGCGACGGCCCTTCACTACGCTACGGGGCGCTCCATTCCTCACTTTCGCTCCTGGCAATTTTGGCGTGGGGTATTAAGTTTATCTAAATAAGTGCAGTGAATAAAGTGACAGAAACCTGCCCGGAGGCTAATATATCTATTTAAAGAGATAAAATAATAATTAAAAATAAATCCTACTTTTTAAAGCTTTATTTTTTAAGATTTAAAGGCTTTATTTTATATAGTTTACAGGCTTTCTTTTATAGAGTTTACACGCTTTATTCTACAGAGTTTACAGGCTTTATTCTACAAGGTTTACAGGATTTATTTTACAATTTACAATTTACAGTTTTTTTTCCACTTTCACAAATGCAATTCGAACTGGGAACCTCTTTAATTAATATTACGCTATTTACCACTATACTATTTCTATTTCTATCTGTGAAAACCTAAAGGGTTTTTTTAACCTAACTAGGTGAATTAGAGTAATAATTTAATAATTTTTAATTATTAGCTTACATAATCAAATGATACGTTTTAATATGCATCACGTGATGTAGAATCCGATTTTCACTCCATTTTCAGGGTTAGGGTTTAGTAAAAGGAGATATTCAGGTTTAAAGTGAAAAAACCATGACTTTTACAGTTATTATTTTAGTTTATAATATAGAATATGGTAGTATTATATGTAGATTTTAACCATAATTCTTAATCTAAAGCGCGATTTGGAATGGCTATTAAAACCAGAGAGATATTTGAGTTTATGTTAATGTTATTATTATTATTTAAGTTTAAACAGTAATATCTTTACTATTATAAGCCGTATAGTAAAAGAAGTTCCAGTTCTGTGTTTAACATAATAAACTGTATAGGAATCGTAATTATTACTTCTTATTATACTACTTATTAATAGGTTGTTATTATAATAACTGTTATTATCCAACTTTAAGCACTAATATCTTTCTCATTTTAAGCAGTATGGTAAAACAGATTCCAGTTCTGGATTCTACGTAATAATCCATATAATAAACGTAAGTAATACAACTCATTATATTACTTATTAACTGGTTATTATTTAAATAAATATTATTATTAAACTTTAAATAGTAATATCTTTCTTATTATTAGCTTTATAATAGAAAAGATTGTAGTTCTGAATTTTAGGTAAAAACTTATGTATAACACCACCTTCTTTGGTTAGATATAGCCTTGTTTCTATTTCTGAATACTCATTTGTTTAATTTTTTTAAACGCGAATAACTCCTGAACCGTAACCCTAACCCTGAATCTGACTTCAGATTTGGACCCCTGATCACGTGACGTATCTGAAAACATATTGTATCACGTGATTTGGGGCCCGAGTAGGGGCCCGAGCGGAGGGGCCCGAGCAGACCCACTTTTGATAATGAACCGACCAGTCCTAGGTC